>Ga0306920_100015692_pt1 | contig 10397 bp, 9 predicted proteins | sample flu12Cox44000170_FD_204666 | JGI IMG/M metagenome (GOLD analysis project Ga0306920, IMG submission 204666) | Lab enrichment of tropical soil microbial communities from Luquillo Experimental Forest, Puerto Rico - flux4day.12C.oxic.44.000.170 (v2)... | ecosystem: Environmental > Terrestrial >...
AATACAGCGGCGAACATGCTCATTCGCCTCGTCGGACGGCAGAACATCAATCAGACCATGCAGAGCCTCGGGCTCACCCAAACGTGGCTCGGTGACACCATCCATAGCGATGGAGACGTGCGCGAGCTCCGTTCGAGCGCCAACGATATGAGCCGCCTGCTGCTCATGATGGCAGATCACAGACTGATCAATGCCAAGGCGGACGATGCAATGCTGGAGATTCTGGCTGGCCAGCGCCATAACCGGATGCTCCCCGCATGGCTTCCCAAAAATATCACGATCGCCCACAAGACCGGCACGCTCCACGATACGCTCAACGACGTCGGCATCGTCGAGCTCAACGGCTCGCCGTATGTCATATGCGTCTTCACGACCCACCTCGGCGATCTCGACGACGGCGAGCGCTTCATCCGGCAGGTCTCGCTCTTAACCTACCGCGCATTCTCGCAGCGGGCTCAACTAGCGCAAAACTAGGTCTTCTCGAGGCGGCGTTCGAACGTGTGTGCGTGATGATGCGCACGTCTGACGCATCGTCGCAATATGCGCTGCCTCACTATAGTCAGATAGACGATATTATCATCACGGCGGCGCGAAGCATCGTACCAGCACTCAGTGTTGGCGGACACAACGCCCTTGGTGGAAAGGCGTACGGCATAAGACGTGGCTTTGGCAGGGGACCACGCACACACGGAAGGCGACACCTGGCGAGAAGTCGCGCCGCAGGTGTACCTGTACTGCATAGCAGTCGCCGCAGTTTTCCTCCTCGCCGCCTTTCGTCCGCATTTTGATCTTCATCTCGGAACGATAATTTCCGTCACCATTGTCGGGCTGTTCCTTATCATCATGGAGCGCCCAACGGTGACCGCTGCTGTCACCACCATGGCACCGCTAACCGCAATTATGGCTGCCTCCGTGGTCGTCTTTGGGTCGTGGACGATCTTGCTGTATGTGGTGGCTTGGATGGCCATTCGGTGGAAAATGGCAGCAAGTGGCGAGTGGTGGAAGCACGACTTTATCGCGGGCACAGTAGGCCAGCTTGGCATTGCGGTTATCACCACTTATTTTACTCTTGTCGTTTGGCATGGAGCCAACTACCTTATCCAGCTGGCACCGAAGTATCTACTTAATCCCCTCATGCTACTAGGCATCACGTTGGTTGGAGTCGCCTGTCAAAGCGCAAACAACCTCTTAGCATATCCCTGGTACTTGTTTAAGGGCCGCCCGTTCGGCATGAGCCAGCTGCTCCGCACAGGCGTCGTCGCCTCGATCTACGCATATCTGTTGGTGGCAACGTATAAGTTTGGTGGTCTCATTGCAACGACTGTGTTCTACGTCGTCGTAGCCCAAATTAAAGTAGCTCAGGACGTCCTTGGGATTACTCTTCAGCTTCATAAGCTCGAAAAAGCGCGCGATCAGGCTCAAGGACTCGTCAGAGATCTTATTCGTTTGACGGACGTCGAAGGTGTAGAGTTTGCAAGTGAAGTCCAAAACATTTCACAGATGATGGGCCGACGCGTGGGCATGTCCAAGAAGGAAATCGAGTTGCTCGGGCTGGCTGCCGAGCTCCACGAGCTGGGCAAGGCGCGCCTGCCTGCTCGGGTGAGATCAGGTACGAATTTGAACCCCAAAGAGCTGGCCCAGCGCAGGACGTATACGCGCTGGGGCGGCTTGATGATTAGAGCTGCCGATGCGCTGCTTCCCGGACAGATCGCTGATTGGATTGAATTTCATGGGGAACACTTCGACGGATCGGGGTACCCACGTGGGCTCAAGGGAGAAGATATCCCAATACAGTCACGTATCATAACCGTAGCTCGCGAATATGTTCGACTGCTGACAGGCTACGATGGCGACCCCGTCATGGACAAAGAAAAAGCGCTCGCGCTGCTTCGCGACAGCAGCGGAACGCTTTACGATCCTCGGATAGTTAAGTTACTAGACGAGGCGGTAGGCTAATGCGCTATTTACCGATGCCAACCTGGTCGAAAGTGTGCAACAAGCTGCAGAGCACTCCGCCAAAGCTGTGGACCCAAGCAAGAACGCCACCGAGTAGAACTAGCATGAGAAGGCTCCTTCTTCGTTTGCTCGTACGCTCGAGTTGCGTCCATCCACACGGGCAGGTGCCGTAGGGGACTCCGCGATTCGCGGCAATCGTGTCTTGATGTGGCTGCCACCGCAACAAGACACCGGTCTTCTACGGCCCTTGCTCGATAGACGTCCGGTCTTTACCAAAAGGAGCGCTGCTTGTACCTGGCGGCGCTTATCTTTATTCCTGACCGGCTCGCGTCTCGAGCGTTTAAACAGATCTACCGACGGGTGGAAATGTGATTCCCGTCACACCCATTATAGATGAGGTTATACGATTAAATCAAGGCTGGAAGGCCCTATTCGTTGTCCCCCGCCAGAGGACGTTTAGGACGCCGCAGCCTTCGGGCTCTTGATTCCAGTGGCTCTCGCGACGGGAAAGGCCGGCGTCGCCCATCGCGCATACTGGCTGAGTTTGCCAAGTGTGACGTCGGAATAGAGCTGAATAAGAGCCGCGCTGACCTTGCCGATCGCGCCATCGGCGATCGGGCGGTGGTCGACCTCGATGATCGGAGCAACGCCGACGGCTGTACCTGTGAAGAAAGCCTCGTCTGCCTGATACAGCTCGCTGCGGTCGATGCTCCGCTCAAGCACCGTAAGTCCGAGCTCGGCCTCCGCTAACTCCATCACCGAGGTTCTCGTGATCCCTTCCAAGATGTTGTCGTTGACCGGAGGTGTGATCAACTGCTTTCCGCGCAGAATGAAGATGTTTTCGGCACTTCCTTCTGCCACGTGTCCCTCAGCCGTCAACAAGATCGCCTCATCGAAGCCACTCTTGACTGCATCTGTCTTTGCGAGCGCTGATCCGACATAGATACCAGTCAGTTTGGCCCGCGCAGGCGCGCTGTTATCATCGACCCGTCGCCATGAAGAGATACAGGTCCGCAGACCTTTTGAGGCATCAAGATAAGCTCGATGCGGAACCACGACGATGCTCAGATCGTGGCCAACACCGTGCAATCGGACGCCGATCTCTTCGGCACTTTTGAAAACGATCGGCCGGACATAGACGTCCTGACGCAGGTTGTTTCGCCTGATAAGCTCCAACGTGTGCGCGCACAGCTCCGCGGCGCTCTCATCGAGATCGACGAGCAACAGCTTAGCGGAGAGCTGTAGCCGTTCGAAGTGCTCTTGCAACCGGAAAAGGTAGAGTTGCTGGCTGTCGGAGCTCCAATATCCTCGGATGCCTTCAAAGCACCCCGTGCCGTAATTCAGCCCGTGGGTTAACAAGCCGACCTTGGCGTCGCCGTAGCGCGCGTACCGGCCGTTATGATAGATATGAAGGTCCGCTAGCTCCATCGTATCGTTCTCCTTGTACCACTGCTTCAGCATCCTCGTTACTGTATCATGGCGCGGCCAAACGAGCACCTGCCACCGGGCCAGCAAAACTGGCCGAAAGGGGGCCAAACGACGCAGGTAGCGGTGACTGTCGTCGCGGGGCTATCAGGCGCATTGCATTCACAGTGACTTTGTGGTACAAAGTTAGGCATGGAAGTCGAACGGGCATTAGCCGATCTACGGGAAGTCCGCGATCGGCTCGCCGGCGTCCAAGAGTTCCGCGGATATTCCGGCACGGCGGCGGCCTTAAGCGGTCTCGTGGCCGTGGCCGCTGGGGCGATCCAATTCGTCGTCGCTCCCGAGCCGAAAACGCCCGAAGAGCTCAGCCATTATCTCACCATCTGGTTTAGCTGCCTTGCCCTGGCCCTGCTCATCAACTATGGCGCACTCCTCGCCTGGTACGTCCGAATCGCTGGGCGCCACGAACGCCAGCAAACGCGAACAGCCGGCAGAGCCATCATCCCAGCTATCGGTTTGGGTGCGGTTTTGAGCCTCGCGATGATCGGGCACAAGCTGTTCGGCATGCTGCCCGGCGTTTGGTACGCTTCGTACGGCATCGGTTTGTTCTCGTCTCGCAGCATGCTCCCGCGGGGGATGGTAATCGTGGCGGCGTGCTTCGGTATGGCCGGCGCGGCACTCTTGCTCACACTCGATCCGCTGTTACCGCTGCGCTTTTGGGTGATGCCGCTCGGCTTTGGCCTCGGTCAGATGTTCATCGGATATCTTTTGTCACAGGAGAAAAACGTGGAGCCCGTTTCATGTCGGTGAGGAAAGGACCCAAGCGCCAACAACGCCCGAGGGCTGACGCTCGATTCGCATATGCAGGCCTCGAGCGAATTTTTCACGAGCGTGGCCGGTTAGCTGTGTGCACGTGTCTGGTCACACATCCCGAGGGGCTGAGCTTCACGGAGCTGCAAGATGCCTGCGGGTTGACCGATGGAAATCTTAGCCGGCATCTGTCAGCGCTCGCAGACGTTGACATCGTGGCCGTGACAAAGGAGTCAAATGGCAGCCGGCCAGCTACGATTTGCCGGATCACGCGTGGTGGCCGCACACGTTTCCTCGCCTACATCGATGAGCTGGAATCTGTCGTGCGCGACGTGCACGAGCGGTCGGATGTGCTTTCGCACCACGCCGACCGGCGAACGATGCCGCGTCTGGTCACGACCTGACTGCACGAACACGTGAACAAGGGAACGTACGAGCGATGATATCACGCGATACGCGGCACCCGCTGCCCGATCCAGCCGGACCCATTCCGCACCACGTAGCGATCATCATGGATGGCAACCGTCGATGGGCGCGAGAACGCCATCTGCCGGTTATCGAAGGTTATCGCCGAGGGATGACGACCTTGCGAGAGACCACTCGGGCGTGTCGCGCGCTCGGCGTGCCAATCCTGACAGTCTACGGATTCTCAGAGGAGAATTGGAAACGCGAGCAATCTGAGATATCGCTGCTTTTTGAGCTGTGCTGCGCATTCGCGCGCAACGAACTCGAGATGCTGTGCAAGGAGAACGTCAGCGTTCATGTCATAGGCCGCATCGCGCGGCTGCCTGCCGCGCCGCGCCGTGCACTTGAGGACCTGGTCGAAAAGACCGCCGGGAACAACGGCACAATCCTCAATCTCGCCGTCAACTATAGCGGGCGCACGGAGATGAAAGATGCGGTGAAGGCCTTGGCTTCCGACGTGCGCTCGGGAGCGCTGTCGGTCGAGGCGATCAACGACACCACGCTCGGGGAATATCTGTACACCGCGGGTCTGCCTGACCCTGACCTGCTCATCCGTCCTGGTGGTGAGTTCCGGCTCTCAAATTTTCTCTTGTATCAGGTCGCGTATACCGAGTTGTGGGTAACTGATGTCTATTGGCCCGAATTCACACGTGCCCACTTCGCTGAAGCGATTATCGAGTTCCAACGCCGGCAACGGCGCTTCGGCGGCCCGTAACAGCCGGCATGCGCCCGGCTCGACGCAGCGTACGAGCGGGCATCCATGATCGGTGATTTTCATCTGCACAGCAACCGCAGCGATGGGCGCTTGTCGCCGCCCGCGCTCATCGATGTCGTGGCGGACGCGGGCGTGCAGGTCGCTGCACTTACCGACCACGACACAACGGCGGGTGTTCAGGAGGCTGCCAGTAGGGCGCGCGAACGCGGCCTGACCTTCTTGCCAGGCATCGAAATGACGACGTTCGGTTTTGACCGCGTCGTCCACGTCTTGGGTCTTGGCATCGATCCCGAGCACACGGACTTACACAAAGCAAATCGCGTCGCAAGCGCGGTGTGGGATGCCAACCAGCGCCGGTGGATTGAGGCGATTGGAAAAAATAAAGTCAAGGTCAGCGTCGATCGCGATTTCGCGGACCACCCGGTACGACTGCCGGTACTGATCGAGCGCTTGTGCTTGCGCGGATTTGCGGACGGGGACCCGAAGCAGGCGCACGCAGCGTTTCGCAAGTTTTTCGATGGCCTGCCCGCGGATGCGTACGCAGCTCTTCCGACGCCAGCCCAGGCCGCTGCCATCATCCGGTGTGCCGGCGGGGTTGCGATCGTGGCGCATCCGTACGGTCTCCTTCAGGATCAGCTCATGGAACGGCTGCTTGGCGACGTGGATGGCGCCGAGGCGCTCTATGTGCCGTACACGGATGCGCAGAGAGCAGACTTGCGCGCGGTCGTCGAGCGCAACGGAAAACTCATCTCATGCGGCAGCGACTATCACGGGTACTTCACAGCTGAGTATCGCCGTCCGCTGTGGGACGCTCCCGATGCGCTTGTCCAACGCCTTCAGGTCTGATGTTCGCGTTTGGCTCGCACGAAGCGCAGCACATCGGCTAATGGCCTTGTGTTCAACACTTGCTCTTTGCTAAGTCCTGCTTTGCGTGCGGTCGCTACGCCGAACAGCATATTGTCCATGTCATCCAGATAATGCGCGTCGGTGTCAATCGCGATCGTGCACCCAAGCTCACGTGCGTGGCGCGCGAGGTCTGCCGAGAGATCGAGCCGCGCCGGATTCGCGTTGATCTCAAGCGCTGTGCCGGTCCGTGCTGCTGCGCGAAACACCGCGTCGACGTCGAATTGATAGCCTTCCCGCTCATTGATCAGCTCGCCCGTCGGGTGCCCGATGATGGTCACATACGGATTTTCTATCGCCCGCAATAGCCGCTTGGTCTGCTGTTCAGGGCTGCTGCGGAAGGATGAGTGTATCGACGCCACCACGACATCGAGCTCCGCCAGCACCTCGTCGGGAAAGTCAAGGCTCCCATCCGCGCGGATGTCGACCTCCGAACTGGTCAGCAGATGCACCCCGTACGCATTGCGGACCGACGCAACGATTGCCGTTTGTTCGCGCAGCCGTTCGACCGAAAGGCCGTTGGCCACGGCCCGGCCCGGTGAGTGGTCAGAGATTGAAAGGTATTCGCGCTTTCGCGTGGCCGCAGCACGCGCCATTTGCTCGATGCTGAAGTGCCCATCGCTCCAATCGGTATGATCGTGCAAATCACCACGGATATCGTCGAGGTCGACAAGCGTGGGAACAGCGTTGCGACGGGCAAGCTCGATCTCGTCGAGTCCAACGCGCAGTTCCGGTGGAATGTATTGCAAGCCCAGCGTCACGTAGACTTGTGCTTCCTCTTCACAGGTCACGACCGCACCGTGCTCGTCCTCAATGCCGTACTCGCTGACTTTCAGGCCCTTGCGCTGCGCATACTCACGCAAGAGCACGTTATGTTCTTTATTTCCGGTGAAGTGCTGCAAGAGATTGCCAAAGCACTCGTGGGCGACGACACGACAATCGACGGCAATTCCAGGAGCTGCCCAAATCGTCGCCTTGGTCGTGCCGCGGGCGCTGACCCGTTCGGCAATCGGTACCGCGATGAACGCCGCAAGCACCTTTTCCGGTTCGGTGCTCGTGCAGATGACATCAAGGTCGCGCACAGCGCGCTCCATCCGGCGCAAGCTGCCGGCGACGACGACGTTTTTGGCATACGGCAACTCGCTAAGCGCAGCAACGATACCACGCGCGATGGGCCACGCGTCGCCCAAACGCATGCGCTTAGGCTGTGCTGCCATGCGTTCGAGGCGCGTCTTGAGATTCTCAATCGTCTTAGGACCAAGCCGCGGCACCGATGCAATCGCGCCGCTATCGACGGCGGCTCGCAACTCGGCAAGACCGCTCACCCCTAGCTCGCGATAGAGCGCCACAGCGGTTTTGGCGCCGATGCCGGGCACCGAGAGCAGTTCAAGAATCGTCGACGGAAACTTCGCTCGCAAGTCATCAAGATACGCGCAGGTGCCGGTTGCGACGATGTCCGCGATCTTCTGCGAGATCGCTTTACCAACGCCCGGAAGCTCGCCGAGCTGCCCTGTACGCAAGAGCTCCTCGACGGATGTTTGGCTATCTTCGAGGCTGCGCGCAGCGCGCTCGTAAGCCTTGATCTTGAAGAACGGCTCGCCGTCGAATTCCATGAGTGAGGCGATCTCGTTCAGGCGCTGGGCGATGACCAAGTTTCGCACGGCGATCGCTAGGGCAGGGAAGGATTGTCAGCGCCGAAGAGGCCGTTTGGGTTCGGCGCCCACGCCCACACGATAATGGCGCGCGCAGGCGGATGGACGAAGGCGAACAGCAACTTGCCGTCTGCGGGCATGAGCCCCATCTTAGCGAGGAGAGTTGCGGTCGGCTGCTGCTCGGTCGTCCACGGTTGTTGCGCGTAGTAGGTCTTGCCGCTCACCGAAATATTGTAATGGACGTGCCGGGGGATATCGTACCAACCTGTGACGCCGGCCACGCTCAAGGCTGGCATAACGGCTGCCCCTTGCTGGAACTGATAGCCGCAGGCCGCTAACCTGCCCGCAACATCGTAGATGAGGACGGTGGGCGCACCCAGACCCTTGGGGTCAAAGCGCTCATGGTTAGTGTACATCGTGCCAAACGACGCGATGTAGTCAGTGGTCTGGACGTACCCGTCGTGTTGCGCCCACACAACAAGCCGATATCTTTCTGTAGCGGCGCGCACAGCTTGCGCAAGATCGGAGTCGTACCCGTCAGCAGAGACCGCTGCATCGATGCGGAGCGGGGCGCACATCAGCGCAAGTAACAACACGTGCGCAACACACTGTTTCACTGTATGCAAAGGGTTTACGTGTACTCCATGCCAAACCTGCCCACGTTGTCTTGTACGACTGCGCTGCACCTCGGAGGGAGCGCGTGAAAGTTTTGGCGACGGCGTGCGTCTGTATCGCCCTTCTCATGATGGCGAGCAATGTGGTCGGCGCCGCAAGCAACGCCCGGTTCGCTCCTGGCGATCAACTGGTCTACGAGATCACTGTCGAGCTGCAGCAACATCACACGACCGGCGGTACAAAAACGCGCGACGAGGCGGTTGAAAGTTCCGCACAAGGCACTGAAACCTTCACCATACAGTCCATCGGCAGCGACGGCACCGCATTCGCGGGCGTCGACGCGAGTTTTGAAGGAAGCGACAGAGGCGTTCCCTTCCAGTCGCACACGACCTCGACTGGGAAGGTCATGCCCGATGGCCGGCTCTTGATCAAAGAACAGCTCGGACTTGGGATCTCCGAGGCCATGACCTTTGCGAACACCACGGCCGAGGAGATCGATCAGCACCCATTGCGACTCGGGGCGAGCTGGACAACGCCGCAAACGACGCCAGCGGTGCTCCTGACCTTCGCTCGCAAGGTCGTGGGCGTCAAGACCTACCAGGGATTTACAGCATACGAGCTGCAGACACTCGGCTCAGGCACATTGCGCAAGACCACCGACGGCAAGGATGCGAAGGGCACGATCGCGGTCAGCGGCACCTCGTACTATGACCAGCCCAATCATCTCATCATCGGCGAGGCCTTGCGCACACTGACCGTCGTGCAGCTACCGGGGAGTGCGAGTAAGCACGATAACTACTCCACGACCATGAACGTCATGTTGCGTTCCTGGACACGTGCGGCGCCGGCCCTGGAGGCCTCACCTGGCGCACCTGCTCCAGAGGAAACGCCCACCGAGGAACCGGCAGCGCCCCAGCCACAGCCCTCCGGGTACGGCCCCACGCCATACGCCACGGTGACGCCTCGCCTAAGTCCGTGAAGCTGTACCCCCAAGGGCTTACTCCTCCCCTCGCCGTCGCACTCATGACCGCTCTGCTCATCATCGCACTCGCGATCGTAGGAGCACCGCAGGCAGCTACAGCGAGCGGCCCCGTAGCGCTGTATGCAGGCGGTCACCCATTCGGGATCGGGGAGCAGCAAGTATACCTGATCGATCGCGCATCGACGCTGACGGTGCACTATCGCGATGGTCAGGGCGAGCTGCGCTCCAAGAGCTTCCATTATCATGCGCAGACGAGCGTCGCCTGGACCATCGAAGGGTTCTCGTCGGCTGGCGGGCCGGTGCTTGCCGTTGTCACCGCCGCGCCGACGCCACCACCATCGGCTACGCCGACACCAGCATCTCCCTCAACACAACCGAGTCCCCACGCGCCTGAGCCAAGCCCTGTCCTCGACGCGTATGGCGTCGGTGCACCTGCGCAAGGGACTGCGCTCGCTGAACTGACCCCTGCATCCGTTGTGCTCGCCGGCATCGGCGAGCAACTGCCCGACGTCGGCAAGCCGTGGAGAAGCGCCGGCGTGTTGCCCCTTCCATTCGGCACGCTGACCCTGACGATGGATCACGTGATTCTCACCCCAAAAGGCGACCAAGACGCGGATCTGGCGGTGATCGCGTCGACCGGCACGACCGGCTTTTCGGCAAAGGTACATGTCGGCGGTTTTGGTGTCGCAGCGCTACATGGCGGTGGCACGGCAAGCGCTACGTCGTATCTTGAAACCCAAAACCGTCTTTTGCTCGGCACCACGATTTCAGCGACAAGTCACGGCAATGCAACGGCAAACACAAGCCACGGCACGTACGAGCTGCACTCTACTGTCGCGATCGAGCTTGCAAAATATGTGCCGGGGCGCGTACC
>Ga0306920_100015695_pt1 | contig 10396 bp, 9 predicted proteins | sample flu12Cox44000170_FD_204666 | JGI IMG/M metagenome (GOLD analysis project Ga0306920, IMG submission 204666) | Lab enrichment of tropical soil microbial communities from Luquillo Experimental Forest, Puerto Rico - flux4day.12C.oxic.44.000.170 (v2)... | ecosystem: Environmental > Terrestrial >...
CGGGGACCTCGTAGGTGCGTCTCAGAATGCGTTCCGAGAGCACGTACACGACTCCGAACGCGATGATCCCCAGCGCAACTAGCGCCCCCAGGGCTATGGCGATCCAGCGCAGCAGACCCTTCATCATGGTCGTCGTCCGTTTGGGCGAGAATGCCGAGCTGGAAGGATGCCGGGTATCGGTTCCGAGCCAGCCGACCGAGAACCTGAGATGGTTCACCTTGCATTGCCAAAAAAGGGGGCTGGCGGGCTTTGGGCGCACTCCTATTGGCCAACCTACAAGCCTTCGGCGAACGACCGTATATGGACCCCTCCCCAATTGCCAGCACTCCGGTCTTTGTGCGACGAGGTAACGACTGCTCACGTATATCCGGCCTCGTTGTTGACCTCGATCAACCGAGGTCGGGCCACGATGGGCTATTCGCGCGCCAGCTCCCCATTGCTTCATCGGGCTTGATGCCCGCGGACATTCTCGGGTTTTGCTAACGCCGGTTCGACCTGTTCGCCATCGACTCAGAGTGCTCGCAACCGTGGTGACTCCCCTCCCTCAGTCTGAGGCGCTTGCGCTATGCCGCCAGACCATTCGGTTCATAAGCGCTGCCGTGCTTCAACATCGCCCAGGCCACCCGCGCCATCTTGTTCGCTAGCGCTGTGACCGCGACATTGACGTGGGAACGCTTGGCTAGGGCCAACGCCCAGCGACTCATTCGATCGTCCTTACCCGCCGCCGTACGCAACGCCGAGCGGGCACCGTGGATCAACAGCGTGCGTACGTAACTGTCGCCGCGCTTACTGATGCCGAGTATTCGCTCCTTGCTGCCAGAGCTGTGCTGCCGAGGCGTTAAGCCCAATGCCACAGCCACGTGGCGACCGTTTTTAAACTGGCGGGCGTCTCCGATCATGGCGACGAGTGCCGAGGCAATCAGCGGGCCAATTCCCCGCAGTTGCTGCACCCGACCCACGGCTTCATTTTCGCGGCCTATCGCGCGGATTTCCTTATCGAGCTCCCGCACACGTTCATCGAGTGCCCGCAGATCTGCGTACAGTCCGGCAAGCAGCGCTCGCAAACGCACCGTCAGTCCATTGGACGCATCCTCCAGCCAGGCCGGAACCGCTTGACGCAGGGCAGCAATCTCCCGCGGTGCCACCAAACCGTACTCGTACGCTAAACCACGCAACTGGTTCGCCTTCGCGCACCGCGCGCTGATCAGACTGGCACGGACACGATGAACAGCTTGGATATCCTGTTGCTCGATACTCTTCACCGCCACGAAGCGCATGCTCGGTCGACTCATCGCTTCGCACACCGCCTGCGCATCAGTGGCATCGGTCTTGTTGCTCTTGACATACGGCTTCACGAACTGCGGTGCAATCAACCGCACTCGATAACCCTTTGATTGCAGCAGACGGGCCCAGTGATGCGCGCCTCCGCAGGCCTCCATGCCGATCTCGACCCCTGGCTCCACGTTTTGCTCGATCTCCTTTATCCAGCAATTACGCTTCAGCCGCTTGCACCAAACCGCGCGTTCAGCACGATCGACGCCGTGCAGCTGAAAGATGCTCTTCGCAAGATCTACACCAACCCGAGTAAGCTTCATGTTCGACCTCTCCCCATTTGTGACTGGAAACTACACAACTCCAGTCTGGCACTCGATGCCGTAGAGTGGGGAGGGGTCCATCCCATTGCTTCTGGCCGACAGCGGTCGTACTTTCGACGGCCGCCAGCGACTCGTAGCAGCCGTTGCTGCGCCAGATAGCCGACATTTACAGGTGCCATTTGGCTACAGTCGCTTAGCGCCGAACACGAAGGAGTGCAATCCCATGCCTGCTACGATCGCCTCCTCACCGCCGAAGCTGACGATCCGTGATGTCGAGACGTTTGCCGTCGAGGTGCCGATGACTTACCCCCTCGGTACCAGCGCCGCGACGGTGAGGAGTGCTCCATTGCTGCTGATCGACCTCACGACGGAGGAGGGGGTTACCGGACGCACCTACCTCTTCTGTTATCGGCCGAGCATACCGCGCGCGATCGATGTCGTGCTCCGCGACGCCGTTCTGCTGGTCAAGGGCGAGCCCGCTGCGCCGCTCGAGATCGCGGCTAAGCTCGGCAGGCGCTTCGCCCTCGTGGGAGTGGCCAGCGCCGTCCGCATGGCGCTGTCGGCGCTCGACATCGCAATATGGGATGCGCTCGCGGTGGCCTCGGGCGCACCGCTCGCGACGTTGCTCGGTGCGCGACCTAAGGCGGTTCCCGCTTACAACTCGAGCGGGCTCGGCTTGATGCCGCCCGATGCTGCCGCAGAAGAGGCTGAAAAGCTACTCGCTGGCGGATTTCGCAGTGTAAAGCTGAGACTCGGTAACCGGACGCTTGAGGACGATCTGGCGGTCGTGGGGGCGGTCCGGAACAGGCTGCCTGTTTCGATCGCGTTGCCGGTCGACTACAACCAGGCGCTAACCGTTGCCGAAGCGATCCGGCGGGGGCGCGCACTCGAGGCCGAAGGGGTTGCTTGGCTTGAAGAGCCGATCCGTCACGACGACTACGCCGGCAACGCAGCGATCGCGAGGGCGCTCGTCGTGCCGGTACAAATCGGGGAGAACTTCAACGGGCCGGAATCCATGATCGACGCTCTCCGGGCTGGGGCTTGCGACTATGTGATGCCCGATGTGGCGCGAATCGGTGGCGTGACGGGTTGGATCCAGGCGGCCGGTATCGCCGCGGCGCACGGAATCGAGATGTCCTCGCATCTTCATCCAGAGGTCAGCGCGCACCTGCTCGCCGCGACGCCGACCGCTCACTACTTGGAGTACGTCAACTGGGCCGATTCCATCCTCGAGGAGCCGTTGCAGATTCTGGACGGCTCCGCCCAGATTCCGGATCGCCCGGGGATCGGACTCACGTGGAGGAAGGAAGCAGTTAAGGCCTTGGCACTTGCATCGTGAGATTGGTGGGTGAGAAGGCGAAAGAATTACGGTCGCGTTCTCAACACTCCCAAACCCGGTTGGTGCGGCTCGAATCTCCGCGCCGGACTTGCGCTCGGTTCGCCGTCCCCGTCGTGATCGATACCGAGGATACCGAGGCACCATGAGTAGACAAGTATCTAATCTTGCCTGACGGCGACTAGTTCACATGGAGGTCCGGATCTGCCACAGCTCCGGAAAGAACTTGAGCTCGAGCGCCTTGGCGAGGTAGGAAACGCCGGCGGTGCCGCCGGTGCCCGGCTTGTAGCCGATGATGCGCTCCACGGTTTTCAGATGGTGATAGCGCCAGAGCTGGAAGTTGTAATCGAGATCGACCATCCGCTCGGCGAGCTCGTACAGATCCCAGGCCTGGTCGGCATTGTGGTAGACCCCGAGCCACGCACCGGCGACTTGTTTGTTCGGCTGGTACGGCTCACTGAAATCGCGCGACAGGTAGCCCTCGGGAACGCCATAGCCGCGGCGGCTCAGTAACCGCAGGACCTCATCGTAGAGCGATGGCTCGGCGAGCGCGCGCGACAGCAGCTCGTAGGCTCGCGCGTCGCGCTTGTGGACCTCGATCATGGCGGCATTCTTGTTGCCGAACAGGAATTCGAGCAGGCGGTACTGCACCGACTGGAATCCCGAGGAGCGCCCGAGCTCGTTGCGGAATGCCGAATATTCGAAGGGGGTGAGCGTCGAGAGCACGTCCCAGACCGTGAGCAGCTGCGTCTGGGTGCGCGAGATGCGCGCCAGCATCTTCAGCGCCGGATCGAGGTCATCACGCCGGATGCACTAGAGCGCCGCCGTCAGCTCGTGCAGCATCAGCCTCATCCATAGCTCCGAGACCTGGTGCACCAGGATGAACACCATCTCGTTGTGCTGGCTGGAGAGGGGCTGCTGCGCGGCCAGCAGCTTATCGAGCTGCAGGTACTGGCCGTAGGAGAGCGAGGAACCGAGGTCCCAGTGCACCGCTTCATCCGCGAGCTCCACGCGCGCAGCTTTGTCGTATTCACTTTCACTCATGCGCACCGATGGTACACGCCAGCGCCACAACGGCAACCGCGGCACACGCCCTACCCGCACTGTCAGTCGCCAAGCGCAGATTCCCGGGGTGGTTTAGGATCGCGCGCTGGGCCCGCAGCCAGGCCTGTAACCCAGCTATCGTGACAACGCCTATCCTCGAGGTGCGTGACCTGGTGAAGGTCTACCCTGCCGCTACCGCGGTTGCCGGCATTTCCTTCAGCGTCCCGGCAGGTATCTGCTTCGGCCTTCTGGGCCCGAACGGCGCCGGCAAGACCACCACCATAGAGATCATGGAGGGCATCCTGCCGCCGACCGCCGGGGAGGTGCGCTATCGGGGCGAACCGCTCGGCACCCGCTTCCACCAGGAGGCGGGCATTCTCTTCCAGAAGACCGCACTGCAGGATTTCCTCACGGTGCGCCAGTGCATCAGCCTGTTCCGCGGCCTGTACGCGCGCGGGCTCGATGTCGATGAGGTGATCCGTCTGTGCGCGCTGGAGAAGCTCGCGGAGCGCGACAACCGCAAGCTCTCCGGCGGGCAGCAGCAGCGGCTGCTGCTGGCGATCGCGCTGGTCAACGATCCGTCGGTACTGTTCCTCGATGAGCCGACCACCGGGCTCGATCCGCAGGCGCGGCGCAATTTCTGGGAGCTGGTGCAGTCGATCAAGGCGCAGCGCAAGACCATCATGCTCACCACCCACTACATGGAAGAGGCCGAGCTGCTGTGCGATGAGATCGTGATCCTCGACCACGGCCGCATCGTCGCGCAGGGTCCGCCGCGACGGCTGCTGCACGAGCACTTCGCGCAGGTGCTGCTCGAGCTGCCGCGGCAGGATTTTCCGGCCGCGGCGCGTACGCTCCCGCTCAACATCCTCGAGAACAGCGATCGGATCGAGATCACCACCGATAACCTGGAGGGAACGCTGCGCACTCTCCTCGCCGCGCAGGTGCCACTCACGCACCTGCGCATCCGCCCGGCCAATCTCGAGGATCTGTTCCTCGAGCTCACCGGCACGGAGCTGCGGTCATGATGGGGCGGCTGCTCGCGGTGCTGCACGCGCGCAACCTCGAGTTCCTGCGCGACCGCAGCACGCTGACCTTTACCCTGTTGCTGCCGGTGCTGCTGGTGATCGGCATGGGATTTGTGTTCGGCGGACCCGAGCGGCCGCTTTTCAAGGTGGGCGTGCTCGCACCGAGCATCGACCGCGCCGCGCACCCCTTCCTGAGTGAGCGCTACGTGGAATTCATTCCGCTGCCGCAGCAGGCGCAGGCACTGCAGAAAGTGCGCCACCAGCAGGTGGACCTGCTGGTGGACCTCAGCGCTCCGCCGCGTTACTGGGTGAACACCGATTCACCCAAGGGCTACATCGTCGAGAAGCTGCTGCTCGCAGCCGAGCCTGCCGCCCGTCGCCAGCCGGTGAGCGGCGCCGCCCTGCGCTATGTCGACTGGCTCTTTCCGGGGATTCTCGGCATGAACATGATGTTCAGCTGCCTGTTCGGGGTCGGCTACGTCGTGCTGCGTTATCGCAAGAGCGGCTTTCTCAAGCGGCTGTACGCGACGCCGCTCACCGCCTTCGAGTTCCTCGGCGCGCAGGTACTGTCGCGCCTCGGTCTCATCCTGTTCGTTACGGTGGTCCTGTACTTCGGCATCGGCGCCATCATCGGCTTCCACAACGCCGGCAGCACGCTGTTGCTGCTCCTGCTCGCAATCATCGGTGCGCTGTCGATGATCGCGCTCGGGCTCACCATCGCGGCGCGCTTCTCGAGCGAAGAGCTCGTCGGCGGACTGCTCAATCTGCTCACCTGGCCGATGATGCTGCTCTCGGGTATCTGGTTCTCGCTCGAGGGCTCGCCACGCTGGGTGCAGTGGGTCGCACACATTTTTCCCCTGACTCACGTGCTGGACGCCGCGCGCGCCGTGATGCTGGATGGCTCGGGACTGGCGCAGATCGCACCGCACCTGCTTTTTCTGGGCGCCACCGCACTCGCCTTCCTCGCCTTCGGCGCCTGGTCGTTCCGCTGGCGCATCGATTAAGGAGTCAACATCTTGCGATTCTTCAGCGACAACACCGCCAGCGCCTGCCCGGAGATCCTGGCCGCGCTGCAGTCGGCGAACCACGGCCTCACGCGCCCCTACGGTGAAGACGAGTGGACCGAACGCCTCGATCGTACCTTCAGTGCATTCTTCGGTAGGGAAGTGCGCGCGTTCGCGGTTGGCACCGGGACCGCGGCCAATGCACTCTCGCTTGCGACCGTGAGTCCACCCTACGGCGCGATCTTCGCGCACCAGAAGGCGCACATCGCCACCGACGAATGTGGGGCACCGGGGTTCTTCACCGGCGGTGCGCAGCTGATGCTGCTGCCCGGCGATCACGGCCGAATTGCGCCACAGACTTTCGCTGCAGCGCTTGCCGCTCCGCAGGACGTGCACACGGTACAGCCGGCTGTGGTGTCGCTCACCCAGCCGACTGAGTCCGGCACCGTCTATCCTGCGGCCGAGCTGGCGCAGATCGCCTCTGCAGCCCATGCCCGCGGCCTCAAGGTGCACATGGATGGCGCGCGCTTTGCCAACGCGGTTGCCTTCCTCGGTTGTCATCCGGCGGACATCACCTGGCGGGTGGGAATCGATGTACTGTCGTTCGGTGCCACCAAGAACGGCGCACTCGGCGCCGAGGCGGTGGTGTTCTTCGATACCGGCCTGGTACGGGATTTCGAGCTGCGGCGCAAGCGCGCCGGGCAGCTGTTCTCCAAGTCGCGCTACCTTGCGGCGCAGCTCCTGGCTTACATCGACAGCGGCGTGTGGCGGCGCAACGCCGAGCGCACCAATCGTCAGGCCCGGGAGATCGGCCGTGCCGCGGGGACGGCGCTCCTTCACCCGGTGGAGGCGAACGAGGTATTCCTCGCTCTCGGAATCGAGCGGCGGCAGGCGCTGCGCGCGGCGGGTTTCGAGTTCTACGACTCGGGCGTCGAGAGCGCCGGCGAAGCACGCTTCGTGGTGTCCTGGGATCAGCCCGCGGATGACGTTCCGGCATTGTGTGCGGCGCTGGCGCGCGGCTGAGCCTGGTTGCGCCGCGCACGGCGGCGCCGCTACTGCTCGCGCAGACTCGTCGTCACCGGCAGCCGCGCGGCGCGCAGCGCCGGCATGAAGCCGCCGATCATGCCGATGAGGACGGCGATGATCAGCCCGCGCGCCACCAGCTGCGGCGTCACCTTGAAGTTGAACACCACCTGGGTGAAGTTTTGTCCCAGGGTCGATACCGAGAAATTGTTGAACAGCGCGTAGGCAATCAGCGCGCCCAGCAATCCCCCGGCAAGTGCTAGCAGCAGCGCCTCGGTCATCACCGAGGCCACCACCGGCAACCCGCCGAAGCCCAGGGCGCGCAGCGTTGCGATCTCCTTGCCGCGTGCCGCCACTGCTGCGTACATGCTGTTGAGCGCCGCGAACACCGCGCCGAGCGCCATGATGATGGTCACCACGCCCGCGAGAAAGCCGATGGTCTTGCGGAACTGCCTGGTCTGACCGGTGAAATAGTCCTGCTCGCGCATCACATCGAGCGACAGGCGCGGCTCGGCCGCTGTCGCGCTCTTGAGACGCGCCAGACCGTCCGGCCCATCGAGTGCTGCCAGCACCGAGCTCGAGCCGATGCGCAGAAAGGTGCTGCGTGCGACATTGGCGTCGGCCCACATCTCGCTGTCGTGCGCATCCCCGGAGGCGAAGGTACCGACCACCTGCCATTCCGAGCCGCGCATGCGCACCGTGTCGCCGATCGCTGCGCCCTGGAACTGCTGCAGCACCCCGCGCCCGACGATGAGCTCGCGCAGCCCAGGGGTGAAATTCCGCCCGGCGATTATTTTCAGTTGCGGCCGCAGCGCGAAGGCCGCCGGCTCGACGCCGCGCAGGGTGATGTTGGCTCCACTTCTAACATCGTCCCTGCGTACCAGCTCCGCGATCACCATCAGCTCGGCTGAGGCGAGCGGCTTGCCATCGGCGCCGGTGGCGATGCCGGGCTCTTCCTTGATCAGGTCGGTCGAGGCACGGTCGAAGGCTGAATTGAGCTCGGCGTCGGAGCCACCGCGCAGGATGAGCGCCGCATCGCTGCGCCCGGTCGCCTTGAGAGTGCTCTCGAAGCCGGTTGCCATCGCCAGCAGCGCGGTGAATACCGCCACTACTCCGGCGAGACCGACGACGATGACCAGCGAGGGTGCCCAGCGAGCCGGGATGCTGCGGATGCTGATGCCGGAGATAGCGAGCGCCTGTCTCAGCATGGAATTTTCCTAGTGTCCGGCGAGTGCATCGACGATCCTCAGCCGCCGCGCCCGCAGTGCCGGCAGCAGGCCGACGGCGAGGCTCATCAGCACGATCACGGCGGTCCCGATGAGCCACACCCGATAGTCGACCGCCAGCTGGAACTGCCCACCGGTGCCCTTGCTCACCATGGCTCCTGCGATCGAGGCGAGCAGCAGCCCGATGAGTCCGCCGGCCAGGCACAGCGCGAAGGCTTCCGCCAGCACGAAGCCGAGCACGCTGCCATCGGAAAAGCCGAGCGTCTTGAGCACGGCGAGCTCCGGAATACGCTCGCGCACGCTCTGCGCCATGGTGTTGCCGACCACCAGCAGCAGGGTGAAGAACACCGCGAACAGGATCCAGCGCACGATGAGGCCGATGTCGCCGATCTGCTTGACGAAGCTGACGTTGAAATCCCGCTCGGTCTGGGTTTTGGTCTCATCGGCCGAGTTCTCGAACATGGCATCGACCGTGCGCGCCACCTGCTCTGCGTGGCTGCTCTCGGTGAGCTTGAGGATGTAGAAATTCTCGCGCCCCTTCACGCCGAACTGGTTGGCCTCGTCCAAATAGTCCTGCTGAATGAACGCCAGGTTGGTGCGTTTTTTCCAGTCGTCGTCCTTGCCATCGAAGATGCCCACCAGGTCGAAGGTCCATGCCTTGCTGCCGTTCTTCTGCGGGTAGATATTGGACTTGATCGGAATTTTCTGGCCAACCTTCCAACCATACTGGTCGGCGAGCTGTTTGCCGGCGATCATGCCGGTACGTGTATGAATGAAGGCCTGCCAGTGTGCCTCCGGCATCACCCACTCCGGGTAGACATCACGATACCGCTGGGGGTCGAGAGCCAACATGATGAGCGGGGTGTTCTCCTGCCAGACGCCGCCGAACCAGGCCTGGTAGGCGACACGCGCCACGCCGGGAACCGCCTCGAGCTTCGGCAGCATGCCGATGGGCAGCGGCGAAGTGAACGATACCCGTGCCTGCACGAACAGCCGCGTCGCTCCGACGAAGTCGGCGCCGGAACTGAAGACCGTGTTGACCGACTGCAGCAATCCGAACAGCAGGAACGCCATGATCACCGACAGCAGCGTCAGAATGGTGCGCGTGCGCCTGCGGAAGAGATTGGCGATGACGAAGCCGCTGCGCGTCATGGCAGGTTCCCGCGCGCCCGCTCAGGCCGCCTGCTCGAGCAGCTGTCCCTTCTCGAGGTGCAGCGTGCGGCGGGCGAACTCGGCGGCCTTCGGATCGTGCGTCACCATGACGATGGTTTTGCCGTGCTCGCGGTTGAGCACCTGCAGGAGCCCGAGGATCTCATCGGCGGTCTTGCGGTCGAGATCGCCGGTCGGCTCGTCACACACCAGCAGCTGCGGATCTGACACCAGCGCGCGCGCGATGGCTACGCGCTGCTCCTGGCCGCCGGACAGCTCTTTGGGCTTGTGCTTGGCGCGATCCGCAAGGCCCACGATCTCGAGCGCCACGGCGACATTCTTGCGGCGCTGCGCGCCGGAGAGCTTGGTGAGCAGCAGCGGCAGCTCGACGTTGCCTTCGGCGGTGAGCACCGGCATGAGGTTGTAGAACTGGAACACGAAGCCGACGTTCTGCGCACGCCAGTGGGCCAGCTGACCGCTCGACAGCTGGTCGATGCGGCGGCCGCCGACGGTGATCTCACCGGAAGTGGGCTGATCGAGGCCACCGATGAGATTGAGCAGCGTGGTCTTGCCCGAGCCGGAAGGCCCCATCAGCGCCATGTAGTCACCGCGCGGAATCTCCAGCGTAAGGCCGTGCAGCACCTCGATCTTCTGCTTGCCACGCTCATAGACCTTGGTGACGTTGCGGATCTGGACCATCGACTCGGACATGCCGTTGCTCCTCGACTGTGAGTTGCTCATGGCTTCGCCTCGCTGACCGTGGCGCCGTCCTTGAGGTCGGCGGGCGCTTCCACGATCACCGCTTCCCCCGGGTTCACCCCCGCGAGCAGCTGGCGCGAGTCGCCACTGGTGCCGCCAAGTGTGACCACGCGGCGCTGCGCGCGATGCCCCTGCAGCACGAAGACGACGTCCTGGTCAGCGTCCTTGCGCACCGCGGCCGCCGGCACGAGCACGCCGTGCGGTCGCTCGTGAGTTTCCCGTGCCGCGTTCG
>Ga0306920_100015698_pt1 | contig 10395 bp, 10 predicted proteins | sample flu12Cox44000170_FD_204666 | JGI IMG/M metagenome (GOLD analysis project Ga0306920, IMG submission 204666) | Lab enrichment of tropical soil microbial communities from Luquillo Experimental Forest, Puerto Rico - flux4day.12C.oxic.44.000.170 (v2)... | ecosystem: Environmental > Terrestrial >...
TGTCCTGGGCCGGACGATCATACTCACTCGTAAAAGCTCGCCTCTCACCCTAGTGGCGAACGAACGGCCGTGCTGTCAACCAACTCCCAACGTGCCAGCCTGCGATTCGAAAGCCGTTGTCGCCTACTTTGCTTCATTGCTCCGCACCACGAAACCGGATCCAGCACAGGCTGTGTCGATTCCCGATCTCATTTCTTCATTGGAAGACAGTAGCATGGCTGGCTCGCTGCCCGTCCTCCGGTTCGATGGCGAGGGTGGTTACCGACTACGGCTCTGATGGGAAGTCGATTAGCATCCTGCCAGGAATTCTCCAACTCCTCGTCTAGCAAGACGTAGCGGAGCCGATCAATGACCAAAGAGCGTTGCGGATGGGCAAAAGGGGAACTTTACGTTCTGTACCACGACACCGAATGGGGAGTTCCCGTGCATGATGATCGAACGTTATTCGAGTTCCTGATTCTGGAAGGCGCCCAGGCGGGGCTGAGTTGGGAAACGATCCTGAAGAAGCGAGACAACTACCGAGCAGCGTTCGACGAGTTCGAACCCAGCGCAATCGCCAGGTATCAACAAAAAAAGCTGAAGAAGCTTCTGGCCGATTCTGGCATTGTTCGGAACCGATTGAAGATCGACGCCGCCGTCCAAAATGCAAAAGCGTTCCTGGCTGTTCAGAAGGAATTCGGGTCGTTCGATCGGTACATCTGGCGGTTTGTCGGCAGCAAGCCCAAGCAAAACGATTGGAAGTCGTCGAGCAAGGTGCCTGCGGAAACTCCTGAATCGCGGACCATGAGTAAGGACTTGAGAAGCCGCGGATTCAATTTCGTCGGTCCGACTATCTGCTACGCGTTCATGCAAGCAGTCGGCATGGTCAACGATCACCTCGTTGGGTGCTTCCGTCACGGGGAGCTATCGAAGCCATGAGAAAACAAACCACGAGGCTAGCGGTGAGCCGGGTTGCGTTAGCGCCCGGAGCACTGGATCACGCGTAGTTCTGTTTCAATCGTCGTCCGGGCGATCCTTCTTTGAGCGTGGAATCACGAATGCGGCGCGAACCGGGCTTGGCATCGGCGAGTCGGGTCCCTTGACCGATCGCCAGATCACTTCGTTAAGAAGCTGCGGGTTAGCTTGGTCCTCCTTGCTCCAGTCGAACTTCGCCGACATCTCTGCCCCATAAGAGTCAGGCTTGTTCTTTTCTTCCCTGTTCACCTTGGGCACAACGTGTTCATACGGGCGAGGGTCGCCCTCGGCCTGGAATGCCGCGTGCATCGGCCGGGCCGCCGCATCAAACTGGCTCATGGGTTTGAGGCCAAGAATCAGCTCCATTGTGCGCAGCATACTGGCCGTCGAATACATCGTGGAGTCAACCGCGTTCCTCCTTGCGTACGGACTGATGACCAGCCCCACACTACGGTGGGCATCGACATGATCTGGCCCGTCTTGGGCGTCGTCCTCGACAACAAACATGGCCGTGCTCTTCCAGAAGGAACTCTTGCTGATTCCTTCCACTACGCGGCCTAGCGCCAAATCGTTATCCGCGAGGTAAGCCGTCGGCGTCGGCATGCCGGCCTCCGTTCCGCTCGTGTGATCGTTTGGCAATCGCACAATCAGGAACCGCGGCATCGATCCCTCTTTCTCAAATCGCGCGAGTTCCTCCAGGAAACGATCCGCCCGCTTTTGATCGGAGTACTTCATGTCGAAGCCACGAAACCACGGATCGAAATGGCCGTCCAAAGCCTTGACCAATGCTTTGCCAGGTTCGTTGGGCGCTTTGCCGTTCCTGATCCATTCGCCGTAGCTGCGGTAGCTCAAGCCAGCCTCGGCACAGCGATCCCAGATGTAACCGCCGGCCGGGCGGGCGATACCATCGTGACCTCCCTCGGACGGATATGGTATTTTCTTGAGGTTCTCGGGCCGGTAGTTCAAGGGCCAGGTCTTCTCGACGAAATCTGTCGCATAGGCGCCCATCGACCATTCATGACCGTCGGCCGAGACCTCCCCGTCCAAATAGAAGTTGTCGAAGAGGACGAACTCGCAAGCGAGTTTATGGTGGTTGGGGGTGACGGATTCGGGGAACAGGCACAGACTGGGGTCGCCATTGCCCTTCTTGATGTCTCCAAACACCTGGTCGTAAGTTCGATTCTCCTTGATGATGTAGACCACATGTTTGATCGGGCTGGGGTCGCCAACCGTTGCCGGAATCGGACTTCCAGCAAGCGGTGGGCTGACCGGCTTCTGGTCCGCGCGCAAGGGGCTACAAGCATACGCATCTTTGCTATAGGCGGCCATCTGCTTGGGGTCGGGTAGTTCGATGGTGCTCAGAGTCCCGTGGAATAAACCTGCGATGTAGTCGTGCAGGCTTTGCTTGTGTCCGAGATTGGGATTAGGCCCTTGAGGATTCGCGCGCGAAGTCAGCCCCTTGCCGTTGGCGACGTAGATTCGGTGGTCCGCGGGATTATACCTCACTGAGGTGGGATACCATCCCGTCGGTATGAAGCCCAGAGGCGTGGATCGGCCCGGCTCATTGACGTTGAAGACGCCGACATTGTTCGCATCCGCATTAGCGACGAACAGAAGCTTTCCGTCGGGACCAAGCGAAAGGCTGTTCGGCGTATTGCCCGCCGGACTGTTCGGATAGAGGGCGCACGAGATGGTTTCAAGGCCTTTGCCACTGGCGGTATCAAGCACGGCTATTTTGGTGGAATTAGCGCACGCGACAAAAAGAGTCTTGCCGTTTGGCGACAGGGCCATTTCGGTAGGGTGCGATTCGGTCGCCCACTTGGCGGAAACCTGTTCCAACTTCAAGTCGATCACGGCTACAGCCGCCTTGCCCCACAGGCTTACAAGTAGACGATCGCCCGTCGAGTCAAGCAAACAGGCATACGGATAGCTTTCGGCTCCGAATTCAATTCGCCGCGGTTTGCCAGGGCCGCCAAGCGGGACCACAGAGAGCGCGTGACCCCAGGAGCCGGCGACGAAAAGTGTTTGGCCTTTGCCATCGACGGCCAATCCGGTGGGAATGAAATTCTCCTTGATAGGAGCTATTTCAAGCTTTCTCGGTCGAGACAAGAATCCATTTTCGAAATCGAAAGCGTGGACGACCTCGAACTCTCCGCCGCTCGCGAAAAGCTGTCGGCCATTGGCCGAAAAACAAAGGCCATAGAACGCTTGGTCCAGTGTAACCCGACTGAGGATCTTGGGGCCGGCGAGATCGACGATGGTGACGCCGTGCTCGCCAAAGCCTGCGTGAAGGGCCGCCAGCCATTTTCCGCTCGGGTGCAGCGCGAGGTTGACGGGAAAATCTCCCAATTCGAGCTGTTTGCCCGCCGGGCGTAGCGACCATTGATTGGGCAATAACGTGCTACCGTTCGGTTGCCGCCCGGGTAGCAGCCGAGGACCTGTCTTCACCGGCTTAGGCTCATCTGCTCTCCCTGAATAATCACAGAGCAGACAGGCACAGAACAAGAAGAGCACTGCGCTTGACTTCGAGTACGCCATCGGTGTTCCTCATGCAAATTTCGTGAGGCGATTTCGATTCACCTTTATCCGCGTTTCGTTCGCCTTGCCAAGCGAAAGAAGCCACGTTCGCAAATTTTCACACAGTTTTCACGACGTCTGGCGTTCCTGGTAGCAGCGCCAAATCGCGTCTAGTGCCGGTGCGGCCCGCATCCGGAGTCGAATGTCAACGATGTCCGATACCTCGCTGGTTCCAGGATTGATTTCGACTGTCGACTTGCCCATTTGATGAGCACGTATCACCGGCTCGGCGATGTAAGGAAAAACGCTGGTGGTGCCAATCGAGAAGACCATGTCAAAGCCCTTTTCGATCTCCGTATAGAGCCGACTGATCTTGTCGAACGGAAGCGCTTCACCGAAAAGCACGACATCCGGCCGGAGGAACGCCTTGCATTGCGGGCATGGAGGTGGAACGGTCAACGTCCTATAGTCCGCGACGGTTTGTCGATGATCACATGCCGGGCAGAGGAGGTCGTGCAGATCGCCGTGAATGTCGATCACATTTTGGCCACCGGCTTGCCGGTGAAAGCCGTCCACGTTCTGGGTCAGCGTCCAGACCCGATCGAAGTGGGACTCCATCTCGGCGATGACTTGGTGCGCGCGGTTGAACTGCGCGCCGTGGCAGGCTCTTGCGACCTGGCCGAGGTACTTCCAAGTTAGGTCCGGCCGGCGTCTGATCGTGTGCCCCGAAAGGAGCTCCTCGATCGGCAACCCTTCTTCGGTTGAACCGACGTTATAAAGGCCGCCGATGCCGCGATAAGTCGGCAGTCCCGAATCCGCGGAGACGCCCGCGCCCGTGATAAAGAGCAGACTTCGGCTCTTGGCGAGCAAGTCGGCGACGTTGTGGACGATGTTGGTAAGTGCTTCGGTCTCCATATCTTCAACTGCCGGCACCGACGCCGGGACCGAAGTATGGATCGGTTGAAGACTCACGCGTGGAAATACATACCCGTGGGCGGGCAATCGCCTATTCGGAGACCTCTGCATCGAGCGGCGGCCAGTTATTCTCGATTCCCTCGCGCTCGATTTGCATCACCTGGCTCTCGCTGATGGCGAAGTGCTCGGCGACGTGCTTGCGTGACTGAGACACGCTCATCTCTTGGTCCTGGGCGGTAACCAGCGCTAGAAAGACTTCCTGACGGCGCGATTCAGTCATCGGCGTCCCTGACTCGTGATTGTGCATGTCGCTCTCCGAGAGTATGTGTTCCAGTTGCGGTATTATATCTGTTCGGTATCGGAAGTCGTTGGCAATCCATGGGACGAGAATCCATCGAGGGCGAAATGTCTGTGATTCAAATCATGCAGATTGACCATGCCTCAGTATTAATCACCGATGTCGAGCGGAGCCGCTCATTCTATCGCGACCTGCTGGGACTGAAGGAGATCGCCAAACCAAAAACCTTCGACTTCGTCGTTCTGTGGTTCGATTTGGGCGACCAGCAGCTCCATCTCCTGCTCAAGCACCAACCAGACTCGCGCAGCCCCCGACATTTCGCCCTACGGGTGAAAGATGTCCAAACCGCGCGTAGCTACTTCAGAGCAAAAAGCGTGCCCGTCGAGGAGACCACTCCCATCCCCGGCGCGGACCGCTTCTTCATCTATGACCCTGACGGCAACCGGATCGAGATAATCCAATGGCGCGAGCGCTATGATCCCGTAGCCAGCGGAGCAGCCGCACTCGACCGTGGTAGCGCGCGAGTGGAACGGGCGAACCGGGACTCCGGGCGCTAACGCAACCCGGCTCGCGATGCCGACAAAAAAACTCGAAGGGTGCACGCGGGGTGCGCCTCACTTATATAGCCAAGCGCGATTCCATGCGGAGGGCACCGGTATGCCGGGCACATCTGCGGCGACTCTCATCCGGCAATTGCGGCGGATTGCCTCCGTCGGCGGCAATTGCGGCCTCGGCGACAGAGAGCTCGTTTGCCGCTGGGTCGAGTCGCATGATCAGGCCGCGTTCGAAGTGATCCTCTGGAGGCACGGGCCGACCGTTCTCAATGTCTGCCGTCGCGTGTTGCGCGAAGCACAAGACATTGAAGACGCCTTTCAGGCGACCTTTCTCACCTTCATCCGCAAAGCCGGATCTCTCCGCGAGGGAGCCGTCGTAGGAGGTTGGCTGTACAAGGTGGCCTACCGCATCGCGATTCGCGCGGGAGCTGGCAAGCGTAGGTATGAGCGTTCGGCAAGACCGATTTCCGTGGCTCCGGATGAAAGCTTGCTTTGGCGTGACCTTCGCCCCGTTCTCGACCACGAAGTCAATCGCTTGCCACGGCACTACCGGGACGCTTTCATTCTCTGTTGCGTGCAGGGAAAAACGAATCAAGAGGCGGCCCGCGAACTGGGTCGCCCGCTAGGCACGATTCTTTCACGCTTGAACGGGGCCCGCAAACACCTGCGGCGAAGGCTGGCCCGGCGCGGCATCACGCCGTCGGCGATCGGTCTGTCGGCCCATCTCTCCGAGCTCGCACAGAGAAATCCTGTTTCTCAACGGTTCGTCCATGACGTACTTCGTGTCGCCTCGCCTTTTGCAACCGGGCAGAGCACAGGCTTGGTATCACCGCGAGTTTTATCCCTGGTTAAAGGAGTGTCTCGCACCATGTTCTACGCAAAATGCAAACTCGCCCTTCTAGTTGGACTGGGATTCTGCACGATCGGAGCCGGTGTCGGTTGGGGCATCCGTGCGACGGCTTCCGCGCCGCCGTCGCCCACGAGTCTGCTGCAAGAACAGGCAAAGGGTGTCAAAGTTGGCCATCCCAAAGGCTGGTGGGGCGGATCCGGTAATCCGAGCGCCTACCAGGTCGGGGTCGATCATGAAGTGTCAAAATCCGGAAAAGCAAGTGCCTACGTCCAGATGCAAGGCGCCGATCAGAAGACGTTTGGAACCTTGGCGCAGGCGTTTGAACCAAAGGACTACCTCGGGAAACGGCTTCGGTTGTCAGCGCATCTAAAGACCGAGAATGCCGCCGCCGGGGCTGGCCTGTGGATGCGCGTAGACGGGCCTGGCTGCACCCTTGCATTTGACAACATGGAAAAGCGAATGGTCCAGGGAACCACGAAGGACTGGAAGAAGGTCGAGATTGTTCTCGATGTGCCGGAAAAGGCCAATGCAATTACATTCGGATTGATGGTGACGGGCAACGGCAAGGCATGGGTGGACGACTTCCAGCTGGAAACAGTCAGCAAGGATGTGGCCAGCACGGATATGCTCACAGGCGAAATCCCGGCAAACAACCAAGCAATGAATTTACCGGCCAAGCCTGTGAACCTGGACTTCGAGGAAAGCTAGTCGCTGAGTGCCGCGTGGCGAGCCGGGTTGCGTTAGCGCCGGGAGGGTGCTCAGTGCACCACGTCAAACACCGGCAGGGTCTGGGGATCAAGGCGGCGGGCAACATCAACGGCACGCCAGAATGACGTCTTCGGGTGACGTGTCAAGAGCGTGGTCAGCCGGCCCCGGCTCCGATGCAGGCCGACGTAGGTTCGGAAGCGATTCGCGGGGCCCAGCGGCAATCGAGGCTGCGTTGGGTCGAACTCCCAAGGATGAAAATAGAGCATGGCCACGGACGGATGACAATCGATCTCGACCTGCCGCACGGCCCGCTCCAAGAGAAAGAGCGGAAACAAGCGGAAGTAGCCCCCGCCGCCCATCGGAACATTCTTGGACATAAAGCGGAGTGTGGCGGGCGGAATCTCCAGGATCGCTGTTTTCTCGCCGCGGGCCCGAAACGGAGAGCGCGGCGCGTGAGGCACGCCGTAGCGATCGTGGCGCACCGGATAGATCGACGAATCATAGAGCATGCCCATCTCGGCCAAGATATCGAGTGCCCAGGCGGTCTGCCGGACGATGCTGAAGGTGGGCGCTCGATAGCCGACGACGGCCTCGCCGGTGACTTGTTCGAGCGTATCTCGGCTCTTGCGGACGTCCTCGCGAAACCCGTCTGGAGTGAAGTGGTGTATGCGACGATGGTCCCAGCTATGGCTGCCGATCTCATGGCCCGCGCCGTGGATCGCGCGAACCAATCCGGGGGTGTGCTCGGCGATCTGCCCGACGATGAAGAATGTCGCCTTGATGTCGTGCTCCGCCAATTGTTCGAGGAGCCAATCGGTCTCAGGCCCGAGGCGGGCGCGATACCGTGCTTGCATCCCCTCGTCGATAGATACCCCGGCGGCGGCCTCAATCAAGTAATGCTCTTCGACGTCGAAACTGAGGATAATCTGCGCCGGGCGCTTGACCAGGACCTGGTCTCGCTCCCAGCTTGAATTGATTCCCAATGCTCGGGCAATGGCACTTGCCATGGATCGATCCGTACTATTATCCACCAGTTACTTCGCGAGCCGCGAAGATTATTCACCCCTCGCCCCGCTTGCGGGGAGAGGGGACGGGGGTGAGGGGTTATTTTCTACGGTGCGCCTCTCGCCCCCCGCGCCAGGTTTTTAATGCGATTCGCTCACGCACTCTTTTGCCATTCCCACTGCCGGGCCAATCCTTCGTCGAGGTTGACTCGCGGCGCCCAGCCGAAATGGCTCCGCAGCTTGTTGGTGTCGGCGAAGGTATGGCGTTGATCGCCCGGCCGCGCATCCTCCTGGAGGATCGTCGCCGGATAACCCGCAATGGCTTCCAGCTTCTTGATGATTTCCCACACCGTGGCGGTTTCGCCGCCACCGATATTGTACACTTCACCCGGCGGCGCCTCGACCGCAGCGAGCGTAGCGGCGACACAATCAGAGACAAACGTGTTGCCTCGAACTTGCTGGCCGTCGCCGTAGACGACGATAGGTTCCCGCTCCAACAATGCCTTGATGAAACGATGATAGCCCATGTCCGGCCTTTGACGCGGGCCATATACGGAAAAGTAGCGGAGCGTCACGATCGGAATTCCAGACGCTTCGGAATACGCCCGGCACAGATGCTCGCCGGCCAACTTGGTTACGCCATAAGGCGAAATGGGCCGCGTCGGCAGCGATTCATCTCCAGTGCTGAATTTCCCGTACACCGATGAAGTCGAGACGTAGATGAATCGCTGTACCGGCCGAGTTCGCTTCCCGGCCGCTTCCAACAATCGTTGTGTGCCCTTAACGTTGCACGTCCAATAGCTGTCGAAGTCGGTCCAGCTCTTCATGAGACCTGCCATGGCAGCGAAGTGAAAGACGACCTCCGCCCGGGCAATCACATCGTCCAACGAATCTTGCCGCAGATCCAACTCATGAAAGCGAAATCGCGGATGGGACAAGGTGGTAGCGAGGTTCCTTTCCTTAATCGGTCGTGGATAGTAGGGAATGAATGCGTCCAGGCCGATCACCTCATGGCCCAGGCGGAGCAGCTCTTCGCAAAGGTGCGAGCCAATGAACCCTCCCGCTCCGGTAACCACGCATTCCATCGTCGTCCCTCCGACCGGTAGTCGCTTTGTCCCCACTACAAACTCTACGGGTGGAACTTGTAACTGAATTCGCGTGAACGTAGAGGGCCCGCCGGCTCATTCTTGCGAATTCAGCCGGTGGGGCGTCTCGCGTATGTGAACCACGGGAGACACGGGGAAGATGACTACTGCTTCATCCGTGTCCGCGTGGTTCATTTTCTCAACCGGGCGACGAGCGCCCCCGGCATATCACTGTATATGTGATCGAAAAGACTTCCTTGCCCTTCCGCGGGCCTTGGAAAGACCGGCTCCGCCAGGCCATCGAGAACAAAGCCCGCTTCGAAAGCCGGACTGAGCAGCAGCGATAGTGGCCGATGGAAGTAGTACTGTGGCACCGGCTGCCCGATCATGGCCAAGCCTTGGTGAGTTAGAGGATGGATATATCCCGAGACTTTTACCGAATACCTGTCCACAACCTGGCCGTCGACTTCCTCCCGCTCCTGAACTTGCATGACTCGGCCAGAGTTGAAGCAAGGATGCAACACCGAGAAAACGAGGCGGCCTCCTGCCTTTAGTAGCTCCGCTAGCGTCTTGAACAAAGGCTGGATCGCGGCCATATCCATGAGCGCCATCGTACAGACGGCTGCATCAAACTCTTTCTCCCCCAGATTCATCAGAGCGTCCGCCCGCGTGCAGTCCACGACCCGAAATTCGATGCGGTCTCCAGGGTCGGTCGTGCGCGCCCGCGCTCGTTCGATCATGCGCTCGGAGATATCCACGCCCAGCACCCGAGCGCCCAACCGGGCCAAGTGCCTGGCGAATTGCCCGTTGCCGCAGGCGATGTCCAGGATCCTTTGCCCGGCGCGGACGTTGAGCAATCGCTCCTGCGTCGGCTCGATCAAAGTCTTGTGGAAAGTGTTGCCTTCACCCATCCGCTCGTCCCAGAATGAGGCATTTCGGTCCCATACCTCGCGCACCTCCTGGTTCAAGGACTCCGCCTGCGCCGGTCGTGTCTCGTACATGGTTGTCTCCAGCCGATGTCCTAATCTTGCTCTTTATCTTGCTCTTAATCTTAATCCGCTCTGGGCCCGTTCCCTGGCGGTGGCTCAGTGCGAGAGAAAGATTAGGAGGACGATTAAGATTATGAACAAGATAAGGAGCAGGAGTAAGAGAAAGAGAAGGACGAGCAGAACGCACCGCCGGCGCCGCTTGACGGAACCGCGAGTACGCGAGCACACCTAATACAAGCTAGTTTTGCATCGGGTGGCACAGACATTCCTGTCTGTGCGCTAATGATCCGCTGGCGCTCCAAATGGTCGCCAGCGCTTTTGCAGGTCCCGGCCTAACACTTCGGCAGAAATCGGCGGTGAAACGTTCATCTCTCGCCGCTTTAGTTCGTAGCGAATCACGTCATGTGATGGGGTAGTGATGGACAAGAGTCGCGTTCGGTAATCCTTTTTATCAAGCGCGAGCCATGCATCAGTGTATGCGGCACGCTCGTCAACCGAATGAGGCAGGGATCGAAGGTACA
>Ga0306920_100015700_pt1 | contig 10394 bp, 12 predicted proteins | sample flu12Cox44000170_FD_204666 | JGI IMG/M metagenome (GOLD analysis project Ga0306920, IMG submission 204666) | Lab enrichment of tropical soil microbial communities from Luquillo Experimental Forest, Puerto Rico - flux4day.12C.oxic.44.000.170 (v2)... | ecosystem: Environmental > Terrestrial >...
TCCAAGATTCTTACAGCATCAAACAGCGTCGCTGTGGGCGAGATCGTTACAACGTCATTGCCTTTGCGGGATAGAATGGCTTTGACTGTCATGGGCATCCTCCCTTGATGCGGACGCCGCTCTACTGAACACGCCAGATCGTACTTCAGCTTAAACGCGCCTTGCGAACCGTTCCGTAATCGGCGGCGCCCGCGTTGAATATAAATTCGCGCAGTGCGCCCTTGCCCGCTTTGATCTTGGTCAACGCGGAAGGAAAAGCTTTGTTGTGCAGCACAGCAAGTTTGGCCCGCTCGTGACCGGTCAGGGTCACGCGACGATTTGTGAGCTAATTGATTGAATTAGCCAGCGGAGAGGCTGACGAAACAGATCGATTCGTCTGCATTGGCTGGAAGCTATACCTAAGACGTGTGATAACAGGCTATTTTCCAAACTCCCGGTGCTATGTCGCGCTACTTCGGAAAAACCGCCCGACTGAAGCTTGTGTTTGTGCCATGACACGACCCGGCCTGCACCGCAAAGTCCTCACCAGCATGTGGCCGCGGCATAAAAGGCTCTCACCACACAAGCCGCGCGGCAGTTTTGCGACCTTGACCCTTGGCTCGATTGGCATCGTTTATGGCGATATCGGCACGTCGCCGCTCTACGCCATGGACCAGTTGTTCTTTGGTCGCCCAGGCGGCTTGCCGACGCCCTCCGATGTGCTCGGTGGCGTATCGCTTGTGATCTGGACTCTTACATTGATTGTCGCCGTCAAATACGCGTTCCTCGTTCTACGCGCGCAAAACGATGGCGAGGGCGGTGTCTTTGCACTCTACGGTCTTCTAGCCGAACACAAGAAGCGCGGCATGAAGCTGCTGTTATGGTTATTGATGCTGGGAGCGGGCTTACTGCTTGGTGACGGCATGATCACGCCTGCGATTAGCGTGCTCTCCGCAGTGGAGGGCTTGCAAGTGGCGACGCCGACGTTTACTGGTGCGGTCGTCCCCGTTACCATTTTAGTGCTCGCGGCGCTGTTCGCCGTCCAGTTCAAGGGGACGTCGGGGATCGGTGTCGTCTTTGGACCAATCCTCATGATCTGGTTTGTCGTGATCGCCGCCCTCGGCGTCAGGCAGATCGGACAACAACCAGAAATTCTTGCGGCGTTCAATCCGACTTACGGCTTGGAGTTTCTCAAACGGGTAGGGCTGTTCGACGCGCTTCTCATCCTCGGCGCCCTGATGCTGGTCGTTACCGGTGGTGAGGCGATGTATGCCGATGTCGGCCATTTCGGTGCTCAGCCGATTCGGACAAGTTGGTTTACGGTTGTCTTTCCCGCTTTACTGCTGAACTACCTCGGGCAAGGTGCGTATCTGTTGACCGGCGCGCCGGTGGCGGGCAGCAAGCTATTTTATAGTCTGGTGCCGACCGCGCTGCTTTATCCCATGGTCCTGCTCGCCACGGTGGCTACGATCATCGCCTCACAGGCGCTGATTTCTGGGGCATTTTCTCTTGTCTCGCAGGCCATCCGGCTAGGTCTCTTTCCGCGACTCAATCTTCTACACACCCATCACGTGCATGCCGGACAAATCTACATTCCTTTCATCAATCGGATGCTACTCGTCGGTTGCCTCCTGCTGGTACTTGGCTTTGGGTCGAGCGCAGCACTGGCGGCAGCCTATGGGCTCGCAGTGTCCGGAGTCATGGTCATAACGTCGGTGGCGATGCTTCCGATCGCGCGAGATTTTTGGAGATGGGGGCCAATAACAACGGGTGTGGTGTGGGGCTTCCTGATCGCGGTCAACGCTTCCTTTCTTATCGCGTGTTCGCTCAAATTTGTGGAAGGCGGCTTCGTTCCGCTTTCGGTCGGCATCGTCATGTTCCTAGTGATGACGACCTGGCGTTGGGGTCGCAAGGCGACCTTTGTGGCCTATACCGCAAAGCCCACTATGCGGATGGACGAGCTGGTTGCACTGCATCGTGCCTGCAAAGCCTTTATGGAGCGAAACGCTATAGTAATGTCGCCAAAGCCGTTGCGCCTGCCGACCGATCGCACGCCCGCGCTGATTCAGATGCTATGGGAGCGGCACGGCATATTGCCGCGGAATCTGATTCTCGTCGAAGTTACTCATCGAAAAGTTCCCTACATCAGAGACGATCGCTATAAGGTCACCGTCTTTGATCGTGACAAGAATAGGGGTAGCATCATTGCCGTCGAATTGAGTTTCGGCTTCATGGAAGAGCCGAATGTCGAACGTTATCTGGAAGAGATGGCGCGACATAAGGAAATCGACTTGCCAACCGATCGGCATCAATGGATCGTGCATGTCTCCCACGAGAATCTGGTGCCGGCGCGGCGGATGACACCCCTCAAGCGCCTGCGGTTTAGGCTCTTCGTATTCTTACGCCTGATATCGCAGCCGGCATATTATTATTACGGATTGGGCGACGAAATGCAGCTTTCGGTCGAAATAATCCCCGTGCGGGTGCAGTAAACAACCGACCACGCCCCGACTACAAGCGAAAGCAGAGAACAAGCCAGGCCTCGCCCGTTCGTTTCCACGGTCTAATCGCGCCATTTCGCGGCGGGCGGCAATGGCGGCCTCGGCTGCGGCGGTAACGGCGGTCTGGGCTCTGTCGGGGTGGTCATCTACGCTATGGTCCACCTCCTACCGAACTTTACGAGGGCCCGCGGGCCTTCGCACTCCTTCAGGATGCAACGCCTGCCAACATCTTCTCGTGTTGGATGGCCCGCTCGATGGCCTCGATGGTTTTCTGGATGTTGATGAAGGCCTCACGCATCCTTTCCGTCTCGCCACGCTCGTATGCCTGCGCCAATGCATCCGCAATGTCGCGACGTTGCTCTACCCTCACGGTCCCGGGCCGCAATCAGCTTTCGAATGTGCTCATTTTCTTGAGCCATGCGGTCATTTCCTCCGAGCCTTGCTTTGCCGTTGCGGGCCTAGCCTCAGATTAGGCAATGCGCCGCGCCTCATCTTGCTGAGCAAACACTGTCGAGCGGCGAGTGGGCGCGCCCGCGCGGCCCCGTCGTTTTGACATTTAACGGCGGCGCTCCGTGGCGGGCTTGTTTTTCTGCAGATGCTTTGCCATCGCCTCCATCTGTCTCGCGCGATCACGGTATAGCTCGGCCGCTTGATGCCAGAACTCGGCGCGCTCCCGAGCCTCAGCTTCGCTCATCTCGCCGGTGTCGATCCGCTCACGATCAATAATTTCGTCGTTCCAGAGCTGCACCAGAGTGGTATTTCGAACTCGCTCTTCGTTCTTGTCCATCGGTCAGCCCTCCGTTGGACCTAATCGCCGCGGGTCCAGCCAAGCTCAACAGCGAACGATGACACCCCTTTATTGCAGCTCCCCGGATTTCCTGTCACCCGGCTCCTTGCGAAGCATGTCGAGTAGTTTAGCAAAATTTTTCGCGATCCGGCGCGCCTCGTCGCGCGTTAGCAACTTGAGGTACCCGCGGATTCTGCGACGAAACCTTACGAGAGGCGTGAATCGAGCCGTGCATGGGTCGAGGTCGTAATGCGCACAAGCGGATAGCTGGCGCGTACGCGCGTTGTGAGCGGCTTGCCATTTACATACGCTTCGAAGCGATCGCGCAGAAAGCGAGTGTTGCGGTCGTAGATCTCATCAAGGCGGGCAACTGCCGTGGTTGCATCCGTAAAGGCCTCAGTCGCGAAGAGAGGCGGGGCCAGAACGCTTGCGGTGGAGCGCATGTGATAACCGGACTTCGATCGGCCCGAATATAATCAATAAGTTCCCAAGATCGAGACCAGCCTGTCGATCGATTGATCCCGTCCGTACTCGATCAGCTCGTTCGCGGCGGCTATCGGCGTCTCGATTCCAGCAAAGATGCGAATGCTCGACAGTTGTTGTCTTGATTTTGTTGTCTTGATTTGGATCAATACAGCCTCGGGGCGCGTTATGATATGTGCGCTGAGACAGGAAATTAAGGGCCGAGCCATGGAGATCGAAGGCACAAAATTCGGTAGCATCACGATTGACCGAACGACTTATGAGCACGATGTCGTCATTCGCCTCTCAGGTGAAGTCATAAAGCGAAAGAAGAAGCTATCGAAGAAGTACTACGGTACTTCGCATGTGCTGTCGAAAGACGAAGCGAAGTTTGTTTTCGAGAAGGGATGCGAGCAATTCATTATTGGTTCGGGGCAAATGGGCAATGTGCATCTATCGCCGGAAGCCGAAGCCTATTTTGCGAAAAAGGGCTGCAAGGTCCTATTGCAGTCTACCCCCGAGGCGATCCGCGTGTTCAACAAATCACATGCAAAGAAGATTGGGCTTTTTCACGTCACCTGTTAAAAACAATAAGACGTTTTTTCATCTGCACAGGATCAAAATTGCTCGGGCGAGTTGAATGGACATTGCCGATCGTGTCCCCATCAGGGAGGCGGCGGGGGGTTTCACTTCTTCCAAAATAATGAATAGCACTCGGAGGGACCGATCATGGCTAAGCTGAAGAAGCGATCAAAAGTACAACAGAGAAACCGAGTGACTGCGCGTGGTAAGGCACGCACGGCGACAAAGTCCTCCCGAGGAAAAGCGTCGAAGCGAACCGTTGCCAGAGCCAAGCCCAAACGCATGGGCGTTAAGAAAGCTGCGCGGAAAAAAGTACAGCGGACGAAAGAGCCGGGCGCACCTACGGTCGAGACGGTCGTTGTTGACGCGATCGAGAGACCGGCTCCGGACGTAATAACTATTACGGAATTTGAGGAAACAGAAGTACGTGAAGGGATTCCAGGTCGGGATGAACCGGACATCACCGAGCAATGCTGAGGGATGACAGAGCTGGTGGAGAGGGTCGACGGCAAGCTGCCCGCAATGTACTCGGCGACGTGCTTGAAATCTGCTCCATCAAGCCAATGACAGGGTTTTACCGGGACGGTTGCTGCGACACCGGGCGAAGGATTTGGGCAGTCATACCGTCTGCGCCGTGATGACTTCCGCATTTGTCGAGTTTTCCAAATCGCGCGGCAATGATCTTTCGACCCCGCTGCCCAAGTTTGGCTTTCCAGGGCTGAAACCTGGTGACCGTTGGTGCCTATGCGCACCCCGCTGGCAAGAAGCATTCGAGGCAAATCAGGCTCCCGAAGCAGCCTCCGACCATTCTGACCGTGCCCTATTCGCCCGAGCCTTAGATCAGTTCTATCGTGGCCAACCGGACGGCCGTACGTTGGAGCTCTTACGCTGAATAGCCTCGGCCAGCGTTAAGCCCGCAAGCACTTGAATGCGAAGCGAACTGCTCCGGTGGGAGGGGCCTCATGAAAAGAATCGTCGCTCTCATTGATGGCACGTGGAATAAGGAGGGGAGTGGAGCAGATACCAACGTCGCGAAGCTCGACAGCGCAAAGAAAATTCGAGCCTTCATCCAAGCGACTGCAGCCGACGGCACTCTGCAGCACGTGTACTACCATGATGGGGTCGGGAGCGAGGGTGATTTTGCGCAAAGGCTGTTAGGTGGAGCAATTGGCCTGGGCCTTAAGAAGATCATTCAGGAGGTCTATCAATATATCGTCACCGATTACGCGTCGGGTGACGAGCTATACATCTTTGGTTTCTCTCGCGGGGCTTATGCAGCGCGAGCCTTGGCAGGACTGATCGGGGCTTCGGGGATACAGCGACAACTGGACGCAAATATTTTTGATGTCGCATGGCAACACTATCGGGTAGCGCCAGCGGTGAGAAAACAGCCTCAAATAGCGGGTTCGAGCGACCGAAAGATCCTAACCGATTACAACGCGCTTGCCGCAAAGCAGTCGTTTCATGACACGCGCACGATTACCTGCGTTGGCGTCTGGGACACCGTAGGGTCGTATGCCATCCCCGCGGGGATTGGTCTTGCTCCGCTCGCCAGATATTTCACGCTCGTGACACTCGGCTTTCACGACACGAGTTTCGGTGACCATATCAAAGTAGGACTTCACGCGGTGGCAGTCGATGAGCATCGAAGACCATTCGTCCCGACGTTTTGGACGATTCCTAAAGGAGAAGAGCCGACAGGGCACGTCGAACAAACTTGGTTCGCAGGGGCCCATTCCAACGTGGGTGGCGGTTATGCTGATAGCGGCCTCTCAGATCAGGCACTCATCTGGATGATCGCGCGAGTGCAAGCGCTAACCGGTCTGGAGTTCGATCTGGCAGCGGTACAATCCAATACAAAGCCAAACATTGGCGGTGTCGTTGTGGATTCTACGCAAGGCTGGCCTGTGGACCATCTATTCCCGCACTATCGAACGATTTTGTCGCCTGTCGCCATCCATCATGGCTATCTCAGCAACAGCAAAGATCCAACACAAGAGCACATCAACGAACGAGTGCATTGGAGCGTGATCGCGAAGCGAACTAATGCTGCCGCTATGCGATACTCACCGCCTAATCTGGTAGTGAATATACGGCCCGACCAAATAGCTGAAATTACCGAGGAGGAGCGCACGTTGCTCGGTCAAAGCGAATAAATTGTGATGCCGAAAACTTTTCAATTAAATCACGGAGGGTCCTATGACCGACGATTTGGTAGAGACACTCACCAAGATTACATTGAGGTCACGAGCAAACAAACCGGCGGTAAGGTCCGATATTTCTTATGCCCCCATTGTCGCGTAAGTTTTGATGCAATTGGAAACGCCTTGAGGGCGCTCGATGAATGCGTTGCCCATGTCAGGACGTGCGGCGCAAGTGATTAATCTACCCTTCGGCCAAATGACGCACGAGTTACAGCAGTGTGATTAATTGCAAAGAGCAGGCATGTTAACAGGAGACAAGCAGATGTTCATTGCCATGAACCGGTTTCGGGTGAAAAAAGGTTCCGAGGACGCATTTGAAAAAGTGTGGCTGGGACGGGATTCGTATCTCGATTCTGTTCCGGGCTTCTTGGAGTTTCATCTGCTCAAGGGGCCGGAGGCGGAAGACCATACGCTCTATTCCTCGCATACCGTTTGGCAGAGCAAGCGGGCCTTCGAGGCGTGGACCAAATCTGAAGAATTCCGGGCCGCGCACGCGCGTGCCGGTAACGAGACAACTGGGCCGCTCTATCTGGAGCATCCGAAATTTGAGGGCTTCGAAGTACGTCAAACCATCGCTCGAAAGGCGGCGACCGCGTGAACCGCGGTTATCACGCCCCGCCGCTCGATGAAGAGTGCTAGTCCCTCCATCGCTCCCTTGGGACCACACCAAGACAACCCTTGATGATGCACATACGCCCTAAACGGACGTTCGGTTCGCCGCCAGGCGATCAGGCATTCGTCTGTTCAAATCCATCTTGATCTGAATCAAGGCGGTAGGCGCATTTCACCGCCATTCTTCCTAGGCTCGGAAAAACAGCATGACAAGATCAGTGCGGATTGTGCTCGCTGCGGCCTTGTTACTGGGCGGTACTTCGCTCGCGACGGCACAAAATAGCCAACCGGCTGACGGGTTCCGAGGGGTAACCGGCGGCGCACATGACAATCCTTTCCGTCCCGGCAAGCGCCCAACCGCGGCGAACCCGTATGGCCTTTTCGACTACTATGCCTTAGCGCCTTACAATCCGGGTTACGCCTACCGCCACGTGCCTGCGTGTCCCATCCGATCAACCAGCAGCATTGATCTCCGCACGCTCGACCGGCACTACGAGGGGGCAGTAACAAGTCTCATTTCCGCGCCGGCCGACTGAACGCACCAAACTGGTCTATTCGTTTTCCAGCACGATCACGATTTCCATCAGCTCTTCGGCAAGTTGGCCGCGCAACAAGCCTTGAAAGGCTTTCGCCAATTGGCGGTAATACCAGAGCGTGTCTTCTTTAGGTCGCTTCCCAAATCGACTCCATACAGCCGAGCCGATTTCCGGTTTGCGCAAGTCGCGAAGAATCGAGCGCGCATTGTGAACCTTATCCGACAACGAAACCAAACAGGTCTCTCGGTCAACCGTTTTCAAATGCTCGATGTACCGCATTTTGCGTGTCCGCCAGTCGTCCTTTTGTTCACCGGCGGCCGTATTGACTACGCTATCCGAACACGCATGCACAATGTCCGCCACGCGATCGCCAAAACGGTTGCGAATATCTGCCAGACGCGGCTCGCCGCCCTGATCTTCGGCCGCATCATGCAAGAGCCCGGCAATTGCCATGTCTTCCGAGCCGCCATATTCCAGAACTGTGGCTGCCACTGCGAGAAGATGCGCGATATAGGGAATGGTCGTTTCTTTGCGCACCTGACCGCCATGGACATGAGTTGCGTATAATAAGGCTCGATCAAACCGATCGGTTAAGATTGTGGCCGACATCATGGATGGCGTCATAGTTGTGTCCGAGAAAGCGGATTGGAAGTTCGCTTCCCTTTGTACTTCGCGGGCGGCCAGTGATGACCACGGCAGTGCTGAAGAACCACCTTGCCAGGCACGGCAAGCGTTTTGGCCCCACGATTAATATGGATATGCCAGAGATAATTTCCAAGCAACGAGCGGCGTGCCGCCGCGCGCTTTACCCCCGAAACCGGATCATTCGCTCACCGGCGACCCTGAGGACTCGTATTGATTTTTTCGTTGCAGTAGCAGACCGAGATTGAACATCGCATCGGCGTAATCCGGTGCAACTCGCAGCACTGTGCGCAAGCACTCGATGGCGGCTTCGACGCGTCCCTGCTCGTCCAGCAAGTCACTAAGATTGTACCAAGCATCCGCGAATGTTGGATCGGCCCGTGTCGCGGTCCGCAATGCCGCTTCGGCTTCGATAGACCACACGTTGTATCGAGCCGCTGTCCCAAGACAGGCGTTTTGCTGGCGAAAACTGGCAAATCTGGCCGTTCAACTGGATTTCGCAAGCATTCCTTCTTCAGCAGCAATGGTGGCCTTCCCGCTGACAAACCCCATAATTCTCCAGCGTACAGTCGGTACTCAGAGGCACCCAGCATTTCATCGAGGATTGGGAGCGCGCAGTCAGCGGCTAGAAGCCGATCGGTGCGAAGCGCTTTACGGTCGGCAAGGATCTTGCGACCACTCCGGGCAAGATCGTTTATCGCAACGGTCTTATCGAGCTGATCGCACCGATTACCGAGAACGTCCGGCCCGAACCGATCCTCATCGTACCGGCCTGGATCATGAAATACTACATTCAGCATGAGCGACGACAAGGATCACTACCGGCCCCGGCAGATTGAGGAGATCGAGGACAGCGGGCTCTCGCTCATCAATGAGCCGGTGGCACCGGATAACACTAACTCGTCATCCGATCAGCGAAGGCACCTACAATGGCACAAGAGCAGCCCATGCTTTTACCCTCATTGGATCACCCGTCTGCGCGAGCGGAAAGTGTGTCATAGATCACCCCTCTGAACATCTCTTGGAGCATTTCGTGCTCCTTCGCCCGTTCGGCGGCTTCCCGCACCGCGCGCTCGGCAAATCGGCGATGGACCTCGGGATTCACTTGCCAATGCAGGGGCTTTGACCAGAGCGGACTGGGCGTGCGTGTCAGCCAGCCGAGCGCCTCAAGTTGATCGAACAGGTTCTCAATCTCCTGGCGTTCCAAGCCGCGCATGGCATTGTTGCCGCGCTGCACGTCCCGATTGGTGATGCGCGTCAATTTTCGCGCCAGAACGTAGCCGGCGACCTTGGCCAGCCGGTCGTGATCGTCCGAGAGCTCAAGCATGCCAGCATAGAAAGCGACGGCGTGTGGCAGCAGGAAGCGATGCATGAAATCGGCGACGCGACGCGCAGTGTGCTCGGCGATGATCAAGCCGTCGTTATTCTCGATGCAGTGCCAGAGCAGGCACAGCCGCGCGAACAGGCCGTCATATTTGCCGATGTGGGCCGCCAGTTTCCGATTGACGATCTCGCAAGCCATCAGGTCGAGATGTCTGCGCTCGAGCCCTTCGCGAATCGCGAGCGCGGCATCGTCGAACCGCAGAGGTGCTAGCGGACGCTCGCGTCTGTGCAGGCGCTCGACCAAATGATCGTAACGTTGCGCAGCTTGCCCGGTCGGCGAATCCTTTCCCGCGCTGGCGCGGCGGAGCACGATCGGGATCAGGCGCTGTAGCAATCCGTCGTCGACCGTATCGTCGGCGATCTTGCGGATCGGCTCAGGTTGAATGCCCCCGAGCAGCGATATCGACAAGTTCTCAATCACGGCGGCGCCGCGCGCGATGCGGTTCAACGCATAGGGTCCGCCGTGAAAGGACTGCAGCCAAAAGCCCCGGTCCTTCGCCGCGCCGCGCCCGGAATATTTGTCCATGGCGCCGAACCAGCCGGCGAGCTCGTCCTGAATACACAGCACGCCGTCGGGGCTATCTTTCAGAACCTCTTGCGCCGCCTCGATGGTGGTGTCCTCGAGGCGCAGCCGGTGCTGCTTCGGGCGCTCAGCGTCTTTGCGCTCCTCTTTGGAGAGCTCTTCATATTCCTCGCGAGCGGCGAC
>Ga0306920_100015701_pt1 | contig 10394 bp, 8 predicted proteins | sample flu12Cox44000170_FD_204666 | JGI IMG/M metagenome (GOLD analysis project Ga0306920, IMG submission 204666) | Lab enrichment of tropical soil microbial communities from Luquillo Experimental Forest, Puerto Rico - flux4day.12C.oxic.44.000.170 (v2)... | ecosystem: Environmental > Terrestrial >...
CAGTCGCTGCGACTGCGGATGGGTATGGTAACTGCGATGATAGCTGTGATCGCCTGATCGGAATCCGATCCAATCAGGTGCGGCAAGTGTTCTGCAGAAAGATTGCGAATCTCCTTGCCCCACTCGAATACGACAAATACGTGGATTTCACAGCGTTCATGCGGGGAAGGTTTGAGAACACAAACGCTTTCTAACTGCTTTTATGAGAGACGATTTCAGTTTCCGGAATGAAGAAACAGCTAGCGAGGTACACCCGATGAGTATCGCCGATTCTGCATTTCCTCCTGAAATACCACCTGTGAGCCTGCTATCTCCGATGCCATTCAAGCATCCAGGTGAGTGTTCCGAAACTGCGGCCGGCAATTTAGAACGAGCAACTGCGGGAGCGGAATCGTGCGTCCTGGGAGAGGAGGCCGGCAGAGACGAGGTTTTCGAGGGTATGGTAGGCAAAAGCGCAGCTCTGCAACGTACAATCCAGGAACTCGAGGTTGTGGCGCCGACGGATTCAGGTGTACTGATCCTGGGAGAGACAGGTACTGGAAAAGAATTGATCGCCCGAGCGATCCACAACCTAAGCGCCCGCCGGGATCGACCTTTCATCAAACTGAACTGCGCTGCCATTCCCTCAGGCTTATTGGAAAGCGAGCTTTTCGGTCATGAAAGAGGCGCATTTACCGGTGCTGTCATGCGCAAGGCAGGCCGCTTCGAGGTTGCCCACAAGGGTACTCTGTTTCTCGATGAAGTAGGTGACATTCCACTCGAGCTTCAGCCCAAGTTGCTGCGCGTGCTGCAGGAACGCGAGTTTGAAAGATTAGGCAGCACACGTACACAGCAGGTGGATGTTCGCGTAGTTGCTGCTACTCATCGGAATCTGAAGCAGATGGTGCAAGACGGAGAATTTAGAAGGGACCTGTATTACCGCCTGCACGTTTTCCCATTGTCGGTTCCCGCCTTAAGGGAGCGCCGCGAAGACATTCCTATCTTAGTGCGCCGTTTTGTGGACGAATATGCTCGCCGACTGAACCGGTGCATTGAAAGTATTCCACCTCAAGTGATCGAGGCTCTTGCCGGTTATTCATGGCCGGGTAATGTGCGCGAGTTGCAGAGCTTTATGAAGCGTGCGGTGATCCTTTCGCCGGGGAGCGTTCTGAATCCGCCTCTTGCGGAGTTGAATGAAGTTGCTGTCCAAAGGCCGAGTGCGGAACTGAGCACCTCGGAAAAAACGGAGCGTGAGTACGTGCTGCGGGCGATCTGGGCATCTAACTGGAAGATCGGTGGTCCGAATGGCGCGGCCGCTCGCCTGGGGATGAAGCGGACGACTTTGGCCTACCGGATTCGCAAACTTAAGATTCCCCTCCGTCCTGAATGAACGAGAACGCTCATATGCAACCGCGCATCCCTTGACTAGTGCTCTTCTTAAGCCGTCCTTAAATGCAGTTCCCCGCCTTGCTTCAGCCGGCGTTCTGCTCGTTTGGAGAATTCACCGGATCGGGAAGCCAATTTGATTGGGACTCAGAACCGACGTCGTCATTGGTAGAGCAGGGGCTGAAACAAGTGGTGATTTGTGCGACGGACTAGCAGCTCCTAATTGCACGCGACACGGTACGAGTCATCATCGGCGAGCCGAAGCACATCGTGGACAGGTGATGCAAGAAATGACGCCAACTCCCTCCCCGACCTGGTGAAGATGGCCAGCACTCTCGATCCGGCATGGGGCGCAATTCACCTGGCATAAGGGCAATTCAACCGGGCGACCACTTCCCTTGGACCATCCAGTTGTACTTTGGCCTCGGTACATGTGCATTGTTCCGAGTCATGTCAATCCACATCTAGTTCCGAATTGAGAAGGTTCAGACAGGGCCGCGACTTCGCCAAAGTCGACGCGTTGCACGGGACCGAAACGGAAAAGGGAAACGTAACGCAAGCCGTCATTGGGTAATGCCCACTGCACGCACAGCAGCAATTCATCTTCTATAGCAACTAGCATCACCCTCCTTTGCCTAGTGTTCATTTTCGTCACTCGATAACACCATACCCAATTCTGGTGCTTTTCATTTCAGCAGTTTCCGGATGGCGAACTGGTTGCATTCTTCTCATGCGTCGGTGTTCGACAAAAAGGTCTAAAGGAAATGAGGAGTAAATGGCTCAGCCTCGAATCGTTATAGTCGGCGGTGGTTTTGGCGGACTGGCCACGGCCAAGGCTCTCAAGAATGCGCCCGCGGAAATCATCCTGATCGATCGCACGAATCACCACTTGTTTCAGCCCTTGCTCTACCAGGTGGCGACGTCGGTTCTGAGTCCCAATCAAATTGGCTTTCCGATCCGGGGAATTCTCCAAAACCAGAAGAACGCCACCGTCATCCTGGGCGAGGTCACGGGGGTGGACAAGGAAAACAAATGTGTCTTCGTAAGCGACGCGGATAGGCAGGACGTCCCCATAACCTACGATTACCTGATCCTGGCCACCGGCGCCAGTCACAGTTACTTCGGTCGCAACGAATTCGAGAAGTTCGCGCCTGGAATGAAGAGCCTTGCCGACGCGGTGGCAGCTCGCAACAAGATCCTGCAAGCGTTCGAACTCGCCGAGGCGGAAGAAGACCCGAGTCGTCATCGGGACCTGCTGACCTTTGTTCTCGTGGGCGCGGGCCCCACAGGCGTCGAAATGGCCGGGGCCCTTGCAATACTGATCAAGACGACTCTCAAATCGAACTTTCGGCGCATCGACCCCGCTTCGGCTCGAGTTCTGCTCGTCGACATGGCGCCGCGAGTTCTCGGTCCATTCTCAGAGCACCTCTCTCAGGCTGCGAAGCAACACCTCGAGAAGCTTGGCGTCGAAGTCCGCCTCGGGCACGGCGTGGATCAGATCGATGCAGATGGCGTCGTGGTCGCAGGTGAGCGCATTGCGAGCAAGACCGTGATTTGGACCGCCGGTGTCGCGCCTTCTCCCGCGGGTAAATGGCTCAAGGTTGAGACGGACCGCGCTGGGAGGGTGCGTGTTCAAAAAGATCTGACTGTTCCCGGACATCCCGAAATCTTTGTGGTTGGCGATACCGCAACATTCGAACAAGACGGCAAACCACTTCCCGGCGTGGCGCAAGTAGCCATGCAGGGAGGGCATTATGCGGGAAAACTCATTCACAGTCGTATCACCGGAAGCAAGCCGCCTGCCCCATTTCGCTATTTCGACAAGGGCACCATGGCAGTCGTCGGCAAGGGTTTTGCCGTACTGCAAAGCTGGAAGTTCCAAATGAGCGGATTGCCGGCGTGGCTGGCTTGGGCTTTGATTCACCTCCAGTTCCTGGCCACATCCGGACTGCGTCTAAGCGTCTTCTTGCAGTGGGCTTGGACCTTTGTAACGGGCCAAAGAGGCTCCCGGCTCATCGTGAATCATCACGCTTCCGCGCCGGCGAGCACGGCGGTGCGCGAGGCTCTACCGGCGGCCGCCGGTGGCAAGTAAGGAAATTCAGTAAATACAAACTTTAAGGAAATTCAAAAAGGAGAATTATCGTGGCAAAGAAAATTCAGAATATCGCTATCGTGGGCACAGGAGTCATCGGCGCAAGCTGGGCCGCTCTGTATCTTGCGCGAGGCTTCAAGGTGGTCGCCACCGACCCAGGACCGAATGCGGAGGCGAATCTCCGTAAGTACATTGATGATGCGTGGAAGGAACTCGAGGTGATCGGGCTCTCGCCTAATGCCTCTCGCGATAACCTTGAATTCACCCTCGACATGAAGAAGGCGCTCGCGAATGCTGACCTTGTCCAGGAGAACGGGCCCGAACGCAAAGACTTCAAGATTAAGCTCTTCGCGGATATGGATGCGGCGACTCCGCCCGACGCGATCATTGCATCAAGTTCTTCTGGGTTGACGATGAGCGTCATGCAGTCGGCGTGCAAACATCCTGAACGCTGTGTCATCGGCCATCCGTTCAATCCGCCCCACGTGATTCCTTTGGTTGAGGTAGTGGCTGGTGAGAAAACATCATCTGAGACCGTCGAGCGGGCAATCTCGTTCTACAAATCCATCGGCAAGAAGCCGATCCATGTCCGCAAAGAGGTTGTCGGCCACGTGGCAAACCGCCTTCAGGCAGCGTTGTACCGCGAGGTCGTCTATCTCATCGAGCAAGGTGTACTGGATGTTGCCGATTCGGACGTAGCTGTGTGCTGGGGGCCTGGACTGCGTTGGGGAGTAATGGGTCCAAACCTTCTGTTCCATCTGGGCGGCGGCCAAGACGGGATCAAGCATTTTATGGCGCACCTCGGCCCGGCACTGGCCACTTGGTGGAAGGATCTCGGCACGATCACTGAATTTAGTCCCCAAGTCACGAAAACGATCATCGACGGCGTTCAGCAGGAAGCCGCCGGCCGCTCGATTGATGAGCTTGCCGAAGAGAGAGACAAGGTGCTGCTCGGTTTGCTGGCGTTGAGGAGCGAAACTTCGTCAGAAGCAAAGAGCGAGCCGAAGCAAGAAGAAGTTTTTTCACACTAAGAAATCACAAAGAGGAGAACTTGTTATGAGCACTATTACTGTCAACCCAAGCAAGACTGGCGCGGAGAAGTCAACCGTATCGGGGCGGCTCTTTTTCCTGGATGTGGGGGGCGGACGTGTATTCTCCGCAAACCCTGACGGTTCCGATTTGAAAATCATCATCAACGAGGGCCGGAAGCTTCCGGACGGAATTGTGGTTGATATTTCCGCCGGATATATCTACTGGACCAACATGGGCAATCCCAAGAAAAATGATGGCTCCATTCTCCGGTCGGATCTCGATGGCAAGAACATGATCACCATCGTTCCCCCAGGCGGCATCTTCACGCCCAAGCAACTCCAGATGGACAAGAAGAACCGCAAGCTTTACTGGTGCGATCGAGAAGGCATGCGAGTGATGCGGTCGAACCTGGAGGGGACGGAGATCGAAACTCTCGTGGACACAAGCCACGGTGATCCACGACCTGGGCCTGACCAGACGAAATGGTGTGTGGGCATCGCGGTGGACCCGGAGGGTGGCAAGTTTTATTGGACCCAGAAGGGGAACGACAAGGCCGGCCAGGGCCGCATCTTCCGCGCTAATCTCGAAATCCCCAAGGGTCAAACACCGGCAAATCGGACTGATATCGAGCTGCTCTTTGAAAACCTGCCCGAGCCGATCGATCTGGATCTCGACCTCTCCAATCGAGTGATGTATTGGACCGACCGTGGTGATCCGCCGCGTGGCAACACGGTGAACCGCGCGCCTATGGACGCGAAGCCCGGAAATCGCAAAGAGCCTGAGATCGTTTTCAGCCATTTGATGGAAGCGATTGGGCTGGCTCTCGATCTGAAAGGCGGTCGCATGTTTATGACCGATCTCGCCGGCAGCGTCTACAGTGCCAACCTCGACGGGTCAAACCGGAAAGAGTTGCTGATTGCTGAAGGAAACCTCACCGGCATTGCATACGCTGAGTTGCCGGACGGGCGTTAAAGGAAAACGCGGGACTCACCAGGTTCGGCAACCCACTGTACAGGTGAATCCCGGAACGCATTACCAACTAAGACATCTTCGAGAGGATATCGCAAATGAGTACTGCAACCTTGAATGGAGTTACCGGAAAACCCGCTGAAACAACGGATCACACATTGACTGAAAAGCTTCAATCCACGCTGAGCACTCGCGCGAGCGCTCCGGACTTCGACCTGCATGGCAGCGTGAATGAAGTGCTGAAGGAGGTCGGACTCACAGCCGCAGATAGCGGAGGCAAGCTTACCTTCTACGGCCAGGATCCGATCATTCGCAGCCCCCATCGGTTCGGCACCATGGCCGCAGTGGCCCTGGCTGCCAAGAACATAGCGGTGGCAGCCCTCTGGAAATCCCACACCGGCGAAGGACAGGACATTCATGTCGACGTCCGGAAAGCTCTCCGGCGCTTCTCTGGTTTTTTCGAGGGGAAATGGGAAACGATCAATGGGCGTGGCCCGTCCATGTACTTTGATCGAGATAATGAATTCTGGGCGATCCCCTTTCCACGGAAAACACGCGATGGGCGTCACATTGCGGCTATCAACATTTACCCGAGGCTGCACACACGCGCGCTCAATTTTCTGCGAGCTACTGACAACAACGAATCCGTAAACAATGCAATTCTGCAATGGCGTGCGGACGAATTAGAGACGGCCGGCCAAGAGGCCGGGTTGGTCTTCGCCAAGGTACGTAGCACCGAGGAATTTCTCAAAGAGGCCGTGTACTCCGAAGTGTTCTCCAGAATGCCGCTGATCACTTTGGAGAAGATCGGAGAGAGTGAGCCGGTACCCTTCAACAGCGGAGCCAAGAGTCCCCTGGAAGGCATTCGCGCGTTGGGCATGGGACACGTGATTGCCGGCGCTTGCATCGGGAGAGATCTCGCATACTACGGCGCGGACGTCCTCAACATCTGGCGGCCTAATGATACGGAAGTCGAGGCCTTTGCGTGGGACGTGCAGGTTGGGATGCGTTCCACGATCCTGGATAGCTCCAAGGAAGATCGTGCCAAGTTCGATCGCCTGCTGAAGGATGCCGACGTGTTCTTCTCGAATCGGCGCCCCGGTTATTTGGAGAAGCATGGTCTCACCGCCGCGGAACTCAGCGAGAAGAAGCCGGGATTGATTCACGCCAAGGTGGTCCTCCATGGAGAACAGGGTCCCTGGTCAAACTGGGTTGGCTTCGATGAGATCGGCGCAACAGTAGCGGGCGTGTTTGCCAACGAGGGAACGCTGGCTCAGCCATCGTCGCCGCCGATTATCCCGATTGTCGACAACGTAGTGGGATGGCTCGGCACCATCGGTGTTCTTGAGGCCCTGAGACGGCGTGCCGTCGAGGGAGGTAGCTATCGCGTCGTCGTCTCACTGACGAGGACGGTGCTGTGGCTGCTCTCGCTGGGCCTCTTCGACAAGGCGTACGCCAACGAAATCGCCGACTCTACGGACGAGCACAAGTACATAGCTCCGGATCTCTTTACCGCCGAAACCCCCTTGGGCACTTATCAGGGGATGACTGACCAGGTGGTTTTGCCCAAGACTCCGGGATTCTTCCGGACGGTGCTTGACCCGCGGGGATCAAGCAAACCTGAATGGCTGACTTCTGAGAAGTAGCCAACGTGACTCGCACTGCCGGTCGGGGGAGACAGGCAGAGTGGTGACCGGCTGATCGTAAATCACCGCTCTGCGCAACTGCGAAGGGAGCACATGACACGGTTGTGCTCCTTGCTCGCTTCACAGTGACGTGGTGACACATGAACTCATATCTTTCGAATCCTGCGTTCTGGAGCCGCTTTCAGTTCGGCTTCACACTCACTTATCACTATCTGTTCCCGCAGCTCACGATGGGACTGGCGTGGTTTATCGTCTATTGGAAATGGCGAGCGCTCAAGACAGGCGATGAACAGTACAACAAAGCTGTACGGTTTTGGGCCAAGATATTCGGCCTGAACTTTGCTGTGGGCGTGGTCACCGGGATTCCCATGGAATTTCAGTTCGGGACGAACTGGGCGAGCTTTACCCGGTATGCGGGCGGGGTAATTGGACAGACGCTGGCGATGGAAAGCATGTTCGCTTTCCTGTTGGAAAGCGCCTTCGTCGGCGCGCTCATCTGGGGCGAGAAACGGCTAGGGCCCCGTTATCATTTTTTGGCAGCGCTGGGGGTTGCTCTCGGAAGCTGGCTTTCCGGCTTCTTCATTCTGGTCACGAATGCTTTCATGCAGCATCCAGTGGGTTACCGCGTGGAAGCTCAAGGACTGCTCGGCATCGCCAGTCCCAGGGCTTATCTGCTGAATCCTTGGGCCTTGGTACAGTTCTCGCACAATCAAATGGCAGCGCTAGTGACCGGCTCGTTTGTGGTTACAGCCATGGGAGCTTTTTATACGTTGAGAGGGCTCCATCGAAATCAGGCTCAACTCTATCTTCGCGCAGGGATCCTGGTTGGGCTGGTCGCATCCGTTCTTGTTGCCATGCCGACGGGTGACCAGCAGGCAAAAATGGTGGGCAGACATCAGCCGGTAACGCTCGCCGCGATGGAGGGCAAGTTTGAAGGCGGAAGTATGGCGGGCGTCGCCATGATTGGCCAACCGAATGTTGCGGCGCGGCGCCTCGACAATCCCATCGAGTTTCCCGGTGCGCTCAGCTTTCTAGCTTATGGCCACTTTGGAAGTTATGTACACGGGCTCAATGAATATCCCACGAATGTCTGGCCCGACAACGTCGAGCTCTTGTACTACTCCTTTCACGTAATGATTACGCTGGGAACGATCTTTATGGGTCTCATGGCGTTTGCGAACTTGCAGAACTGGCGAGGTCGACTCAGCTCCAGCAGTTGGTTTCTATGGGTGCTGATGCTGGCGTTCCCTTTTCCTTATATTGCCAACATCTTGGGCTGGATGACTGCAGAATTGGGACGTCAACCATGGTTGATCTATGGCATTTTTCAGACGCGAGATGGTTACAGCAAAGTCGTGAGCAACGGCAACACGATCTTCACGTTGATTGGTTTCGTCGCCCTTTACTTTGTGCTCGGGCTACTCTTCCTGTTCTTGGTTAGCCGGGAGATTGGTCATGGACCTGAAGGAGAAGTCGTGACCGACACCACGCAGCAGCCTGCAGAAGTGGCACCTAAGCTTCCCGAAGTAATCGTCAAGCAACGAGAGGAGCACTTTGTATGATTGCGACATGGTACGCGATTGTCTGTTTCATGCTTATCGCCTACGTGGCATTGGACGGTCGCAATTTTGGCGCTGGAATGCTGCACTGGGTTGTGGCAAGAACGCCCGAAGAGCGCCGGCAGGTCATTGCAGCGATCGGCCCTCTTTGGTCATGGCATGAAGTTTGGCTCGTCGGTTTTGGCGGCACATTGGTGGCTGTATTCCCACGCCTTCTAGCCTCGGCATTCGCCGGTTACTATCTCGCGCTCTTTCTGATTTTGTGGTGCTTGATCTTGCGCGGCGTTTCTATCGAAGTCGGCGGCCACATTAACGACCGCCAGTGGCAAGGGTTTTGGGATTTCGTTTTCGTAGTCTCCAATTTCCTGCTTGCCATTCTCTTCGGTGCGGCGGCCGGTAACGTTGTGCGGGGGGTTCCGCTCGATGCCGATGGCACTTTCTCGATGGCCTTTTTCACAGATTTCAAGCCTCGCGGGAACGTGGGACTGCTCGATTGGTACACGGTTTCAATGGCAGTCTTCACGACCGTGATCCTCGCGGCTCACGGCGCGACCTATCTCGTTTTGAAGACGGAGGGCCCGGTACACGATCGCAGTGCAAAGTGGGCAAAGTTTCTGTGGGCAGCGGCGGCCCCGCTCTTTGTTGCAGCATCGATCGAGTCTTGGGAGGTACACCCTGATCTCTTCAGACACGCGATGCACAACCCATTTTGCTGGCTTGGATGGCTCATTCTCGTTGGCGCGATATTCGGGATAGCTTCGGGAATGTCCGCCCAACGTGAGATGCGGGCTTTTATCGGTTCGAATGTTCTGCTTGTAGGTTTACTGGTCACGGGAGCTGCCGCTCTCTTTCCGGTGACCCTTTATTCGACCCTCGCGCCAGAAAATTCACTGACCGCCTACGACGTCGCTGTCAGCCATAGCGCACTGGTGTTCGCCTCAATTTGGTGGCCGGTAGGTTTGGCTCTGGCGATTACTTATTTTGTCTTCATCACCCGACGCTATGCGGGAAAAGTAAGCATCAAGCGTGACACTCAGGGCTTTTACTAAGAAGCCCTTATGCGTCTGCTTTAGCCCTGGTTCTGCCGACGGATAATTCTCCGGCGGCTTGAATCACACTGGAGAGATTGAGATGGTTGCTACCAAAACGATGTCCGACCAAGAAAGGAAGCCTTGCGCCGACCTTCTGGAAAGTAGCCGCCATCACAGTCGACTTGTTCAGCAGACACAGACGCTGCCGCCGATTCGGACCGCGGTGGTTCATCCAGTTGATGTCGAGTCATTGCTAGGGGCGATTGAGGCTGCCGATGCTGGTCTCATCGATCCGGTCCTCGTTGGACCCGCGACCAAGATCCGCGCTGCAGCAGAGCAGATCAAGACAGACATCTCCGCTTATGAGCTTGTGCCGACCGAACATAGCCACGCGGCGGCTGCTAAAGCCGTGGAGCTTGCTCGAGACTCTAAGGTCGAAGCACTCATGAAAGGTAGTCTCCACACCGACGAATTCATGGGCGCCGTCGTCCACGAGGAAAAGCTCCGGACTGGGCGGCGCATGAGTCATGTCTTTGTGGTCGATGCACCCTGCTACCCGCGGCGGCTCTACGTCACCGATGCGGCAATAAACATTTATCCCACCGTCGAAGAAAAGGCAGACATCATCCAGAACGCGATCGAGCTCGCGCATGTTCTGGGCCTGGACTGCCCAAAGATCGCGATCCTGTCCGCGGTCGAG
>Ga0306920_100015702_pt1 | contig 10394 bp, 8 predicted proteins | sample flu12Cox44000170_FD_204666 | JGI IMG/M metagenome (GOLD analysis project Ga0306920, IMG submission 204666) | Lab enrichment of tropical soil microbial communities from Luquillo Experimental Forest, Puerto Rico - flux4day.12C.oxic.44.000.170 (v2)... | ecosystem: Environmental > Terrestrial >...
CCGCCTCATTCTCCACTAGCTTGGCCAGCCCGAAATCCATCACCTTGATCTTTTCGAACGGCGTCTCGGGATCGACCACCATCAGGTTGGTCGGCTTGAGGTCGCGATGGATGATCCCCTCGGTATGCGCGGCATGGAGTGCTTCGCACAACTGGCCGAGCAGCCGATTCGCGCGCGCCGGCGAAAGCCGGCCGTTTTGCTTCAACAACGCGTCGAGCGAGATGCCGCGAATGTACTCCATCACGATGCACGGCCCCTGTGGATCGCTCAGTGACGCATCGTAGAGAGCAACTACATACGGATGCTGGAACCGGGCCATCATCAGCGTTTCGCGCTGGAAACGCTCGCGGAACTTGGCGTCCGCCGCGATGTGCTCATGCATCACCTTGACGACCACCGGCCGACCCAGGTCGACTTGCCGGGCGAGGAATACCTTCCCCATTCCCCCTTCACCCAGAAGGCGGATCGTCTCGTACCGTCCAAGGAACAAGCGACCGGACATGTGTTTGGCCCGTAATATTGGCGCGCGGCGTCCCGGCGCGCCGGGACCCGGTTACAAAACCCTGCACAAGTCTAGGTCAAGAAATGAGAGCGGGCCGAAAAAAAGTGAATTCTAATACATGACAAAAATGGGCTGAAAGCGGACGGGCGGGACTATGTCCGCAAGGCCCGGTCCACGCCGGACGGGGCGTCAGACCGTCAACACCTGCAAAACCAGGTCCCTCACCGCACACTGGGAGATCGCCGCGTCGGCTGGCGGCGGCCCGTCGCCGATCAACACCGGCCGATCTTGCGGATCGGTGACCGGCAGCCCGTGACTGCCGCGCACCAGCCCCGCGTTAAGTGGAGTCAGATCGAAAAGCGTCCGAAAACCAAGCATCTTGGCGAGCTTCCGGCGAGCAAAGCGAACCTTGGGCCAGAGCAAGGCCGGATCGACGAACAACTCGCACGGATCGTAGCCCGGCTTGCGGTGGATATCAACAGTGCGAGCGTAATCCGGGGCCCGGCTGTCCTCGTTCCAGAAGCGATACTCGAACCACGCATCGGGTTTCGACAGGAAAACCACATCGCCGGCACGCGAATGCGCAAGCCCAATCTCCCGCCGTTCCTCGCCCGCCAAGACCCGGCCGACGCCCGGAAAGTCCTTGAGTGCCAGGACCGCATCGACGTCCCGCGGCTCTCGGACATAGACATGGGCGATCTGGTGGTCGCAAACCGCCAGCGCCGGGCTGCCGAAGGTATCGAGCTGCTCGCCGAACGGCCCATCGCGTGCTGCCAGCAATCCGTTGTGGCGGAGCGCCGCATTCAACCGCACGGACCGCCCGACCTGCACGTGCGCGTATTCGTTCACCACCCAAACGCGCGCCCCCACCCGCTTGGCGGCTTCAAGCAGAGGATCGCATGCGGCGTCCAACTCGCCCACCAGTTTCTTCCAGTCGCAGCCTTCGGGACCTAGCCGCTGCGTGTCGTAGTCCAGATGCGGCAGGTAGACCAGCGTCAGGTCCGGCGGGCCGTCTTCGGCGCGGAGGACCTCGGCGGCCGCGCGGGCGATCCACTGCGACGACGGTAGACCCGCCATCGGACCCCAGAAGGTGTGAAACGGAAACTCGCCGATCGCCCGTTTGAGCCGACCGGCCCACGGTTCCGGTTCGCTGAGGATGTCGAACGCCTTGTTGCCGTCCGCGCCATAGTGCGGCTTTGGAGTCACGGCGATATCGACCGCCGCCCCCTGGTTGAACCACCAAAACAGCTTGGCGCTACGAAATTGCTGCCCGCGTGCTTCGGCTTGCCGCTTCGCGGTGACATAAAGCGGCTCCGCCTGGAGCAGCCGGTTCGACTGCTGCCAGAAGCGCACTTCCATGGTGTCGCGGTAGAGCCAGCCATTGCCAACGATCCCGTGCTCCTGCGGCAGCTTGCCGGTGAGCATGGAGGCCTGCGCGGTGCAGGTCACAGCCGGCACGACTTCGATCAGCGGCCGATGCCATCCGGCGCGTGCCAGCGCGCTCAGCCGCGGGGCCAACTCAAGATGGCGCGAAGTGAGGCCGACCGTGTTTAGCAGGACAAGCGGTTGCATGTGACTCAAAGGGCGCGTGCTGCCTCTTCTGCCCGCAGGACACGCAGCGTATTCTCCCCGAGCACTTTGCGTATGGTCTCGGCCGAGTGCCCGCGATTGAGCAGCTCCTGCGTAATCAGTGGATAGGCTGAAACGTCTTCGAGCTGCTGTGGTACCAGGTCGATGCCGTCGAAATCGGAGCCGAGTCCGACGTGATCGAAGCCGGCCACTTTCCCAATGTGCTCGATGTGATCGACGACGTCATGGATGCTGCCGCTTGGGATCGGACGCTCATTTTTCCATTGCTTCCAGGCGACCTTGAAGTCCGTCTCCTTGGGATACTGCGTCTTCAACTCACGGTACTTGTGCACGCTCTCCTTACCAATTCGAGCAGCCTCTGCGGTGATGAAGCCCGGATAGAAGTTGACCATTATGACCCCGCCGTTCTTGGCGACGAGCTTCAGCACATCGTCAGGCACGTTGCGTGGATGAGGGGCCAGGGCATAGGCCGATGAATGCGACGCAATAATCGGCGCCTTCGACACCTTCAAAACATGCCGCATCGTGTCGGCCGACACGTGCGAAATGTCGACCAGCATGCCGAGGCGATTCATCTCATGCACGACCGCTTCGCCGAACTCGGTGAGGCCACCGTGGCGCGGCTTGTCGGTCGCCGAGTCGGCCCAGTCGAGCGTGTCGGTGTGCGTCAGCGTCATGTATCGAGCGCCGAGCCGGTACAGCGAGCGCAACACCGGCAGCGAGTTGTCGATCGAATGCCCGCCTTCGACGCCGATCAGCGACGCGATCTTTCCCGCTTTGCGAATGCGCACTACGTCGTCGGCCGTGAGGGCTAACTCAAATGTGTCGGGATACTTCTGCACCAACCGATGGATGAAGTCAATCTGGTCGAGCGTGTCCTTGACCGCAGTGCCGGTCTTCGCGGTTTCCGCAGGCACGTATGCAGACCAGAATTGCGCCCCGACGTTGCCCTTGCGGAGGCGAGCGATGTCGGTGTGCAGCGTCGGCTGAGGCTTGGCGATGTCGAGCCGCACAAAAAAGCGATCGCCCTTATGCTCGCAGGCGTACGGCAGATCGTTGTGCCCGTCGAAAACGAGGACGCTTTGGTGCAGCTTGCGAGCTGCCTCCGTGAGTACGACCGGGCCACGTTTCTGCTTTTCCTGCGCCGGCGCGGGACCGGACAGAAGGACGGCGAGGATGATGGTGGCGAAGCCTGCTTTCATGGCGATCATTGTAGGGGGGGCGACGACGCGCAGAGCGGTGGCCGAGCCTGCGGCGCAAGCCAAGGGCGAGGCCGGCCTCGCCCTTGGCTTGCGCCGCGGGCTCGGCTTGCGTATTTTATAAAATGACCATATGACCCAGCGCACCATCCATCGCGCTCTCCTCAGCGTCAGCGACAAGACCGGCCTGATCGATCTCGCTCGCGTTCTGGCCGAGTTCGGCGTCGTGCTGATCTCAACCGGCGGCACGCGAAAAGCGCTTGCCGACGCCGGCCTCAAGGTCATCGACATCTCCGAGGTCACCGGTTTCCCTGAGATCCTCGATGGCCGCGTCAAGACCCTGCATCCGCACGTCCACGGCGGCATCCTGGCGATCCGCGATAATCCGCAGCACCAGACGACTCTCAAGGACCAGAAAATCGAGCCGATCGACCTCGTCGTCTGCAACCTCTACCCGTTCGACGCAACCGTCGCCAAGCCCGGCAGCACGCACGAAGACATCATCGAAAACATCGACATCGGCGGCCCCTCGATGGTGCGTTCCGCAGCGAAGAACTATCACGACGTCGCTGTGGTCAGCGATCCGTCGCAATACGCGGCCGTGATTGAGGAGCTGCGAACGAATCGCGGGGCTCTGTCGCTGGCAACCCGCGAGGGATTGGCGGCCGATGCGTTTGCCCTGACCGCGGCGTACGATGCAGCAGTCGCCGGTTACTTCGCCCAGCACGGCACGGCGACGCCGCCGCGGCTGACGCTGTCGTTCAAGATGAAGCAAGCGCTGCGCTACGGCGAAAACCCGCACCAGAAAGCCGCTTGCTACATCGAGCCGACGGCGCGGGCCGATTCGGTTGCCGGGGCCGAAGTGCTGCACGGGAAGGAACTGTCGTACAACAATTTCCTCGATCTTGACAGCGCCCTCAACATGGTCCGCGAATTCGCGCAGCCTGCTGCCGTCCTCGTCAAACACAACAATCCCTGCGGCGCCGCAGTCGCCGAGACGTTGGCTCAAGCGTTCACGCATGCCTATGAAGGCGACCCGGTGAGCGCGTTCGGTGGCATCCTCGGTTTCAACCGCGAGATCGACGAACCGACCGCTTTCGAGATCACCGAACCCAACCGCTTCATCGAGTGCATCATCGCCCCGAGCTACTCGGCCAAGGCGTTCGAGGTGTTGACGACGCGACCGACGTGGAAGAACAGCGTGCGCCTTCTACGCACTGGTCCTCTAGGGAAACAGCCATCGTCGCTGTTCGATTACCGGCGCGTCGACGGCGGCCTGCTCGTGCAAACGCGCGATGAGCCGCCTGATGACTTCGCCAAGCTGGAGGTCAAAACCCGTCGAGCGCCGACGGCCCAGGAGTTGGCGGACCTGCGCTTCGCGTGGATGGTCGCCAAACACGTCAAGAGCAACGCGATCGTGCTTGTCAAACAAGGAATGGTCGTGGGCGTTGGTGCCGGCCAGATGAGCCGGGTCGATTCAACGCAGATTGCGATCAAGAAGGCCGGCAAGAGGGTCCACGGCTGCGTGCTGGCGTCCGACGCCTTCTTCCCGTTCCGTGACAACGTCGACGAAGCGGCTCGCGCCGGCGTCACCGCGATTGTGCAACCAGGCGGATCCAAACGCGACGCCGATTCCATCGCCGCCTGCGATGAGCAGAGCATCGCGATGGTCTTCACCGGCGTGCGGCACTTCCGGCATTAGGCATGCTTGTCCGGTCGCTCCGCCAGCGGACCAACATGGGCAGCAATTCCTTGACATCCCCCGCCGCCGCATTGTACGCTACTTCCATCGGTCTCTCCATTTCCGATCATCTTCGTTCTCACCAGGAGAGGAGCCTTGCAATGCCAGCGCGCAGACGGTCTGGCTTCACGTTGATTGAGCTTCTTGTCGTCATCGCCATCATTGCCATCCTCATCGCCCTGCTCGTGCCGGCTGTGCAGAAGGTTCGCGAAGCCGCGGCCCGGACCCAGTGCCAGAACAACCTCAAGCAGATCGGCCTGGCGACACACAACCTGAACGACACGCGCAAATCGCTGCCGCCTATCTGTGCCCCCAACGCCGTGGTGCCGATCCCCGCGCCCAGTCCGTATCAGGGCTTCAACTACACCATTTTCGCCTGGCTGCTGCCCTATATCGAACAGAACGCCATCTTCCAGCGAATGAGTCTCTCGGGCTATGCCGGCGGACAGTATTTCCAGGTTATCTCCACGTACCTCTGTCCTTCGGATTCCTCGACCGCAAACGGCAAGTCTGAGACGCCGTACGGCGGCGCGAACCAATGGGGCGTTTCCAATTACGGAGCGAACTATCAGGTCTTCGGCAACCCGAAGCAGGGCAACGTGTATGGCGCCAGTGCCAGCATCCCCAAGACCTTTGTCGACGGCACCTCCAACATCGTCATGTTCACGGAGATGTATGGCACCTGCTGCAACTGGGGCGACATCAACTCGTGCTACGGCAGCCTGTGGGCGGACTCGAACAGCATCTGGCGCGCCCTGTTCGGCACGAATACCACCTACAAGGACCCCGCCGGGGCCGGTTACCCCAGCGCATTTCTCTTCCAGGTGCAGCCGCACTATCTGAATAGCTGCAGCCCAGATCGGCCAAACTCCCCGCATACCGGCGGTATCAACGCGTGCTTGGGCGACGGCAGCGTCCGATTCGTGACGCAGTCGCTCAGCCAGGCCACCTGGGCGCAGGCCGTGAATCCCCAAGATGGCGTGCCGCTCAACTCGGACTGGTAATCTCAAGCCCCGGGACGAGAGCCGCGAGGCCCGCCCGTACAGCCTGGAGAACGCCGTGCTTCGTGCCCTGGTGCAGCTGATTTCTTTCGCCGCGGCGCTGGCCGTGCTGTCCGGCTGCACTTCCGATCCGCCTCTACCCCCCACTTACAAGGTGGAAGGGCGAGTGGTCAATGCGGACGGAAAACCCTTCACCGGTGGTGAGGGCCTTATCGAATTTCGCGTGCCCGGCTCGCAGGACGGCAGCTTCGGACGTATCGGTGCAGATGGCAGTTTCACGCTCAAAACGGTGGTGGGCGCCCGGTCGGTCGAGGGCGCGCCGGAAGGAGAGCATATCGTCCGGGTCACGCTCGGCGACCCGAAGAACCCGCAAGGGATGGAGCTCAAGACCCGCTACGCGGTCCGGGCCGGGGAAGTCAACAAGATCGAAGTAAAGCTCGAGCAGTAATGGCAGGTCCCGCCTGCGGGGCGGTACCCGAAGGCCGGCCGTGTCCAAGGTCCCGCCCGGCAGGCGCGACCTACATTCAGTCCTCAATCCGCACCGCGTAGAACGCTGTATCGCGCTCTTGCAGCCGCGACGTGCCCGCCATCGCTCGGCCGTCTCCGGTGAACAACATGCCCCGGAAGTATTGTGCGGTGCGCGGGAAGGTGATCGTGAACTCGACCTGGTGTTTGGGGTTGCCGACCTTGCCGGCCACTTCGTACTTCTGGCCGTCCTTGTCCGAGTAGTAGAATCCGTCGACGTCGCCACTCTCCGCGACCTTGAGCACCAGCGTGCCGGAGCGTCGGCCGTCGTCGAACAGCTTGTACTTGCCGTTGAAGTACGCCGGCTCGAACTTCTCCCCGACGACGAGCTTGGTACCTTTCTTCGGGCTCGCTTCCGGGAAGTGCTTGGTGACGACGAAGATCTCCGCTCTGCCGACGGGTTCCAGCGAAATCTCGTCGTCCTTGAGCACGCAGCGGAGATCGCCGCCCACTTTCGCGGGCACCACCTGTCCGATATCGAGGCTCATGTGGAAGTCGGCGAACAGGCGAACGTCCTGGCCCGAGGCTGCGATCGTGCGTTCCTCCCCTTCGCGATAAGTCACGAACCGCTCGACCAGCAGGATCGGCACGGTTTCTTTCGCCGAGATTTTCTGGGCGGCCGGGCGCACCAGCAGCTTCGCGAATCGGCCGTCATTCGTGCGGACCACCACCATGGCCGCCGTTGTGCCGGGTAGGGCGCGGCCATGCTCAACCAGGAGTGCTGTGGTGAGCCGTTTCACCGGCAATGCGAGCTTGGAGTCGGGCACCTTGGCGAGGATTGGATTGGTGTAGTTGTCGAAGGCGTCGGCCCACGCAAGGGCAGGCAAAAGGAGTATCGCCGCGAGAGCGGCAGCGAGCGAAGAGCGAAACATTGAACATCTCCGGAGGGCGGCCGAGCCCGCGGCGCAGGCCAGGGGCAAGGCCCGTCTCGCCCCTGGCCTGCGCCACGGGCTCGGCCGAACGATTCATCATGCTATCTCATCGCTTGCCCGCTTCGCAATAGCTCAGCGCGAGCACGGCGAAAGCAGTCGCGAGGTCCGGGTTTTCCTCCATGAATGTGCGATCGCCCTTGTTCATCCAGCTGCCGTTCTCGCCTTGCCGCTTCTGGAGCGCTTCGAATAGCTCGCGTCGCCAATCGTGCTTGGTTCCCTTGGCGTCGGCGAAACGGTTTTCGCCCCAGGCCTGCATCGCCTTGGCGAAGGTGTGATGGTAGTAGTAGAGCCCCTTCTGGCCCATGCCGGGATTCTCGTCGAGCGTGTAGTGGTTACGGATCCAGTTGACGGCCGCCTTGACGCGCGGATCGTCCTTGGCGACGCCGGCATAAAGGAAGCTCTTGAGCCCGCCGTACGTCATGCCGCCCAGCGAACGCAGCCCGCCGTCGGGCAGCTTGTGTTGGTTGTCGTCGGCGTCGAACGGCAAATAGGTGATGCCGCCGATGTTGTCCTTGTCGGCCTTCTTCGCCCACGGTTGATCGTTGAACTCCCCGGGCAGGTTCTGGCAGCGGCCGATGAACTTCAGCGCGTTCTGGATCGCCGGGTCATCCTTCGGCACGCCGGCGGCGAGCAGCGCTTCGATGGTGAAGTTCGTGTTGGACGCGTCGGGCCGATCGCCCTTGCCATAGCCGGCGCCGCCGAACTTGGGGTCCTTCGGATTGCTCGTGTCGGGGATCCCCTTGAGGAAAGCGGCGGCGTTCTTGAGGATCGTGTCGTACTTGCCCCCCTTGTTCGCCTCGTGAAACGCCATGATCGCGACGCTTGTCGTGTAGTTCGCGAGTCCCTTGTCGTAGACCCCGCCGTCGTCCTTGACCCGCGATTCGAGATACTTGAGCCCCTTGGCGACGACCGGCTCGTCGGGACCGTGCCCGCAGCACAGGAGACCGGCCACCACGATACCCGTAATGCCCGGGCCGAACTTGGGCGAGAAGCTGCCGTCGGCCTTTTGGCTCGTCTTGAGATACGCGACCGCCTTGTCGAGCACTGGCCGCAGCTCCTTGGTGCTGACGCCGACCTTCTCCTGGCCCGGTTGAGCCGTGGCCAAAGTCAGAAGCAGGCCGACGGTCGCGCCCATCATGAGGCCGCAGAGTCGAAGCGAAGTCATGGCGTTGGTCTCCGCAAGGAAAGGGATCGGCTGTATCTGTTGTACCAGGCGAGCACTGCGACGAGCAATCGGCGCGCCGCTCACCCCCCAGACCAGCAAATGGGCGCGGCGTCTGTCCGCGTCTCGCGTCTCCCACCCCCACCCCCAGACACTCCGCCGGCGCGATTCGAAATTCGAAGCGGAGCAGACCCCCCACCCCCGCGCTCCGAATCCGATTTTTGGCGCTCCGAATCCGATTTTTGGCGCTCCGAAACCCGTTTGGCGCTCCGAAACGCGTTTTTTTTGGCGCTCTAAGAACCGCGCCGGATGCATGATCATCTCTTGCCCATCGCTGAACACGGAACGCCACTCGTATTGTGGCCCCCGCGCTGGCAATTTATAATGCGTCTGCCATTCTGCACAGGCCGGACAAGCTGGAGGATTCGTTGGCAGGGAGACCGCGCATCTTGGTCTTCGCCGGGGGAGCGCCCGGCGGCGGCGACGCCTTTGCCCTTCCCCCCGGCTGGGATGTCGTTCGCACCACGAGCCTCCAGGAAGGCCTCACCCTGCTCCGATCGTTCGGCCCCTTCGACGGCATCTTCGTGCCGGCCGTCGATACGCGCGTCTGGGCGCGGGCCAAGTCGCTGCTACAGCACGAAAGCGTTCTGGAAGTTCTCGGCGAAGGCGTCGCGGCGGTGTCGCCGGACATGCGTGTGCAGTGGGCCAACGCCACGTTCGAGAAATGGTGTGGCGGCCCCATCGTCGGCAAGGTGATTCACGAAGCCCTTGGCTCTACGACGTTTCGCGGTCCCGATCCGGCTCCTTTCAGCACCGCGCTCTCCGGCATAGCTTCCTCCGCCCGCCTGACTCTTCCCGGCGATCGTTACCTCGACTTGCGTGTGACGCCCCTCATAGACGAATCGGGCCAGGTGCACCAGCTCATTGTGCTCTGCCGAGACATCACCGCCGAGGTGCAACAGCAGCAGAAGCTCGACGCGCTCCACCAGGCCGGCCGGGAATTGGCGTCGCTCCATGCCGACCAGGTCGAGGAGGTCAGCGCCGAGGAGCGCGTCGAAGTCCTCAAGCACAACATCCGCCGACTGACGCATGACCTCTTGCATTACGACGTCATCGAGATCCGGTTGCTCGACCCGAAGACCGGCGAGCTAAGGCCACTGCTTGCCGAGGGCATGACGCCTGACGCCGCCAGTCGCGTGTTGTTCGCAAGGCCGGAGGGCAACGGCGTGACGGGCTACGTGGCGGCGACCGGCAAGAGCTATGTCTGCGCCGACGCGGCTTGCGATCCGCACTATATCGAAGGCTCTCGCGGCGCGCGGAGTTCGCTCACCGTCGCACTGTCCTGGGGCGAAAAGGTCATCGGCACATTCAACGTCGAAAGCCCGCAGCTCGGCGCGTTCGGGCCGCAGGATCTGCAGTTCGCCGAGATCTTCTGCCGGGAGCTGGCGTCGGCACTTCACACGCTCGACCTTCTGCTGCTCGAAAAACGCCAGGCCGCGTCGCAGTCGATCGAAGCGATCAACCGCGAAGTCGGCCTGCCGGTCGACGACATCCTGACCGCGGCGACTTCGATCCTCGAGCGATGGATCGGCCACGAGCCGGAGATGGCCGAGAAATTGCGCAAGATCATCGCCAGCGCCCGCGTGATCAAGCAGAGCATCCAGAAGGTGGGGGAAGGCATCGCGCCGGCGGCCAGCCCGCTCGCGTTCGCCGGCGCGGATTCGCCGAGCCGGCTGAACCTG
>Ga0306920_100015703_pt1 | contig 10394 bp, 5 predicted proteins | sample flu12Cox44000170_FD_204666 | JGI IMG/M metagenome (GOLD analysis project Ga0306920, IMG submission 204666) | Lab enrichment of tropical soil microbial communities from Luquillo Experimental Forest, Puerto Rico - flux4day.12C.oxic.44.000.170 (v2)... | ecosystem: Environmental > Terrestrial >...
AAGAAGCAGCACCCGCCGATCCCGGTAAATGTGCAGGAACTCTTTATAAGCAACGCTGGCGGTCGCTTCGAATGACAACCATCTCATGAATCGGATCGCTTCAAAACGCCGTCATACCCTTGCGAATACGCAGTGAAAACATCTTCCATGTCGGGTTGCACCCAGCGGTCGCCTAACAATCGAATGTCGGGAAACGGCCAATTCTCACGCCACCTGGCAATCAGTTGCTCCGCTTCCGACGCGTAGAGGCGCAAGCTTCCGCTGCGCAACGCGACGCCAAGCACCTCAGGCATGTCGCGCAACCGCACCAGCGCTGGCATGAGAGGTTCGACGTCAATCTCAAGCAGGTGAGCGCGAAAGCTGGCCTTCAATGCGCGCGGCGAAGCTTTTGCCAGTAGTCGGCCATTCTCGATGAAACCCACTTCGGTACACCGCTCGGCCTCGTCCATATAATGCGTTGTAACAAAAATCGTTTTTCCCTCGTTGCTTAGGTCGTAAAGCAGATTCCAGATTTGTTGCCGATGCACCGGGTCAAGGCCGCGTGTGGGCTCATCAAGAAACAGAACCGACGGATTGTGCACGAGAGCACAACCGATCGCCAATAACTGGCGCATTCCACCAGACAAATTGTCAGCAGTCGCGCCCCTTTTTTCTTCCAGATCAACTGTGTCAAGCAAGCGGTCGATTCGCTCGTCGAGTTGAGCGCCCGGCACGTTATAAGCGCCGGCGAAGAACCGAAAATTTTCCAGGACCGTGAGGTCGCGATACAGGCTAAAGCTTTGAGGGACGTAGCCGAACTTGGTGCGCACTTTTTGCCGCTCTTTCCATGTGTCCACTCCTTCGATGGTAGCTCGCCCGCTGCTCGGACGCGTGAGGCCGCACAACATTCGCATGGTGGTCGTTTTACCGGCTCCATTAGGCCCGACGAAACCAAAGATCGTGCCCGCCTCGATTGTCAGAGAGAGGTTCTGCACGGCATGGACGTTCCCGTAGCTTTTGGCCAAATGATGAAGCGCGATGACCGGATCATTCATCTCAATCTTTATTGCGGTAATGATCTAAATTTGCAACCATCGCCGATTGGCTAACAGGTTATCTGTCATGAACGCTGCGACCATTTCACGAATTCGATGCCTGCGCCCGGGCTTGGTTGGCTTGGCCGGCGTTTTCTCGTTGATGTTGATTGCCGGCCCCAGAAGCGCGTGCGCCGATCCTGTATCCGAGCTCGCTTCTTTTTCAATCTTCGACAAAGTCGATCTGGCGCAACTGGCAAAGAGCGACGTGAAAACGGCGCACGGCCCGCCGCTGAAGAATTCGCGTTTTCTCGCCGTCCAGAGTTGCTATGTCGCGCCCGGCTCGCCTGCGCAGCAAATGGAGGCCTTGCGCCAGTGGAACCCGACAAAATATCGCGAACTCAAAGTGTTCCTGCACTCTGATCTGCCATCAAGCCCCGGGCCGGGTAATTTTGAGAAACTCAAGAATGCGCCGAACAACGCCTCCGTGCGTTCGTTCGTGGCCGCGACCCAGAAGCTCAGTTCGGATGTGCAGATCAGCAAAGAGGAGGCAAAGCGGTTTTCTAGTGCGAGTGGAGCAGGCGGCGGAGGCGCTATACCTCCGGCAGTGGTGGCGTTCTGGACAGATGTGTTGACTGCGCGGACCAAAAGCTTCGCGTCCGGCGGAATGGCGGCACAACCGCCCTACGATCATGCTGGTCCGTCGATTCGTGCAAGCGATGAAGTAAACAGTTTATTGCGCGAGCAAGGAAAGATTCGCCAACAATTCTCGGGATTCCTGGGAGCCACGGCGATTGGACGCGGCGCCGGTTCGCTGCCAGCCGAGCTTTACTGGGAACTTCTCGACGTGAACGACCAGGGCGTGGTCACGCTGGGGGCATCCTATAGCCGTGGCGCAACGGCTGGAACTTATCAGGCCGCAGACGTCCTCTACTACGCCAGCGGAGGCTATTACGTCGCCCTCACGCTTCACCAACTGTGGCCGGTTACTGTGGATGGAAAACCTTCCACGCTTGTCTGGCGCGGCGACATGATTTCTTCAGCCGAATTGGGTTCACTCCACGGCGTGGAACGTCTCGGCTCCGAATCAGTGATGATGAAAAACATTACTAAAGCTGTTACGCTCTTTCGCCGGGAGACGGGTCGTTAGTTTTGCCCATAAAAAGATGAAAGTGTTCGCCTTGCGATCCGTTCTTTTGGTGCTGACCGCTCTGATTTTCGCTACCGGGCCCGCGCTTTCCGAAGACAGCGATGGTGTATTCTGGCCACTGTCGGGCGAGTTTTCTGCCGAGGCCACGTACGTGGGAGAAGGCAGTGTCGAACGCGGGGGTAAAAGAGTAAGCGATTTCGATGAGATTGATTCGGATCTCCAAGTGGTATTAACGCCACGAACAAAATTTGGCGTCCTGCGACTCGGTGCCGAATGGCAGCGATACTCATTTGGTTTCCCGGAGCAAACTGCCCTGCCAAACACCCTGCAGTCCTTCAGCACATTGATTGGACTCGACATGCAACTTTCGGACTCGATCATCGTCAGGGCGGAAGGTCAGCCTGGCCTCTATGATACAGGCTTGGGACATTTGGATTGGGACGATTTCAATCTGCCGTTTTTCGCAGGTGGCACGTACATTTTTAGCCCAAACCTGCAGCTTGTTCTCGGTGTGAGCGTCGACGTGGAACGAAAATATCCGGTCATTCCTGCCGCAGGCGTTCGCTGGAAACTTGGCCCCCAATGGCTGCTCAATGCCGTCCTGCCAACCCCTCGTCTTGAATACGAAATGAACCGTTATTTATCGCTCTATGCAGGGGCAACCCTGAAAGAGGCAAGTTATCGCGTGGACGAGGATTTCGGCGATTCGCACGGAATCTCGCGGCTGAATAATGCAATTGTTACGTACAGCGAAGTTCGAACTGGCGCCGGTTTTGACTGGAAGATTTCGCCGGCTGTGACGTTTACGGGTGAGGTCGGCTACCAACCATACCGGGATTTCGATTTCTATCGCGCTGAAGTGCGGTATCACCAGGACGGCGGCGCTCCCTACGGAACTATTTCATTGCACGGCGCGTTTTAGAATTGCCCTAATTTCTGTAGACGCCGTGGCGTTTCACAGAATGGAGCCAGCGGGCTGGGCGACATAGACGGGCTGGCAGAGGCCGAGCGAGTGGGAACGAGTGAGTCAAACGCCCTACAATGGCGCGGTGCTAGCGCAGGGTCCGATCTAGCGCGCCGATCTTTCGCGTCTCCGGCCAGCGCCACGCAACACCCATTACGACAAGAATCGTTCCGATCCCTCCTGCAACGACCGAAATCACCGGGCCAAACAGCGCGGCAGTCAACCCCGATTCCAGCGCGCCGAATTCGTTCGATGTGCCGATGAAGATGTTGTTCACCGACGAAACGCGTCCGCGCATTTCATCCGGCGTAACCAGTTGCACGATGGACCCGCGAATGATGACGCTCACGCTGTCGAACGCGCCCAGGACAAGAAGCATGACGAGCGATAACCAGAATACCTTCGACAAGCCAAAAACGATGGTTGCAAGGCCGAATCCGGTCACGCACCAAAGCAATGTTTTGCCGGCTTGCTTCATGGGCGGCAGATGCGCAATCACCATGGCCATCGCGAACGCGCCGATTGCCGGCATCGCACGCAGCCAGCCGAGACCCACCGGGCCACAGTGAAGAATTTGATCCGCAAAAATCGGCATCAGCGCCGTCGCGCCCCCTAGCAGAATAGCAAACAGATCCAAGGTGATGGTGGCCAGTATCACCTTTTTGCGAAACACAAATCGCAGGCCGGCCATCAGACTCTTCCAGGTGCTCGCGTCGCTCTGCTCTCGCTTTTGCGTGCTACGGCGGATCAATAGGACCAGAAGGAAAAACGAAAACGAGCAGATCGCATCCAGCAGATACACGAACGAAAACCCAACGTACGCGACCAAGAACCCGCTCAAAGCCGGACCAACCACAGATCCGATTTGAAAAACGCTGTTATTCCAGGTGACTGCGTTCGCGAATGCGTCACGGGGAACCAGGGTGGGAAAAAACGAACTGCGCGCGGCCCAACTGAACGTGCGCGCCGATGCGCCGATGAAAAGAAGGAGGTAGATCAGCGGGACCGACGCATCATCGAAATGAAACATTGGGTGATGCCGCTCGAATACCGCCGCAACTGCCGTCAGGATGTGATTGCCTTCACGCAACGGCGCGACTTGTGGAATGAGGAGGTGCTTATAGGAAACCAGTGCGAGCGCCAGCGACGTGATCGCGCTCAAGATCTGCGACCAAAGGATAATGTGCTTGCGGCTGAATCGATCCGCCAAATGACCAGCCGGCAGGGATAGCGTAACGACGGGGACGGCGATGGCCAAACCAACCAGTCCAAGCGCAGTCGCCGAGTGTGTTCGTGCATAAATCTCCCATTCCACTGCCACGGCGAGCATCAAGCGCCCAGTGATCGACAACAGATTCCCGGCAGTAAACAGACTGAAATCCGCAAACCGAAACGCGGAATACGGATCATGCGCGGGCAGCTGTCTTTCGGCTGGCAGCGGAATGGCTGGGCGCTGCGGGTTCTGTGATCGATAGAAGCTGGGATCTGCTGAATTCGACATGCTCGAGGCCAGCTACTTGTTAATAACAGCACATCGGTTTCAATGCCGCTCGGTTTCAAGTAGGTAGACGCACGAGATTCTAGATTGCGCAGCCACCGTCGCAACAAGGTAGGGGCGATTGACTCCGAAAGTTTTCGCGAGTTGACCTCAATCGCCTCAGGCGGTTCAGGTGAATGGAGCGAGCCGGGAGGCCGCGACATGGACGGGCAGGCCAGAGCCTGAGTGAGCGGAGCGAACGAATCAACCGCTCTTACCATCGTCAAGCTAGATGCGGCTTGCTTTGCGCGTGACAGCCTGTTTGGATCACAACGTGCCCTCTGCCGATGATCAGGTCAGTTCGTTGACCGCCGATGGCGAACGCGCCTATCGGGGCCCGATCGCGTTTACTACCACGCATTGGAGCGTGGTGCTGGCAGCGCAAGGTCCATCGCCAGCTGCACAAGCAGCACTCGAAAAACTTTGCCGCGCCTACTGGCGACCAATTTACGGTTTCGTAAGACGACACGGCGTGGGGCCGGAGGAAGCGAAAGATCTCACTCAAGGCTTCTTCGCATTGTTATTGGAGCGCCGGGACTTCGATGCTGTCCGGAAGGAAAAAGGCCGTCTGCGTTCTTATCTGCTTACGTCGTTGAAACATTTCCTAACGAACGAGCACAACCGTGTGATGGCAATTAAACGAGGCGCAGGTCAGCCGTTAATTCCGCTAGAGGACTTGCATGAGCGCGAGAGCGCCGGTTTTGAGCCGTCTGATACATTGACCGCCGATCAAATCTACGAGCGTCGTTGGGCACTGAGCATGCTTGACCAGGTGCTCGCACGACTGGGAGGCGAGTATCGTGCAAGTGGTAACATCCAGTTGTTTGACAGGTTGCAGAAATCGCTCACAGACGAACCGGATCACCCTTCGGCAGCGGAAACTGCGCGCGAACTCGGAATGACCGAAACTGCAGTGAGGCAAGCGTCCTATCGGATGCGTCAGCGTTACCGCCAGCTATTGCGTGAGGAAATTGCGCACACCGTAATGGCGGCTGGCGATATCGAGGATGAACTGCGGCACTTAGTGGCGGTGCTGCGCGCCTAGCATGGCCGGAAGACGATTTCGGCCAGTGTAGGGCAAGGCCCTATAAAAAAATCAGGCGATACCTAACTAGACAAGTCGGCACGCTTCCCGTAGGAAACTCCTGCCATTAACGGATCTGATCAGGCGGAGGACATGTTCCCCGCTAGGTCCCTCCCCCTCTTCCGGACCCGCAACTGAAACCAGGTTGTGATCAGGCTAACCAGCGTTTGTCGAAGATGCGGAGCAAAAATCTCGCCTGAGGCAACCCGAGAAGTTTGCCCCGCTTGTCTCCTGGAGAGTGGTCTTAGTCTGTTCGCGGACGAACCTGTAGCCGGGGTCGTCGACCCCGGCCACGAAGATGGCGTTCGAGCACACGAAAAAAAGAAAGCCCCGCGAGGGGGAGAAATACTTAGCGACTTCGGCGATTACGAACTGCTGGAAGAAATCGGACGCGGCGGCCAAGGTGTGGTTTATCGCGCTCATCAGAAAAGTCTCAATCGCACCGTCGCGCTGAAGGTGATCGGCCTCGGCCCCTGGACTACCGAAGCACATTTGAAACGCTTTCGGCGGGAAGCAGAAGCCTCCGCTCACCTCGAGCATCCGGGTATCGTTCCCATCTATGAGGTAGGCGAGCGCGATGGCCAGTGCTACTTCAGCATGAAGTTTGTTGAAGGTGGGCAACTTGATGAACTATTCAGGTGCACGCCGATGTCGACACGGCAGGCCGCGGAGTTAGTAGCAAAAGTAGCACGCACCGTTCACTATGCTCATGAACACGGCATTCTACACCGCGATATTAAGCCCGGAAACATCCTGATCGATAAAAATGGTGAACCGCACCTGACTGATTTTGGTCTTGCCCAATTAGTCGAAGCTGAGAGCACAGTTACAGCTACGCTGGACGTGCTAGGCACACCCAGTTACATGGCGCCCGAACAAGCTTCAGGTGGCATCACAAAAGTCAGTAAGGCCACAGATGTTTATGGGCTTGGCGCGGTGCTTTACCAATTAGTCACCGGCCATCCCCCTTTTGCTGGCGATACAACCTACGAAACGATCAAGTTGCTGCTCGACACCGAGCCGCGGCCACCGCGCCAGTTAAATGCCAAGGTAGATCGTGAGCTTTCCACGATTTGTCTGAAGTGCCTGGAGAAGAATCCGCACCGCCGTTACTCGTCCGCTCTGGCGTTGGCAGAAGATTTGGGACACTGGCTTAAGCACGAACCCATTCAGGCACACCGCACCGGAGCTTTCGCCCGCGGGCGCAAATGGGTGCAACGAAAACCAGCTATCGCTGCCTTGATCGCATCGCTGGTTGCCCTGGGAGCGGTCATTGGCTGGAATGTTTGGGAAAGCGACTTATTTCGTGCGGCGCCCGAGAAGAGCATTGCGGTTCTTCCATTTGAAAATTTAAGTCCCGACCCGGATAACGCCTATTTCGCCGATGGGGTGCAAGACGAAATTCTAACCGATCTTGGCAGGATCGCTGATCTAAAGGTCATTGGCCGCACGTCGGTGATGCAATACAAGAGCGGAGTCGCACGCGATCTGCGCAAGATCGCAAAGCAACTCGGGGTCGCGCATTTGGTTGAAGGAAGTGTTCAGCGCGCTGGCAATCGCGTGCGGGTCAACGCGCAACTGCTCGATGGACGCACCGACCGCAGTTTATGGGGGCACACTTATGACGGCGATCTTGCGGATTTTTTCGTAATCCAAAGTCGGATCGCACTGGCAATTGCCGATGCGCTTCACGCACAACTCTCGGCAAACGAGAAGAGCGAAATCGAGCGTCCCTCAACAAAGGACATCACTACCTTCGATCTCTACGCTCGCGCCACTCGCGCCGGGCAGCTTTTCGCAGCGCCCAGCTTTAACGTTACCTTGAAACCGAATTTGCTGCAGGCGGAAAACCTGCTGAACCAGTCAGTCGCGCGTGATCCATCGTTTTTCAGGGGATTTTGCCAGCTCGCCTTTGTTCACGACGCACTCTATTTCTACGGTTTCGACCGTACACCGGCGCGTCTCGCCCTGGCGGAAGCAGCCCTCGAAGCGGCCTCTCGCCTCCGACCCGATGCAGATGAGATGCACCTCGCGCGTGCATGGAATCTTTACTGGGGACGCCTCGATTATGGCGGCGCGCTGGCTGAGCTGGAAGTTGCCCGCCGAACTTTGCGAAATAATCCGCAGCTAGTGTTTCTTACCGGCTTAGTCCAGAGGCGGCAGGGCCACTGGGAAGAATCCACTCGAACATTTGAGCGTGCCGCTAATCTTGACCCGCGCAATTTTGCCGTGCTGCAGGCCATTGCAGGAAATTATGCAACTCTTGGGCGATATGCTGAACAAAAAGTGTGGTTGGGCCGCATACTGGCTTTTGAACCCGACGACGCTGTTACCAAAGTAGTACTTGCGGCCGTCGATTTTGAGTGGAGAGCCAATAGCCAGCCGCTGCATCAAACGATCGATTCGGTTCGGGCTACAAATCCCGCTGCGGTGCGAGAGATTGATCAGTGGTGGCTCAATTGTGCCCTGGCCGAACGCGACGCCGTGGCGGCAACAGATGCATTAGTTGCGGCCCGCGATGATCCAATCAATCTGGGATACGATGTTTTTTGTACTCGATCATTTATGGAAGGTGTTATCGCCCGAATGACGCGAGATGATGACAAAGCGAGGTACGCTTTCACTGCGGCGCGCGTGGAGCAGGAGAAAATTGTCCAAGCTCAGCCGGATTTTGGCCCGCCGTGGTGCGTACTGGGTCTAATCGATGCCGCTCTTGGCCGTAAAGAAGAAGCCCTCCGCGAAGGGCGGCGCGCGGTTGAGCTACTACCCGCGGAGAAGGAGGCGCTCCGAGGTCCCGCATTGATCAAGTATCTGGCAATGATCGCTGCCTGGGTTGGTGACGAAGATCTCGCCTGCCAGCAGCTCGCCAGCATCGTTCGTCCTCCAACCCCCGTCACGTATGGTCAATTGAAACTGATGCCCTTTTGGGACCCGTTGCACGGCGACCCGCGGTTTGAAAAAATTGTCGCCTCTCTTGCCCCGGAAGGTGCCGCGAATAGCGCCGCCGAGAAATCGATCGCTGTGCTACCGTTTGAAGACTTAAGCGATAACAAAGAGCACGCCTTTTTGGCCGACGGCGTGCAGGATGATCTAGTAACCAAGCTAGCCAAAGTCGCCGATCTTAAGGTCATCAGCCGCGCGAGCGTTATGCAATACCGCGGTAAACAGAATGTACGCGACATCGGTCAGCAACTTGGCGTAGCGCATGTAGTCGAAGGAACGGTGCGGCGCACTGGGGAAAAGCTGCACGTAAATGTGCAGTTAGTGGACGCTCGCACCGGGACAGATATCTGGGCCGAGGAATACGACCGGAATCTCAATGAGGTGTTCGCTATCGAGGCAGAGGTGGTGCAATCAATAGCAAATCGGTTGAGCGCGAAAGTTACGGCTGGCGAACAGACCGCGATCCAAGAGCGACCTACCAGCGATCTTGTCGCCTTCGATCTCTACACGCGAGCCAAAAATCTTATTCTGAAAGGCTCCTATGCCAACCCGGTGAGAACGCAATTGCTTCAGGCGATCGATCTGCTGAACCAGGCTCTCGCGCGTGACCCATCATTTTTCGACGCATATTGCCAACTCGCCCGGGCCGATGACTTACTTTACACGTTTGGCGTTGACCATAGTGCCGCCCGCTTGGCCTCAGCGGAAACGGCGATCCAAGCGGCGTTTCGCCTTCGTCCGGATGCAGGCGAATCACACCTTGCTCGTGCGCTGAATCTCTATTTGGGACACCTGGATTACGATGGCGCTCTGGCTGAGTTGGAAGTCGCTAGGCAGACTCTGCCTAATGATCCTCAAATAGTCGAATTTAGAGCTTACATCGAGCGGCGTCAGGGGCGCTGGGAAGACTCCACACGCGACTTCGAGCGCGCCATCGAACTCGACCCGCGCAACCTCCGCACGCTAACGCAGAGTCCGCTGAGCTACCAATGGTTTCGGCGGTACTCTGAACGGAAGGCTCTGATTGATCGCGCATTGGCGGTCGTGCCGAACGATGCTGCTTTGAATGCGCAACGTGCCATCATTGAATTGGATCAGAAAGCCGATACCCGCCCATTGCGTCAAATCATCGATTCTATTCGGGCTACAAATCCCGCCGCGATGCCGAATATTGTTGACTATTGCCTCATTTGCGCACTGGCCGAGCACGACGCCGGCGCCGCGGAAAATGCCTTGCTCGCATTACCGGAAAATGGAATCCGCTTAGTCATACAAAATAATGTCAATTTCAGTCGCGCGTTCGTACAAGGCCTTATTGCGCGCATGAGGAGAGATGACGCCAAAGCGCGGGTCGCTTTTACGGCCGCACGCACAGAGCAGGAGAAAATCATCCAGGCTCAACGAAATTACGGCCCAGCGCTGTGCGTCCTCGGTTTGATCGACGCCGCTCTCGGTCGAAAAGAAGAAGCACTGCGCGAAGGCCGGCGTGCAGTTGAGTTCCTTCCCCCGGAAAAAGATGCATTCCAGGGTCCAGTTTCGGTCAAGTATCTGGCGATGATCGCTGCATGGGCTGGCGACAACGATCTGGCTTGCGAACAACTTGCTACTGTCATCCGGGGTCCGAGCGATCTCAGCTACGGTCAATTGAAACTGATGCCTTGGTGGGATCCGTTGCGGGGCGACCCGCGCTTCGAAAAAATCGT
>Ga0306920_100015704_pt1 | contig 10394 bp, 11 predicted proteins | sample flu12Cox44000170_FD_204666 | JGI IMG/M metagenome (GOLD analysis project Ga0306920, IMG submission 204666) | Lab enrichment of tropical soil microbial communities from Luquillo Experimental Forest, Puerto Rico - flux4day.12C.oxic.44.000.170 (v2)... | ecosystem: Environmental > Terrestrial >...
CGAAGGTCATCCTCGCTGGGTGCGGCACCGGGTCCTGTGGTTCGGTGAGTGGGTGTCATCAGCATGGCTGCAAACTACGTTCGGACCCCGGCGCTGTCATCGGCGTGGTGACCGATCTTGCTTGCCGGGCAGCGCTCCCACCCGGGAACGACCTCGGCTCCGTCCGGGGGTGGAGACCTAACGCGCCTCGCATCTCCATCCCCGCGCCGATGACACGGTCACGGCGTGGGGCATACATTTCGCGTATGAGCGATGCGTCAGGCTCGGAAGCTCGCTCCCTCGACCAGGCCATGTCGTGGATTCGCGGCCTCGGCGTGGTCGTGATCGTGGTCGTGCTCGGGCTGTCGGTCGGTCAGGCGCCGGCGCCGGCGTTCGCGGGCCAAGGTCTCTGGGTCACGCTGTCGCTGATCGTGCTCGTGGGGTCGGCCGTCCTGTCGTTCGGCCGTACCGCTCAGGCCGGGCTGCTCGGACCGCTGATCGCGATGGTGCTGAGCTCGGCGGCGCTGGTCTGGCTTCAGAGCTCCGGGGCAGGAGCGGCCGGAATGTTCGTGGCCGTGACCGTCGCCGCGATGCGTCTGCCGGCCCGCCGGTCGACCACGATCGCGGCGCTCGCGATGATCGCGTTCGCGGCGGCGGCTCTCCACGTCGACCGCACGGCGCCGGCGATCGTGGCCAACGAGCTGGGGATCGCCGCCTTCTATCTGGTCGCGCGACTTGCCCGCAGCGCGACCGAAGCGCATGAGGAGACTCGGCGGCTGCTGCTCGAGCTCGAGGCGACACGTCACGCGGAGGCCGAAGCGGCGATGCTCCGCGAACGCAGCCGCCTGGCGCGTGACATGCACGACGTCCTGGCTCACTCCCTTTCGGGCCTGATGCTTCAGCTCGAGGGCGCGCGGATGCTCGCCGCCCAACCCGACGCCAACGGGCAGCTACCGCTCGCACTCGACCGCGCACACCATCTGGCTCGTGCCGGCCTCGAGGAAGCTCGCCGCGCAATCGCGGCCCTGCGCGACGAGGATCTACCCGGTCCGAACCGGCTTGAGCAGCTGACTGCCGACTTCCAGCACGACTCCAACATCCCCACGTCGATGACAATCAGCGGCCAGGAACACCCGCTCGACAGCGAAACCGCGCTCACCATCTATCGCGTCGCGCAGGAAGCGCTCACCAACATCCGAAAGCACGCGAACCCACAGCGGGTAGAGCTTCACCTTCGATATGACCCGGACGGCGTCCGCCTCAACGTTCGCGACTGGACGGACCGAACGTCCCCGAGCGAGGATCCGAGCCGACTCGGAGGCGGCGGATACGGTCTAACCGGAATGCGCGAGCGCGCCGCGCTGCTGGGTGGCACGCTCGAAGCCGGCGGCACTGCGGACGGATTCGGCGTCGACCTTTGGATCCCGTCATGAGCAAACAGCCGATCACCGTGCTGATCGCCGACGACCAGCGGGTCGTACGCGAGGGACTAACGATGGTCCTCGGGCTAATGCCGGGCGTCGAAATCGTGGGGACCGCTCGCGACGGCGAGGAAGCCGTTGCGCTCGCCGAAGAACTCTCGCCCGATGTCGTCCTGATGGACCTGCGCATGCCTCGGTGCGACGGCGTCGAGGCAACACGCCGGCTGATCCAACGCCGACCCGACGCGAGGGTCGTTGTGCTCACGACCTACGCGGACGACCACAGCGTGATCCAGGCGCTCCGCGCCGGCGCCTGCGGATTCCTGACCAAAGACGCCGCCAGCCCTCAGATCGCCGCCGCACTCGAAGCCGCCAAGCGCGGCGAGTCAGTCATTGATCCGGCCGTGCAGCATCACCTCGTGCGGGCGATCGCGCGCACCGCTCCGTTGAAATGGACGCCGCCCGACCAGACGGCCCTCCCCGACGGGCTCACCGCGCGCGAAGCGACCGTGCTCACGCTGATCGCCGAGGGCCTGTCGAACGCCGAGATCGCCGAGCGCCTGACGGTCACGGAGACCACCGTCAAGAGTCACATCAATCACCTGTACAGCAAGACCGGCGCGCGCGATCGCGCGCAGGCGGTCACCTACGCCTTCCGCCACGGCCTAGCGCCGGGCGCTAGCCCTTAGCCGTGCGATTTGCGATCGTTACGTAGGGCCGGCACGGCTAGTTGCGCGGACTCGGGCACGCCGCCCGCCACGCTCCTTGATAATCAAGCATTCATGAGTGTTCGCCGGCGACAGATCGGCCGCCTCGCGCCGCTGCTCCCCCAGCTCGCCCTGGCCTGGCGGCGCCGGAGCGGCGAGATCCCGCCCGCGTTCATGCAGGCAGGCGGCTACGGCGAGCGCCACATCGCGATGCTCATATCGCTCGCCATCGAGGGCCCCGCCACCGTCTCCGAGCTGGGCCAGCGGCTGGACATGACCTCCGCGCACGCGAGCCTGGTGGTCGGCGAGCTCGCGCGAGCCGGGCTGGTCGAGCGCAATCACGACGAGCGAGATCGCCGGTTGATCATCGTCTCGCTGTCGGACGCCGCCAAGCCCGCCGTGGCCGAGATGCGCAAGCGCCACGCCGCGCCCCTGCTCAGCTTTCTCGGCGAGCTCGAGGAGGACGAGGCAGACCAGTTCATCGAGAACCTCGGCCGCCTGATCGCGCACATCCGTGGCGAGGCGGGGACGAACGGGTAGACGATCGGTCAAGCAACCCCGATTTCCGCGTTGTACGCTGGGAGTCGAGGTCATGGACGCCGGAGAAGACGAGGGAGGGGCGGGGGGTCCCCGCGATGAGAATGGGCTGAACGAGCTGCTGGTCCCGCCGGCGGCGATTCTCGAGAGCCTGCCCGACGCCGTGGTGGCGGCCGACCGGGACGGACGCATCGTGTTCGTCAACGCGTTGGCCGAGGAACTGTTCGGTTATCCCCGTACCGAGCTGATCGGGCAGCCCGTGCAGACGATCTGGCCCGCCCGCGTGCGCGAGCGCTACACCCGCAACATGGAGCTGTACTTCGCCACCGAGCATCCCCTGCGCTTCTCAACCGCCGCATGGGGTCTGCGCCGCGACGGCTCGGAGTTCATCGGCGAAATGAGCTGGGGGATCCTCGAGACCACCGCCGGTCCGCTGCTCCTAGCCGTCGGGCGCGACGTCTCCGAGCGCCGCGCTGCGGAGGCCCGCCTGCGTGCGGTGGCGGCGATCGGCGACCGCGCGCTGGCCGGCGCCGATCCGGCCGACCTGGCCGGCCAGGCGATCTCCCTCCTGCGCACGCTGCTGCCGATCACCGGCGCGGAGCTGCGAGTGTCCGACGGCTCCGCGCTCGCGGCGTCCGGCCCGGTTTCGGAGCCGAGTGTGCGCCTGGCCATCGGCGACGGCGATGAACTGGTGATCGCCACCGAGCGCGACCTGGATGGCGGGGAGCTGAATTTCGTGCGCGCAGTGGCGAGCACCCTGGCCACCGCGCTGGCCCGGTTGCGCAACGAGGAGCGCACGCGTTTTGAGGCGGTCCACGACCCGCTGACCGGCCTCGCCAATCGCACCCTGCTGCGCGACCGCCTCGAGCACGCGCTGGCCCGGTCCTCGCGCGAGAGCGGTGCCACCGCGGTGTTGTTCGTCGACCTCGACAACTTCAAGCAGATCAACGATGCCCACGGCCACGCGGCGGGCGATACCGCGCTGGTTGAAATCGCCCGGCGGCTCCAGACGGCGGTCCGCCCCGGCGACACCATCGCCCGTCTGGGCGGCGACGAGTTCGTGGCGGTGTGCGAGGGAATCGACGCAGACTCGGCGCTCGCGGTGGGCCGGCGGCTGCAGGACGCCATCCACCTGCCGTTCACCGCGGGCGGGACCGAGCACCGCCTGTCGGGCAGCATCGGGATCGCGCTCGGAGACGGCGAGCCGGACGCGCTCCTCGCCGACGCTGACGCGGCCGCCTATCGGGCCAAGGCAGCGGGTCGCGGACGGATCGAGCTATTCGGGTAGCGGCGCGGGCTCGCCGGCCACGGTCGCGTCGTCGAGGCCGGCGTCGTGCACCAGCGCGACGCCGATCCGGCGGATCAGCTTCGGCGCGACCACGATGAACACCAGCGCGACGACGAGCCACCCGGCGACCCAGAACGGGAAGCGGTCGTACGGGAACGGAACGCCCTGCACGTTTTTGTAGATCGTGTAGACCAGGAACGCGATCCCCAACAGCGGGATGACGATCTCCCACAGCGGGGCGCGGCGAGCGGCGATGAAGAGGTAGCGGATCGCCCCGACGTTGACGACGATGTAGGCGGCGAGCATGGAGAGCACGCCGATCGTGCCGGGGTAGAAGAACGCGTTCACGGCGGATACGCCGGCGATCCGCTGCACGGCGATCGCGCCCACGCCGATCACCAGCACCACCACCAGCGCGCCGGCCGGGGCGCCCGTTCGCGTGGTGGTGGTGCCGAGCCACCGCTCGACCGGCGTGTGGCGGCTCAGCGCGAACAGGATGCGGGCGCCCGCCGCCGTGGCGGCCAGGCCGCTCGCGAAGGCGCTCATCGTGGCGCCGAAGTTGATCGCGTCCTCCATCCCTGACCCGACGTAGCTGTGGGCCAGGTCGCCCAACGGCGCGGACGAGGTCGAGAACGCCTTGACCCCGACCGGGCCCGTCCCGAAGCCCCAGGTCTGGACCAGAATGCAGAGAACGTAGAACACGCCGCAACCGATCACCGCGTTGCGGATCGCCCTGGGTATCTCCCGGCGTGGATTGTCGGTCTCCTCTCCCAGTGAGGCAGCGCCCTCGAAGCCGCCGAACGACAGGAAGCCGAACACCGCGGCGCTGGCCACGGCCGAGAGCGACGTGCCGGGCGGCAACTTGAACACGTCCGTATTCATGGTCTGTCCGTGGGGCGCGGTGCCGGCGATCAGCTTGACCACGATCACGGCCATGAGGATCAGGATCAGCGTGACCGAGATCCCCTCCAAACCCAGGAGCGAGCGGGTGGCGATGCGGATGTCACCGAACGCCAGGAACGCGATGATCACCGCGGCGATCGCCGCGATCACGAAGTAGTCGGCCGACTTATCGACGTTGATGCCGGCGAGAAAGGCCACGCCGAACGTGCCGGCCTCGGCAGTCGAGGCGCAGCAGAACGCGATGTAGGTGCCGAGCAGGGCCCAGCCGGCGAAGAAGCCGGCCCGCGGTCCCAGCGTGACCCCCGCGAAGGCGAACGCCGAGCCGGCGTGGCTGAAGTACCGCGACAGCCGGATGAACGCGTACGCGACCAGCAGCACGCCGATCGTGGCGAAGATGAACGCCAGCGGGACCGCCCGGCCGATCAGCCCGGCCGGCGCCACCCCGTTCAGGGCCATGGCCGCCGTCGGGGCCATGATCCCGATCGACAGCGCGATCGCCTCCCAGAAGCGCAGCTCGCGACGCAGTCGCGTCCTCGGCGCGGCAGGGGTCTCTGCTGCGCCGGCCGTCCGGCTAGTGCTCATGCATCTCTCCCGGTCGTCGACGATTCGGCGGGAAGAACCTACACCCCACTACGGCGGCGGACTGATTATCAGTGGCATGCCGACGTCGAACGACCGGAGGTCCCGCAGATGGCCGTGGCGCCGGTCCCATGCGCCGCTCTCGAGATCGCGACGAACCGCTTCGGTTACCCGCGCCACCACCGCCGGCGGCATGCGGGCGAATCCGGACGTCGCCTGGCGCGCGACTGGGTCGAGCACCCGCTCGGGGTGTGCCCAGAAGGAGCCCAGGGTCCAGTCCGGGGTGTCGTCCGGGACCTCGACCGCTTCGACGCCCGTCGTTCCCCCGAGCCAGCCGCCCACCGCGTCGATACTCGGCATGATCTTCCGGTCCAGCTCCGCGACCTCGTGCAGGTAGTCGGCCATCAGCCACATCCGTCCGCTCACCTCGGCGTCATAGGTCAGGATCACCACGACGCCGCGAGCGACCCGCCGCATCTCACGGACGCCGCGTTCCTGGTCCTCATCCCAGTGGTGCAGGGTGAGGATCGCCATCGCGGCGTCGACGCTCTGGTCGCGCAGCGGAAGCCGTCCCGCATCGGCGCGGATGGCGGGCGCCAGCTCGGGCGGTCGCTGGCCGGCCATCACGTCGCTGGGCTCGATCGGAGCACATAACGGTCGCGTGGCTCGTAGGACCCGGTGCCGGCGCCCACGTTGACGACGGTCCGCGCGTCACCCAGAGCCACATGAATGCGCCGTGCCAGGCGCGGATCCTCGCGGCGGGTCTGGGCGTAGCCGCGCCCTATCCGCTCATACCGAGGACTGGCCCTGTCACCCGCCGGCGTCATGGCTCCCGGTCAGAGCAGGTGAAAGCGAAGAAGCGGCGCGCGCCGAGCGGCTGCGACCGGCCGAGGAAGCGGCACGACCCCACGCTGAACAGCACATCCTCAGGAGCCACGAACGCGGTCTCCTCGAAGCCCGATTCGGTGAACCAGCGCCGCACCTGAGGGGTCAGATCCGGTGGACGGCGGCTGCGCGTCCAGACCACGGTCGCCCCGGTTCGGCACAGCTGCGGAAGCGACGCGATCGTGAACCGTGCGTCCGCGTCGGAAATGTTCCCGAGAACGCCGCACAGCAACACCAGATCGGCCGGCACCGCGCCCTCGTACACCCTCGGCTCCGCAGCATCGCCCTCGACAATCTCGAGATCGAGACCGGCGGTCCGGGCCGAAGCGGACAAGGCAGCAACGTTCCGGGGGTCCTGCTCGACCAGCCGGGCCTGGACCTGACCGGCGCCCGGGTATGCGCTCAGCACCTCGATCAGGTCCGCGCCGCGGCCCGCACACATGCTGAGCACCCTGACGGGCCGGGGCGGCTGAAACGGCAGCGCGCGGCGGATCTGATCCTGCACCACCCGCAGGCGCCGACCCAACGCCGAGGCCGGATCCCCGTAGGCGTCGTGCCATGCAACCCAGTCGGTCGTGCCCGCACTCACGACCTCAATGCAACCAAGAGCGGCGGATACTCCGGACTTTGGCGCTGGACCTGACAAATACGGGGGTGCAGCGCCATTCAGTCACAAGATATATCGAGAAACCCTCCGGCTGGCGAGCTGCTCCCGGATGCGCTCGGCCACCACCTCCGGCGCCTTCTCAGGGCCCACGTGGTCCAGGCCGGGCAGGAGCTCGGCGGTGACATCCGGGATCACGGCGGCGAGTTGCTCGAACAGCGCGGTGGTGTAGCGCGGGCGGCTCTTTCCACCCACGAGCAGCAGCGTCCTCGCGGCAATCGCCCGGAAGCGGTCCGCGCTGCCGTCGTCCACGGCGACAACCTGCCCGTGCTCGGCGAGCGAGACTTCCAGCAGCGAGTCGGTCCGCCGCCACTCCGAGCCTCTGATGGCCGCCCGCAGGACGAGCTTGAGGCACCAGAGCGGCAGCCGTTCTATGACCGGTGGCGCGGCGCCTGCACCACGCACCATCGTCGCGAACGCTCCGCGCCGGTCGCCGGCCACGAGCCGGTCTTGGTAAGGCGCCATCCACGCCACCGGAATCGAGCCGCCGATCGAGACACCGGGCTCGTAGACGATCACATCGGTGAACCCGGCGCTGCGCCGTGCCGTCTCAAGCGCGACGAGTCCGCCGAACGAGTGGCCGAACACGATGCTGGCGTCGGTCCGTGCCTGTACTGCGAGCAGATCCTCGACCTCGCGCTCGATGCTGTACGCCGGTCCCTGAGGACCGCTCCGCCCTCGGCCGCGGCGATCGATGACGTGAACGGTGAAGGTCGATGCCAGCGCACGCGCGAGCGCCAGGTAGTCATCCGCGGCGCGCCAGGCCCCGCCCACCACCAGCACGGCGTCGCCCCGTCCGACCGTCTCGTACCCAATCGTCGTGCCGTCGACCGACGTGGCGGTGGACTCCGTGGGCGTGGTCGCGATCATGCCTGGCCCTCGAGCGCTCCGAGCAGGCGCCGGGTGTGTGTGCGATAGGCGCTGTACGGCACCCGAGCCGACTCGACCAGCGCCGCGAACCGCCCCTCGAGCTCGCCTCCCCACCGCTCCACCAGCTCGGTACCGGCCGGGGTCAGCCGCAGGTGGTGGCGATTTCCGCCGGCCGGATCGGAGAAGGCCTCGAGCCAGCCGGCAGCAGCGAGGACCCGGACCATGCGGCTGACCGACGGCTCGCTGACGCTGAGCCGTTCGGCCAGAGCCCGTTGTGTATCCGCGCCTTCCAGCCCGACCATGTACAGCGCCAGGAAGCGCGCGTACGACACGCCGGCCTCTCTCCGCAGCATCGCGTCGGCCGCACGGTCCAACCGGGCGGTGAGCTTGTGGAGGCTGCGACTGAGATCGCGATCCATCTCGCCGGTAACTTAGCACACTAACTTGTCTATGCAAAGTAGATGAACCGATAGGGTGATCGCATGGAAGGACGCGGGCTCACGCCGCTGCTCGAGGGCGGCGCGTTCTTCGAAGCGCCGCGATGGCACGACGGACGCTGGTGGGTGTCGGACTTCTACCGGCACGCCGTCTACACCGTCGGTACCGATGGGAGCGAGGAACTCGTGCTCGAGGTCGAGCATCAGCCGTCCGGCCTCGGATGGTTGCCCGACGGCTCACTTCTGGTCGTCTCGATGAAGGACCAGCGGGTCCTGAAACGCGACCGCGACGGCAACGTGACAATCCACGCCGAGCTCGGTTCGTTCACCGACAGCTCGCTCAACGACATGGTCGTCGACGCCGCCGGCCGCGCCTGGATCGGCTGCTTCGGGTTCGACCTGATGGCGTTCGCCGATCCGCAGCTGGCGCCGCTGATGCGCGTCGATCCCGACGGCAACGCCACGCTAGCCGCGGAGGAGCTGATGTTCCCCAACGGCTCAGTCATCACCCCGGACGGCAGCACGCTGATCGTCGGGGAGACCGCCGGCTGCCGCTACACCGCGTTCACGATCCGGGCGGACGGCTCCCTGAGCGACCGGCGGGTATGGGCGCAGCTGGCGCCGACGCCGGCGCTCGGACCACTCCAGGAGATGCTGGCTCAACTCGCGATCGGACCGGACGGGTGCACGCTCGACGCGGAGGGTCACATCTGGGCCGCCGACGAGGTCGGCGCCCGCTGCATCCGCATCGCGCCGGGCGGCGCGATCGTCGACGAGATCCGCACGCCCGAGGGCGTCGGCTGCTTCGCCTGCGCCCTGGGTGGTGACGATGGCCGCACTCTGCTGATGTGCGCGGCGCCCGACTTCCTCGAGTCCAGCCGGTCTCACGCGCGCGACGCGGTTCTGCTCACCGCCATCGTTGAGATTCCGCACGCCGGCCTGCCGTAGTCGGCGCTCCCGGCCCCGCGTCGTCAGCTTCCGGCGACCCAGTCCTTCGCCTCGCCCAGCGAAGCGAGCCCGAACACGCGCGCCTCTCCCGGAATCATCCAGGCGAACAGCTTGGCGGCCCGGGCCATCCAGGCGATGTCGGTAACGATCGCCGACCGCACCCACGCGTCGTGGTGGCGGATCCCCAGGTTGAATCCGAGCTTCGAGTCGGCCCACAGGGCCGCCGGCTCGATTTCGTCGAGATCCTCGATCACGTATAGCGTCCGGAGACCGCTCCCCGATTCGATCGCGCGTGTGAGCTCCGGCGTGAGCACCTCGTCGTAGTCCTTGCGCTCGACCTCGCCGGTGACCCGGAACCCCAGGGTGCCCGGCGGCATGTCGGTGATCCGCTCGACCATCACGGCGAGCGTAGCCCAGCGCGGACGGCCGACATCACCCGGAACGGATGACCGACTCCGCGCTTTCCGCTGAAACCGAGGCAGTGAGGAACCGGCGTGGGTTCTCGATCATCATCTCGTCGATCTGGGCCTGCGTCACGCCCTCCTGGCGGAGCGCGGGTAGGACGCGGTTCGAGATCAGCAGATAGTCGGGCTTCTCTTCGGCGAAGAACGGGTTGCCGACGAAGAAGTCCAAGAAGCACGCCGCGTCGTGCGAGAGGTGGACGCGATTGCCGTATCCCTCGGCCAGCAGCGCGAGCAGCGTCTTGATCCGGTCGGCCAGCGGGTTGAAGTGCTCGATGCCGAAGCGATCGCAACCGAGCCAGGCGCCGCTGTCCGCGATCTCCCGCAGGTAGCTGAGGTCGTTGCTGTCCCCGGCATGCGCGATCACGATCTGTTCCGGCTTCACGCCGTGGGCGGTCAGCGCCTCGAGCGCATCGAGGCCGGTCCGCGCCTCGGCGTTGGTGTGGACCATGACCGGCACCCCGGTCTCGACGGCGGCCGCCGCGATCGCGGCCAGGATGCGGGGGATGTCACCGATCACCCCGTGCCGCTCCACCGCACATTTCAGGAAGGCAGCCTTCACGCCGGTGTCGTCGATCCCCTCGCGGATCTCGCGAACGAACAGCTCGGCGATCGCGTCGACGCTGCGATAGGCGAGGAAGTTGGGCAGCTCGAGGAAGGCGTACACGCCGCTTGCCACCACGATGTTCAGGTCGACCGCGGCGTTCAGCTTCTG
>Ga0306920_100015705_pt1 | contig 10393 bp, 12 predicted proteins | sample flu12Cox44000170_FD_204666 | JGI IMG/M metagenome (GOLD analysis project Ga0306920, IMG submission 204666) | Lab enrichment of tropical soil microbial communities from Luquillo Experimental Forest, Puerto Rico - flux4day.12C.oxic.44.000.170 (v2)... | ecosystem: Environmental > Terrestrial >...
TTCCGCGAAATAGCTTTTTCATTTGAACCCCCCGTTCCAGGATTTGAGTGTCGATTTCTTTACCAGGTCTTGCGCACTTTGGCTGTGATCTTTCGGCAACGGTGGGAGGGATTCCAGATTTTGGCCAAAGCATTCCGAAGCCGGGATCGGGTCATAAAAATGCGCGAGAGAAGTGAGGGGCTACATCGCCCTGCTGCTGGCTGGCTTGTTATTTCGCTCGTGGGCTGGCCTGGATTTTCATCAATCAATCCAGGAGCTTAGGCTGGATCCATGGCCTCGATCGCTACCTGCGGCGATTGACGACCGGCGCATTCGCCGGCACGCGGAATCCGGCGACCCGCAATCCAAGTCGCTTGTGGAAGGCGCGATCCGCGAATGGGCATTCGGACCACAATTTCGAATGCATCCTCCTGTGTGGCGCTTTGGCAACAGCCGGGCGAAGGCCGGAGACAGGTGGATTCGCGGAACAGACCAATCACCGCTAGCTACACCCACCGACAAATTATTTCTTGGGCGCTTTGGGGCGCCGACGCTGCTGTAAACGCACTCCCGGCCCTCCGCCGTTCCCGTCGATGAACTCGACCCCAGCGGCTTCCAAGGCGCGACGAACGGCCAAGTCGTTCGCCGTAGTCATTGATGTTTCGTCCTCCGTGAGTTCAGCGCGTCGGATAGTAGTGACGCTCAGAGTTGTCTCTCGCGCGAGATCTTCGGCACTCCAGCGAATGAGCGCGCGTGCCGCCCTCATTTGCGCGCTGGTAAGCGGTTTTTCTCCCTTATTGACTTTATCATCCATTGTGCTATTTTTCATTCCATAATGGCTGTTACACATCATCTGCTCGAGTCAACAAACGTCATTTTCAATGCTGGAGGAAGACATGAAATCGCAGCTGTGGAGAAAATGTTATGAGGATCGCCGCGCCTTCATCGGCGGTTCGGATGCCCGGATCATCATGGGCGCTGATGAAGTTGCCCTGGTTCGCCTCTGGCGGGAAAAACGTGGTGAGACCGGGCCGGAGGACCTATCCGGGAACCTCATCGTGCAGCTTGGCGCAGCAACGGAGGAGCTCAATCGTTCCTGGTACGAGCGCAATACCGGCCGGCGTGTCACCGATGTCCAGCGCCGCGTGAAGCATTCAGCCATTCCCTGGATGGTGGCGACCCTCGACGGCACTGTGGAGGGAACAGGAGCCGTCTTCGAATCCAAATTCATGCTGCCTTGGTCGTTCTCGGAAGAGGCCGCAGCTGCAAAGTACATGGCCCAGGTCCAGCACAACATGTGGGTCACCCATTTGCGGACCTCGGTGCTCTCGATCATCACCGGCGGCGGCAAGTGGGTTGAGGTCACAATCCCTATGGACCCGCTCTATCTGAGCGTCCTGGTCTCGGCGGAAAAGAAGTTCTGGCGCTGCGTGCAATCGGGCGAAACGCCCCATCTGATCAATGCGGAGCTGCCGCTGCCGCGCATCGAGGCCATCCGCATCGTCGATATGAGCTCCTCGAATTCCTGGGCGGAGTTTGCTGCCCTCTTCCGCACCACCCGGGCCGCATTTCTCGACCACGAACGGGCCAAGAGCGAGCTCAAAGCCTTGATGCCCGAGGACGCCAGGGAGGTCATCGGGCACGGCGTGAAAGTCAGGCGCTCGAAATCGGGCGCGGTGAGCTTTGATGTGCTGGAGACGGAGGCCACCAATGCCCCGGTCCAGTGAAACGGTCGCCGCGCTGGCCTCGGCGTTGGCCAAGGCCCAGGCCGAACTCATCAATCCGGAAAAGTCGCTCATCGCGACCATCCGCACCGGCCGGCCAGGGGACGGCGACCGCAGCTTCCGCTATGCGCCGCTCTCCAGTGGGCTCGATATCGTGCGCAAGACGCTGGGGCAGCACGAGATCGCCACCTTACAGACGACCGCTATCGATCAGATCGCTGGCATGATCAATTTGACCACCACGCTTGCCCACGCTTCCGGCGAGTGGATCGCCTCGGACTGGCCGGTCTGTCCGATCGCCGAGACCGCCAATCCCCAGCGCATGGGCGCCGCTCTGACCTACGCCCGCCGCTATGCCCTCTTCACGCTCGTTGGCATTGCCGGCGAGGACGATCTTGATGCGTCTGACCTCTGCGATGGACCACCCTCATTGTTGCCGTCGGCGGTCGACCGCTCGTTCAAGCCGAAGGACGACCAATTTCCGGTAGCGGCGCGAACGCCTGGCAATGGATATGGGTGCGGGGGCCGCAAGGGCGAGATTCCAGTCACCCTCGATCCTGAGCAATCGGCCGCGCTGCGCGAAAAGCTGCTGACCGAGCTTGGCAACATCACCTCGACTGATCTCGCGGCGGCCTGGGCGCGTGAGGCGCTTGCCGCCAAGAACAGGCTCATGGCAGCCGATGCCAAGCTCGTGGAGGACGCTTTTGAACAGAGGCTATCGGAGCTCCCATCATGCGATGCGGCTGCATCCTCGAACGATGATTCTTCGCCTCAGATTGCCGGGGCGCAGGTGATTGCAACCACCGAAATTACCGACGCTGGTCAAACGAAGGGCATCGACAAGAGCATGCTCACGGTGGCTGCGCCGCGTCGCTATCGCAACCGGGAGCATCTGCGCTATGTCGCCCAGCAAGCGTGTCTGTTGTGCGGCCGCAAGCCCTCGGACCCTCACCACCTCGGTTTCACCCAGCCCCGTGCGCTCAGCCGCAAGGTCAGCGATGAGTTCGCGGTCCCACTATGTCGCGGACATCATCGTTCGGTGCATCGCTCGCGCGACGAGCGCGCATGGTGGAGGCAGGCCGGCCTTGACCCGATCAAGGTTGCCCGCAGCCTGTGGAAGGCGACCCGCGGAATCGGGCAGCCGCAGCCTCAACGACTGGCGTTACCACGGCCGCGTGTCGCTGCCGCGTCCTCGGACCCAACCCCAAAGAACGAGGAAACCAGCGCCACCGCAACGACGCAAGAAGAAACCCGCTTGCCGGATCTTCCCGGTTAGCAAGGCCAGCGCGGCTGGTTGCGCGAGGATTGTGACGATGTGGAGACCTAACGAACCGGTCGAGGAGGATGTCTCGGCCCCTCTCGGCATCGATCCGCAGGGCAAACGCCGCCGCTCACACCGCCGCGCTTGGCGTGATGGGCTCGCCGACCAAACCGTCGTTCAGAATTTAGAAGATGTTCGAGCCTACCGAGCGTTCGAGCGGACCCTCATCGGCAGTATCGATCCTCGATCCGTGATCGAGCTTGCGCTCATTCATCGACTAGCAAGTCTGTTGTGGCGACTTCGTCGTGCCAGCGCGATCGAAACGGGGCTGTTTGAACTTCAGGGTGAAGCTCTGCCCGCGCGCCGGCAGGACCCGTCCCGCGCACCCCGTCAACCGGGAACACCCAGCACGCGGGCCAATGGGCATAGCAAAGTCCCCGGGTCGAACGGACGAGACGATACGCCGGCGAGCGACCAAGAGACGCTGTTGACGTCCATGCGCCCGCCGTTCGCACGATGGTCGAAATCCCGCGCCATCGCCCAATGTTTCCTGCGCCTCTCCAATCTTGACCCGACCTTGCTTGACCGCGCGAACAGCTACGAAGCAAAACTGTGGCGTCAAGCCGCGCAAACAATATGGATGCTTGATGCTATGAGACGGCCAACATCGGCTCCGGCGCGGCGGCTGTTTCGCAAGCCCATGGTGCTGTCCTATTGGGATGCCGAGCGCTGGGGATGAGATGAATCGGTGCCGCGGATTTCTTCGGTTATCCGCGTCCTGGCTTGAACCCCCACGGCGTTCAGCGCGACCCGTCCGCGGCTTTGCCGCCTATCCGAGTGCTGCTGCGCGAACTCGTTAAAAGTTACAAACCGCCGTTTCGGTCGCGTCGAGGCAGTCTGACCGCCGAATCCGCTGCGGTGCGCCTCCACTTCCGCCACACGAGCCATCGGCTGCGATATGAGTCTCGTCTGCAATGCGAGCACTGATTCGCGCAGCAGGGCGGAGCCCTCGATAGTAAGTTTATTGGAGTGAGAAGATGAATCGAACAAACGAACTGACACTTCTGCCGAAGTTGCCGTTGCTCATCACCGAATCGCCCGATGAATTTGATGCTGTGTGGGATGCTTTTGAACGGGAGATCAAGCCCCGAGGCATCATAGAGCAAATGTATGTGCACGACATCAGCTCCATCGTCTGGGAGATTCTGCGCCTGCGGCGGTGCAAGGTGGTGATCATTAATTCGGCCTTCCGCAGCGCATTGGAGCATCTTCTCGTGCAACTTTTAAAGGGGCCCGGCCAGTATGGCTATGAGGTCGGAGATGAGGCGCAAACTCTTGCGCATGCATGGTTCATCGATCAAGAGGCTAAGAAGCAGGTTTCGGAAATACTCAGTCGATTCGACCTCGACGAGTCTGCCATTGAAGCGGAAGCCATCAGGCGGTCGTCTGCGGACCTCGAGTTGCTCGACAGGATGCTGACCTCGTTGGAGTCACGCCGCAATAAGGCGCTGGCCTGCGTTGCCGAATATCGCGCCAGCCTGGCGCACCAACTGCGGGAGAGCGCGGACCGCATCATTGATGGCAAGGGTATTCTTCGACTCGAAGATGCAGCCAGCGAGCGCTCGACGGCGGCCTGACCATGGCGAGCGAACGGCAAATTGCCGCCAACCGCCGCAACGCGCGCAAGAGCACCGGTCCCCGTTCCGCCGCGGGTAAGAAACGGGCGAGCCGCAATGCCTACCGACATGGCCTGACCTTGAGCGTCGCCTCAACTAAGGCGTCTGCGAAACAGTTAGACAAGCTCGTCCGCAGAATCGCCGGCGACACCGAGGATGCAATCGTGCTCGAGCGCGCCCGCGCTATCGCGCAAGCCGAGCTCGACCTCGCGCGGGTGCGACGGGCCAAGGTTGCCTTAATCGAATGCGCGTCTGCGTTCGGAGAGCTCGATCCGCGATCCTTAACCACCGTGACGCGAGTCATCCGGTTCTTGAATGCGTTTTATCCGGGTAGAGTGGCCCTTCCCAAACCCCTCGACTCCTCGGCGACGATGCCGTCACAAGAGCCTGACCGATCGGCCGAAGCCATCCGACGGCTGCTGCCAGAACTTCGTAAGCTGGAGCGATACGAGCGCCGCGCTGCCGCACGGAGAGACCGGGCGATTTTCAACAGATGAACAACTTATAGTTGCATTAGCGCAAAACGAAGCCAATTTTTGTTAATTTTTCCCGTAGCTTACGAATCTCTGTTTAGCGAACTGCCGATCGATCGAATAGAACTGTAACCCCGCTTCGCAATATGTTCTAGGCTCGGTCGCGCCTCAACTGCGGTCTTCCGATGTCGTCGAGCGGCCAACTCCAACCCTTCGACTGGTCCGGCCAGCCCAACGCGCCCCCCGTAGGACCCGGGTTGCGGTTGGCGGCCGTCGTGCGAAGGATGCTCATCGTGATCGCCGCAGGAGCGGCAATGCTCCTAGACCCGCATGCAAGCCAAGCCTACGAGATGCCTTGGTGCGCACTGACGGAAATCGGCGGGAATGCCATGTACGAGAATTGCAGCATCCCAACCTTCGAGTTGTGCGTGCAGGAGGTGATTGCGGGCAACCGCGGCTTCTGCATTCCGAACCCGCGCTGGCAGGCCCCCAGGCCGTCGGCCCGGCAGCCGGGCGGCCGGCGAAAGCGCGTCGACAACTGAGGGACGCTTTCGCGCTCGGCCGGTCACTCCGCAGCAAGCTGAAGATATCGCAGGCCAGGCGGTTGCCGTTTGCGGGCCAACCCCCGAGCGCCGGACCGTCTTCTTCTCTTGATGCATGCCGAGCCAGCGGCGGCCGACTTCGTTGCAGGTTCTGACGGCCCCGCCATTAACGAAGATTTTCCCCCGAGATGCCCGGAAATCCCCTTACCGCAGGGCGCTTTGCCTCTTTGACTTTATTCCCGGTGATGCTACCAATAAAAAGTGTGGCATTTTCTTGTCCAAAGGGAGGTAAGCTGATGAAGCACGCTTTGATTGGTGGGTTGAGCGTTCTGGCGATGATCGTCGGCGTGTCGGCGGCCAATGCACAAGCCAATATCAATCCGAACCTCTACCCCGGTAACACGTCCGAGCGGTACGGAGCGCAGCCTTATGAATGGTACGGTGCTCCCGGCCCGAACAAGCGCGGCAATATGTGCGTCGTTCATGTCGACCCCCTGCGCGGTTACGGCTTCCAAAAGCCATGCCCGGCCCCGGCGAAGGCTGCGGCTGCTCCTGCGGTACGGCACAAGAAAAAGAAGGTCGCGACGCGCTAACCAAGCGCTCGGGCGCGTCATCACCTCAATGGGTGCGTGACCGACGCTGACCCCGATCGGGGCGACGGCGTGCGCAAAGCTCGGTGAGGGCCCGTTCCCTTTTCGAACGGTGAGCGGCGCTACGGCCTGCGGCATGCGACCCATGCCGCAGGCCGTAATCTTTATTGATCGACTTGTGCCCTGTTTGCCGCCGCAATCGCATAGCCAAGGAGGGGCGCCGTTACCCCCTCACATTCGACCACCGCGCGCTCAAACGCGTTCCGCCGCGATGTGCCAGCCATAAACTCGTTCTTTACAAAGCCTTGGCGGGTCGCCCGGCACACGCGGTCGAATTCGTACGATTCACTGGGTGTCGGGTATCGATCCAAAATCCCTGCGTGCATGCGGCTTCGCGATATCATCGATCCCAAGCATGTCCGCAAAAGCTTCGCGCGTAGGCATGGGCAGGTTTCGCCGGATGTGACCCACGTCGCGGTAAAGGAACTGATCGCCAAGGGTGGTCATGCAACCATCGTCTCGACACATCGTGGCCGCGGGCAGGATAATCGAGACATCCTTATGCTTGGCGGCAATCGCTCGGAAGGCATCGTTGAGCGGCCGGATGCGCGCTTCAAAATACGCGTGGAGGGACCTTTCCGGTTGGCGGCACGGCCGCATCAGTACGGTCGAATATTTTGCCAACGCACAGGGGATGGGATCTTCGGACCATTGGGCCACATCGCCAATAATGACGATTTGACGGCCGTCGGCATGCAACTGATCGATGAGATCGTTGAGTCCTTGTTCCAATAGTGCAAGACCGCGGCTCGGAGAGCGCAGCGCCGGATCGCTCTTGTAAACCATGGGGACGAGCGTGCTCCAGGCGGATGCGAGAATCACAAGGTTGATGTCACGCCTGGACCTAAGCGTCGCGATCGCCAGTTTGCGGCTTTCCGTACAGTCCCGGGTAAGGGTCGGTTGGTCGGGCAGCGTTACATTTACGACGCCCGCCTCGATGATCGGAGGGCATTCCCGATAAAGCAGGACCGCAATGCCGGCGCGCTCGGCCACGGGCTCGATGATCGGAGCCCAATGGTCGGCGTGGCTATCTCCCCAAAGCACGGCCTTGGTTCTCGCATCGGACCAACTTGCTCCGAACACGCAATACGATCGCGGCGGAAGTCCATCGAGCTTCACGTGCTGCGGACACTCCCATTTCCACATTTCCTCCAAGCTGCTCATGTCTTGGACATCCGGGGACAGTCTCGCCGGAAATCCGTGCAGCGCAGCGACACCCAGCCCGGCAACCGCGGCGGTCGATGCGGCGGCAAGGCCGAAGCCCACGCTCATGAACGGCCTGGCGGGTCGCCGGCGTGCGGGCTGCTCGATAAAGCGCCAGGAAAAATATGCCAAAACGATCGATGCTGCCGCCAAGGCAGTGGCGACCAGAAGAGTAGGCGCGGCGCCTGACGCGTAGTGGCGGTAAAACACGAGCACCGGCCAATGCCAGAGGTAGAGCGAATAGGAAATCAGGCCAATGAACCGCACCGCCGGCACGGACAGCATCTGACCGACGAGGGTGTCGCTTGCGCGCGGCCAGATGATTAAAGCAGCGCCGACGCACGCCGGGACGGCGTTTAGCCCGGGGAACAAGTGCTCGCGCGAGAGCGTAAGAACGCTGATCGCGATCAGGGCGACGCCAATGATCGTGGGCAGCTCGTTTTTCCATCGGCTGACCGATTTTCGCAACGGCGGCAGGAACACGAGCAATGCCCCAAGCGCGAGCTCCCATGCACGAAGGTGGGCGAGAAAGAAGGCGGACTTCGGGTCAGTGCCGGTGCGCTGAACGCTCAGCCATAGGCCGCCGATGACAACCGCGCCAACGAGAGCTGCAATGACGACAGCTTCTTTGCGGGCAATAAAGAAGAACGCTGCCAACAGTGGAGGCCACACCAGATAGAATTGTTCTTCGACGGACAGCGACCACATGTGCAATAGCGGCAATAGGTCAGCGGTCCGATCGAAATATCCGGTGTTCTGCAGGAAGTACCAGTTGGCGAGCGAAGCGGCGGAAAATGCCGCACTGTCTCCGAGCGAGGTGTAGTCGCCAGGCAGAAGAAAGAAATAGCCGGCGACTAATGAGACCACCAGCACCACCAACATTGCCGGAAATATTCGGCGAATGCGTCGCTCGTAAAACGCCAGCAGACTGAAACCGCCGGCCCTGAGATCGGAGACGATCAGCGACGTGATCAAAAAACCCGATATGACGAAGAAGATGTCGACACCGGTGAAGCCACCTGATAACGCGCCGACGATGCCGAAGTGATAGAGCAGGACGCTCATCACCGCGACCGCGCGCAGCCCATCGATGTCCGGTCTGTAAGACAGCTGTGTCACGATGATAAAGCCCGCGATCCAATCCCCATTCCTATCATGACTCTTGTCGCCTCGAAACAGTTTCCATGTTGTTTGGCGGCACCAAGGCGTTGCGGCAGCGGCCCGTCTTCAGTCAAATCATTCTGGATCAACCCCGGCGGCCGCGCGGGAAGCACCCATACGATCTCGCAGACATCGCCAGAGCCATGCTTGGAGTCGTGTCCGAAAATGGTGACGGCATTAAGATGTTCGCCACCCTGAAGAGCATCCTTCCCGGATTTAGCCAGCGCACCGGCTAATGGAAAGACCGCTTTCGTGCCAATACAACTCGCGTATGGGCAAAGCGGAACAGGTGGCGCAGGACGGGAAGCAATTTCAGGGGGATCGCGAGATGCCTGGATCTTCCAGGGCTGTGGTCGACAAATGCGTCTTCAACATATTCGAACTCGCCAAATGTTTGCTGCAAGACATTCGCGATTTGACCGCCTGACAGGTAATTGACTCCGTGTGTGAAGAAATAACGATTGGCATCCACCAATTGATCGACGCTGAAATTTTCCTCGTACAGGTTACCCCTGATGCCGAGAGCGGCGCACAGCCTCAGATAACCGGGCGAATTGAAGACGCCGCCGAAGGGAATGTCCGTGTGCGCTTCGATCGGCCGCCACTTCGATGGAAACACGTTGAGAAACCAGCCACCCGGCTTCAATACCCGGTGAATTTCCGAGAATGCCAATTTTTGTTCGCGCACGTGCTCGAACACTGAAGTCGCAAACACGAAATCAAACACTTCGTCAGGCCATGGAATCTCGCTCATCGGCGGATAGTCGCTCCTGTCTGCGGGCATTGGATCGAAGCGGAAATGCGCGATGTCAGCGGCAGACCGCAGATTGACATAATTCTTGACGTCATAACCGAAGGCATTGGGAAATCCCGCATCGAGATATTCGTAGGTGTGCCGGCCAGAACCGCATCCGAAATCCAGAATCATGCTTTGCGCTGACACGATGCCACCGCGCGACTTGAGAATCGCGTGGTTGAGGTCAACGACGCGCTGAGCGGACGGGTCTTCGATCATCGCGTCGTCATCTTACGTACGTCGACGAGCCGCGTGCAAGTTTTCGCAGTTGACAGCCATGCGCCGTTTCGATTGTGTGGCGCAAATCCGCAGGAATGCACCGCGTGCGCTTGGCATCCCGCGCATTTTTTGCCGCTCAATCGCCAGGGCGAGGCAGAGAGTCCGTACAATTTGATCTCCTACTCGAAGGCAGATGATCGAGTCGGCAAGTTGATCGACGCAACTGCCAATTCCCAATCCGGCCGCATCGCCGAGATGCCTTTATCAACTGGCCGGGTAGGGTGAGCCGCATGGGCATGCGATGATAAAAACCGGACTTTATCGCCTCGAGCAGCTTTCATCGCCTGCGAAGATCAGAGGTTTTTTTGGTGGAACACGGCGGGTTTCGATTACACTTTACGAGAAGCTACATGAAATGAAAAAGGCCGAAGAATGGGCCGAACAAATCCTTTTTAACTACTGCGACGCTCGCGGTATCTACAAGAGAACGTATGCGTGCCGGTTCGATCAGTTTGACGCGATGGCAATCGACTCCCTCGGGCAAACGTTCCCCGCAAGCCGCCCATTGACGATGCACGATATCGGCGTGAGCGATGCCCGCACGGCGTGCGATTTCTTCCATAAGCTCGCAGCGCGGTTTCCGCATCTGAACTATTACGCTTCGGACTACGAGCCTGCGCTGATGCTGTTGCGTTCCGGCAAGGGCGGG
>Ga0306920_100015709_pt1 | contig 10393 bp, 11 predicted proteins | sample flu12Cox44000170_FD_204666 | JGI IMG/M metagenome (GOLD analysis project Ga0306920, IMG submission 204666) | Lab enrichment of tropical soil microbial communities from Luquillo Experimental Forest, Puerto Rico - flux4day.12C.oxic.44.000.170 (v2)... | ecosystem: Environmental > Terrestrial >...
CTCAGGGACGAGGGTTCATCACTCCGGAGCGGGTCGAGGAGATTGAGGCCATTGCTGCACGGCATGGGATCTATCTCGCACCGCTTTACAATGCCGATGACCAGTGGAAGACGGACGTGAGTTCCAGAATGGTCGAGAGTTCGCGAAAACTCCCAAGCAACACTTGCAAGTGTTCACCTCAGCCGACGATGCGACCCTCGTCGCAAAAGAGGATGCAGCCAGGGTAAAAGCAAATGGTCAGGCCCAGGTCTCTGCCTTGGCCTCTGTCGCCGCCGCAATCGACAACTTTGAGGTTAGCATGTGGCCCCCCATTTCTTATCTTCAGTTAGACAAGTAACCGCAACACTCTAATGGCGACGTCACACGATAAATTCGTTCCACAGCACGATAGGCTTACGCATTCCACCTGCGCCAAAGGAACCCGTGATGTCATGTAGGCCGACCAATATACCGCGGGGAGAGGCATAAAGTGGCGGGATTATAACTCTGGAGGGCTCGGTATGGAATCTTCTGTTGCTCAACTCCTGATTCACTTCGGATGCGGCTTCCGGCAGCCAGATATCATCGTGTCATGCATGTACTGTGGCTCCCCGAAAATCTCGAAATGTCCGAGCGGAGGCTTAGTTAGCGTTCGAACTTTACCCGGTAATCGCATCAAGTGAGACTGCCCGGAAGATCGCGCCAAAAACTTTCCTGCCGGTGAGATCCGCGGACGGATCAAGTCGCAAGAGAATGACGCGAACAACGTCTTTGATGAACGACGGAGCTGGGCAGACTCGCGTGGTGAAAATCTGCGACGGCCCGACTCTAATGCGCCATGGCTGGCACGAAAAAATAGACGATGGTAAACACTGCCAGCGCCCCGGTTGCCCCAATTATTACTCTCTTTGACAAATTCATTCGGACGTCCAGCATTCCAGAAAGCACTGAAGCGAACCCTCCCGCAGACAATGCAAGAACCGCGGAGAATACTTGTGATTGAAAGGGCGTAGGTTTCGGTATGAGAATAACCAAAGTTAGTATTGCAATGATAAGAGTAAGCCCAAAGGCAAAGGCGAGAGTAGCATTTAGTTGCTTCACGCCACATTTTCGAGATTGCTGCTTACGCGCCTTCGCGGATATTCCACGTAGCGCTTGAATAATTGGCTCACTTTTTGGCGACCTCGGAACAGCCTGGCCTTGACGGTTGGATTTCGAACTCCCAAACACTGTCCCACCTCTTTGACCGACGCATTCTGGAAGCTTTGCTGCGTGACGTCCTGAGCGTCCTCGCGGTTGAGAGTTATGCGAAAAGCTAAGGATAAAATCCTCGCTTTGTAGCGCTTCACAAGGATCTCGAAAGCGCGGTCTTCGCCATCCTTGGCTGCGCCGACCAAAGCCCAGTCAGAGTCAGAGTCTTCTGAAACAACCCTGCTTGTCAGTCCAGCACCCATCTCTGCCGACCTCGCTAGCGCGCGTGAAACCTGCGGTACTTCCAAGCATCGACCAGAACCTTGCGCGTTCCGCCGTACTCATTTACGGCTTCGGACCTGCTTTGAGGTCACGGATACAGAGTGTCATCGGTGTATTCGCGAAACAGCGCCTTGCATTAGACCTTGCCGATGCGATCCTTGGTGTGCTCAGTCCAGATTTTCGTCTGGCCGCGGAACTCCGTTTCCGTCATCATGTCCATGCCCATGGGGGCATAGTCCCAGTTCGACTCGACGGCCGCGAGGTAATAGGTTCGGATTTTGACAGCGTTGGTTTGACCTCTTCGGCCACCTTTTTGGGGCGGGCCTCCGGCGGAATCATCCCCGCCACGCGGTAGTAAACGGTCAGCTGGCCATAGACTTCACCCGAATGCTCAATCAGGTTTCCGGCCAAATCGCAGAGTCGAATCTTTGTTTCGCCAGCGTGCTGGGGATCGTCAAATCCAAACGGATCGACGACTAAATCCAAGATTCCCTTGTCGCCTTTTGCTTTGATGGCAGCGGCTCCATCAGTGAAGGGATTTCCGAACGTAGGCAACCAACGCCGCTTTGTTTTTGAATTGCGTGCTCGGGGGCTCGGCGTCCTCCGCGGGTGGTTTCTGACCAAGGGCGAGGTTTGTAAAGTAATAGTTCGCAGCGGCGGCGTGAATCAACCGCTCGCCGAAGGTCTTGGTACTCGGGGAGGCCGGAAAGTCTTCCGCCATATTCACAAGCTTGCGTCCGATCTCATTCCATTGTCTGTTGACAGCCTCTGAGGCCCCGGTGCCGGGGTTTGTTGGAATAGTCTTTTTCGCTGTTTGCTGGGCACGTGCGGGGAACGCCAGCATACCTATGGCCAATAGAAGTGCACCTTGCAAACGAATATTCTTCATGAGCATTGCCGTCTGCTTCCGCGCATCGTGTCCCTCCGTAACTAGTCGGCTGAACCCAAACAGGGTAAAGCTGCGCGAACGCGCTTGGGAAATCATCCGGCGGTGACTATGGGCTTTGCGGTATCGTCCGGTCATTTTGCGAAGTTTGTGCCATACGTCATTTCGCAGATAGCGGGTGCGTTCGTGGGAGCCGTCCTCGTATGGCTTCACTTCCTGCCACATTGGAAGGAAACGCCCGATCGAGGCTTGAAACTTGCCTGTTTTTGCACCGCGCCTGCAATCCGTCGATTTGGCGCCAACCTGATCAGCGAGATCCTAGGAACTCTCGTTTTGGTCTTGGTGGTCGGTGCCACCGACTAATCTAATCCTCGGGTGAGATATGATGACGTTCGAAGTGTCGACAACGTTGTCAGCCGTCGAAGATCGACACATTTAAAGCGACCCGCCATGGTTCTACCGGACATGCCCATCGTGTTCGTCATCGACGACGATGCCGGGATACGTGCGTCGATACAGGGCTTGCTGAAGTCTGTAGGCTTACAATCAGAGTGCTTCGAGACCGCGGAGCAATTTATGAAGAGAAAGCCTGCGGATGGTCCTAGCTTCATAATACTGGATGTAAACCTTCCTGGTATCAGCGGCATGGATTTTCAGCAACAATTAAGGGAAGTGGGGCTCCAAATTCCCATCGTCTTCCTTACAGCGCATGGCGATATTCCGATGGCGGTCCAGGCTACGAAGTCAGGCGCAGTGGAATTTTTGACCAAGCCTGTTCGCAAACAGTACCTACTGGACGCCATTGACCGCGCTTTGACTCTCGATTCTGTCAACCGCCGAGAGCAAGCGAAACTCGCCACTCTGAAGAAGCATTACGACACGCTAACGCGGCGCGAGCGCGAAGTGATGCGACTGGTGGTTTCGGGAATGCTCAATAAGCAGATAGCGTCGGAACTTGGCATTACCGAAATCACGGTTAAGAACCATCGCGCTCAAGCAATGCGCAAAATGCAGGCGGGATCTCTCGCCGAACTGGTCAGAATGGCGGAGCAGCTTCACCTCTTCCGCTCGACTTGAAATCTGATTGGGCAGGAATAATCAATTCGCGGTCCGCATTCTTAATCGTGTGGGTAAGGATACCGCTCCCAAAGCTGGCCATTTCGGCCTTTTGTCCCCGCCTCGTGCTTTTCGCAACTCATACTAAAGCATGATTGCGCTCTCGTTCGCGCTGGATTATTTATCCGATATATGGCCACAGAGAACAAGACGAGAATTGTCTCAATCGTTGACGATGACGAATCCATCCGGGAAGCCTTGCAAGGCCTCATGAAAATGGCGGGGATCCCGGCTCTAGTTTTTGCGTCCGCGGAAGAGTTCCTGGACTCCGGACAGCAGTCGCGCACAGGATGTCTGATCGCCGATATCCGAATGCCAGGGATGTCAGGCTTGCAACTGCAGTCAAAACTAAACTCAGACCATCACAGAATTCCTATCATCTTCATCACGGCACACGGTGACGAGAACGTGCGGATTGAAGCTGCGAGGGCGGGAGCAGTCGAGTTCTTGACGAAGCCGTTTGACAAGGAGGTGTTACTCGACAGTGTGCGAGCTGCGTTCAATAGCTGAGCGACTCGCGTTGTTGTATCCAGGTCAGATGGGGGCTATTTGTGGACAGTGGCAGTGCAATCGCGCCGACTGAACAGGCTTGTCCCGAGCGCAGATTTGAACAAATCATAGGGAACAGCGCTACTCTTGAAGCTGTAATTGCAGAGGTGAAGCGTGTCGCACCGACCGACTCCACCGTCCTGATTCTTGGAGAGACAGGCACGGGCAAGGAGTTAATTGCCCGAACGATTCACAATTGCAGTCCGCGCTGCGGACGCCCGTTCGTCAAGCTAAATTGCGCCGCCATTCCCTTTGACCTACTCGAAAGCGAACTCTTTGGGCACGAGAAAGGTGCCTTCACCGGAGCGATGGCGCAAAAAATTGGTCGTTTCGAAATGGCTCACACAGGCACTCTGTTCCTCGATGAAATCGGGGACATTCCTCTGGCGCTGCAGCCCAAGCTGCTGCGGGTCCTGCAAGAGCAGGAGTTCGAGCGTCTGGGAAGTGGGCGAACGCATCGCATTGACATTCGACTGGTTGCGGCCACGCACAGGGACCTAACAAAAATGATCAAACGGAACGAATTCCGCAGTGATCTCTACTATCGTCTAAACGTATTCCCTGTCGTGCTACCGCCGCTCCGGGAGCGCCAGGGTGATATTCCACAGTTGGTCTCGCATTTCGTTGAGACGTTTAGTCGGAAAATGGGTAAGAACATTGACTGTGTTCCGGAGGAAACGCTCGATGCGTTAAGCTCGTATTCCTGGCCTGGAAACGTGAGAGAGCTTCAGAACTTGATCGAACGAGCGGTGATCCTGTCAGACAATGGAGTGCTTTGGAATCCTCTTCCCACAGCAGAAAAACATGCCGTCACAACACCTCCTCCGATCTCCCGTGAGAATGAGCTTGCGATGGCACCTCCACAAAGCACGCTGCGGGATTCTGAACGAGTGTTGATCTTGAGAGCTCTGCAGGCAGCAGGGTGGCTGGTTGGAGGATCCCATGGCGCAGCCGCACGGTTAGGGCTGAAACGAACAACGTTGATCGCCAAAATGAAGAAACTCGGAATCTTCCGACCGGTAAGTCAAAACGAGAAGCAGGTCGTAGAGTGCCGCGAGGGCGAGGTCGAGGTCGCGGCCAGCAGCTGAACCGAATCCAGTCTGGCTATGCAACTGCGGGTGCAGCGGCTTCGACCGGCATGACGAACTGGAATGTTGCACCTGACCCGGGGTTCGGAGCGGCCCACAAGCGACCACCGTGCGATTCGATGATCGACCGGCTAATCGTCAGTCCCATGCCTGTGCCCTGAGATTTCGAAGTGAAGAATGCGTTGAAGATTTGATTGGCATTTTCGGTCTGCAATCCAACCCCCGTATCCGCTACAGAAACCACGAGTTGATTGTTCCCGTTCTTTTCTGAGCTGATCGTAAGCTTGCCCGGCGTGCTCGTATCCTTCATGGCCTCGATCCCGTTAACCATCAGGTTCATCAAAACCTGCTGCAATCCAACCCGATCGGCCATGATCTTGGGAAGGCCATCGGCAAGCTCTCCCTGGACTGAAATCGAATAGCGAGTCGCCTCACTGCGCAGAAGTGCGATCATCTCTTGAATGAGTTCATTTACGTTGACCCACTTCCGCTGCGGAACGCCCTTCTTATATAGCGAGCCGATTCGAGTGATGATGTTCGACGCTCTGGTTAGGTCCTTGATGAGTCTTGAAGCGGCCTCTTGCCCCTCTACTATGTTGGGCTGATCACGTGCAAGCCAATCCAGGCAAGTCTCAGCATTCGTTAACGCTGCGGAAATCGGCTGCTTGATTTCGTGCGCCAGCGTAGCTGTCAGCTCTCCCATTGTGCTCACGCGGTTTATGTGCGCAAGGTCCGCTAACACCTGGCGTAATCTTTCGCGTTCTTGCTCCGCCCGCTTGCGCTCAGTGATATCCATTGCTGTGCCAATGTATTCAACGCCACCGGACTCGCTCACCCTGCAGTGACCAATGTCGTGTATGTGCTTGATCACACCTCCAGGGAGGAGGAGTCGCCACTCGAGTTCCCAATCCCTTTTCTCATTAACAGCTGCCAACACACGTTCCTCAACGTTGCGGCGGTCTTCCGGATGGACACGCTCCATGAACGAGGTATACGAGCCTTCGTTCGTCTCTGAATCCACACCGAAAATTGCAAAGCACTCCTTCGAACCGACAACCTTTCCCGCGCCTATGTCCCAGTGCCAACTTCCCGTGTGGCTAAGTCTCTGAGCTTCGGCCAAGAATGCCTCGCTACGCTCAAGGGCAAGTTTCTCTACCGCCAATCGGGCCCTGGCCTCTGATAATTGCGTGTTTCGATGCTCGAGCTCTTCGGTCCTGGCCCGAACTTGCGTCTCCAAGCCGTCGGTTAGTTCCCGCAATTCTTGTTCTGCCTTTTCGCGCTCGGCTACCTGGAATCTGAGATCGTCGATTGACTGTACTGCCTGATAGGCCGATGAGGCGAATTTCCCCAGTGAGGCCATGACCCGGTCATCCTCTGCATCGAACGTGCGACGATCGCTGTGCATGATCGCCCAGATCGTTCCAACCGCTTTGCCGGCGACATAAAATGGGACCAGCAAGCACTCCTCTATCAGAGGTGTAACCTTTAAATAGGGGTACCGCTGCTCGGAGTGTTTGAACAATAGGGTGCAATTACGATCGAGCACGTCTCCACAAGGGCCGAAATCGCGCGGGGTCCCGCCTCCTATATGCGGCGACCACATGCCCGCGATGGCGGGCCAATAAAATCGTTTCTCGTCCTTGGTTAGCAGGCTGAGGCCAGCGGAGTCAGATTGGGTAACCTCCAGAATCGTTTCGGCCAGTGTCTGAAGAATTGTACGTGGCGAGTCGGCCAGTGCTCCTACCAGCGCGACGAGCGCGGAATTCTCTTTCTCGTAATCTGGTGGACGCGACAAACGACGATGCAACTCTTCGGTGCATAGGATCGATTCCAAAGGAGCACCTGGAACCGAACGCTCGAGTGGAGCCTCATCTCTTGGCTTGGCTGACTCACTCATTTGTCACCTCCCCGACGACCCCGCTTCAGCGCTCTGGCCTGTTCGATAAGTCTCGGAACTCCCATGTCTAGGAAAGGTAACAAGAGCAATCAGAACGAGTATTGCGCGGTTCGCGACTTCCCAAGCAAGCTTACAGACTATTCCCAATGGGAGGTTAGAACTATACGAGCGATACCCGATGATGGCCGGTAATTCACTGTATGCCTGGGAGCAGGAATCTATTGGACACAAGTTGTACGCCGGATAATGCTTTCGTTTACCACATCTTTTAAGGCGAACCCTTAAGCTGTTCCATCATTCTCACGAGGTCGGGAAGAGATTGCGCTTGCATTTTCTTCTTCGCGCGACCGCGGTGAACCTTAACGGATTTCTGACGTTCCGAGTTGACCAGAAATCTGCTTGTTGGGCAGACCGGAAACGACCATGGAAATCACTTCGTGCTCTCTGGGAGTCAATGACTCGAACCGCTCCCGCAGGTTCGCCGCCTGTTGCTCTTGTTCGCGCCTGTTGCGATGTCGCTCCAGTGCGATGCGAATAGCATCCAGCAAATCCTGGTCGCGCAATGGCTTCGTGAGAAACTCAAGTGCTGTGGTTCGCATCTCCTCCGCTTGTTTTCTCTCACTGATATCTCGAATGAATCCCGTAAATATTCGTTTGCCGTTTTGGGTCAGCTCTCCCAATGACATTTCCGCTGGGAACTCTTGCCCATCCTCGCGGAGGCCTATCAACTGCGCACCTTGCCAGTTCATATGTCGCTGTCGAGTAGCCAAGTACCGTTTGAATCCAGTCTCGTGCAACTTGCGCATGAATTCCGGCATTAGCATAGTCAGAGGCTTTCCAATCAACTCGGTTGAGTCATAACCGAAGATTCTTGTAGTAGCGGGGTTAGCGAAGAGGATGGCACCCGTTTCGTCTATGCTCAGTACAGCGTCATTAGCCGTTTCGACCAAAACGCGGTACCTTTCGTCACTGAACCGACGAGCAGATTCTTCCTTCCGACGTTCAGTGATGTCCGTAACAATGCCACCAATGGCATAAATCTCTCCCTGGCCATTGAACAGGGGAAACTTGTGAACAATGCTCGTGTGCTGTCCATCTTCCTGGAGCGCTATCTCCTCAAATTCCATTGGAGCACGCACCTCGAGGACACGTCGATCATTGGCTTGAAAGACAGCGGCCTGCTCCGGTGAAAATACCTCATCGTCCCGCTTACCTTTAATCTGTTCATCGGTGACGCGCAATGCTCTTTTAAATTCACGATTGGCATAGACATATCGGCCCTGCCGGTCTTTTAAGAAAATCAGGTTCGGGCTGTTGTCGAAAAACGTCTGCAGACGCGTTTCGGTTTCTCGCAATCGAACAATCTGCAACCTGAGTTCGTCCTCCATGCGCTTCCGGTCGGTAATGTCTTCAACAACGTTAAACCAGAATGATTCTTTTCCATCTTCCCCGGGGACGAGGGTTGCGTTCGAACGCACCCACAGTAGAGTGCCATCTTTGCAACGGTACCGCTTCTCGATTTGGAAGTGTCGCCGCTTGCCGTCCACGAGTTCCCTGACCAACTTCAAATTGTTGTGGCGGTCCTCCTCATAAGTGACGTCCAGGAATGTGAGTTGATACAGTTCTAATTCCGAATAGCCCAGCATGTTGCGGAACACTCTATTCGCAGCGAAGAGGCGCCCGTTGACGTCAGCCATCATGATGCCGATTGCGGAGTTCTCGAATGCAGCGCGCCATCTTTCGTCGCTGTGCTGGCGCGCTTCGTTTTTCAAAGACGTCTGGGTCTTCGAGGACATATCGAGAACCAACGACATTTGCCGAGCGACGGTCAACTAAACCGGGCTCACTCAGCCTTCTTCAGGACCTGGAGTGGCTGGGGGCAGCCCAGAAATAGACCACAAAATGAAACGCCTTGAAGGTACCGAGATGAAGACCGTGCTCAGCAAAAGCGCGTCTACGAGCAGATTCGTCGTGGGCGTCCGTGGCAGTTTGTGGTTGCACAGTAGTTGCACAACTGGTCCCAAACCAGCACACTTTGCACCGAAATAGGGCATGTCGCGCAACTGTAACTTACTGATTCCAAACACCAGGCTGTGAAACGGGGAATTTGCTAAACCGTTGTGCGAGCTAATGCGTGCTGTAGGGCGCGCAACTCAGAAGGGAAGTACTCATTCACTTTGAAGGATGCGCCTGACGTCTCGTTTGCCGTGCAGGATTCGAACAACCTGGATGGCCTCTTCCTCTAGAGCGTAATAAATCCGAATCGCTTCAAATCCAGTGACCGGCCATGAGCGAAGATTTTGAAGCCGCGGATTGTCGTCCGGAATCCGCACTCAGCCTATTGGCTCGATTGCTTTCTTAAGTAGTTCTTCGAAGAGCTCGTTCTCACCGCGCATGAAACTCGCGTCACTTGCTTTGTATAGCTCGTCGCGTGACACCTTGCTCCAATCAACCCAATAGCTGTTCTTGTGAGCGAGCTCTCGGACAAATTCTCGCTGGGTTCTACCGTTGCCTTCTCGAAACGGATGCACAGCGTTCAACGTACCGAGAATCTCAGCTCCTCGGTGCGCGAATGCTTCTTGATTCAGACTACGAAGATGTTGTTCTTCAGATAATTGTTCAAACAGATTCTCCAAGGCAGGCTGGACGTACGGCACATGCGCAAAATATGAATTTGCCTTTGCGATGTCTACCGTTCGAAAACATCCCGCCCATTTGTACACGTCTTGGAAAAGATAACGATGGATTTGCTGCAGGTGGGAGACATCGAAGAAACCAGTAAGGGGATGTTCTATAAGCTCTAAGGACCGTTGCGCTACTCGGTCGGCTTCAAAGCGATCCAGGGTCTTCTGATTGCGAATGCCAAGAATGTTTTTGAGGACTGTCGTACCCGGATAAACGTACGGGTCGGAACTCATCGAGGGGAGTCCCAGATTTGGTCTGGACCTGCTGTGCGATAGCAGCGGGCGTCTGGGATTTGCTGGGTTCTTTGATATCGCGATGCGCAAAGTCCCGAACGGCCACATTTAGTGAACTCTCGTCGTATCCGTTACCCACTCCAATTGCAGTCTTGGAATCGCCATCGGTTGTTACCGAGCGACACTGGCTTCGTGGCATTTCTGGAACAGGTACTCATACGATACGTAACTGACGGTTTACTAGAAGCGCGCTTGTCCGGGCAGGGTATTTTGACTGCAGACGCTGCGCCAATTTCTCGATTTCTCCCTCGTCCTACGAGTTGGTTTCATAAGGGAATCCAAACCAATCTGTTAAATCCTGTCGGTCATCAAAATTAAATCTGCGCCGCATAGATGGTCCGTACCTTCAGCGCATGCTTTCAGCGAGTGACTGTTCGGTTGTATAGGACCGAGATGGATTGCGATCGATAGCTCGATGTAACAGCAT
>Ga0306920_100015710_pt1 | contig 10393 bp, 6 predicted proteins | sample flu12Cox44000170_FD_204666 | JGI IMG/M metagenome (GOLD analysis project Ga0306920, IMG submission 204666) | Lab enrichment of tropical soil microbial communities from Luquillo Experimental Forest, Puerto Rico - flux4day.12C.oxic.44.000.170 (v2)... | ecosystem: Environmental > Terrestrial >...
CGTTACCAACCTGGCGCGGCCGGGCGGCAACATCACCGGGTTTACCACCGGCGAATATGCGATCGGCGGGAAAAGGCTTGAGGTGCTCAAGGAAGTTGCGCCTGACGTCGCTCGCGTCACGGTCATTTTAGATCCGAGACAACCCAATCAGGCAGGCGTCGCGCGCGCCATCGAGGCTGCCGGCCCGTCCTTTCGCGTGCACGCGACCATGGCCGGCGTAGGTGATGGCACCGAGATTGAGCGCGCCATCGCCGCGGCTGCGCGCGAGCCAAACAGCGGCCTGATCGTATTCGCGAACCTGGTCACCAACGCGCATCGCCGCATGATTATCGAACGCGCAGCTCGGCATCGCCTGCCTACGATTTACGATTTCCGCTACTTCGTCGCCGAGGGTGGGTTGGTATCCTACGGGCACGACCCTGCCGAGCTGTATCGAGCAGCAGCCGTGTATGTCGATCGTATTCTCAAGGGCGAGAAGGCGGGCGAGCTGCCAGTGCAGAATCCCACCAAGTACGAACTGGTCATCAATCTCAAGACCGCTAAGGCACTCGGCCTGACTATTCCTGAATCTTTCCTCGCCCGCGCCGACGAGGTGATTGAATGAAGAGGCGCGAGTTCATGACGCTGCTCGGCGGCGCGGCGGCGGCGTGGCCGCTCGCGGCACGCGCGCAGCAACCAGAGCACATGCGGCGCATCGGCGTGCTCATGAACATGGCTGCGGAATCAGCCGCACTATCCATCTGAATCCTTACATCCTCCCATTCGATCAGCGGCGGCTCGCCGGCAGCCCCCTCGGCAATTTGCTCCGGGGTCTTAGCCACGTGAACAATCTCGCGCACAACCTTCAGAATCGGCTGCTCGGCAGGGACGGCCTGCGCAAGCTCCGGCGGCTTGCCCCAGCCGCGTTCCAGTAGCGCCTTGGCCGCAGCGATGCGCGCGAGCGGCGCCGACTCCGCGCAGAAGGGCCACCAACTCGTCAGGTATCGCGCCTTGTTGCACGTCGATGTTCATCCACCATCGTGCAAAAACGCTTCCGGTCCTCGGGAGGATGATACGCCTATGTTGGTAATGTAGAGCGCAGAACAGCGGTTCGCCGTTCCACGGCAATTGTGCTATGGTTCGTTGGGCACCCCGCTATCATTGGCGAACATTTTTGCGGCGTGATAGCCGGGGCCTGTAAGACCACAGCGAAAACGTTCCATCCGATGCCGAGCAGTTCGGGGATACAGTGCGCTCGATGCGGATTTCTGAATGAAAATTCGGCGATCTACTGCGTGTCGTGCGGCTCGACCTTGCATACGCTTTGCCCGCAATGTCGTGCACGCGTGCAATCAAATCAGAATTTTTGTGGCAACTGCGGTCAGTTACTAAAGACGACACCCGAGCGTTTGTCCCAGATCCAGACGCCACAATATCTTATCGAGCGGGCTCGAGGCTCGCAGGAAGGTGAACGGAAACTTATAACCGTTCTCTTCGCCGATATCGCTAGCTCGACGGCGCTGATTGGAGACCGCGACGCGGAGGACGCTCGCCGGATTCTGCAACCAACCGTCGAGGCTATGGTCGATATCGTTCACCGGTATGAGGGGATTACCCGAGAGCTGGGCGATGGGATCATGGCTAGTTTCGGGGCACCCGTTGCTCTTGAAGATCATGCGGTCAGAGCCTGCTATGCCGCACTCGACATGCAACAGGCATCGCGCATTCAGGCAGCTGAAGTTCGGCGTGAGTTCGGAATGCTTTTCGATGTCCGGATCGGAATCAATTCCGGTCCGGTCGTTGTTACCGTCAAGCACCAGGGGGAGCATTTCATCGACTTTCGCGCAGACGGCATGCCGACGCACATCGCGAAGAGAGTGGAGACGCTCGCGACGCCGGGTAGCATCCTCCTGACACGCGACACCTTGGCTCTGGCAGAGGGATTCGTTCGGGTGAAAACTATCGGGCCGGTGCCGCTTAGAGGCATTGCCGGGCCGGTGGAGGTATACGAACTCGAGGGTGTCAACACCCGCACCCGCATGCATGCCCTCGCCGCACGCGGGCTATCGGAGTTCGTCGGGCGGCAGGACGAGATAGAGAGTCTCAGTCGCGCCGCGGCGCGCGCGAAAGCGGGACACGGCCGGGTCGTTGCGCTCGTTGGCGAGGCCGGCGTAGGTAAGTCCCGTATTTTCTTCGAGTTTGCCCGTCATTTAGTGATGCAAGGCTGGCTCATTCTGGAGGCAGGATCGACATCATACGGTAAGGCGACATCGTATCGTCCCCTGGTCGATCTCTTGAGCCGTTATTTCGAGATCCCAAGCCGCGATACCGAACAGCAAGTTCGCGAACGCGTTGGCAGAAAACTTCTAGCTTTAGGTGATGAGAAGCTGCTCGCACAACTGCCACTTTTCGCAGGGGCCTTAGGTATCACGGTGAGCGATGATGCCTGGACGAACTTGACACCTTCCGAGCGCCAAATCCTCATATTTAACGCCGTTAAGCGTCTTCTGGTCCGCGAGTCGCAAAACCAGTCGCTGTGTCTGGTGTTCGAGGACCTGCACTGGATCGATGCGGAAACCGAAACGTTCCTCGACCTGCTGCTGGAGAGCATTCCAGCGGCGCGGATACTGTTGCTCGTGAACTACCGCCCAGAATACGAAAATCGGTGGACCGGAAAGAGCTGCTTTGCACAGATCCGCATCGATCCGCTTGCCGCGGCCAGTGCCGATGAACTGCTCGATAAGCTGCTTGGTTCTAGCGCGGAGCTTCTCGCAATCAAGAAAAGGTTAATTGAAGCCACTCAGGGCAACCCGTTGTTCCTCGAGGAGAGCGTGCGGAGCTTGATCGAAAGTGGAATGCTAGATCAAGCATCTGGTCACTGGCGTCCGGTCCGATCGCTCCCGGCCGACTTCGTTCCTCGAACAATTGAGGCGCTGCTGGCGGCGCGCATAGATCGCTTGCGGCCGGAGCTGAAAGAATTACTCCAGGCTGCCTCGGTTATCGGCAACCATTTCAAAGAAGCGCTTTTGGAGGCCATGACTGGAATCGCGCAACCTGAGCTCCGGCTCGCATTTGGGGATTTGCAGGTCGCAGAATTCCTCTACGAAAAAGCGCTTTTCCCGGAAACGGAATATGCCTTTAAACACTCCATGACGCGCGAGGTCGCCTACGCGAGCTTATTGCGGGAACGAAGAATGATCTTGCATGCGCGCGCAGCCCGCGCACTCGAAATGCTTGCAGCTGGACGCTTTGATGAGCATGTTGAGCGGCTCGCTGATCATGCAGAAAAAGGTGCTATCTGGGATAAAGCGCTCGAGTACCTGCAGCGGGCAGGCGCCAAGGCGTACTTGCTTTACGCAAACGCCGATGCTGCGCAGTTTTTCGAGCGCGCATTGATAATCCTGAAGAAATTGCCGGAAGGTCCTGACAATCTCAGACAGGCGGTGGATCTTCGGTTCGAGCTTCGTAACGCCCTGCTGCCGATGGGCGAAACCGATCGGATTCTCCACTCCCTGGATGAGCTTGATCCTATTCTCGCCTGCCTCGGGGACAAACTGCGCAGCGCGCGCTACGCCGCCTTCCGATGTAATCACCATTCCCTCATCGGCCAACAGCGTCGTGCCATCGAGTTCGGTGAGACGGCGGTTCATCTCGCCCGCGAGTGCGGCGACCGCGTCGTGCAAGGTGAATCACTCTACCGTCTCGGGGCAAGCTATTATGCGCTCGGGGAGTATCGGCAAGCGATCATGCTGCTCGAGCAAAGCCTCAAGTTGAGCGCCAATGAACTCCGTCGCGACCGCTACGCCTTGAGAATAATTCCCTCCGTCCTGAACCGGACGTGGTTGGTGATTGCCCTAGTCGAATGTGGGCATTTCAGTGTAGGTATGAGCCATGCAAAGCGCGCGCTCGAAATCGCAGAGGAGGCCGAGCATCCATTGAGTGAGGTGCTAGGCTGGCTTGCGATCGGCCACGTGCTGTTGAGCAAAAGCGAGATCGAGGGGGCGGTCAGCGCCATGGAACGCGGTCTCCACCTGTGCGATCGCTGGTCGCTCCGAGTCTGGCGTCCCCGCCTGATCTCTGTCCTCGGGTTTGCCTATGCCCGCTCGGGCCGCGTCGAGGAGGGGCTCCAACTCGCCCTACGGGCAGTCAGCGACGCTGAACACATGCATCTAATAGGGGACAAACCTCGACTGCTGATACGTCTCGGACAGGTGTCCCTGATAGCGCGTCAGATTGAATCAGCTCTAACGCTTGGAAAGCAGGCGGTGGAGATCGCCGTGGCGCAGGAGGCGAAAGGAGACGAGGCATGGGCGAGATTTCTCATCGGTCGGGCTTGCTGGGCGTGTGATCCGAAGGACCTCGACGAATCAGAGAAGCAGCTTGACATTGCCCTTCGCCTTGCCGCGGCATGCGAAGCCCGTCCGCTGGGTGCTTTTTGCGAGACGACCCTTTGCGGGGTACATTTCCGGCGCGGCGATCAGGTCAGAGCAAAGGAATTCGATGCCGCCGCGACTGTAACTTACCGGGAGCTCGGCATGGAACCGCTTCCACTGGATCCAACCGCTTGAAACGAGATCGGACCGGCGCGAGAGGTCAGAAACAACGCAGAGGGTAGCGGGAGGCTGATCTAATGATCGTGGCGATACGAAAAACGCGTATTGGTCTGGTTAAAATCCTCGGACGCAGCCTGAAAGCGGATAGTTCTGCAATGGGTGCGACCTGACAACCATGCCGAACAATTGTTATTTAGATACGAAACCCTCCGTTCCGTTTTCCTGGCTTCCTGACCTGCTGGAACATCAGGCACAGCGTATTCCCGACGCGCCGGCGATTCTTGCGCCCGGGCGCGCCCCGCTGACTTACCGCCATCTTTATCAGCACATCGACAAAATGGCGCGCACGCTGCGAGCCACGGGAATCGGCGGTCGCGATCGGGTCGCACTAGTGCTGCCGAATGGTCCGGAGATGCTAGTGACGATTCTCACAGTGGCGGCATGCGCTACGTGCGCCCCGGTGAACCCAGCCTTAGGGGTCGAGGAACTGGACAGATATTTTGCTGATCTGCAACCTCATGCACTGATTACCCAAGCTGAAACCGACTCGTCAGCGCGTCGTGTAGCGCTGTCTCGCGCCATTCGGGTCATAGAGCTATCAAGCGCGTCCGAAGCAACGGCTGGTCTTTTTGCGTTTACGGGAGAGCGGGGGGATGCACAATTGCACGATAAGGTCAGCCCTAGCGAGGTGGCGCTGCTGCTGCCCACGTCAGGCACAACTTCGCGGCCTAAAATTGTCCGGCAGACGCACGCCAACGTCTGTGCATCGGCTTATGCGTCGCGTGCGGCACTGGCGCTGACAGAAACAGATCGATGCTTGAATATCCTGCCGCTATTTCACGGGCATGGTCTTACGGCCACGGTGCTGGCCTCGCTAGCAGCGGGCGCGAGCGTCGTCTGTACCTCCGGGTTGGACCTCAAACAATTTTCTACGTGGCTAACCGCCTTTCAACCGACGTGGTACTCCGCAGTGCCTACCATGCATCAAGCAATTCTCGCCCATGCGCGGCACAAGCGAGAGCGACTGGCAGACTATCGCCTACGTTTTGTCCGCTCCTCGTCAGCTTCTCTAGCGCCCAGCATCTTCGCGGAGCTTGAGCGAACTTTCGAGAGCCCGGTGATCGAGTGGTACGGGATGACAGAAGTCACGTCCTCTCCGATCGCGTGCAATCCGTTACCACCGTGCCAGCGCAAGGCGGGTTCTGTCGGCGTACCAGTGAGTTTGGATGTCGCGATCATTGATGAAAGAGGGACTCTGCTGCCCAGCGGTCGGACTGGACAAATCGTCGTTCGCGGCGCGAGCGTCACGTCCGGTTATGAGGGCGACCCGATAGCTACCGGGGCCGCATTCACAGGCGATTGGTTCAAGACAGGAGATCAGGGCTTCTTCGATGATGACGGGTACCTGTTTCTCACTGGCCGCATACGGGAACTGATCAATCGCGGTGGAGAAAAAGTGGCTCCTCAAGAAGTCGACGACGTGCTCCTAGAACATCCAGCGGTAGCAGAGGCGGTAACCTTCGCCGTCCCCCACGCCACACTGTGTGAAGACGTCGCCTCGGCAGTCGTGTTGCGGGAAGGCTGTATAGCCACTGCGAAAGACATACGTCAGTTCGCTATCGGCCGCATTGCCGAATTCAAAGTACCGCGCCAGGTGCTCATCGTCAGGCACCTTCCGAAGGGGCCGACGGGCAAAGTGAGGCGTGTCGACCTGGCGGTGAAGTTGGGACTCGCAGGCGAAGTCGCCACGTCGCTAACCTTCGTCGCGCCACGGACGCCCGTTGAGAAGACGTTAGCCGGACTTTGGGCAGACGTCCTTAGGGTCGAACAGGTTGGAATCCATGATGACTTCTTCTTGCTAGGCGGCGATTCTCTCTTGGCCAGTTACGTTCTCGCCCGCGTCTACGGCGAGATGCACATACAGATCAAAGTCTCCCGCTTTCTGGAGAGACCCACGATTGCGGAGATGGCTCGCCACATTGCTGGATTGATCGACGCCGCCCAAGCGCAGAAACTTTCTTCGGCTATTGTGCATGCCGATCGACAAGATGGAGTACCGGCCTCCCTCCGCCAGGAATGGTTGTGGCGGGCACAGCAGGCGCTGGCGGGCATGCCCCTATTCAATGTGCTCCATATGCTCCGACTGACGACACAAGTCGACCTGGCAGTCCTGGAGCGGTGCATAAACGAGATTGTGCGACGCCATGAAATTTTGCGCACGACCTTCGCTGTTGTCGACGGCCGACTCCTGCAGGTGATTGCATCTCAGTCGAGCGTGGCCCTCACGTTTGACGATCTACAGTCACTGCCAGAATCGAGGAGGGAGAGCGTCGGGCGCCAACTCCTTCAAGATGAGCTGCTTCATTCCTTCGACCTGGCGCAGGGCCCGTTATTTCGAGTCCGTCTGATGCGCCTGGCGGAGCGAGAACAGCTCTTCGTCTTTTCAACGCACCAAGTCATCTGCGACGGGTGGTCGCTCGGCGTGCTCGCGAATGAGCTTACCACTTTATATGACGCCTTCTCCTGCGGAGCGGAATCACCCCTCGTGCCGCTCCCGATTCAATTTGCGGACTTTGCATTCTGGCAGCGGTGCTGGCAGTCACATGCAGACATCGTCATGCAGCTCGCCTATTGGAAACGGCAGCTTTGCAACCCGTTGCCGGTGCTGCAATTCGCCAACGCGCACCCGAAACGGTTTATTCACGGTTTTCGGACGGCGCGGCGGGCGTGGGCCTTGCCGGCAGGCCTGTCACAGGCAGCGAAAGAATTCAGCCGTGGCGAGGGTGGCACTTTATTCATGGCCCTCGTTGCCGCATTGAAGACCTTGTTGCATCGCCACTTGAGGGCGGACGACTTGCGCGTGGCCACGCTGGTCGCCAATCGCAATCATCCGGGCACCGAGGCACTGATCGGCCCGCTCGCGAACATCGTAATTCTGCGCACCAGCCTCAGTGGCGATCCCAGTTCTCAAGAGGTGCTGCGCCGAGTTCGTGCGACGACCCTTGCAGCCTATGCCAACCAGGATCTTCCTTTCGAAGTGCTCGCTGAGACGCTCGAACGCGAGCGCGCTGTCAAGCCTGCGGCACTGTCTCAGGTCATGATCTTGTTGCAGAATGCCGCGTTGCGGCCCACTGCGAGCTCGGGGGGGCGGCTCAGTTTCGAGGAAGCGGATCCGGGCACGCTGTTGCCCTTGGTGACAATAACCACTTTCGATGTTATCCTAATGCTCCATGAAGGCGCATGTGGGCTCAGGGGGACTTGTGTCTACAAGCCGCATCTTTTCAGCGCGAGGAAGATCAATCGCCTGCTTCGAGATTTCCAGGAGGTCCTCGATCAAATGGTGACACAGCCGGAGCGACCAATTTCAGCTATCCGCGTTTCACCGAAGGGGGACGCTCGAAACCGGAAGCACGCTCCCCGGCTGTTTGCTCATGATCAGTCATAGTTGGCTACGCACGGAGGATGCCCGATGACCCTATTAGCCGCGCTTTTTACCCTCGAAGAACTCAATGAATTAGATGAGAAGAAGCTACATATCCTGAAGCATCTGATTGAGAAAGAGATCGCAAGTAATGAAGATATCCGACGGCCGCTTAAAGACGTAGTAAAACGTAAGTACTTCGACCCCATGACCAAGAGACGCAGTAAAAGGTAAGTACTACGACCACATAACCTAGAGATAGCTCCTAGCACCGCGAAGATCGGCCGACTATTAGCCGGGGCAAAAGTGACGGTTGGCGTCAAAGGATATTGACGCCAACCGGGGGGCCTTGCATTTGCATTAAACTACCCCGTCATTTCCGGCGTGAGGGGTGTGTTTGTGTTGGTTTTGTGAACGGCCCCTTTGGCGGCTGCACATGCGATTTGTATCAAGTATCTGACAGCGCAGCGACGGAGCGGTTTTATACCAATCCTCAGATTGAGTGACCTGCGGCTGTCCAATTGCGGCGCGCGATGGACATGATTTTCCCCGGCTGATCGATGAGCGTGTTCCAGGCATAGCAGCAGTGATCGACGATGTCGTCGAAGGATCTGAAAATTCGGTTCGACAGCCACGATCGGGCCGACCCCTGGCACGCTCATCAGGCGCCAGCACACCGGCGAGCGCCGCGCTAGCTCCTTGAGCTGCTCGTCGAGCCGCGCAATCTGGCCTTCGATCGCCGCCAACGCCTCTAGCAGCGCCGTGACGCTCGCGTGGAGCATGTTATCGCGTCGCACCGCCTGATGCGCCGCCTCGGCAAACTTCTTGGTCCCCTGCCGCGGCGGCAGTCGAATACCAAACGGCCGCAGTAGTCCGCGCACCTGATTGCCAAGCGCACGTTTGGCTCGCACCAACTGATCGCGCGCCCCCACCATGGCCTTCAGCCGGTGACTGTCTTCCGACTTCACATCACCGTGCGGTACCACCCAGTCCGCAGCATCTCTGCCAGCGCATAGGCATCCGCATCGTCCGATTTCACCCGCCGACTCTTGACCGCATCCGCCGCCGCGCGCGCGTCCATGCACACCATGGGAAATCCCACTTTGGCAAGTTCACGCACAAGTCAAGGAGTCATTGATCCGCTTTCCAAGCCGACCTTCGCAAGCTTCCCGCCCCAGCGCTGCAAGGCCCTAGACAATGCCTCGGGATGCGTATCCACCACCCCGCGCCACACGATCCTGCCGGCTTCGTCTAGCACACACACACACACACACACCGCCGTCCGCTTGAAACCAACGTCCAGTCCTGCAAACATCCTCATCGCTGCTCTCCTTCCTTTCGCTAGAGGAATCACCAGCGGAAAGGGTCGCCTTCCCGCCGGAGAGCAGCAACCTCATGTATGGGATGTATTATACCAGCCTGCCGAGACATTGACTCATGCGCGCATGCTCCGTGTCAGAGCAAGACTCCCATATCCCATTGGACCGCCGGATGCTTTTGCGATCTCGGTGGTGGCGCGGGCAGCATGAGTCAGGGTCTCCGAGTTGTAGTATTAGTCGGCTTTGATCCCGGCCGCGCGGATCACCTTTCTCCACTTTTCAGTGTATTCGACGATGAACTTGCCGAACTCGGCGGAAGAAATTGCAAAAGGCTCCGCGCCCAAATCGGCGAGCCTAGCTTTGAACGAGGGATCAACGAGGGCAGCATTAATTTCTCTATTGAGGATTGCGATGATTTCCGGCGGTGTCTTTGCGGGGGCGCCGATGCCGTCCCAACTACTCGCTTCGTACCCTGGCACGAAATCGCCGATTGGCGGGACATCTGGCAGCACGTCCAAACGTGCGGCGGTCGTAACCCCTAGAGCCTTCAGTTTGCCCGCCCTGATGTGGCCAATCGACGAGATCAGAACGTCGAACATGACTTGAGGCTGGCCAGCAATTAGATCGGACAGAGCGGGCGCCGCGCCGCGATATTGCACCGTGACCAAGTCAACGCCCGCCATCACTTTGAACAACTCACCGTAAAGGTGCGATGCGCTTCCTAGGCCGCCGGTAGCCATGTTCATCTTGCCGGGATTAGCCTTGGCGTAGGCAATGAATTCGGGAACTGTCACGACCGGAACCGAAGGATGGACTTCCATTACGCCGCCCGCGCGCCTGACGCCTCCGACCGGGACGATGTCGTGTATGAAATTGAATTTGAGATTGTCGTACAGTGTCGCGTTCCATGCATTCGACGCCGAAATCTCAAGCAAGGTGTACCCATCGGGGTCCGCCCGCACGACCATCTCGGTGGCGAGATTGCTACCAGCGCCTGGCCGATTCTCGACTATGAATGACTGACCGAGGCGTTCCGACAGCCATTGCGCGATCAGCCGTGCACTGGTGTCGAGTGGGCCGCCCGCTGCAAAGCCGACGAGCAATCGCACCGACCGCGATGG
>Ga0306920_100015714_pt1 | contig 10392 bp, 12 predicted proteins | sample flu12Cox44000170_FD_204666 | JGI IMG/M metagenome (GOLD analysis project Ga0306920, IMG submission 204666) | Lab enrichment of tropical soil microbial communities from Luquillo Experimental Forest, Puerto Rico - flux4day.12C.oxic.44.000.170 (v2)... | ecosystem: Environmental > Terrestrial >...
AGACGGTGGTGGTGGAAAATCGCGGCGGCGCCGGCGGCAACCTCGCCGCGAAAGCGGTGAGCGGCGCGGCGCCCGACGGTTACACCATCCTCGCCACGACCACCTCCCTGGCGGTCAACGAGACCGAGCGAAGGTGTAGCCCTTAATATCCCCATGTGGCGGTTAGGCCCGGTTTGTCGACACTTCCGCGAAACGCTGGTGCGACTCGTAGCCTCTGAAATCACCGTGTTGCGTGTAGTCGGGTGGCAATTCGGGTGGCAATTTTGGTGGTGGTGCGGAGCGGCGATCGATGCCTGTGTCGTTCTCGTGTCGGCTGCGTGTCGGCGGGTGTGTCGCTCGCAGTGTCGGCTATGTGTCGGTCCTGAAGTGGCCGATGCGCACGACCTTGTCGCCTTCGGCGATGTCCTCGTCGCCTTCGTCATCGGGGCAATAGGAATCCCACAGTTCCTCGAACTGCCGGCGATAGTAGCCCTTGCCCGACGGCGCTCCGCGGCCGCGCTTGTGTGAGCCAGCTGGCCATACTGTGCCGGTTTCGAGATCGAACAGCCTATTCAGCAGGTGCGAAAGTTCGCTTTGCTTGAGTGGGCGCGCTGGCCGGTCGTTGCGCAGGCCGGTCCACTGAAAGCCAAGCTCCTCTAGCCCTTCGGCCAGCGCTAGTGTGTTAATGCGATCGGCCTCGCCGAACACCCATCGGACGCCCCGCAGCAGCATCACCACCGGATCGCTCTCTTCGCGCCTGGCGCTGAGCGCGACCGCGGCCGCGCGCGCCTCTTGGCCCATGCCGAGCGCGTCGGCGATGGCGATCAATACCCGCCAGCAGTCGCACGCCCGATCGTCGAGTTCGTCCGGCATTTGCGGATCAGGGTCGAGGCGGGCGTCGGCCTTCCAGTACTCGATCTGACGGCGGCTGAAGGCGAATTTGCGGTCGTGGTCGTCGAGGCGCGGAAGTCGTGGCAGTTTACGCGGGCGCCGCTTCATCATGATGACGATCGAGCGGTCGATCAGCGGCAGCGACAACGAACTCTTGCCGATGGCGGCGATCGCCAGCGGAGCGAAGACTGGATATTTGCGCTTGCGACCGCCGGAACCACCGCGGTCAATGGTGGCGCCGCGCTCGAAGCCGGCATGCATTAAAATGAGCGCAACTCCTTATTCTCTAGGATTCCCAAGTTGTCGCCCTCGTCGATCAACAGGGTTGCCTCGTTCTCCAGCAGCGTTTGATAGAGCGCCGCGCAAGTCGTGCCGTCGCTGCGATCGGGGTAGGCACACATCGGCCCGATCAATTTCAGCAGCGTCGACTTACCGCAGCGGCGCACCGGGCTGAGTATCGCCAGCCGTGGAGTGTGCATATACCAACCGAAGACGTGTGTGTGGATGGTCCACAGCGCGCACGCCAGCCGCTCGTGTGGGCTGGGCATGTGGATGTGATCCTCGATGTGGCGCAGCACTAGGCTCAGGGGATTGACGCGCATCTCGTCGGGATTCGCGCTCGCCGCGGGCTGGGCGGGGCCGCGCTGGGTGGCGTATCTCGGGTCATTCTCAAGCGCGGCGAGAATGTCGGAGATGTGCTTGCGCTTGAGCCCGTACTTGCTCAGCAGTTGGTCGAGCTTCGTCTTGGCGACGGCGGACTCGTTGGCGTTGGAGGCTTGGGTTTCCAGCTCATAGAGCGCGCGAATCTTCGCGCACTCCTCGATTGGCGGCAGCTTCGTCTTGGCCATTTCTACGCCCCCTTGAGCGCGGCATTGATCGCGGCCGCGGCCTTGCTGTCGTCCTTCTCGAACATGTGCGCGTAGATCGAGAGCGTCGTCGCCGGCGACGCGTGCCCGAGCCGATGTGCGATCTCCGTGATCGGGATTTTGGCGGCGATCAGTTGTGAGGCGTGGGTATGGCGTAGGCCATGGAACGAGATGTTGAGCCCGATCTCGACCGCGGTATCGGTCCAGGCCGCGCTGAAGGAGTCCGGGTTCCACGGATGCTCGGTACCGGGGGATGGGAACACGAGCGCATTCTGCGGAGCCTTGCCGAGCCCGAGCGCGATCCGCATTTCGAGTTGCTGGCGGCGGTGCTCGCGCAGGGTATCGACCACGACGTCGGGCAATGCGATCACGCGGACGCCGCTCTTGGTCTTCGGGCCCTTGAATCGGGTGCCATGCGCGACGGTCTGCTCGAGCGCGGCGCGGACCCTGACCGTTTTGGTATCGAGATCGATATCAGGCCAGCGCTCAGCGCCAGCAGTTCGCCGCGGCGCATGCCGGTGAACAGTGCGACCACGGCCGGCGTCCGGATGTCCCGTTCAATGAGCAGCTCGGGCAGTGCCCTCACCTGTTCGGGGGTGAGGATGCGCATCGGTTCGGCCTCGATCTTAGGCGGCCGTTCCTCGGTGGCGACGTTCCGCAGCAGCAGGCCGTGTCGGACGCCTTCACGCAGGGCCTTGGTCAGGAGCTTATGCGCGTGGTGGATGGTGCGGGCGGAAACGCCGCCCTTACCATCGTGCCGGCCGCTGGTCTTGAGCGCGGTATGCCAGGTCTCGATGTCGGTGTGACCGAGCTTCTGTAGCGGTCGCGCGCTGATGGGGAAGCGGGCGAGCTGGTATTCGACCATTTCCAGGTAGCGCTCATGCGTCTTGGCGGAAGTGATACCGGCGGCGCGCCAGTGCGCTACTCGGGCACGGACGTGCTCGACGACGGTCAGCCGGCTCGGATCGACATACCCCCCGGCCTGGGCTTGTCCGAGCAGCCGGGTGAGTTCGGCCTGGGCCTCGCGCCGGGGGCCCTTGAACGCTTTGTAGCGGGTCTGGCGTCGACCATCGGTGCGGGCGATATCGTATTTGATCTCCCAAGAGCTGCGGCCGCGCCTGCGGATGTGCCCCCTCATGACCGCTCCTCCCGTTCCCGGCGCCGGCGGAGTCCGCGTTCGGTGAGCAGCAGGACCTGGGCTGCCTTGGCGACTTCCGGGTCGGCGCTCTTCGCCATGGCGGCGATCAGGTCGTCCTCGAGCTGCAGGCGCAGGAACCGCTCGCCGTAGCGCTCCCACCCGCGCGTCATGTCGACAGCGATTTCGTCGAGGCTGCGCGTGGCTTCTGCCTGGAAGCTGTTCTCCAGCCGCACGCGAATTTCATTGTTGATGCTGGTCTGATGCGCCTTGGCATGATGTTCGATGCGGGCGCGCAGGCGCTCGCGGATGCGCAAGACCAGACTGACGGGGTCGTCTGGGCGACGGGGCATAAAGGCTCCTCCTGTGCACGTAGTATCACTAAACAGCACAAGAAGTACCAGGTGGTTGCGGTCTGATCAAGGCGCTTTGAGAGCAAAATTGATACTGTTAGGATGTTCTGGGTTTCACAGTCTGGAGGACACTTCAATGACCACCCGGAGGCGCAAAGTTCGCACTCCATCTGAGGCGCCGCTCACGTTGAGCGTCCCCGAGGCGGGTCGGAGATATTTCGGCTTAGCGCGGAGGGCGACGCCGCCGCCGCGCGCGGCGAGATCCCCACCATCAAGATCGGCAAGATTTTGCGGGTGCCTATCCGGGCGATGGAGCGAATTCTCGATCAGGTCGGCACGATAGCCGCGCAATAGGCGAGACAGCCATCGACGTCGCGGATCTCCGGCGACGACCGAGGCGGGAAAGACCAAAACTGCTGGAGGACTGCGGTCGGCGCTGTGGTGAGCGGTTCAAGCCCTTACACAGCGGCCGACCGCCTAAAGAGCGCCGGAGGCGCTTTCAAACATGGCACACTTAGTACGTCGAACATCAAAATACAACCGGAAGCCGGCGAGGCTGCTTTATCGTGGCGGCATCACCCGCGACGAGATCGAGCGGGTAATCGACGAAATCGGGCGGGAGGAAGTCGAAGCCGTCCTTCGGGCGCTCGACCTTCCAGTCGAATCCGCACTCACCCCGACTGAATGATGTGCACGGCGCCGCTCGCGCGAATGCGGGCGGCGCCGGGCTGCTTCATTCAAAGAGAGACACACAATGAGCCACAGCTTCATCGTCGACATGAATATCTGCGATGGGTGCAGCAAGTCTAAACGCGACATGATCGAGACCTATTGGGCTGACGGTAATAGGCACTACTGCAAGCGATGCTGGCCGCGTTATCGCGATTACTACGAAAACGAAAGTGGGCGCGAGACCTGGATGCGAGTCGGAAACCGGTACGTGCCAAAGGAGTGAAAATACCAAGTACTATGCATTTCGAAACAGAACCCAACTTACACGTAATGCATTACAGAATCGCTAAGGTTTTAGCGGAGTTTGACGCGCGTATAAAGCTTACCGACGTCGCATTAGCTAGTGCTTTCGTGCGTGAACGTGTAGAGGTCGGCGACATCGCATTAGCTAGCACTTTCTTGCGCATGCACGGTTATCGGGTTTTGAACCCGCTCGCCAAAAATAAGCACAAGCATAATGGATGGGGCAATGGGCAGCTCGTTCTAGACGGAGTCGGTGACGAACGACCGGCCCTGAACGCGCTCGGCAAACCGTTCTCTGCATCATTTAGCCCGACTTACACGCTGTCACACAAACCGCCGCGGCTGCCTCGGCGCAGGTTTTATCCGCGCAAGTGGCGTTCACGCGACATCCGGTTCGAGCAAGGCTAACGAGGAACAGTCATGAGCGGAGCCCGGCATCGTCAGAAAGGCAACCGTATCGAACGCGAGTTGGTCGAACGGCACGAAGCGCTCGGCATACACGCAGAACGATATCCTCTGAGCGGCGCATCGCGCTTCCGTGGCTCTGGTCATGACGTCGACCTTTACCCGTTCGGCCGCGAAGCAGCACCAATCGTCGCTGAGTCAAAGGCACGCAAAGACGGTGCCGGTTTCGTGCAGCTCGAGAAATGGCTCGGGTGAATATGACGTGCTCTTCCTGCGCCGAAACAATGCTGACCCGATGGTCGTGTTGCCGTGGCGCGTGTGGGCTGCACTGCTTGCGAAGGTGCCGCGATGAAACGGCGCAGCGCCCAAGAGCAGGAGCTCGCAGAGCGCGCTTATCTCCTGCGCTCCTGGTACCGCTGGCATCGCGAAGCGCTCGTGGATGCACTCGCCGGTGTGCACGGCAACGTTCTTGAACGGTTGATGGTGCAACTCAAAGACCTTCGCTCGGCGCGTGATCTGGTCCGATTCGTCAGCGATCAAAATTGGAGCGCAGTCGATCCCGACACGCGTGCTGTCGCGTTACATCAAATCAATCGCGCGATCACCGCGTTGCGCGAGAAGAACGGCATGTGCCCGATCGATGACGCGCTGCCGGGCGAGCCGCTCAACGTCTTTCAGCTCATCCGCAACATCATTCATCAGTTTCCCGCACCAGCGGAGAAAGCCGTGCCGGGGGCAGTTCCGGTAAACAGAGTAATGGAGACGTCAAATGAGTAACGAAGTAGCAAAGAAAATCGAGCTCGATGGCTTCGAAGGCTACGAAGACGCGACCGAGGGCGCACAAGAGCGCGGCGGGCAGGTTATTCAAGGCCAGCGCGTTAAATTCACCAACGAGGCGACATGGGAGACGGACGACGGCGAAGAGATCGATGAGAACCGTGAATTCATCGCTGTCGACATCGCTCGCGTGGTGCAGCGTTGGCACGACCAGAAACCAGCAGAGACGATCATCCTAGCTCCACACCAGAAATTCCCGGATGTAGCAAAACTCAACGCTGATGTGCCGCGGGAAGAATGGGTTGAAGGTCCTGACGGCAATCCACGCGGACCGTGGCAGGCGCAGCATGTCCTGTACTTGTTGGACCCGACGACTCTGGATCGTTTCTCGTTCCCGACCGGCACCACCGGCGGCGCCATCGCAACGCGCGATCTCACTGACAAAGTTAAGTGGATGCGGAAGTTCCGCGGCGAGAACGTCTTCGCTGTCGTCAGTTTATCTGATGTGTTTATGAACACACGGTTTGGCGGTCGGCAGCGGCCGCACTTCGAGGTGCGGCGCTGGGTGCGCTTCGGAAATGAGGGTGAACCGTTGGCGGTGACGGGACCGACTCCGGTTGCTGATCCACCGAGTAAGGCCCCGGCCGCGCTCGATGCTTTTGCCAAGACGACGAACACGCCGCCCGAACAGGAAAGCAGCGTGCGCACCGTTGACCCGCCGTCGGCGAAGGAGGTCACAGGCGACGAAATCCCATGGTGACGGTGCGGATCGCAGCTTGATACCGCTCCGGTTCGGGACGGAGCGGTATCAGGAAGCGATTTCCAACAACTGCATTGAGTTCCGCGTGTCGGAGCGGCGACGATGTCCATCGACTGGCAAGCGCCAAGCGAACTGCCCGACCTTCGCCGCGTTGGCCTTATCGCACTCGATACTGAGACGAAAGACGGTGGACTGGCTGTCGATCGCGGCTCTGCCTGGCCGTGGGGTGATGGCTATATCTGCGGCCTAAGCGTGGCCTACCGCGCCGAGGATGGCATTCGTGCGCACTACTTCCCGCTGCGACATCCTGATAGCCAGAATTTCGACCGTGGACAATTATTCCAATGGTTACGTGACCTGATTGCGTCCGGTGCGAAGATCATCACCAAAAGCGGCCTCTATGACTGGGGCTGGTTGTGGGCCGACTTCGGCATCGAAATGCTTCCAGCTCAACAGCTGGAAGAGATTGATGCACTCGCCACCATGGTGGATGAGAACCGTCGAAAATACAGCCTTGATGCGCTGTGCGCTTGGCGTGGTTTTCCCGGCAAGGACGAGACACTACTGCTTGAAGGCTGCAACGCACTCGGACTGATCCCAGCACGGAAGCGCAGGGGATTTAAGCCGCAATCCGTGCTTTGGCAATTACCCGCACATTATGTCGGGCCTTACGCCGAAATCGATGCCACCCGAACGCTGCAACTATTCGAGAGCCTCAATCCGATCCTCGATCGCGAAAATACGCGCGGAGCCTACGAGCTTGAGACTGGACTATTACCGATGGTGCACAGGATGCGTCGGCGCGGCATTCGCATTGACATCTCCGCGGCGGAGCAGGCGCGCGACCTTCTGTTCCGCAAGCGCGATGCCGTGCTCGCCCAAATCTCTGAAAAGCTCGATGCCAGCACTGGCATGGACGAGATCAACGGTCGTAATTGGCTGAGAAGTACGTTCGATCAACTCGGCATCAAGTACCCGCTCACTGAAAAAGGCAATCCAAGTTTCAAGCGCGGCAAGCGGGGCTGGATGCAGCACTCGACGCATTGGTTGCCGCCATTGATCGCCGCAGCGGATACGTTCGACCAGTACGGCGACAATTTTCTCCAGACGCAAATCCTCGGGCACCTCGAAAACGGTCGCGTCTACGGTGAAATCCATCCGCATCGTTCCGATTTTGGCGGCACGCGGTCATTCCGATTCTCGTATTCGCATCCGCCGCTGCAGCAGATGCCGAAGCACGATGAAGAGCTGGCACCACTAATCCGCGGTGTGTTTCTGCCGGAAGAGGGCGAGGTCTGGGCGAGCTGCGATTACAGCCAACAGGAGTTCCGCCTCGTCGTGCACTACGCCGCGAGAAGAAAATTGCACGGCGCCATAGCAGCGCGTGACCGTTACATCGGCGAGTCGGATTTCGACATTCACGCCTACGCCTCCGAGCTAACCGGCGGCAAGATAAGCCGACAAGACGGCAAGACCTTCAACTTCATGACGATCTACGGCGCCGGTCCGGAAACTACGTCTGAGCAGCTCAAGAAGACATTGAGCGAGACCAAGATACTGCTCGGCCTGTACAACGAAAAGATGCCGTTCATTTCGCAGCTGGCGACTGCGTGCAAGAATGCTGCGCACCGGGACGGCTTCTTCACACTGTTCAATAGCGCGCGGCGGCACTTCAATCTATGGGCGCCGGGTGGAAGACTGCAGGAAGGTGCTGGCCCTTGTGAGCGCGGTGAAGCTGAGCGCCGCATCCGCGATCCTGGTCATCCCTGGTATGGACAAAAGCTCTGGCGCGCCGAGACCTACAAAGCGCTGAACGCACTGATCCAAAGTGCAGCAGCAATTCAAACCAAGGAATGGATGCGCGCGTGCTTCCGTGAAGGTGTCGTTCCACTCCTGCAGATGCACGATAGCCTCGACCTCTCGGTATCGTCTCCGGATACGGCCGAAATGGTGGCGCGTCTGGGCGAAGAGGTGATCAAGCTCGAAGTGCCGATGAAGGTCGATGTGAGGTACGGGGGCACATGGGGCAGTGCGACCCACACTTGGGCAGCGTTGTTCAATGGCGGATCACCAGTACCAGGACAGCCGGAGATCGTGACGCCCGATCTACCGGAAGGTGACGTCACCGACTCCCAGCCCGAGGAACCGCCAATCCCACCAGCGCATATCTGCGACCGCTGCCACCGTGATCCGCCAGACGGAGCCGAGCGTCTGAGTGCCTATAACGACCTATGGCTGCACCCGGATTGCGAGCTCGAGTTGCTCGAAGAACGCCTGGCGCAAGAGGGTCTGTCGACAGCGTCGACCGAGTCACCGGCTGAGACATTGTCATCTACAACGTCTACGCCGTCGCCTACACTGCCGCCACCTATTACAAATTCACGGCCAGCACCTTCATCAGAAGATACCCGCGGTCCTACAGTAAGCGCAGCCACAGCAATTCCGACGAATGGACAAGGCGGCAGACAGACCGCCTCCACAACCATCCGCCACAGCTATCCGCATAGTAGCCAACCGAAAGGCACGAAGGTCGCCGAGTTTATCTATCGCGATCTCAAAGGTGCGCCGTATCTCAGAGTCGATAAGTACGTGACGGCACAAGGTGACAAAGCGTTTCCTCAATATCGCTTCGAGAACGGACAGTGGGTCAAACGCGGAAAGAACTGGTCCTCGATACCATTCCGTCTACCCGAACTGTTGGCAGCGCCGCCAGGCTCAACCATAGACATCGGAGAAGGTGAAAAGGATGCGCTCAACCTCGCTACACTCGGCCTGATCGCAACCACCAATCCCGGCGGTGCCGGCAAATGGGCGCCGGAATTGAATAAGTGGTTCACCGGCTTCGCGCGCGCGAACATCTATGAAGACAATGATGCCCCTGGACACAAACACGCTGCTGCAGTGGCAGCCGCGCTATGCGCAATCATCCCCGACATTCGCATCGTGAAATTCCGTGAACTGCCTGAACACGGAGATGTCTCAGACTGGCTCAAAGATGGTCATACGCTCGCTGAGCTACATGCCCGCGCCGACCAGGCGCCGAAGTTTAACGTGTTGGCGAGCGTGAACGCTGCTGATGTGGAAATCGAGGATTATGATTGGGTCTGGCCCGGTCGCTTCGCGCTCAAGAAGATCGGCCTAATCGTTGGCCTGCCGGACGAAGGTAAAGGCCTAGTCTTCTCCGATATTGCGGCGCGAATCACGCGCGGTGATCTATGGCCCTGCGGTGAAGGACAGGCGCCGCTCGGCAACATCATCATGCTATCCGCCGAGGACGACGTCAGCGACACCATCGTACCACGGCTGCTTGCTGCTGGTGCTGATCACAAACGCATTGAAATTATCTCGATGATGCGTGAGGCAGGCACTGAGCGCATGTTCAGTCTGATTTCTGACCTCAACGCATTGCGACAGAAGATCATTGAGATTGGCAATGTACTGATGATCATGATCGACCCGATCACCGCTTATCTCGGTGTCGGTAAGGTCGACAGCTTCCGAGCGACCGACGTACGCGCCATCCTCAGCCCGCTCAAGGCGCTGGCCGAAGAGCTGCGCGTGGCAATCATCGGCATCATGCACTTCAACAAAAAGACCGACGTCACCAACGTGCTATTGCGCATCTCCGACAGCCTCGCCTACGGGGCCGCCGCACGCCACGTCTATGGTGTCGTCAACGACCCGGACAACTTCCGCCGGCTGTTCGTCAAGGGAAAAAACAACCTCGCCCGATTCGAGCAACCGACGCTGGCGTTCGGCATCGACGAGCGTGAGGTTGGTACCGACAAACGCACTGGAGCTCCAATTCGCCGGCCGTTCATCGTATGGCACGACGAACCAGTTGATATTACCGCCACCGAGGCGCTATCGGCCGCGGCCGAGAATAAGTCGCCGAGCGCGCGCGAGGACGCCAAACAGTTCTTGAAAGGATTGTTCCCTGATAACGAACCAATCCTCTCGAAAGAAGGACATGAGGCGGCCAAGGAGTACGGAATTGCGAAAAGAACCCTGGAGCGCGCCCAAAGAGACCTCGGCGTCGAGATCAAGCACGATGGCCCAACCAACGATAAAGGTGCCAAGGCGTGGCGCTGGCATCCCCCGACAAGAGGTTGACCCCACCGACGAGATTAAAGTGGCGATCTGGCGATCTGCGCAGTGCAGCATAATGTCAAGGTCTTGATATTCTTCTTCTTTTTGGCCACATCGCCAGATCGCCACTTTCCCTCCAGCGTGGCGATGTGGCGATCTGGT
>Ga0306920_100015715_pt1 | contig 10392 bp, 13 predicted proteins | sample flu12Cox44000170_FD_204666 | JGI IMG/M metagenome (GOLD analysis project Ga0306920, IMG submission 204666) | Lab enrichment of tropical soil microbial communities from Luquillo Experimental Forest, Puerto Rico - flux4day.12C.oxic.44.000.170 (v2)... | ecosystem: Environmental > Terrestrial >...
GTCTTAGTGCTACAGTAGAAGCACCTCGGCACCGCGCGACTTCAGTCCGCGTCAAAGGTAACCAGCTTCAAACCCGCGACGCAAGCGAACGCCAACAGATATGCATCGGCCCAAACCTTGGGAGACCGGCTGGGCAACCGCGAGCGCTTTCGAAACCTGTGTTCGAGTCCATCCGGTTCGGGAAGGAATGCCAGGCGACTATCGGCCCAGATTCGATCCCACAAGCCCCACGCTTCGGACATGGTCTTGGCATCTGCTCCCATAATCCTCTCGGTCGTGAGCAGCCTCAAAACGGTGAGCTGGGTGAAACGGCAAAAGAAGAATTGCTCTTCGCTGGCCTGATCAAACCAAAGCCTCGCCTTTTCCGAATGCACGTGCCGGCTCCACAAGAGTGCAAGCCAGACATTGGCATCAAGGAAATTCAACGTGTTCATAGATCTGTTCGTTGGTCACATTCACTTTCGCACCCTCGGAAACGATAAGGGGAAACTGGACTTTCTTAGGACGCGGCCGCTGACCTTCCAGGAGGACGATCCTGACCCCCGCCAGAACCAGTTCGCGGATCGAATGGCCTTTCGCCGCGGCCTGCTCTTTCAGCTTCCGGTAGAGAGGCGCCGGAATATCGACTGTGGTGCGAATCGATTGCTGTTTCATAACGCCAGTGTCCCACATCGGCCATAAATATGGAAGGGCGTCAAAGGCCCAGGGGAACGTCAAAGGGCCAATAAAGCGACACTGAAATGAGCGCAGACCGGACGGAGTCCGGAAAGCCGAAGGGAACGCAGGGTTCGTGCTTTTCTGACCCGGCGCCACCCACTACACTCGTTCCGCGCCCGGGCGGTCCTCGAAGAACGTCATCAGGGCACTGGCGTCGAGTACGTAGCGGTCCATGGGGCGCTACCCGGCTGACGACGTCCACACGAAGCGCTTTCGCGGCGAACATCCCATCGCCAGCAAGCTCTCTGTGGTTCTTCGTCCGGACGAGACGCAGACTTTCTGAGGGGCGAAAGTCTACCCTACTCGCGGGGCGCGTGGCCATGCGCCCCTACTCGCGATCAACCTCTACTTTCAGGAAGTGGGTGGCGCAGGAAATGCACGGATCGTAGTTCCTGATCGCTTGCTCGCACTGCCACACCAGCTTCTCTTGCGGCAGGTGGAGATATTTAGGGATGAAGTTCCACAAATCCTGCTCGATGGTTTTCTGATTCTGTGACGTCGGGGGGACAATTTTCGCCTCCAGAATCAGACCCTGATCGCTGATTCGGTAGCGGTGATAGAGGATGCCACGTGGAGCTTCCGTGCACGCGCACCCGGTGGCGGCGCGCGGCTGGATCTCCACCGCCGGTGTATCCGGCGGTTCGTAATGGTCAATGATCCTCAACGCCTCGTCGCACGCGTATAGGATCTCTATACTGCGCACAATGATGCTTTGAAACGGATTGCGGCATGCAGGCCCTAGTCCAGCCTCACGCGCTGCTTCCTGGGCGAGGGGTGAGAGCCGGTCAAAGTTCAGGTTGTAGCGTGCCAGCGGGCCGACGAAATAGGCCCCTTGCTCCTTGAGCGTGGAATGGAGGGCGTTCGAGTGCTGCACGTGTTCCTCAACGAAGTACTCCTCGTAATGATCGACGCTGATGTCCAGTCCCCGACCCGAAACCAGCCGGCCTTCGTTAAACGGGTATTCCTCCGGATGGCGTAGGGCCACGAAAAGGTAATCCGGTTCAAACTCCGGGAAAGGGAATCGGGACACCCAGCGCACCGTTTCCAGGGCGGCGTCGCGACCCCACTTTAGTTTCTCGGCTAGCGGCTCAAGCTCGCGCCTGGACGGAGTCTTATAAAACCCGCCCACGCGAACGTTGACCGGATGGATTTCTCTGCCGCCAACCACGCTGACGATTTCATTTCCCGCCTTCTTGAGGCGCAGTCCGCGCTGGACAGCTTCGCGATGGTCTTTGGCCATTTGGATTGCGTCCGGGTAGCCGAGGAAATCGGGAGCGTGAAGCATGTAGACGTGCAGCGTATGGCTCTCGATCCACTCCCCGCAATACAGCAACCGGCGCAAGGCGCGCAGTTGCCCATCAACCCTCACACCCAGGGCATTCTCCAGGGCATGAACGGCGCTCATCTGGTAGGCTACGGGGCAGATGCCGCAGATGCGAGCCGTGATGTCGGGAGCCTCACCGAAGTCGCGGCCGCGCAGGAAGGCCTCGAAAAAACGAGGGGGCTCAAAGATCTTCAGCTTGACGTCGACGACGGCGTTGCCCTTCATTTTTACGTAAAGGCCGCCCTCACCCTCGACGCGGGCGAGGTAATCAACCTTGAGGGTTTTGGTCTTCATGAGCTTCACTCTCCCGCCGAAACGCTTCGGCATAAGCATTAAAGCCGCGGAAAGCGCGAACCAGGTCCGATTCGCTGGCGCCGAGGCGGACCCAACCGGCGGCGAGAGACCCCGTGTTCGGCGTCTCCATGGGGCCGTAGCAGCCGTAGCAGCCCCGGTTGTAAGAAGGGCAGATGGCGCCACAACCGGCGTGGGTCACGGGCCCCAGGCAGGGCGTGCCGCGCGCTACCATCACGCACACTGTCCCGCGTCGCTTGCACTCGACGCAGACAGTGTAGGCCGGAGTGTTGGGCTTGCGCCCATTCAAGAAGGCGCTCAGAACCTCGATGAGCTGATTTTTGTTGACGGGGCAGCCGTGCAATTCGAAGTCCACCCGAACGTGGTCCACAATGGGCGTTGACTTGTTGAGAGTCTGAATGTACTGCGGCGTAGCGTAGACCAGAGAAGTAAAATCCTGGACATCCTTGAAGTTTCTTAAGGCTTGGATACCGCCCGCCGTGGCGCAGGCGCCAATGGTGACAAGGAATTTGGAAGTCCGACGGATCTGGTGGATGCGTTCCGCGTCGTGGGGCGTGGTAATGGAACCCTCCACCAACGACAAGTCGTAGGGCCCCTTGACGACGGCTCGCGAAGCTTCCGCAAAGTTCGCAATCTCGACCTGATCGGTGACGGCGAGCAGTTCGTCTTCGCAATCCAAAAGGCTCAACTGGCATCCGTCACAAGAGGCGAATTTCCAGACCGCCAGTTTCGGTTTGCGACGAGTGGCCATGTCAGACCTCCCGTATGGCAAGCAGTGCTTGAATGCGATCGTAACGGAACACAGGGCCGTCCTTACAGATGAACGTGGGGCCAAACTGGCAGTGACCGCACCACCCCACCGCACACTTCATGTTGCGCTCCATCGACAAGTAGATGTTCTCGAGAGCCACGCCGCGCTGCTCCAACTCCTGCACAGTGAACCGCATCATGATTTCGGGGCCGCACACCATGGCCAGGGTGCTTTGAGGATCAAAAGGAGCACGAGCGACGAGCGAGGTGACCACGCCCACGTTGCCTCGCCAGTTACCCATGGCCCGGTCGACGGTGACGTGGACCTCCAGGTCGAAGCGTGAGTGCCACTGCTGAAGCTCCCGCCGGAATAGGATGTCGGCAGGCGTGCGGGTGCCGTAGAGCAGGGCCACTTTGCCGTAGTGTTCGCGCTCCGCGAGTATCTGATAGAGGGCGGGACGAAGCGGGGCGAGGCCTATTCCCCCTGCCACAATGACCACATCTGCCCCCCGAGCCGCAGTCACCGGCCACCCTGTGCCGAAGGGGCCTCGTACGCCGAGTGAGTCCGAGGGCTTCAACTTCCGCATCGCCCGGGTTACCGCTCCCACCTCCCGCGTGGTGTGAACCAGCACCGCGGGCCTGGCAGGGTCGCCGCTGATCGAAATCGGAACCTCGCCTGCCCCGAACGCATAGAGCATGTTGAACTGCCCTGGTGCGAACGTGAGTTCCCTGCTGCCGGTCTGCGGTTCTAGTTCAAGGGTAAAGGTATCTGACGTCTCCCGCCTGACCCTTTGGACCCGATAAGGATGCGGCAGCATGGGGTGTGGCGTGATACCCGTGGTCTGGACTTCAGTGGGCGTCATAGACATTGAGGAGCTGAAACCTCGTAGCCTGAAGATGTTCCACCATGACTTGCGAAAACCGCTTCAACAGTTCGTAGCCCAGGCAGCAATCCTTCTCAGACTTCTCCCGAAGACATTTTCCGTCCAGGGCAATGGCGCGCGTTAACTCGATGGCCCGCGCATCAAACCTCCAGCGGTAGGGTGGAACGAGCCAGGACCATCCCAGGACCTCACCCTCGCCCAGCGTCTGGATCGTTATCGACCCTCGTTCGGGGGCGAAGACTTCAAGGGCCACCTTTCCGTGGCGAATCAAGTAGAACTGGTGGGCCTCTTCCCCCTCGCGGAGGACGAACTGGCCGGCGTCGAATCGTACGTTGGAGGCGCAGCCGGCCAACAATTTGAGGTATTCATCTTGCATTCCCTGGAAGAAATGATGCTCAATCAGAATCCTCTCGAGTGTTTCCATGGCTGCTCTCCTTTCCCGAGCGACCCGAGACGTCGGTTCCCCGGATAGCGCGGACCTCTTCCGTTATGTCAATGCCTACCGGACACCAGGTGATGCAGCGGCCGCATCCAACACAGCCCGAGCTCCCGAACTGGTCAATCCAGGTGGCAAGTTTGTGGGTCATCCACTGCCGATAGCGGGCTTTGGGCGTGGAACGGACACTGCCACCATGAATGTAGGAGAAGTCGGTGGTGAAGCAGGAGTCCCACTTTCGCCATCGCTCCGCGTGCTCTCCTTTCAAGTCGGTGACGTCTTCCACGGTGCTACAGAAACAGGTGGGGCAAACCATCGTGCAATTGGCGCAGGTCAGGCACCGACCCGCCACGTTGTCCCAGCGCGGATGCTCGTAGTTCGAGTACAGCAATTCCTTGATCCCAGTTGTGTCCATCCGCCGGCCCATCTGTGCAGTAGCCCGGGCCACAACTTTCTCCGCCGCTTCTTTTTCCCCCTCCTCAGCCGGCCGATGGGGAAGCTCGGCCAGCACTTGGAGACCAGCTTCGGTGCCCGCTTCAACCACGAAGTAGTGGTGCCCGTCTTCGAGAACTTCGGTCAGAGCCAGATCGAAGCCAGAGCTCACTCTTGGGCCAGTGTTCATCGAGACACAGAAGCACGTCCCGCCCGCTTGCCCGCAATTGACGGCAACCACGAACACACGGTCGCGCCGGCCCTTGTAGAGCGGGTCGACGTAAGTTCCGTTGGCGAACACCTTGTCCTGAATCGCTAGGGCATGCAACTCGCAGGAGCGTACCCCAAAGAACGCCATCTTGGTTGACTCGTGCTGTTCGGCCTCGATCTGAAAGCCGTTCCCGCGCCGCTCGGCCTGCCATAGACGTAGCACAGGAGGGAAAAGGAACTTCTTCCAGGAATGTGGGCCAACCACATAGCCGAACAGGGCTCCGTCGTTGCGCCTCTTCACACGATAAGTGCCCCCGTCCTGCTCGTCGGTCCATCCTGCGGGTAGGTCAGAGGTAGAGGTCAATTCGTCATACACGATAGCGCCCTCGTGGAGCGTCGGCCCAAGGATCTTGTACCCCTGACGCACCAAGGCTTCAAACAGAGTCCCCAGGCTCTCACGTTCCAGCACCACGGGTGTCCGGTTTGGCGAGTTCGTGCACGCTGTCGCGGAAGAAGCTGTTTCAGGTTTAGACATCCGCACCACCTTACCGCTTAAAGTCGCGCTCTCCCCCCGCCGACCTAGCGCGGACGGCCCGATGTCCGTACGCTCGGGGCCGCAGGCCGTCTCGCTCCCTGCCCTTTAACAGGTTCAGGGGGTGAGCAAATCGGAACCGTGGCGTGGACATTTTGCCCCCCCGGCTTGGATCCTCGCTGGGTCAGCCACGGTCAACTACCTGTCCCTGTCCCCCCATTCGCAGGGGACGGTCGTGCCGCAACAGTGGGCCTTCGTTCTTGACTATCCATATTAAGCGATATGCACAGGCGCATACTATGGCCTGGGTCACGTCAAAGTTGTGACAGCCGGCACAGTTCCGGTGCAGGTCCAATTCCCCGCGCTTCTTTTGAAACAAGGCGCCTGAGATTTGCGCGGTTCGAGCAGCTGTCACCGGGCTGTCTATGCTTTTGCGGCAGTCCTTGCGCCTCGCATCGGCCAGAAGTGGGAAGTTGGAAGGGGTCAAACGCGGACCGTTGTGAACGTTTGCCTAAGTTTGCGCTGAATGGGCCGAGCGCCGGATGACGTTTCCACTCTGGATGTAGTCCGCACGTTGCCACATCCAGCTTCGCCAAGCATCTCGATGAGGTTATTCCATCGGCAGCCTCTTGCCTCTGAGCCGGTCGCGACCCCCTAGAGCGCCAGGCGGGTGGATTGCCAGGCGACCAGTTGCCACCGCCCTCTTGCTGCACATAAGCCTCCAAGTAGAGAAGGCTGACATTGAGTTCCTGCCCTTTCGCCCTGACCCTGGCAGCGGCGCGGCCCGTGACCAGTACCACATTTCCGTAACCGCGCACGTTGACGTTCTCCGAAGCAAAGTAATGATACAGCAGTTCGCCGGAGCGAATCGAGGCCAGGAACTCTCCTTTGGTCTGGCGCCAGCCGCTGGCGTGGGTGTAAATGAGGTCATCGGACAGAAGGCGTTGGAGCGCCGGAATGTCGGCCTCGGTCATGGCTCGGAAGCGGCGCGCCTCCAGGTCCTTGATTTCCGACTCGGTGTTGTCTGGTGGCTGCGATCGAGCCGTTGGCGGAACAAGCAGCGCCATTGAGATACTGAAGAGAATCGCTTGCTTCATTCGAGTGCTCCTGTCACGGGTGGCCCGCAAGTTTCTTGCTCAGTGGCCGACGTAGACCGGGTTGCCGTCACGGTCGAAGAAAGTCACATGCGGGGCATCTGCCGAGTAGCCCATCTCTGCGCGGAGCTTTCCTTGCGCATCGTCGAACGTCAGGGTAACGCCCTTCGGCGTCACACCGAGCAGGGCCCGCGTTGTGCCGTCGGCGTCATACAGGCCAAGAACCGGGCCAGTCTGCAACACCGTCAGAAGCGCCTGCACTTTATCTCCGTCCGCAGCGTACAGCGTGAGGCCCGGCCCGGCGCTCCTCATTCCCAGGACGGCGCGCGTGTTGCCCTCATCGTCCTTCAGCACGAACTGCTTCGCTTCAACGGTGTGCCCTTTGTGCCCTGCGGCACTTATCAGGATCAGGGAACTGGTAAAGATCATGAACAAGGCGGCGACCGATTTGAGTCGCCTGTTTTGCTTTTCCAGCCTCTCCAGCCGTTCAAAGACCACCTGAATGTCCTGTGTCTTCAGTTCCATCGGGCCCTCCTTTCTGAACGCCTGCTATTCTACCTCCCCGCTCACGACTGCGTTGTATGTACAAGCTGCCTTTACCTCTTCCCCACCCCAGATGCAGGCAGGCTGTTAACCAAATTTCTCCTCGCGCGTTTTAGCAGTAGGGCCGCAAGATGGCATATCGCTGGCACCCCCGGGCTTTGCAGCTCGGAGGCGCCGGTAGAAAACGCGAGGGATGAAATGACAAGCATTCTCAACTATCGAAAAAAATGTCGAGCGGGGGTCCTGGCAGCCATGTTTCTTTGGTGCGTCCATGCCGGGTCAAGGCCAGGCTTTGGCCAAGGAAGCGTTACCCGAGTCACTCCGGAAACACAGCCGGAACAAGCCAGCCCGATGGAAACCGACGCGGCGCGTGGCGCGCTGGACCGCTTCCTGGACGCGCACCCTGAGATCGAGAGCGATGTGCTCGGCGATCCGCACCGAATTAGTGATCCGAGCTACATCCACGAGCATCGGGAGCTTGAGGCTTTTCTAGCGAGCCATCCCTTGGTGAAGGCTGACCCACGCGCCTTCATCAGCGCCAGGTCATGGCGGTTTTCCCAAGGCGGTAAGAACGACACCGAAGAACTGCTTTCATGGTTCATCCCATTCAGCGTATTTGTCTGCATGCTGCTGGCGGTGTTATGGGTGGTCCGCACGATTCTGGAAAATCGCCGTTGGAACAAGAGTTTCAAGGCCCACGAAGACGTGCACACCAAGCTCATTGACAAGTTCGCGTCCGGACAGGAACTTACAACCTACATGGAGTCAGACGCCGGCCGGCGCTTGCTGGAATGGACTCCCTCGATCGAGGGTCGAATGCCATTCGCGGCGGGGAGAATTCTCTGGTCGCTGCAAGCTGGGCTGATCCTGGGACTGGCCGGGGTCGGGCTGCTCTCGGTGCGCCACTACGTTCCCGACGCCGCCCAGCCCTTGCTGGTGTTTGGAATGCTGGGCCTGACGATCGGCTTGGGTTTCTGCCTCTCGGCCGTCCTTTCCTATGGAATCTCGAAGCATCTTGGATTGCTCGGGGAGAGCGCACGGGGCGACGCGGGACCGGGCGCTTTGCAGGCGACCCGTTGAGCCGGCGGGATGTAGCCTGTCCATGGGGGATGGCATCGAGCGGAATCTGATGTCAGAATACGAACATGACCATGCGAGAGATTACCGTGACGGAGCTTGAGGGCTCAAACGGGACGGCGGGACTGGCCGAAGACGCTTTCCACATGGATGAGCAGACCTTTCGGGTCTTCTACGAAAAAACATCCCACCCCCTGTGGTCTTACCTCTCGCGCCTCTCTGGGGATGCCACGCTGGCCCAGGACCTGGTGCAGGAGAGCTACTACCGTTTTCTCCGTGCGGACTTGAAATCGGCCGATGAGGCTTATCAGAAGAACTACCTGTTCCGCATCGGCACCAATCTGACGCGCGACCACTGGCGCCGCCAGCCTCGAGAAGAGCGGCTAAGAGCAGCGGCCGCCGAAAGGGTTCGGACTGATGACCGCACAGCCGAAAGGGTTCAGCAAAGCTCGGACCTGGGGCGGGTACTCAAACGGTTGAAACCGCGCGAGCGCGAGATCCTGTGGTTAGCCTACGTGGAAGGCTCCAGCCACAAGGAGATTGCGGAGGTGGTAGGCTTGAGAGCGGGTAGCGTCCGCCTGCTGTTGTTTCGCGCTCGGCACAAGATGGCAGGCCTGTTGCGCCAGATGGCGGAGGGAGTTCCGAGCAAGTTGAAGTGAGCAAGCCTATGAAGATTCCGCAGTGTGACCGGGAGCAACAAGTCCTCGATGCCTTGCGATCCGGCCGCTGGGCCGGCCCCTGGGGTGAAGAGATTCGAAGGCACGCCGCAGCCTGCGCGGCGTGCTCGGAAGTGGTACTGGTAGCCGAGGCGCTGCGCCACGAAGAGGAGCTGGCGCAGCCTGAAGTGAGGCTGCCGAGCGCCGGCTTGGTGTTGTGGAAGGCCCAGTTCGCCGCCCGGCGAGCCGCCGAAGAGCGTGCCGCCCAGCCGATCGCTTGGGTGGAGCGCATGGCGCGGGTCTTTGGCACTCTCGCCCTGCTCGGTCTGGGATTCTGGCAGCGGCCAAGGATACTTGGCTGGCTCGGCGGATCAAAGAGACTGATGCGCATGACTGAGTCTTCGACCGGGATTGCGGACTGGGCGCGGGAGTTCTTCCGGAACTTCGCCCACGGTTTCGGCCGGTCCCCAGGCTTCCTTCTGCTGATGAGTGCCGGCGTCCTTCTCATTTTAGTCGCGTTTGCCGCCTATGCGGTCTGGCGCGAGGGGTAAGTGCGCACCAATACGCCGTTCCCCTCCCGAGCTGGAGCCCGTCACCCGGGCACGCTTTCCGCGGAGATCGTTGCGCACAGGCTTCATCCTGCCAGACTCAACGAACTTACCCAGGCGGCCAAGGGCGTCGTCCCACTGCTTTGAGATGAGCTCAAGGTAGCGACGGGCGTCCTCAAGGGGCTGCTGATCCAACCGCCAAATCTTCTCGCGCCCGTGCCGTGTGCTACGCACGAGGCCCGCTTCCTCCATCACGCGCAGGTGTTTGGCAATCGCTTGACGGGTGATGCTGTAGCCCGGCGTAAGCCTCGTGATGGACATCGGTCCGTCATCGCAGAGGTGGGAGACAAGCCGCAAGCGGGTCTTGTCACCCAGGGCGGCGAAAAGAGACGCAGAGCCCTTCGCTGCGGCGATGGATTTCGAGCTACGGCGCATGGACCACGTATTTCTCGATCAACTTGATCATCATGCCCCAACCTGCGTCGTTCGCCGTGAAGGCCCTCGCCCGGCGCGCGAGCGGGATTTGATCGAAGCCAGACTCAGTGACGGTCAGCATAACGCCGTTCGCCACCTCCTCCAGCACGAACACGACGAGCGTCGTCGACTCGGCCGAGTAGTCGACACCGCGCTCAACGGCGAAGGGATGCCACCGGAAGGAGAACAGGCGCTCGGGCTCCATCTGCTCAATGGTGATCTCGACCGGTAAGCCTTCGTACTCCTTCTGCGCCTTGCCGACGTCGGCGTCGACTGTTGTGGGTAAGATTATCCCCCGCCGGAAGGCGCCTGGTGCGAACGGACCATCGAATTTTATTCCGAACCAACTTCCGAACTCTGCGGAGTCTGAAAGCGCGCGCCAGACTCGTTGCCGCGGCGCGCG
>Ga0306920_100015716_pt1 | contig 10391 bp, 10 predicted proteins | sample flu12Cox44000170_FD_204666 | JGI IMG/M metagenome (GOLD analysis project Ga0306920, IMG submission 204666) | Lab enrichment of tropical soil microbial communities from Luquillo Experimental Forest, Puerto Rico - flux4day.12C.oxic.44.000.170 (v2)... | ecosystem: Environmental > Terrestrial >...
GGCCGCGATCAACCGGTACCTCGGGGAACACAACCGCAAACCCAGACCCTTTGTCTGGACCGCCGATCCCAACCGCATCATCGAGAAGGTCAATAGAGGGTATCAAACGATGGCGTCAAACCACTAGGATCGCGATACGGATCACCGATTGCGGGGACAAGCCAATGGAATTCGGCGCTTCGATCTTTTTCACCGATTATTCGATCTCGCCCGCCTATCTGGCGGTGGCGCTGGAGGAACGCGGGTTCGAGTCGCTGTGGGCCGCCGAGCACTCGCATATCCCGGTGCCGCGGCGCACCCCGGCGCCAGGCGGCGGCGAGCTCGCGAAACGGTACTACGATGTCATGGACCCCTTCGTCACGCTGACGATGGCCGCGGCGGCGACCAAGCGGCTGAAACTCGCGACCGGCATTTGCCTCGTGATCCAGCGCGATACGATCCAGACCGCCAAGCTCGTCGCGTCGATCGATCAAGTCTCGGGCGGGCGTTTCCTCTTCGGCATCGGCGGCGGCTGGAATGCCGAGGAGATCGAGGACCACGGCACCGCCTTTCCCACCCGCATGAAGAAGATGCGCGAGCAGATCGAGGCGATGAAGGAGATCTGGACCAAATCGACCGCGGAATATCATGGCGATCTAGTCGATTTCCCGACCATGATGACCTGGCCCAAGCCGGTGCAGAAGCCCTATCCGCCGGTCATTGTCGGCGGCGCTTTCCCTTGGGCGGCGAGGCGGGCGGTGCGCTATGGCGACGGCTGGTACCCGAACGCTTCGAGCGGCGACCCGGAGGAGTATCTACCCCGCTTCCGCGAGATGGCCTCGGAGGCCGGGCGCGATCCGGAGTCTTTGCCGGTGACGTTGGGCGGTGCGCCCGCAGACACCGACCGGTTGAAGCGGTTCCGAGATCTCGGCGCAGTGCGCGCCGTTGTCACGCTGGAGGCGGGGAAGCCGGACGAAGTCCTGCCTGTACTGGACCGCTGGGCCAATTTGATCCGGCAAATGCAGTAGTCCGCGCGGCGGCGCCAGATGACCGGCGCACCCGGTGAGGCCTATCTCAGCGACACTCCGGTGCTGCGGTCTCACGCGGGTACCCAGCCCGACCTCTATCTGAGTTGGAACCACATCCCGCTGTCGGCCGCATCGGTGGACGCGGTTGTCCATCTCCACGGGTTTTCGCAGGAAGGGCGTGCGATGCCGATTGCCGAGAAGGTAGCGCGCAGCGGCCTCGATCTCTCTGGCAGAATGCGCCCGACCCTCGCGATATTGCCGCGCGGCAATTGGATCAGGCATTATTACTACGACTTCCCAGCGCTGCTGGCTGGCGGTATCGACCGGTTGATCGACTATGGTCTGCAGTGCCTCGCCCGGGCAATGGGCTCTGCGTCGTCCGATGGACGAGAGGCCCCCGCATTGGATCGCTTTATTTTATCGGCGCATTCCGGAGGCGGCATGCCGGCCGTCGACGTCATCGCCGGCGCGCGCCGCCCGCCCGATGAATTTTATGTGTTCGACGGACTCTACGGCCGGGATCCCGCCGGCGGTAACCCGATGCAAGGTCTGGAGGTCGTCGATCGATGGCTTGGCGAGCGGTTCCAGCAGGAGCCGCGGCGGCCGGGGGCCTTGCGGGTTATCTACATCGAGCAGCAAACTGGTCCGTTCTCGCGCGCGGTCGCAGAGCTGATCACTCGACGGTTCGCGACGGCCGACCCGGCGTTGGTCACGCGTCTCTCCCAGCGTTATCGGGTCGAAGTCTCGGGTGTCCAGCATTCGCAAACCGCTCGGCGCTGCATGCCCGAACTGTTGACCGCAGCGGATGCGCAGTTCGACTGGCGGCGCTGAACGGCTATTGTCTCGATCTCAATTCTGGCCGGATTTTTCCGTTAGAAATTTCATGACCTCGACGATGTCGTCAGTTCTCAGATAAACACTCAACACGTCCCCGTTATGGGATCTCACCCCGAGAACGTAGTCTGCCCCGACCCTGTCGATGATCAAGAAGTGATCATCGTGGCCACCGACCATGAGACCTCGAGAACGGCGATGCATGCGCTCTTATAACCCGGTCACACGGTATGCGTGTGTGAAGTAGTTCACACATCACGAAGCCGTGATCCCGCTCACCGGTCGAGCCGTGGCTTCTCTCGGTGCGATTGATGTAGACGACATGGCCGACCGATAAGGCGTGCTTGTGCGTCGTGTACTCGCCTCGAGCTTCGCTCCCAACCAGATGACGGACGGCATCGAAGTCACCGCTGTGCTCGACCGAAATTGTAGAAATTGGCAAAGCCCCAGCACACGCCGCGCTACGCGATCCACGAACGCACTAGATCTGCTACAATGCGTACGGTGCAGCTCAGCGGCGATCCAAACGCATGGAAGGGGTTCTGGCCGACGGAGGTGTCTCGAAGCCGGGAGCAATCGCTCCCGGGACCGGTCGCGGTGCATCGCTGTCGATTCGCCTGAGCGCGGTCATCATCACCGCCACCATCGACGTGCCGCGCGTGTTGACGCTTCGGATCGGCCCTCAGCCGATCGAGGCACTGCCATCCGGCCCGTTGGAGGTCGAGCACCGCACCCTCGAGGTCGGCCTGCGCGCCTGGGTCGAGAGGCAAACCAGCCAGAAACTGGGCTATGTAGAGCAACTCTATACGTTCGGCGACCGCGATCGCGTCGAGACCGGCGAGGCTTTGCCAGGCCGTGCTCTGACAGTTGCGTATCTCGCCCTGGTGCGCGAGGCCAGGCCAGGCGGAGCGGCCGACGCGGTTTGGCAGAATTGGTATCGCTTTTTCCCGTGGGAAGATTGGCGCTGCGGCAAGCCGGCAGCGCTTGCCCCGCTCGAGGAGCATCTGAGCCGATGGGCGCGGCAGGCCGCGACCGAAGCAGGACGAATGCTGCGCGAGGAAAGGGTCGGCCTAGCCTTTGCTGCTTCGTGGAACGAGGAGCTAGTTCTCGAGCGATACGAATTGCTCTACGAGGCTGGGATGATCGCCGAGCGCTGGCGCGATCTCAACCGCCCGATACCGCCACAGGATGGCCCAGTCTTCGGAGTGCCGATGGCGGCCGATCACCGCCGCATCCTCGCCACGGCGATCGGGCGCTTGCGCGGCAAGATCAAATACCGGCCGGTCGTGTTCGAGCTGATGCCCCCGGCCTTTACCTTGCTGCAGCTGCAACGCACGGTCGAAGCATTGTCCGGCGTGCGGCTGCATAAGCAAAATTTCCGCCGCCTGGTCGAACAGCAAGGCTTGGTCGAAGAAACCGGCGGGATCAGCGCCGCGACCGGCGGCCGCCCGGCACGCCTCGTGCGTTTCCGGCGTGAAGTCCTGCTCGAACGCCCGGCGCCAGGCCTGCGGTTACGCGCCGGACGGCGTGTGACAATAACTTGACAGCGAGGCCTTGACAGCGGTCGTCCCCGCCTTATCCTTAGTTGGAGCATAACGGGATGCCGGGCAGATTCCGCCCGGCTTTTCCGGAACCACAAAATGCTCAATATGAGTATAATAGGAGGATCTACGGTGCTGCAGACCGCTTCCCCAACCCCCAAGGCCGCGCTCCCGTTCCCCGATCTCTATGCACGCGTCCAACGGCATATTCCCCCCTTCGAATGGCCGATCCTGGCCGATGACATCGGCGCGATCCTGCAGCTCAAGCGGGAACGCAATGCCGTGGTGCTGGCGCACAACTACCAAACCCCGGACATCTTCCACACGGTTGCCGATATCGTCGGCGACAGCTTGGCATTGGCCCGTGAAGCGGTGCGCACCGATGCCGATGTGATCGTGCTGGCCGGCGTTCATTTCATGGCCGAGACCGCCAAGCTCTTGAACCCGGAGAAGACCGTGCTGATCCCGGACCTCGAGGCCGGTTGCTCGCTCGCCGCCTCGATCACAGCGGCCGATATCCGGCTGTTGCGCGAACGTCACCCCGATGTGCCGATTGTCACCTATGTCAATACATCGGCTGCGGTGAAGGCGGAGTCGGATGTCTGCTGCACCTCGGGCAATGCCAAGAAAATCATCGAGGCACTGGGTGTGCCGCGGGTGATCATGCTCCCGGACGAGTACCTTGCGCGCAACACTGCGGCGCAGACCAAGGTCGAGATCATCGCCTGGAAAGGTCACTGCGAAGTGCATGAGCGCTTCACCCCGGAGGACATCAGGAGCCTGCGCGAGAGCCATCCCGGGATTACCGTGCTGGCTCATCCGGAATGCCCGCCGGAGGTCATTGCCGAATGCGATTTTACCGGCTCGACCGCCGCGATGGCCGACTATGTCGGCAAGGAGCGGCCAAGCCGCGTTGTGCTGCTGACCGAGTGCTCGATGAGCGACAATGTCGCGATCCAATATCCCGATCTCGAATTCGTGCGGCCCTGCAACCTCTGCCCGCACATGAAGCGGATAACCTTGCCGAAAATCCGTCGCACGCTCGAAACCATGACCCACGAGGTCACGGTCGATCCGGCGATCGCCGAGCGGGCGCGCCGCACCGTCGAACGCATGCTCGCGCTCGGCTGAGCCGGAGGCGGATTATGGTGATGCGGCTGATCATCGAACCGATCGTCCGCGCCGCATTGCTCGAGGATCTCGGCCGCGCCGGCGACATCACGACAGACGCCATCGTCCCCGATGACGCCACCGTCGAGGCAGTGATCGCGGCCCGCCAGCCGGGTGTCCTCGCCGGGCTCGATGCCGCGCTGCTGGCCTTCGAGCTCGGCGATCCGACTTTGCGCATCGAGCGCATCTGCGACGATGGCACTCGAATTTCGCGCGGCGAGGTGGTCGCGCGGATCAGCGGCCGGGCGCGCGGCGTGCTCGCCGCCGAGCGCACCGCACTCAACCTATTGTCGCGAATGTCGGGAGTTGCAACGGCGACCCGAGCGCTTGCCGACGCAATCGCAGGCAGCAAGGCCAAGATCGTCTGCACCCGAAAGACGACACCCGGTCTGCGGACGCTCGAAAAAGAAGCCGTGCGCCTCGGCGGCGGCGCCAACCACCGCTTCGGGCTCGACGACGCGATGCTGATCAAGGACAACCACATCGCCATCGCCGGTGGCGTGCGACCAGCGCTCGAGCGCGCGCGGCGCCACGCCGGACACCTCGTCAAGATCGAACTCGAGGTCGACACGCTCGACCAGCTCGCCGAGTCCCTCGAGGTCGGCATTGACGCCGTGTTGCTCGACAACATGTCACCGGAAACGATGCGCCGGGCTGTCGCGCTGGTCGATGGCCGCGCGATCACCGAAGCCTCCGGCCGCATCAACCTCGAGACTGCCCCGATCGTCGCCGCTACTGGCGTCGATCTGATTTCCAGCGGCTGGATCACGCACAGCACCCCAATCCTCGATCTCGGACTCGACGTCACATAGCTGGAGACGCCTGAGGACGCTAGGCGAAGGAGGGCGGCGCGGTTCGAGCAATGCTTGTTCCCGAACCGACAATTCGAGGTAGCAGCGGACCCGTGTGACAGGTTCGATGATATCGTCGATATCACCTGCTATCTCCAGCACGCTAACGAAATCGCCGCCGACAGCGTCACGCCCACCGAACCTAAATTAGGCTACAGGAGTTATGGAACAAACTGCCTTATGCCACATTTCCGTTCCTCTCAGCCGCACAGGCCTATATCGATATCGGATGTCGCGGGTGGTTTCGTCGCATGCGGGGGATCCAACTGTTGCGCGTGCTTTTTGCTCTGATATTCATGGCCTTGCCGTCGCTTCAGGCGAAGGGCGCCGACGCGGTCTCCACGCCGGCGACGCCGCCTGCGTCGGCCAGCGCCGCGACCGTCCCGACCGAACAGATCAGCGGCACCGGCGGCACCTTCCCGGCCCCAGTCTACGCCAAATGGGCCGATACAGCGCGTTCCGCGATTGGCGTCGACGTGACCTACAATGCAATCGGCTCCGGCTCGGGTCAGGACCAGATCATCAGCCGCAGCGTCGATTTTGGTGCTTCCGACGCACCGATGGATGACGCCAGGCTCAGCGCCGCCAAACTGCTGCAGTTCCCCACAGTCATCGGCGCTGTAGTGGTGATCGTGAACCTGCCGCGCGTGCGCGAAGGCGAACTGAAACTGACGGGCGAGACGCTGGCCGCCATCTTCGCCGGCAAGATCGACAAATGGAACGATCCCCGGCTGAAGCAGGTGAATCCCGATGTCACCCTGCCGAACCTCCCCATAGAGCCGATCCACCGCTACGAGCCGTCCGGCACGTCCTTCGCGTTCACCTCCTATCTCTCCGCGGTTAGTCTGGAGTGGAAGAGCAGCGTAGGCACTGGCACTAAGGTGAACTGGCCCGCGGGCGTCGGCGCCAGGGGCAGCGACGGCGCGGCCACCGCGGTCAACATCACCCGCGGCGCAATCGCGTATGTCGAAAGCACCTACGCGGCGGAGAACCACCTGACCACCGCCCAGCTCCGCAACCGGTCGGGCGTCTTTGTCGAGCCGACCACCGCAAGTTTCACCGCCGCCGCTGCATCGGCCGACTGGAATACACCCAACTTCGCCGTCAACCTGGTTAACACCGATGGTGCGGCGAGCTGGCCGATCGTCACCCCCACTTTCGTCCTGCTGCCAAGGGACCCGAAGGATATGACCCGCAGCGCCGCCGTGATGAGGTTCTTCGACTGGGCCTACAAAAGCGGTGGGGCAGTCGCCGAACAACTGGGCTACGTCCCGCTGCCGGCCACCGTACAGGACGGCGTCCGCGCCGCCTGGCGCAGTCAGGTGTCGGTTGATGGCAGACCTGTCTACAAGTAATCTCTGCTGCTGGCCGCGACACCGATTCGGCCCCTCTTAGGCAAGCAGGGGCCATCATGCCGGATAGCCCACATCACCCGCTCAGGTCCGCCTTGCAAGCTCGCCGCAACCCTCGCGTCTGGGTCATCGCGACGGCACTTCTGATCGTGCTCGCGGCGGGCGGTCTCGTGACGTGGCAGATCGCGACCCGGCCGAGTCCGATCCACATCGCCTTCGCCAACTCCCTGAGCGGCGCGGTGGCGAGTGAAGGCACCGAGAGCCTCACGGCAGCGCAGCTTTATGTGGACGAGGTCAACCGCGCCGGCGGCGTGGACGGACACGAGATCGTGCTCGACCCCTTCGACGACCGAAGCTCGGCCAAGGGGGCGAGTGACAACGTGCAGGCGATCGCCGACGGGCCGGCCCTCGCCGTGCTCGGGCACCTGATCAGCCCCTTCTCGATCGCCGCGGCAAGCGGCTACAAGGCCGCCCGCATTCCGGCGCTTACGAGCCAGTCGGTGGCCGACGAGTTGACGATCGGCACTACTCCGCCGCGACGGCCAAGCGGCCGAGTTGGTGGGGGGCGAAGAGCAACGACGCGGTGCGATTGCTGGTCGCGGCGCTGCGCCGCGCCCATCCCGCCAACACCTCGCAGAGCAAGGCGCAGGACCGCGAGAAGATCCGTGACGCGCTGACCAGCTTCGACAGCCTGGAGCACGCGGTGCCCGGCCTCGACGGTCCGCTCTATTTCAACGCCAATCGCGACATGCCGCGCCCGTCCCGCCTCGGCTGGTACGAACGCGGACGACTGGTCAGCGCACCTATTCAGCTTGTCACGGTGCAAAACCCGGATCTTATCGATCTCTCGAAGGAAATGCGCGCCGGGCACATCGTCAACATCGGCGACAGGTTCTTCTGGCTGCAGCGGGTCGTGTATGCCGGCATTGACATCGTCCATCTCGGCAGCATCGATCTCAAGGCCGGGACCTTCAACGTCGATTTCTACCTGTGGCTCCGCTATGGCGGTCATGACGACTTGCCGTCACATATCGAACTCCCCAGCCTGCAAAGGGGCAGCTTCGACCCGGCACGCCCGGCCGAGACGGGTAAGCAGGACGATCTCAACTACCGCGTCTGGCGCGTCTCCGGCGACATCAAGGCGGAGTTCGACCTGCACGATTTCCCATTCGACAGCCAGTCCCTGCTCGTGCGGTTCCAGAACCACGAGGCGCCCCGCGAGCAGATCGCCTACGTGATCGACACGTCCGGCCTGCACCTGCACCGGCCGGACCCTGGCCCGGTCGGTGCCCGTAGCGCCTTCCGCGACCTGCAGCTCTGGCATGTCGCGGACATTCGCTACTTCGTCGATGCCTTCGACCCAGGGCAAGACAGCGTTCTTCGACACGGACGATCGCAACGAGTATGGCGGCTTCGACACCGCGATCGTCGTGCAACGAGACGTCGTCGCCTTCATGATCAAGACGCTGGTGCCACTGTTCCTGCTGGTGCTGGTCGTCTCCGCCACCCTGTTCTTCCCGCCCAGCCTGACCAAAGAGCGGACGACGATCCCGGTGACCGGCATCCTGACCAGCGCGGTGCTGCTGATCGCGATCGGCAACCAGCTTCCCTCGCTCGGCTACACGATGGCGCTGGAATACATCTTCTACGTCTTTTTCGCGCTCTGCCTGATGGCGATGTGCGCGGGGTTCATCGGTGAGATCCTGCGCGACCGTACCTACCACCGGCGCGCCATCGCGGTGGACCTGATCGCCCGCATAGCGTACGGCGCCGTGGTGCTGGTCACGATCGCGGTCTTTGTCTGGATGTACGGAATCAACTGAGGAGCGAGATCGGGTTCCGGGTGCGCTTCCTGCCTTGTCGGGTCCCGTCCGATAATGCAATGCCAATTTCAATCGGACCCGTTTAGGCCGGTTTGGTGCAGTGTCGCACTGCTGCTTGAGGGCGAATGGCCGGAGTCGGCGCAACCCCGTCGTTGCCGCTGATCCGGCGAAGGTCCCTTCACCATCCGATTTGCCGACCTTGCTCATCGTGTATTGCAAATCGGTGGTTTTTGACTTCACGACCTATGCCGTGCAAGCCGCCTGAGGGCAGGTGGATGGAGAGGAGGGTCACGAAGATGGCCAGGGTTTCGGCAAGGTTCTCGAAGGCCTCTAACGTCGTCCGCGAGACGGCCGCCACATTGGACAGAACGTTGCCACTCGTTCGCTCTGTTCTAAGCCACTTATCTCTTCGGTTTGCGCAAGGCGGGCGTGCCCGACGAATGAGCGTCGCGCCCTCCCTCACTGCGTGTGTAGATCGGGGATCGGGTCGAGGGGCCAGATCGGGCGGCGGACCTTCGTGAAGAGCTCGGGGGTGTAGATCTCCGAGCACAGCGCGCCGGTGTCGACGAGGACTACCTCGCGGGCGATCGGCTCGAAGGCGGCGCGGAAATGCTGCATCGACTTGACTGCGACAGTGCGGTAGCGGGTCGGGTCGATGCCCAATGACGTGAACTGGCCGAGATCGACGGCTTGGCCGTTATTGGTGATGACAATAATGTCGATGCCGCCAACGCGGAACACCATCGAGGGCCCGTAATCTCGCTCAACGCCGCCGCCCATCGGGCCATAGGCGATAAACCGGCCGTTGGTAAGGCACACCACCTCGCCATGCAGCGCCAGCGGTCCGCCGCCCATCGAGGGGTCGGTCTTACCGCCGAGGCTGAGGGTCGTCTTCGCCCCGACCCCGGCGCGCATTCCTTCCTGCACCGCCTCGGGGTCGCAAATGGCGTGAAAGGCGACGCTTTCGAGCCCGCTCGCGACGAGGCCCCTCAAGAATGCAGTTGCATCGCCATAGCCGCCTCCGCCGGGGTTGTCGGTGTAATCGGCGACGACCAACGGCTTGTCCCCGGGCCGGCCCCGTCCCGCCAGTGCTACGACCTCGTCGACGGAGAGTAATTTGACTGTCGTGAAATCACGCGTCTCCCAAGCGTAATCTATGAATTCTTCGGCGATCGCCTGGCCTCGCCCGGCGTCGCCGTCCACCGTGACTGTCACCGAGGGTCCGACATCGTGGATATTGGCGCGGCTGAACCCGGCGCAGATGCTGACCACCAATGCCTCGCCATTGTGCTCCAGCGCTTCGCCGCGGGCGATCAGCTCGGCCATCGGTCCACACTGGGTGCGGCCATGGTCGAGCCCGTAGAGCATCGGCCGGCGAGCGATCACGGTCTTTGGCTGGATCTCGCCCCCCATTGCGCGCTGCAATAACTCGGCGCCCTGCCAAGCTCTCTCGTAATAGTCGATATGCGGATAGGTGCGATAAGCGATCAGCGCATTCGCATTGTCGGCCATCAGCTGCGTCACATTGGCGTGCAGATCGAGGGTGACGACAATCGGCACCTCGGCTCCCACCCGGCGGCGCAGTCGCGCCAAAAACTCGCCCTCGGCGTCCTCGTGGTTATCGCTGACCATCGCCCCGTGCAGAAACAACAGCGTGCCGTCGATCGGACCCTTGGTATCGACCGCGCCGAGAATCATCGCGGTGATCTGCTCGAAGGCGTCGTCGGTGACGATGCCGGAGGGGTTGGGGTTGGCAGAAACCGGATGCACCAGGGTCCAACCAAACTTGTCGGCCGCTTCGAAAGCGGCGCCA
>Ga0306920_100015717_pt1 | contig 10391 bp, 8 predicted proteins | sample flu12Cox44000170_FD_204666 | JGI IMG/M metagenome (GOLD analysis project Ga0306920, IMG submission 204666) | Lab enrichment of tropical soil microbial communities from Luquillo Experimental Forest, Puerto Rico - flux4day.12C.oxic.44.000.170 (v2)... | ecosystem: Environmental > Terrestrial >...
CGGCGAGCGTGCCGTTCACATGCCAGATCGGGTCCGGGCCGAGCCGCTGGCCGGTCGTGGGGTCGAGGTTCGGCACGCTGCCGCCGACGGCGGTGACCCAGGGCGAGTCGTCCCAGGCCGCCGTGTCCGGTGTCGTCGCCGTCTTTGCGCACTGTCCGGTGGCCACGGCCAGATTCTGCACGACGCCGCAGTCGCCGGTGGAGACCACTACCGGGACGCCGTCCGCCGCCGCGGTCAGTTCCGCCGCGTTCTGCGCGGTGATCTGGGCCGGGCCGGCGGGGTAGGTCGTCTCACCGGATCCGTCGCTGATCGACATCACGTTGGCCAGGTGGTGGCTGGAGATGAACTCGACGCCCTTCATGATCTCCGGCATCGCCACGTTTTCCGCCGGGTCACCGGTTATCTCGGTGTCGGCCGGGGTGGCGGAGATGATGATCTTCGCGTAGGGCGCGACCAGGTGGGCCGCTATCACATCGAGGGTCAGTTCGTTCTGCCATGCGTTGCACGACCCGTAGCTCTGCAGCCTGATCATGCCGGCCGGGCATTTGGCCGGCAGCGGGCCCGCTGGGTAGATCGTCTGGATCGGCGGGTTCGGCAGCCCGAATTGCCGGTCGAAGGCGGCGACCTGGTTCGCGATACCCAGGAAGCGCCAGCCCTCCATGACCGCGATCGTGGTGCCGGCTCCGTCGATGCCCTGGCGCCACAGCGCGCCGATGTGGTAGCCGAAGATGTCCGCCGGGCCCGGCGTGGACCCTGCGAACCCGGCAAAGTTCCGCTTCATGGTGGCCAGGGCCGCCGTGAGCACCTTGATCTGCTCCGGCTTGGACGGCAGGCCGCTGGCGGCGGCCGGCGCGGCAGCGGCGGCCGTGCTCGTGCCGGGAATGACGGCGCCGGTGATACGCGCACGGAGTGCGGTTGACGGGGGAACGGGGAAGCGGGTGGGAGGCCCGGTCGCGCCCGCCTGCGCCGACGGCAGCGACAACGCCGCCATCAGTGCCAACGCCGTGATCGGGAACCTTCGCCCGAGTAGCGCGCTGCGCATGGGCCTACTCCTCCGAGCGTCACTTGGCCGGCGCCTGGTGGCCGCCGGGCGGCTCCACCCGGCATGGGCCCGGCCCCGGGCGGCGGCTGAGCGTTGCGGGCCAACGCCAGCCCGCACCAGTCGTTATTTATATGCCAAACGACTGGCGCGGGATGACGGATACCTCGCGGCCGGTGTTATCCCTGGCTAAGCACGGTGCGGACCGCGGCATCGGTTGCCGAGCGGCTGAGATCGTCGGAGAACGGGCCGCCGGTGTAGGGGACGACCCACACGTGCAGCATCTGCCCGGTGTACTGGTCCCGCCAGGTCGCCTGGTTGCAGGTACCGCGCAACTGGACGCCGAACCCGGCGACGGTCGGCTTTCCGTTCTCGCACACCACCAGGTGCGAGTGCCACCGGGTCAGGCCCCCGCCGACCTGCGGCCCGTTCACCCGGTCGTTCTCGATGTACATCGCGCCGAGCAGGATCGGCGCGTGATGCGGCACGTTGATCGCGTAGACCAGGGAGGACGGGTGCTGCGGGTTGAGCCCGGCGTAGGCGGGGTTGTGGCCGTTGTAAAGCAGGTGCTCCTCGCCGTTGGTGCGCAGCACGTAGGTGTACCCGGCGGCGAACGCGGCCTGCACGTTCTGGTACCTGGCCAGGCTCGCGTCGGTCGCCTTGATGAGCTGGCCGGCCGCGATGACCTGCGCCGCGGTCGCGGGCGCGGTCGAGCCGTACATCCGCATGTCCGGCAGGCCGTCGGTGGTGCCCATGTCGCCCATGCCGGGCTGCGCCCCCGGTGCCGCCGCGGCCGACAACGAGATCATCCGTGACGTCATGCCCGCCGGTCCTTCGGGGCCGGCCCAGCCGGGGGTCATCACCGCCGCGGTCACGGCGATCACCGCGGCGGGGATCGCCGCCAGGCCGGCGATGGCCGCGAAGCCGGTGCGCCGGCGGACCGGCCGGTCGGCGAGGGACGGCCGCCACAGCAGCGCCGCGCACCCGGCGATCAGCGCGAGTTCCAGCAGCCCGGCGACCACATCCAGGGCGCCGAACGGTTCGGGGTGGCCCTTGTCCGGGCCGAACGGCAGCCCCGTCGTGCGCGAGGCCAGGTAGACGGCCAGGACGGCGGCGTTGCCCGCGATGCCCAGCCACAGCCACCACCGCGGCAGCCGCCACACCGCGACGGCCGCCCAGATCATCTGCGCCCAGGCGATGACGAGGAAGAACACGCCGTACAGGAGGTAGGAGTTGAAGTGCTCGAAGGTGACCGCAAAATGGATCGCCGCGGCGCCCACGGATAGCGCGGCCAGGCCGCCGGCCAGATAGGGCCTGGCCGTTGCGGGGATGCCGCTGGTCGTCGGCTCGTCCAGGACAGATGTGCTCATAGCACGCATGGTAGGTTCGCCGCCCGCGAGCCGGCATCGGTCCGAAGGCCGATCCGGCCGGTGCCTGACTCGCCACCGCGGCGGGCGCTACCCCTGTGGTCGTAGTCCCCACGGCCGATCCCGGCGTCCCGCGGGTGGGCAAGACCGCCCGCCGTGCCCATGGCGCACGTGAGCCTCGCCGCGGTCGGCACCGGCTCACCGCCCCGGCGGCGGGGCCAGGTCGCTGCGCATCGTCAGGGCGAGCCAGACCGCCAGCCCCATGACGGCGCCGGCTTCGGCCGGGCCGCCCGCGCCGACGTGGGCTACTGCCAGTGCCAGCGCCCCTGCTACGAGCAGCCGCAGTAGCAGGCGCAGCGGTCGGCCGTGGCGGATACGGGCCGGGATCAGCGCCACGGCCCGCAGCAGCCGCCTGCGCGGCACGCGTTGGCGCGGCCGGGACGGGGACGGTACGTCTGGGTCCTGGGCGGTAAGGTCCGCGTACGCCTCTGACCGGCCCCACCCGGTGCGCACGGTGGCGTAGGCGGCGGACGCGGCGGCGTACCGCGCGGGGTTCCCGCCGCCGGGCCGGTCGGGGTGGGTTGCGGCGGCGATGGCCCGCCAGGCGGAGCGGACTTGCTCGTCGGTCAGGTCCGGGCGGGCGGGCAGGCCCAGGACCGCGAACGGGTTGCTCACCGGGTTGCCTGCTGGGCGGGGCCGAACACGTCATCCAGCGCCGCCGGGCCCGGCGCCGTCCCGGGCGCAGCCGTAGGCTCGGCGGCCGGTGGCGGGATGATCACCACCGGCGGGCGGGGCGGGGGCCGCAGCGGGAGGGGCGTGGGGCGGGGCCGGGCGACCTGCACCCAGGTGCACCCGCCTGCGTGGATGAACCCGGCCTGCCCGGTATCGAGGGCTCGGGCGATGCCGGGGTCGACGGTCCAGGCCCGCTGGATGCGGGAGGATCCTTCGTCGCTCCACGTGCCGCCGATCACCCTGGTCGCGGTTTCGATGATGCGCCGGGTGCCGGCCAGTTCGCAGACGGGCTGGGGGTAGGGGGTGCGCGGGAGCCAAATGCCGCCGTCGGCGGTGGCCGCGATCCGGTACCGCTCATCCTCACTCGTCCCCAGTCCCTGCCAGGACTGGCGCTGACCTGGACGCCGATGCCCAGGGACCGGCCGCGCTCATACAGGGTCGACAACGAGACCTTGCCGGATACGGCGGAGTAGTCGTCGCACGCGAGCAAGACCGCCCGGGGTTCGGCGTCCCGGTCGGTAACAGCGCAGGCGACCAGCTCGGTCAGCGCAAGGGCCTGCGCTTCGGCCACCGATTGTTCGCGGGTGCCTTCCAAGATGAAGTACCAGGCATCCGCATCCGCGAGAGAACCGCCGTGGTCGAGGGCGGGGCCGAGCCGGTCCAGCAGGGTCCGGTAGCGCAGGGCGATGTCGCCCAGGTGCTTGCGGGCGGTGGCCGCAGCGGCCCGGCGGGGCGGGTCTCCTGCGTAGGCGGCCTCCAGCCACCCCGGTTCCAGCCGGTTCAGGAACGCGGTCCCGCTGCCGGGTGGCTCGGGCGGGGCGGTGATGGCCAGGGTGAGGACGGCTTGCATCACATCGGCGTAGTAGGCCGCCGGGCCCGTGCCGGTCTCGACCATCTGGAACAACGTCACCGCCAGCTCACGCGGCGGCAGTCCCCACAGTGACACGGCTGTCTCGTCGGGCCAGATGGCCACCCGGGCCGTGCCGGCGGCGTGCAGCAGGCGGCGGGTGCGGCCGGCTTTGGCGCGGGCGTCTGGGCCGCCCTTGCAGTCCAGGACGACCAGCAGTGGCCGGGGTTGCCCGTTCCGGTGGTGCGCTGACCGGGCTGCGGCGTACCAGCCAGCCCAGGTGCGGATCATCAGGTTCGTCTTCCCCGACCCGGACGCGCCGATGACGACCTGGTGCCGCCCCATCGCGGTGTGCGGGACGGCGAGGACCGGGCGCCACCGGTGCCCTACCGCGCGGATGGTGGCGCCCATCACCACCCGGCCGCCGCCGTCTATGAGCGGGACGGTGCCGGGGGCGGCGGCCCGGGCGCGGGCGGTACGGGCTTGCCGGTTCCATTGCCGGGCGTCGAAGATGATGGGGGCGGCAGCGGTCCTGCCGGACAGGCCGGTCTCCAGCGTGTTCGTCCGCCACGCCCACCACCCCCCGGCCGCGGCCAGCCCCGCGGGCACCGCCACGGGCGCCGCCAGCACCAATGCCGCTGCTACCCGGCCGGCGGTCACCGCATGCCAGGCAGCCAGATAGTCATGCACGGGCGCCAGGGCGAGTGCCTGCCAGGTGCCGGATTGCGTCGCCCGGCCGGCCAGGTAGACGGCGGTCATCGGCAGCGCCCAGAGGGCAGCCCGCCACAGCCGGGCCGGCGGCCAGCCGCGCAGCCACGCCGCGGCCACCCCCACGGCGGCCACCAGGGTGACCGGGGCGGCAGCGGCCAGCGCCACCAGCCCGGCGGCCCCGAGCAGGAGCCGCCCGGTCACGCGCAGTGCCCACAGCAGGGCGCGGAACCGCAGGTACGGCCAGAAGATGCTCACAACAGCAGCGCCCCGGAGGGAAGGTCCCGGATCGTTACGCGGGCGGCCAGCTCTGCTGGCAATGTGGCGGCAGCGCGTTCGGTCACACTCCGTGCCGGTGGGGCGGCCAGGTACACCACCCGGGCGTACCGCGGCCCGGCGGCCGGGGCGGAACCGGGGTGGTAGTCGGTGGTGCGGGCCAGCAGGGCGGCCATGATTCCGGCGGTGCGGGCGAGTGGTTTGGGGGTGAGTTCGGCTTCCATGGCCCAGCATTCCCCGGCGTAGGCGCCGGCCGGCAGGTCCGGCCAGGACACCTCCGCGTCGGGGACGTGCCCGGTAGCCCGGCCGCCGATCGCGCCCCGGATCCGCCGCTCGGGCCGCCACCACGCCTGCCCGTCCTGGTAGGCCGGGCTGGCCTCCAGCGACAGGCGGACCGCCAGCACCGCCCGGATGTGGGCCAGCCGGGCCGCACCCGGCCGGGCCGGAGCGAACGGCTGCCCGGTCACGGCCAGGCCGGCCCGGGTCAGCCAGCACCACGCCGGGCCAGCACCGAGGCGGCCGGTGGCGACCAGGCCGGCGTGGCGCCACCGGGCGGCGATCCGCCGCGCCCGGTCCGTCCGCACCCCCAGGAAGGTAGCGAGCAGGTCAAACGGTGCCCCGTACATGTCCCCGGCCAGGACCAGCCCCGCCACATCCCGGGCGCCCAGCCGCACCATCCCGGCATCGGCGCGCCGGGCCGGCGCCGCGACCGCAGGGCCGTTCATCCCGCTCCCGTCACCATGGATCCGCCGTGGGTCCCCCTGGTGGACTGGCGTCCCGGCAGCGCCCGCATCCGCTGCCGGGACCCATGAGACAAGCCTGCGCGGCGGGCATTGCACCGGCCTTGACGCACGCCTTGCATCCCAGGTCAGGACGCCGGGAGTCCGGCCCGGTGCCTGCTTCCGCCGCCACTTGTACCGGCGGTGCTCGCTGGTCCGGGCGAAGCCGGAGTCCTGCCCGGCCGCATGAAACGGCCGCTGCGGGGGAACTTGCGAAGGTAGCGACCGAGGAGCCGACGATGCGCCTTTTCTCCCGGAAGAGAGCTCCCCGGGACCCGGCCGAGCGGGGCTTGTTCCAGCGGCTGGTCATGCCCCGCGGTCGCCCCCCGGACCGGAAGCTCGAAGAGATCAGGCGGGCGGCCGAGGCGGACGTGGAGGAGATGGAGGCGGAGGACCGCAAGTACTTCCGGCAAGACGCCCCCGGCAAGATCGAAGACGACCTCTGAACCTTCGGAGCTTCGCGACCACGTGATTCCGTGCATGCCTACGATGAACAGAGTCCCGCGATCATGGAACTCGGGGCTGTGCGCGGGCGGAACCGGACGCGGTGAGGAGGGCCGTGATGCAGCAATTGTCCGGGCTTGACGCGGCCTTCCTCGCCCTGGAAACGGCCAACACCACCGGCCACGTCGGCGGGTTGAGCGTGCTGGACCCCAGGGAGGCGCCGCAGCCGTTGGACCTGGCCCGGCTCACCGAGGTGCTCGGAGAGCGGCTGCCGCTGGTCCCGGTGCTGCGGCGCAAGCTGCTGAACGTGCCGCTGGGCCTGGATCAGCCCTACTGGATCGACGATCCGGACTTCGACATCGAGTACCACGTCCGGGAGATCGCGCTGCCGCGGCCCGGCTCGGAGGCCCAGCTCACCGAGCAGGTCGCCCGGCTGCACGCGCGCCCGCTGGACCGCAGCAAGCCACTGTGGGAGATCTACCTGATCACCGGGCTGGCCAAGCGCCGCTGTGCGATCTACTCGAAGATCCACCATTCCGCGATCGACGGCGTGTCCGGCGCGGAACTGCTGACCGTCCTGATGGACTTGTCTCCGGACGGCCGCGAACTGCCACTCAGCAAGCCGTTCGTGCCCGCCCGGCCGCCAAGTGTCGTCATGCTCACCACGCTGGCTGCCGCGCATTTGGCCACCCGGCCCGTGCAGACCGTGCGTATCGCCAATGAAATGGTGCGGGTACTGCCCACCTTGGCGCCGAGCGTCGGGACGCTGCTCGGCGGAGCCCTGGGCCTGAACCGCGGCGATGGCGAGGTCATCCCGACCACGGCGAGCCGGGCCCCGGCCACCCCGTTCAACCGGCCGATCACCCCGCACCGGCGGGTCGCGCTCCGCAGCGTGGACCTGGACGTGGTCAAGGCGGTCAAGAACGCTTACGGCGTCTCGGTCAATGACGTGGTCCTGGCCATGTGCGCGGGTGCGCTGCGGCGCTGGCTCACCGACCACGACGCGCTGCCCGAGGCGCCGCTCATCGCGATGATCCCGGTGTCGGTCCGGGACCCGGCCAGCAAGGGCGCGCTGGGCAACAAGGTGTCGGCGATGTTGGCCATGTTGCCCACCAACCTCCATGACCCGAAGAAGCGGCTGGAGGTCGCGCACGCCGCGACGCAGATCGCCAAGGCACAGCAGGCGGCCATCCCGCAGGGCCTGGTCGATCAGATCAGCGACTTCGCCGTGCCGGCGCTCACGGCCCGGGCCGCGCGCGTGGTGTTCGCCACGGGGCTGCTGCACCGACTGCCGCCGTTCAACGTCACGATCTCCAACGTGCCCGGCCCGAACGTGCCGGTCTACCTGTGCGGGGCCAAGTTGCTGGCGCACTACCCGGTATCGGTGATCACCGCCGGGCAGGGCCTGAACATCACGCTGGTGGGCTACCTGGGCCGGCTCCACTTCGGGCTGACCAGCTGCCGCGAACTGGTTCCCGATATCGACACGCTCGCCGGCTACCTGGTCGAGGAGCTGGGGTTGCTGGCCAAGGGCACCGCCCCGCGACCGGCCAGCGCTCCACGCCCGGCGGGCGCTCCACGCCCGGCCAGGGCTCCGCGCCCGGCCGGATCCGCGCGCACGGCGGGGGCGGCCCGCAAGGCCAAGTGAGCCCGGCCGGCACCGGCTCGCTGGTGATCCGTCCAGTCGGAGGTGGGCAGCCCGGACGGACGGGCCGCGAGCCGCACCTGCTTGTTCACCGGGGTCACCAGGTCAGTCTGCCGCACTCTTGGCCGGGCGGTAGATCAGCAGCAGGACATCGGGACCGCCCTTGCGCGTCTCGGCCAGTTCGAGGTCGGGGCCGGCGCTCGCGAACAGCCGCTTGCCGGTGCCGAGCACGACCGGGTGCACCATCAGCCGGTACTCGTCCACCAGGCCGAGTTCGGTCAGCGAGTGCACCAGTGTCGCGCTCCCGGCGACCAGGATGTCGCCCGGGTACCGGTCCTTCACCCGGGTCACCTCGGCCGCCAGGTCGGTGCCCCGCAGGATCGTGGTGTTGGTCCAGGTCGCGTCGCTGAGCGTGGTAGAGACGACGTACTTCGGCATCGCGTTCATCTTCTTGGCGAACTCGCCGCCGGTGTCCTCCATCGACGGCCAGGCGGCGGCGAACCCCTGGTAGGTCACGCGGCCGAGCAGCTGGGCGTCGGCGCGCTCCAGTTCTTCGCCCTTGAACCGCTGGCCCTCGGGCGCCGGGTGGCGGAAGCTCCAGCCACCGTGCTCGGTGCCCTCGCTGCCACCCGGGTCTTCGATGATCCCGTCGAGCGTGATGAACTCGGTGACGACCAGCTTGCCCATGGTGCTCTCCTGTTCTTCCGGCCCGCCCGGCGGTTGGGCGGGCGGGCTAGTGTTCCTCGCCGAGCCCCGCCGACCTCGCCGGGTTCCGTGGCACCCGGTAGCGGCGGGCTCACTCTGGTCACGAACAGGTGCCGCCGGAATCGACACCAGCCGGAGGGTATCCCGGCCGGCCTGCCCGGGATGTCTTGACGATCATCCTGGCGTGACGTCGGCCGCTGGTGGGAGTCTGCTGGTGGGTAACCAGCCCTCCATCGCGGCGCCTGGCGCCGGTGCGGCACCGCGGATCCGGGGGCTAGCGCCCGCTAAGTCGCTGGCCGCCAGCCTGCCCGGTGGCAGGTTCGCGAGCGGCCGAGATCTCGGCGATCCACTCTTCGGAGACGATCAGGTCGGGGACCGTGTCAGCGACCGGTCCGTGGCTCCGTCCCCGGCCCAGCCATTTTCGCTGGACGCTGGTGGTCACCGGGGCCGGGTTGGCGGGAATGAGCCGCAGCGCCAGAGCCGGGCACCGGTCAACGGCCTGACGCGCTCCGCGTTCCAGCCATTGCGGAACAGGCATGTCCAGCAGCACCGGGAAGCCCAGCCGATCCCTCTGCACCAGTTCTGGCACGATGTGTGCGCACAAGCCGTGTCCCTGGCAGCGGGTCCAGTCGACGGTGAGCCGGGCCTCGCTGGCGGCCGAGGGCGCCGGCAGGTATTCGCGGACCGTCCGGCCGCAGCCGCCGTGGAACACGTGCGCGGCGAGATCATCGGTGAAGACATTCAGGGCCGACAGCACGAATCTGAACACGCCATCCGGGTGCGAGCACGCGCCGCGGCCACGAACAGCGGCTGCACCGCGGCGCGCGGCATCCAGCGCGTCAACCCCGCCGGAGCTGCTGGCCAGTGCGGCCAGCGAGCGCGCGATGCCGGGCAGGCCCAGTTTGCACGGCCCGCATTGGCCGGATGATTCCTTGGCGAGAAACGCGGCAACCCGGGCTACCTCACCGAGCGGGCAGCTGTCTCGGCCGAGCGCCAAGACGACGCCCGCGCCAAGCGTGCCGCCGATCGCCGCCAGGTCCGCCCGGCTGACCGGCACGCGGTAAGCAGCCTCCTCCGGCACCCAGCAGCCGTGGTACCCGCCGACCAGGACGCCGTCGGCTGGCCCGGCCCCGCACAGGTCGAGCGCGTGTCCGAGTGACACTCCCGTCGGCACCTCCACGACGGCAGGCCGCGCGGCAGAACCGCCAACCGTGAGCAATACCGTCCCGGGTTCGGCGGCCATGCCGGCCGACGCATAACCCTCCGGACCCGCCATGGCGAGAATTGCCAGCTGCGCGAAGGTCTCCGCGTTCGACAGCAGGGTCGGACGGTGGCCGGCGCCCTTGTAGCTGTTGTGGGTTCTGTCCGCGGACGGCAGCGCGGCTCGGCCGTTCACGGCGTTCACCAGTGCTCCCGATTCCCCGGAAACGAACCGGTCAGGCAGTTCGACCACGCCCACCATGTGCCTGAGGGACGGCTCAGCGGCGGCAGCTTCTCGAACCGACCGGGCAGCCAGTGGGTCGGCGACGCCGACCAGGATGTCCCGCGCCTGCAGCGCCTGCGCCGCGACGAGCGCGCCGCCCAAGACCAAGTAGGGCGATCTGAGCAACAGCATCCTGTCCTTGGCGCTGCCCGGCTCGCCCTCGGCCCCATTCACCAGGACGATCGGTGTCCGCTTGCGCGTGCGCGCCGCGTCCAGCACGGCAGTGAGCTTGCGTGCGACGGGAAACGCGGCACCCCCGCGCCCGCGCAGGTCGACCTGCTCGGCCATTTCGATCAACCGCTCGGCGGGCGGGCGCGGCAGCCGGCCGAAGACCAGGTGGTGCCCCGCCAGGTCGATTCGCCGGAA
>Ga0306920_100015718_pt1 | contig 10391 bp, 8 predicted proteins | sample flu12Cox44000170_FD_204666 | JGI IMG/M metagenome (GOLD analysis project Ga0306920, IMG submission 204666) | Lab enrichment of tropical soil microbial communities from Luquillo Experimental Forest, Puerto Rico - flux4day.12C.oxic.44.000.170 (v2)... | ecosystem: Environmental > Terrestrial >...
CGCTCAGAGGAGAAGTTTTTCTGTTGACATCCCCTCTTATAGAACCACCTATCTCAGAATGCGATGAATGGTGATTACTCGCGTGCCGGACATACTGGCTTCGGACAGTAATATGGAGATGCCGGCGCATTTCTCGACCCCACCCCTGGCCCCCCAAGACAATGCAAGCCGGATGAAGAATCAGCCAGAAATTTGGTGCTCAATTTGGTGCACACCTAGATCAAAAAACAGTAATAGAGCGTATCGGGGTAACCGGACAACTAGAAATGCGCTTTTGCCTTGCATTTAATCGCACAGCGAAGGAACGTCAAAACGACGAAAAAATTGAGCCAACAAAAAATTTGGCCGCTATCTTTGGCAACGATTGTGGGGAAGCTTCGTCAGCCCGGACAATGCCCGCGACTGTGCCCAATTTTGTGCCACATCTAGGTAGGAAAACCGGCGCAGATGGTAGCAGAAGGTCAATCAACCGAAAAGCCTTTACAGGCGCGGAAAATCAACGCGGTAGCAACCCAGTCATATCAGCGCACAAAGGCCAAAACGGGACCGGTCAGCAATAGGCGATGGCAGCGGACACGGGTACTCAATTCCGAGGAGTTGTCTGAGTCATACGCATTCCAAGCGTCTTCTGATAGTTGAGCTGGGGCTGGCGGCTTAACTCCACACTCAGCCAGTTGTCGTTGACCAACAGCAAATAAGCCACGAAAAAATCGAGTTAAGAAGAAATTAGTGCCTCAGTCTTTGGCGACGAGCGCTGTCGGTCACGCCGTCGGATCCATTGCCAAGCCAGAGGTAACCGCAGCCGCTTCCCCACCGAAATTCACTTGTTGACAGTATTTCGAGGTAAGAGTATAGAGGCTCCAGTAAACGCCCCCGTCAGTAAGGTATTAGAGGCCCACACCATGAGAGTGGCCTCGTAGTGTGCCCCTCAAGAATTATCCAAGTGATTCAGGCACATCGCGAGGCGGAGCAGTAGCTGCTCTTGAATCAGAAGCGTAAGACTGCCGTTCGGAACAGACTAATAGTTGAAGCGTCTACGGAGTCGGTCAACATTCGTTGGCAGACCGCTAAGATGCACCATTTCTGGGTCGTTAGTACGGGTAACGGGAATCGCCCCGCTCACAAGCCATGAGCGTCAAGGGAGAAGGGCAATGAAAATTGCGAGAACCCGATTCAGGAAATCTCTTCGTCGGTTAGTAATTAAGGGGCCGGTGCTCGTTGGTTTACTCGTGCTGCTGTGTTTGATAGCAGGGTGTGGCGGAAGCGGTGCACAGTCCGTTGTCACGGTCGTGCCATCTACGGTAACCGTGCCACTGGGTACGGGGCAGATGTTCACGGCGATGGTCACAGGATCAACCAACATGGCGGTAACTTGGTCCATCCAGGAAGGCACTGCGGGAGGCTCAATCGACAGTCAGGGAAACTATACCGCCCCGCAAGTCGCCGGGACCTACCACGTAATCGCGACCAGCATGGCCGACCGGAACCGAAGCGGAAGGGCGACGGTCACGGTTCCCATCGCAGTCTCGGTCGCGCCCAATCCGGCCACGGTGTTCCTGGGCGCGACGCAGCCCTTCACGGCGACCGTCGCAGGATCAAGTAACATGGCAGTGAAATGGGCAGTGCAGGAAGGCGCGGCGGGAGGCTCAATCACCAGCGCCGGAGTCTACACCGCCCCGCAAGTCGCCGGGACCTACCACGTAATCGCGACCAGCATGGTCGATATGACCCAGAGCGCAACCGTGACCATCACAGTCCCGCCAGTCACAGTCATTGTTTCACCGAACGCAGCCACGGTTTTCCTGGGTGCGATGCAGCCCTTCACGGCTGCGGTCACCGCGACCAACATGGCGGTAACTTGGTCCATCCAGGAAGGCGCTGCGGGAGGCTCAATCGACAATCAGGGAAACTATACCGCCCCGCAAGTCGCCGGGACCTACCACGTAATCGCGACCAGCGTGGCAGATACGTCTCAGAGCGGTAGCGCGACAATCACAGTTCCGTCTGTAGCAGTCTCGGTGACCCCGGCGAGCGACACTCTGGGGCCGGGTGGATTGCGTGTCTTCGGGGCCAGAGTTACTGGGACAGCCGACCCAACCGTGACCTGGGCAATAGCGGAGGGAGCCGCAGGAGGGACGATTGACGCCAATGGCAATTACACTGCTCCCATTGATCAAGGCACTTTCCACGTGGTGGTCACCAGCGTGGCGGATACGACGAAAAACGCAACAGCCACTGTCACCGTCGTACCATCCGGCTTTCTGCCCACAGGGAGCATGACCACTCCGCGCTCTAGCCATACAGCGACCCTGCTGAACACGGGGGAAGCGCTGGTAGCCGGGGGAATCGCGGGTTACAAACTTGTTGGGTTGCCTCCTAATATTGGTTGCGTTCCAGTCGCGACCAACCACGCAGACTTGTTCGATCCCGGAACAGGGACCTTTACAGCGACCGGCGCGATGATGACCCCGCGCTCCTCTCACACTGCCACGTTGCTACAAGATGGCAAGAAGGTGCTTGTGGCAGGAGGATCTAGCTCGCCGACGGCGGAGATCTTCGATCCTGCCACAGCCACTTTCACAGGCACTGGCAACATGTTGTCGGTGCGCCTAAGTCACTCGGCAACTTTGCTGCCGAGCGGAAAAGTCTTACTCGCGGGCGGGCAAAATGGCGGCGGTGCCTCAGCCGAGCTGTTTGACCCTACGATGGGGACCTTTGCAGCAACTGGCTCAATGACTGACTCCCGTATCTCTCACACCGCCACGCTACTCTCGAATGGAAAGGTTCTGGTAGCCGGAGGAGTAGGATCAACTAACGCGCCAGTTGCCACGGCAGAACTCTACGATCCGATGGCTGGGACTTTTAGTCAGACAGGCAGCATGGGGACAGCCCGTAGCAATCATACGGCAACGCTCCTCCCGTCCACTGGAACTGTCCTGATTGCCGGCGGGATTGATCCAACCAACGTTACGCTCACAAGCGCGGAGATTTACAACCCTATGACCGGGACGTTCACTCCAACGGGCAACATGCAGTCGCCGCATTCCCAGCATACAGCGACCCTCCTACCAAGCGGAAAGGTGCTGATTGCTGGCGGTGGCAATTTCATCGCTGAGTTGTTTGACCCCAGCACGGGAACCTTCTCCTTGACAGGGAGCATGTTCTCTTCCCGGGCTTCGCATACAGCGACGCTGCTCGCGAACGGGAAGGTTGTCGTCACTGGCAGCCGGAGTCGAGTTTTTATATTCTTTGGTGCCTGCCATGGTGGCGCGGTAGCGTCGGCCGAACTTTATCACTGAGCGCAACCCGAATCGTACGGCACCGCGAGTCAAGGGAATCTGCACCCGACGGCAAATTCTGAGGGGCGCTTAGTACGAATATGAGGTGGCACTCCGAAGCACTGTGCTCAATTTGTGCCCACCCTGTGACTAGCTTCCGGACACAAGCTTGTGAACTGCCAGCACGAAGGTGACTCAGGTAGCATGGGCAACTCTGTACCTGTGGATACGCGCTTCTTCATCCTTGTTGTAAGGTAACTCGCCAAGATCGTATTCTTCTGCGATCACAAAACATCTGATTTTGGCGGAAGCTTATCTGCTCTAATCGGGCCAGCCGATTCAAGCAGTTACGCTGGCCGTTGCTGAAGGGTTTTTGGCGCGCTTCTGAGCCGCCCGTCGAACAGTTCCTTCTCCGACTCCCAAAGCCTCTCCGATTCTGGCCCAGGAGGTTCCGGCGTCTCGTAGAGCGGCAATCCTTGTCGAGTCCAGGACAACACGCGGCCGCCCAAGGCGCTTGCCTCGTGCCCTTGCCGAGGCGAGTCCAGACCGGACGCGATCGCGAATCAATTCTCGTTCGAATTCCGCGATCGACGCGAAGATTCCGAAAATCAATCGCCCATTCGGTGTGCTGGTGTCTACTGCCTCATGCAAGCTAACAAACTCAACGCCGAGAGTCCTAAACTCCTCAAGCGCATTCACCAACTGGCGCAGGCTGCGTGCAAACCGGTCGTAGCGATACACCACAATTGCATCTACGCAACGTTTCCGACAATCAGACAAGAGGCGGTCCAGAGCGGGTCGGTGCTCCTTCGAGCCGCTGATCCCGGCATCTACGTATTCGTCGGCGATGTCCCACCCGCGCCGCTGGCAATAAGTGCGTAGCTCCCCGAGCTGCATCTCTGGGTTTTGCCCGTTGCTTGTGCTCACCCTCGCATAAATCGCTGCGCGCATCGGATCACCTTCGACGCTTCGGTCTTCCGCCCATCTTGGCCCACCGTGACAGAGTTTCCTTCGAGTACTTGCGTGCCCGGGTTGCGCCTCCGAGCCTGGCCCATGCTCGCCTTTGTTCCTGGGTTGTCGCAAGAACCCGTGCCGCGCCCCCCAGTCTGCCGAGCGCGACAGCGTTTGGGTTCTTCTTCATGTCATAATCTTACTTGGCGCTACGTAAGTTTGTCAACTGAAATCCGCTCGTTTCGTCGTCGCTTGAATCAGGCTGATGGCTGGAAGGCCAACGCAAGACAGCGCGGTGCCAGATCAGCGAACGCTACTCGAGCAGCGGAGGACAGCTTCCGGTCAGATGGTCGACCGGCGGTGAAGTGGAAAGTTCTCGGGAAGGATTGGGTGTCACAGGTGTGACACGGCGGGGAGATTTCGAGGAGGTCTTACGCACGCCCAGTTGATGCGGCAAGGGGTGGGAGTCTCAATTTGAGCCCGGGCCAATTTGGGACCCGAAAGAGCCGCGGAAAATTTTTAGATTATTTTTCTTTGCTCGCTGTTTTTCTCTTGGGGGGAAAGTCATGTTTGTTTCGATTTGGGAGTGGTTCGAAAAACGCGCCACTCAAATGGATCGTCACTGGTAGGCGAAGAGCAACAAGTCTGATGATCAGTTCGCCTCAGCCCGAAGCGACTACGGCAGAATTTTGTGGCTGTGCAGCCACACGCTCAAGATTCGATGAGAGCCGCTGTTTCACCCTCCCGAGCGGTGAGAACCCAAAACGTTCTCTTGTTTGTTATCCTTGTTTACAACAATGGCGAATGTTCCAGCACCCCTTTCGGCAAAGGAATTCTTTACGCCGGAATTCCTGAGAGACCCGTACTGTACCTACCGTCGATACCTTGATGGGCCTGGAGTCCAATACCTCGATATTCACGGTGGTGTTTGGGCCGTATTCAAACACGCAGATTGCTCGTCGTTTCTTCGCGACCCCAGACTTTCCGCCAAGCGCACTGGCATTCTAATTGACGAGTTTCCTGCCGAGAAGCAAAAGGAATTTGCCGAACTCGCCCGCACGTTCAGCCTTTGGATGCTTTTCTTCGACGCCCCTGAGCATACGCGCCTTCGCAAACTCATGAACAAAGGATTCTCGCCCGCCGCAATTGAATCTCTCAGGCCGCAGATCGAGAAGATCGTTGACCGCTTGCTCGTCCCGCTCCGCAGGAACCACCGGATCGATATTCTTCCACAGTTCGCCCACCGGCTTCCTGTATACGTGATCGCCGAGATGCTGAGCGTTCCCGAGTCGCTACATCAGCAGTTCATTGACTGGTCAAACGCCATCGCTACTCTCTTCGGCAATCCGTATCGAAGCCTGGATGATCTGGTCGCCGCACAGCAAGCCATCCACGGCCTCACGAATTACTTCCGCGAAGCTGTTGCGGTGCGTCGCAAGCAAAAAGGAAACGAACTAATTAGCTTGCTTATGGAAATCGAGGAAGACGGAGACGTTCTTACAGAGGAAGAATTGTATGCACAATGCGTCATGCTGCTTTTCGGCGGACATGAAACCACCCGAAATCTCATCGGAAATGGTTTGCATACTCTGCTTCGTCACCCTGAACAGACCTTCGAGCTTCGTGAGCATCCGGAACTTATCCGAAGTGCCGTTGAAGAGCTGCTCCGCTACGAAAGTCCCGTGCAGTACACAGGCCGCATGGTCTTGCAGGACTTTGAGCTTTGCGGCGTCCAAGCACGGCTTGGTCAGGAGATTATTTTTATGCTCGGGGCGGCCAATCGTGACGCGCGCCAGTTTAAGAATCCCGACCGTCTCGACTTGAAACGTGCGAACAATCCACACCTAGCATTTGGTGCGGGCGCTCACTTCTGCATCGGCAATCAGCTCGCTCGGCTCGAGGGACAGGTAGCTATCCTGAAAATACTCCAGACGTTCCCGGAGATGCGCTCGGTTTCTGCAGAACCGGAGTGGCTTCCCAATTTCAGTTTCCGTGGACTCAAAACACTTCTTGTCGAAGTGTAAGAGTTCAAACTCACTTGCTCACCAAGCCCAAAATCAGCAGGTTGACTTAGCCATGAGCTTCTGGTATAGTTCCATTGTTTTGGAAATATGAATACTTCGTCTGCCGTCGATTCCCTCGCCGCTCTGGCGCAAGAAACGCGCCTCAATATTTTTCGTTTGCTCGTCCAAAACGCCCCGAAAGGCCTTCCAGTAGGTAAAATCGCACGCCGTCTCAAGCTACCTGGTCCAACTCTGTCTTTTCATCTGAATATTTTGGCGGCAACGGAACTTGTCGAACCGCACCGAAACGGGCGATCTATCTCCTACTCCCCCAACTTTCAGAACGTGAATCGCCTGATGAACTACTTGATGGAGAACTGTTGTGGTGGGGAAGGCTGCACCATCGATGTAACGCGGCTCTTAGGTAAATCGCAAAGCAATAGGAGGCTCAATGGATAACAAAAACATCAAAGAGGTCGTGAAGGACAAGTATGCGCAAGCTGCCGTTCGTGCAGCCTCGGGCAAAAGCTCTTGCTGCGGAACGAGTCCAGCTTCGAGCTTAGACGGTTGTGATCCCATTACCTCAAATCTTTACGGAGACAACGAGGCATCTGCCATTCCAGAGGAGGCTCTTCGCGCCTCTTTAGGGTGCGGCAATCCGACCGCATTGGCGAAGCTACAAACGGGCGAAATCGTATTGGACCTTGGCTCTGGTGGCGGAATTGATGTTCTGCTGTCCGCAAAACGAGTCGGACCAACCGGGAAAGCCTACGGGCTTGACATGACGGACGAAATGCTTGCTCTAGCGGAACAGAACAAGGTGACGTCAGGCTTGACGAATGTTGAGTTTCTAAAGGGCGAGATTGAAAACATACCCCTGCCGAACGACGCGGTGGATGTGATCGTGTCGAATTGCGTCATCAACTTATCCGGCGATAAGGACCAAGTGCTTCGGGAAGCGTTTCGCGTTCTAAAGCCTGGGGGCCGCTTTGCCATTTCAGATGTGGTCGTGCGTGGCGAAGTTCCACAAGAGATTCGGAAGAGCATGGAGCTGTGGGTCGGTTGCGTAGCGGGAGCATTATCTGAAACAGAGTACCGGGAAAAACTTGCCACTGCGGGATTCGCTTCTGTGGACATAGAAGTCACGCGGGTTTACGACGTGAACGATGCGCGTGAGTTTCTGTGTGCAAGCGGAATTGGCGGAGATGACGTAGCGTCACAGGTTCAAGACAAATTCGTTAGCGCCTTCGTACGGGCCGTTAAGCCCATGCAAGCAAAGTCCTGCTGTGGGCCAACTTGTTGCGCCTGAGAGGTTAACAATGCAAAGGCGTTACAACGTTCTCTTCCTGTGCACGGGTAACTCCGCTCGCTCGATCATGGCCGAAGCCATAATGAACCAAAAGGGATTCCCCAATTTCACTGCATATAGCGCAGGGAGTCACGCAAAAGAAAGCGTTCACCCCCAAGCTCTGCAGCAGCTCGAAATTGCAAAGTTGCAGACGCAGGGTCTGCGTAGCAAGAACTGGGACGAGTTCGCGAAATCAGACGCTCCCAAACTCGATTTTGTATTCACGGTCTGCGATAACGCAGCTAAAGAAGTCTGCCCAATCTGGCCCGGCCAACCACTGACGGCACATTGGGGTGTCCCAGACCCCGCTGCAGCCACGGGCACACAGGAGCAAATCGAAAAAGCGTTTCGCGACGCGTATATAACGCTTGAACGCAGAATCAGTCTATTTTTGTGTCTTCCGTTGTCCAGCCTCGACACCCTTGCCATTAAGAAGCAGATTGACGACATTGGGCATCGATGAAAACACTGAATAGGCGCATCGCTTCGGAGTTCCTTGGGACGGCTTTTCTGGTTGCTGCTGTAGTAGGTTCAGGAATCATGGGGGAGCGTCTTGCGAGTGGAAATATAGCCATTGCACTTCTCGCGAACACTCTCGCGACGGGTGCCGCTCTGGTCGCACTGATTCTGACGTTTGGACCAATTTCCGGTGCCCATTTCAATCCCGTCGTGACCTTATCCGACGCCTGGGAACGCGGCGTTTCGTGGGAGGAGACCCCACACTACATCCTGGCGCAAATTCTCGGGGGAATGTTTGGTGCGGTCACAGCTCACTTGATGTTTGGACTCCCAATCGTTTCAGCTTCTCTGCATCCTCGGGTAGGCGTATCTCAGTGGTTCAGCGAATTTGTAGCGACCTTTGGCCTGCTCTCCGTGATCTGGGGCTGTTCTCGAACACGCTCTAACTTTGTTGCCTTTGCGGTTGGAGCCTACATCACGGCGGCTTACTGGTTTACGTCATCAACGTCCTTCGCCAATCCGGCTGTGACGATTGCGAGGGCACTCAGCAACACGTTTGCAGGTATTCGACCCGTGGATGTTCCTGGGTTCTTAGTTGCCCAATTGGCTGGGGGAGCCGCTGCGACTGCGTTATTCCGTTGGTTGATTCCGGGCTTGCAAGAACAGGCGAAAAATATCGTGATACCTCACGAGAGATAGCGAATCTGAATGGATACTGTTTGTCTGCCCGCAGCCACCGCGCAGGGGTATTAGTGAGATGTTTTCTTGTAGGCAATTCGGGAAGCGCGACAACAGCGGGGAAGTCTGGGAGAACTGCGGCTAGGTGAGTCACAGGTGTGACTCGGGGGAGGGAGACTTCAAGCAGGTCTTAGGCCAGAGCAGTGACGCCGGAGGGGTGGGAGTCTCAATTTGAGCCCGGCCCAATTTGGGACCCTAAAACAGCCGCAAAAATTTCCTCAGGATTATTTTTCTTCGCTATATTCTCTGTTGCTGATGCGAAAGATCGTGCACATCGACATGGATGCATTCTACGCATCCGTTGAACAGCGAGACGAGCCGCAATTACGTGGGAAACCCGTTATTGTCGCCTGGCGCGGAAAACGTTCAGTTGTGTGCGCCGCTTCGTATGAAGCGCGGCAGTTTGGCGTGCGTTCGGCCATGTCTGCCGTTCGGGCTGAGCAGTTGTGCCCCAGCGGGGTTTTTCTGCCTCCCGATTTTGTCCGCTACCGGGGAGTGTCGCGACAGGTGCGTGACATTTTCAAACGTCACACTGACCTCGTCGAGCCTCTATCGCTGGACGAAGCGTACCTCGATGTTTCGGAAAACAAGACCGGCCTCGCTACCGCTACTGAGGTGGCGCGCGTTATCCGCCAGCAGATTCGCGCGGAATTGAACCTGACTGCCTCGGCGGGCGTCGCCCCGAACAAGTTTCTGGCCAAGATCGCATCAGATTGGAAGAAGCCCAATGGTCTGTTCGTTATCCAGCCGGCAGATGTGGACTCCTTCTTGTTGCCGCTGCCGGTCGGCCGTTTGCCTGGAGTCGGGAAGGTTACAGAAGACAAGCTGAAAACCCTGGCCATCGAAACGGTGGGCGATTTGCGAAAAATGGATTTACAAGACCTGGAGAGCCGCTTCGGTCGTTATGGTGTACGTCTATACGAACTTGCGCGGGGCGTTGATAACAGCCCAGTAGTTCCGGATCGCATAACGCAATCGATTTCGTCAGAAGACACCTTCGAGCAAGATGTACTGCTCGCTGAGCTTGAGCCCATGATCCGCAAACTAGCCGAGAAGACCTGGATGGCTGCGCGCAACGAATCGCGTACCGCGCGAACAGTCGTGCTCAAGCTGAAAACCAGCGAGTTCAAGATTCTCACGCGCAGTCACACACCTAACACTCCACCATGTTCCTGCGAGGAATTGACGAGTATCGCCCTTGAGCTTCGCAGCCGCGTGGCGTTGAACGCGAAGCAGCGCTTTCGGCTAGTCGGTGTCGGTTTGAGTAACTTCCGTGATTCTGAGGGTGCGGCGGCACAACCCGTGCTGTTCGGCCAGAACGTAACATAGACGACGCGATCAGATGTCGCGACCCAGCCGCAAGGCAATGTTCGGGAAGCGCGACAACAGCGGGAAGTCTGGGAGAACCGTGGGCCTAGTGAGTGTCATAGGTGTGACACCTTCTTTTTCTGTTTTGTGACAGGGGCGCCTTACCGGCAAGGGGCGGAGTCTCAATTTTTCTTCGCTGAGCATCCCCAAAATGCCCTCAGAAGCAGACCGCCTCAAAGACGAAGACATCTGGAATATGGTGAATTACATTCGCAGCATTCCGAAGCCCTCTCAGGCAGCGACACC
>Ga0306920_100015719_pt1 | contig 10390 bp, 10 predicted proteins | sample flu12Cox44000170_FD_204666 | JGI IMG/M metagenome (GOLD analysis project Ga0306920, IMG submission 204666) | Lab enrichment of tropical soil microbial communities from Luquillo Experimental Forest, Puerto Rico - flux4day.12C.oxic.44.000.170 (v2)... | ecosystem: Environmental > Terrestrial >...
GGATCTGTATACGTGTAGGGCATCGTCTTCAGTCGGCTCACCCGCCTTCACCCGTCTGAAGCCAGAACTAGAAGTCTCCGCCGCCGAAGTTGCTGTCACCGCCGCCGAAGTCCCCGCCGCCGAAGTCCCCGCCGCCGAAGTCCCCGCCGCCGAAGTCCCCGCCGCCGAAGTCCCCGCCGCCATCTCCGCCGAAGTCACCGCCGCCGAAGTTGTCGCCGCCGCCGTAATAGCCCGGATCCCCATAGCCGTATTCGTTGTTGATGAAGATCGGCGGAGAGGCGAGCGCCTCGCCGAGCAGGAATCCGCCGAGCATGGCCCCGCCGTAACCGAAACCGCCCCAGTACGCCGGAGCGAAGCCGGAGTTGACGTACGGGACCCGCGCACCCGAAGTGTTCTCCACCGTGCGCATCTGCGGCGAGATGCCCTGATCGATCTTGCGCTCGTCGTCGATACAGACCGGGACCATCCGGCTCGGGCCGCCGTCCGGGGGTGCCCAGGACACGTCGGTCACCGACATGCCGTGCCGCGGATCGAAGAAGCACATCGGGCGCCGCCCGGGTTTGGGCTGACCGTTCGCGAGGGCTTCGGCGCAGGCCAGACGGTACTGGCCCTCGGCGATGTTCCGGCTGACGGCCCTCATGTCGTCGGGGCGGCGGGCCGCGTCCAGGGCGGCGGTGCCGCGCTCGTACGCGGCCAGCGCGGCGGCCTGCTCGGCCGCCGCCTCCGGGTTGCTCTGCACGGAGACGTCGTTCTGGTGATCGGTGATCCTGTTGTTGAGCGCGAGCAGGTCGTCCTGGGCCGCGGCCTTGGCCTCCTTGAGTTCTTGCTCCCTGCGCTGGCGGCGGGGGCGCCAGATCAGGAAGCCGCCCAGCACCACCAGGAGGAGGATGACGCCGACGACGATCAGGACATTGCGCAGCGTGTGCGAGGGCGGACTGGTCGCCGCGCCTCCGGAACCGGAGCCCGCCTCCTGCTGCACGTCGCGGGCGAAGTCCTGCAGCGCGGCGAAGATATCCTGATCGGCCTGGTGCTGCCCGACCACGGTCGTGGCGATGTTCGCGGCGGCGCCCGGCGCCAGCACGCCCCGGTTGTATGCGCCGAAATGCTTCAGCCGGCTATCCAGGAAGCCGACCACGAACTGGCTCTTCTCGGCGCCGAGGGTGCTGATGATCTGGCGCATCGCCGCGTTGTAGCCCGACGAGCCGGAGGCCGCGACCACCAGGTAGATGTCATCGCTGCCGATCTGCCGTTCAAGCTGGGCCTGCTGGCTCTGGGAGACGAGGCTGCGTCCTTCGCTGGTGACGCAGACGTGGTGCTTGGCGAGGCAGTCTGCCAGCGTTTCAGCCCTAGCCGGAGCGCTAGACAGCCAGACCACCGCGACCACGCCGATGATGAGGGCCAGGAGTCGTCGCACGTCGCAACCTCCGTTCACCGTCACGTTCACACTATGTGGCGCACGGCACGCAGGCGAGGTGCCGCTGACCTAGCCGGTAGCGCAGCTTGCGGCCAGTATGGCAGAGGCCGCCACCGTCAGGAGCACCACCGACGGCCAGCAGCTCAGCAGCCCGATGGCTGTCGGGCGGACGAGCGGAAGGTCGTCTATCCAGTCAGGACCTCCGGGCTTCCTGACGTGACGGCCCCGTCTCCAGCTCATCGCCGAAATCCTGGATGGCCCGGGCGAGCCTGGCGGGCTGATCCAGCGGGATGAGCGTGTAGCTGTCGTCGATCTCGGTCAGCCGTCCTCGCGGGAGGAGGCTGGCCAGGCGCCGCCCGTGCTCGGGTGGCATCACCCGGTCCCGGCTGGCCCAGACGACGAGAGCGGGGCGGTTGAATTCCGGCAGCCGTTCGGCCGCCGCCAGCAGGAAACCGGTGTCGGCGGCCGCGGCACGAAGCATCCGCACGGTGTCGCGGCGAGTCTCGGGCCTGGTCAGGACCGGCCTCATCCACCGGGCCGTGGCCGCGTCGCCCCGCATCGTCAGCCAGCCGAACGCGATCGGCAGCCGCCGCACCGCCCGCAGCCGCATCTGCTGCATGAACAGCCCGAACAGCGAGGGCGGGAGCTTGCCGGTGGCCAGCAGCGTCCGGCCGGTCAGGCCGGGAGGGAAGTTGTCGAACGCGTCGCACGAGACGAGCACCGCGCGCCCCGTCCGGGCATTGCCGTCGGCCATGAGCAGCTGGACGAGTGCCCCGCCGGTGTCGTTGCCGACCAGGGTGACGTCGCGAAGGTCCAGGCGGTCGAGGAACTCCGCGGCCAGCCCGGCTATCCCGGGTAGCGACAGGTCGGCGCCGGGGTCCATCGGGTGACGATGCGCGCCGAGCGGCAGGGTCGGCGCCACGCACCGGTGGCTGGCGGACAGGGCGGCGATCACGTCGTCCCACAGCGTGGCGTCCATCATCAGCCCGTGCAGCAGCACGAGCACCGGCCCGTCGCCGCCGGTGTCCTGGTACTCGATGGTGCCGGCGGAGAGCTGGATCTGGTTCATGCCGGCCGCCCCGCGGACTCGGCGGTCGCACCCGGCCGGCTGGCCTGCGGCTCGCCGGAGAGATGCCGGCACAGGAAGGACAGTTCGGCCTCGACGGCACGCTCGTGCCCGCCGAGGAACGGCTCGTAGTGCCCGCCGGGCATCCGGACGAGCTCACCCCGCGGCGCCCGGTTCGCGGCGCGGACAGCGGGTGCGGCCAGCGCCGACTGGTCCTGGTCACAAACCAGGACCAGCAGTGGGCACCGTACCTGGGCGGCGTACCGGCCCGGCCGGTAGAACACAAGGCGAAGGGCCGAACGGGCGGCGACCTCCTGCCGCCAGTCCGGATACCTGCCATCCGGGTCGAGCGCCCGGCTGCCGTCCCGCCCGTCCGGCGTAGTGAGCAGCGCGACGGTTCCCGGCTCGCCGGAGAGCGGCACCAGCCTCGCCGGCCGCCTGGCCAGCGCGCCGGCGGCGTCGGCGACACCCAGGGCGGCGAAGCGGAGCATGGCGAGCGGCTTCTGATGCCGCGCCGCGTTGCGTGACGCCGCCGGGCCGTCGGCGTTCGGCGTCTGCGCGATCGCCGCGGCGAGCTCGGGATTGCGCGCCGCGATGCGGAACACATGACCGCCCGAGGAGGAAAAGCCCCAGATCGCGAGCCGGGCCGGGTCGACTCCGGGCAGCGTCCGGGCGTAGCCGATCGCGGCCTGCCAGTCGGCGAGCTGCTCCCCGACGCGCTGCACGTGGCGCGGCTGCCCTCCGCTCTCCCCGATGTTGCGGTAATCGAAGGCCAGGACGCCGAACCCGGCCTCGTTGAACCGCCTGGCGAACCGGTCGGTGCCCGGCTCCTTGGTCACCGCGAAGCCGCCGGTCATGATCACGCAGCCGCCGTTGGTCCCTGGATAGTGCCAGGCGGCGCACTCGGTTTCGCCGCTGACGAACCGGATTCTCTGCCGTTCCATGGATACCCCCGTATCGCATCCAGCTGAATTTGCCCTCGGCAGAAGTGAACCACGTGGTTCGCAAAATGTCCATCCGGTTGCGTCCCGGGACGGACGGCTAGTTCCCGGCGGCTTCCTCACGCTCGAGGGCACGGGTCAGGGCCTTGAACCCGGCCTCGACCCCGGTGGTGTTCCCGCTGGTCAGCCAGTCGATGAGGAAGCCGCGCAGGGCGGCGAGGATCATCTCGGCGACTTCGAGCTTGCGCTGGTCGGGCCACTGCGGCGGGCAGATCGACAGCAGCGTCGGCAGGTACTGCTGCGACGCGCCCCGGCCGAGTTCGCCGTAACGCGCCGGGTCGTACATCGTCAGCCCGATGGCCTGATCGAGCACCCGGGATTCCTCGCCGAGGAGGGCCGGCCAGATGGCGCGGACCCGCTCCGCCAGCGACTGCCCTTCCGGGCCCGCGGCGATCGCGGCCAGCGCGTTGCCGATGCGCCGCTCGCGCAGCTGGAAGATGGCCTGCGCGAGCAGGTCATCGGCCCCGTCGAAGTGGTAGAGCAGCACCTTGTGCGTGGTGCCGGCGGCCCGCGCCGCCCGCCGGAGCGAGAAATCAACCAGGCCGTTGACCGCGAGGTCGTCGGACACCCGCTCCAGCAGTTCCCGGCGCCTGGCCTCGCCCCGTGGCGAACCGGCCGAGCGCCGGTAGCCGGCCCGCCCCGGCGCGCCGTCGTCGGCGGCGTTCACAGCGACAGCATCCATGGTCAGACGCTAGCTCCTCGGCGGGATAGCCGCCGATACCCTACCGTCTACCCGCAGGAGACCTAGCCGTCGGCCCCGCGGCGGAACCGGAACCGGGGCCGGCAGCTTGTCCTCCCGTCCCGCCAGGCTCGCCGGCGGGATGGGTATCTCAGGTGCGGCAGGGCATCAGCGGACGCCGCGCAGCGGCCGTGTCGGTCACGGTGGGAGTAGGAGACCGGGGAACGCGGCCGCCACGCGGCAGTTGATACGGGCGGCACCCGCCTCGTCGCGGGCCCTGCCGTCCTGGCCGGCGCGCTGCACACGGAGCACGCCCTCGACCAGAAGCTAGTGGGTGATCGTACCGAACGTCACGTTGCGTGAATAGATCGTCTGCCAGCGGATCCCGCCGCCGGGATGGGTGGCCGCGACCATGTGATGGCCGCCTTCGTAGACGGCCACGTGGTAGACGTAGCTGTTCGGGTTGGAGTTCACGTGGAAGAACACGAGGTCGCCGCCCCACGCGCGGCTTTCGCTCTCGCGGCGGAAGTGCCGGAACTGGGCGTCCGCGGTCCGCGGGATCGATTTGCCGTAGTGGCGGTACACGTAGCTGGTGAGCCCGCTGCAGTCGAAGCCGGTGCTGGGGGAGCTGCCGCCGTACACGTAGGGGACCCTCCCCACGAACGACGCCGCGTACCCGGCCACCTTCTGGTTGAACGACAGCGAGTGGGCGCTAGCCGTTCCTACTGGGAGAAACGCCAGAGATACTGCCATCGTTCCGGCGATGGTGCCTACCTTATGTCGGATTGACACAGACCCGCTCCTTAAACGGTTCCTGGAGTCCGAGGAATGCACCGTGCGGCGGCGGCCGGTGCCGCGGGCCGCTCCGTGGTCGCTGCTTTGTCAACGACTGGCCCGCGTAACGCAGGGAAAGCGCTTCTTTACGCTCCGAAAAAGATCCCTGGTGCGAAATCAGCATGCGACATGAAGGGCTGGAATGTCTCGCAAATCCAGAAAATGTTCCAGTTTATGGAACATTTTGCTATACACGAGTTACATAGTTATCAGCTTTCACAGGAGATAACATCAAGGTTACTGAAGTATCTCGGTGTAGTTACTGTATGTATTTATTAGCTGTAACCAATACATATCAGAACGTGCTCATTAACCATTTATCATGTCTCTGAGCTGGGAAGACATCGAACTTACCGGTAAGGGTGATAGTTCCCGGCGCACCGGTCACGCCCCCGGGATCCGCTCGCTGGCGCATGCCACCGTCAGGATCCGCGGCCGCCGCGGGGACGCGGCCGCCGGTCAACCAGTGACTTATTGTAAGTTTTCGCGTACCTTAAGTAAGGTAGTGGTCGATCGGCCCAGCGCCCTGGCGGTGGTCCGAGCGTCTGGGCGACAGCAAGAGGATGCTGAACCGCGACCCCGTTGGCCCGCGCCCGTGACCGCGGCGCCACCGCCAATGACACCCGCGCATTGGTCCCGGCGCACAGCAGAATGGTACGCGTAACAGTCCGGGCAATGGCGTTGAACGCGGAAAATTATCGTCGCGGCCAACGGTGAATCGGCATTGCCGGGCCCCCGGCAGCAAAGGATGACGAGGTGAGATTGCCGTCGCAATGATCCCCGGCCCGGCCCGTTCATACGACGTGGATGTCCCAGCCATGTCGTTGACACGACGTGAATGTGGCATCCACGCCTTATCGCTGGGTGCGGGCGGTGCCGGAGTGACGGAAGTCCGCTTTATCCGGCGCGAGGCCCCCGGGCCACGGCCGCAGGCGGGCGCGGGTACAGCCGGAACATACGGCTCACCCAGACGCCGCGGACGTTGCCCTTGTGCTCCAGCGAGGCGGGCACGATGTAGCCGCTGGCGAGGAAGAACACGAAGACGCCGTACTGGCCGGGTCGAAAGGGTGAAAACTAGAAGGGCCGAAGGGGAAGAAGGGAGACAGGGGATGCTCACGTTCGGCGTGGTGGTGCTGGGAGTTACCGATCGGCCCCGGGCCGGGGAGTTCTGGTGCGCGGCGCTCGGCTATCGGGTGCGCGGCGACGGCTTCGGCGGCTGGTCCACGGTCCTGGAACCGGTCGGCGGGACCGGCACCAGGATCGCGCTGCAGCTCAGCGAGACGCCGCCGGAGGACTACCCGCGGCTCCACCTCGACCTGCACGTCGCGGACGCGGCCGAGCAGGAGGCGGAGGCGGACCGCCTGGTGTCGCTGGGCGCCCGTCGCGTCGACTGGGACCGCTATCCCGACGATCCCGACTTCGTCGTGCTGGCCGACACCGAAGGCAACCGGTTCTGCATCGTCGACCTCGGGCACGAAAGCCGCCAGCCCGGACAGCCCCGGCCCGGGCAGGACAGCTAGCCGGCCGCCGGGGAGTCCGTCATCGGCTGGCCCTGGCGGTACATCTGCGGCGGCTTGTTCCCCGCGGCCTGCCCGCCGTCGACCGGGATGACCGTCCCGGTGATGAACGAGGCCTGGTCCGAGCACAGCCAGAGCACCGTCTGGGCCACCTCGGCGGCCGTGCCCATGCGCCGCATCGGCGTCGACATCGACGCCGCGCGTATCGCCTGCTCGCCCGCCGCTTCGATGTGGTAGGTCCGGATCGGGCCCGGTGCGACGACGTTGACCCGGATGCCCTGGTCGGCGTAGTCCAGCGCGGCCACCTTGGTCAGGCCGATGATCCCGGCCTTGCCCGCGACGTAGGCCGCCAGGTTGGCCGTGGCGTTCAGCCCGGCGATGGAGGCCATGTTCACGATCGCGCCCCCGCCGCTCGCCAGCATGGCCGGGATCTGGAACTTCATCCCGAGGAAGGTGCCGCGGATGTTGGTGGCGATGCCGAGGTCGAACTCATCCGGGTCGATGTCGGCGAGCGGGGCCGGCAGCGGGCCCGCGGTGGCGTTGTTGAACGCCGCGTCGAGTCGGCCGAACGCGGACACGGCCTGGTCCACCACGTGACGCACCGAGTCTACGTCGGTGACGTCGGCGCCCACGGCGAGCGCCCGGCCGCCGCGCGCCTGGATGCCGTCGGCTACGGCCTTGAGCGCGGTGGTGTCGCGGGCGGCGAGCACCACGGCGGCCCCGGCGGCGGCGAATGCCTCGGCCGTGGCCGCGCCGATGCCCTTGCTCGCCCCGGCCACCAGCGCGACCCGCCCGCTCATCGGCTGGCCCTCGACATGATCGTTCATGATGCGTCTCCTGTAATAATTAGACATCAAAGCATATGATATCAAACGGTTAGATGCCTACCGAGAAGTGCTACCCTTCGCTCATGCCCCGCCCCGCACATCAGCCGCTCGGCCTGCACCTGACCAGGGTCTCGAGGACCGTCAGCCGCGCCTTCGGCGACACCCTGGCGGCGGCGGGCGGGTCGCTGCCGGTCTGGCTGGTGCTGATCTCGCTGAAGAGCCGGCCGCTCGCCAGCCAGCGCGAGCTCGCCGAGGAGGTGGGGATCCAGGGAGCGACGCTCACCCATCACCTGGACACGATGGAGTCCGCCGGGCTGGTCACCCGGCGTCGCGATCCGGCGAACCGCCGGCTGCACCTGGTCGAGCTGACCCCGGTCGGCGACGCGCTCTTCCTGCGGCTGCGGGACGCGGCCGCGGCCTTCGACCGCCGGCTGCGGGGCGGCCTGTCGGAGGACGAGGTCGGTCAGCTCGAGGCCCTGCTGACCAGGCTCAGGGATAACGTCTCAGGCGGCTGACCTGAGCTGGGCCAGGTCCACGCCTGGCCAGTCCCGCAGGCCCGCCTCGCCCGCCTCGGTCACCGTGACGATGCGGCTGGCCTCCCTGGTGGCGATCCAGCGGCGCTCGAGCATGTTCCTGGTCAGGGCGGCGCCCAGGCTGCCGGCCAGGTGATAGCGGCGCTCGCTCCAATCCCGGCAGGGCCGCAGCAGCGGCCGGGTCCGCCGATCGAGCCGGTCCACCTCGATGCCGAAGCGGCCGAACTCCGCCGCCCCCTCCGGTCCCAGCACGTAGCCGCCGTCTTGTTCCCGGAGCAGACCGCGCCCGAGCAGCGCCTCGGCGACCGAGACGCCGACCGCGCCGGCCAGGTGGTCGTAGCACATCCGCGCCCAGCGCAGGCTCCTGGCCCGGCTCGCGTCGCGGAGCGAGCTGACCTTGGTCGCGGGCGCGAGCAGGATGAGGATCTCCAGCGCGTCGGCCACAGGCTCTGAGGCGATCGAGTACAGCTGCTGCCGCCCGCTTGGCTTGGCGCGGACCAGCCCACCCTCGACCAGCTTCTTCAGGTGCGCGCTGGCCAGGGAGCGGGAGATGCCGGCCGCCTCGGCCAGGGCCGAACCCGACTGCGGCGTCCCGCCGAGCAAGGTCAGGAGCATCTGCGCGCGGTGCCGGTCGGCCATCAGCGCGGCCACCGAGGCCAGGTCGGCGTCCGGGTCCATGACCCCACCCTAGCGGAAGGACAGTCAAATTAAGGTTTGACGGTTTGCCCGTTAGGGTCGATGTCATGGCTAGCACGACGGCTGCCAGGAGGAGACCGCGCGCCTGGCTCAGGATCGCGTTCGCGATGTTCGCGGTCGGCTGGGGCGCCAACCAGTTCTCGCCGATGCTCATCGTCTACCGGCATGAGCTCACTCTGACCGCGGGCGAGGTGGCTGGCCTCTTCCTGGTCTACGCGCTAACCCTGATTCCCGGGCTGCTCGTCGGCGGGCCGGCCTCGGACCGGTTCGGTCGGCGCCCGGTGGTCTGGCCTTTCGTGGCGCTGTCCCCGCTGGCCACATTGCTGCTGGTGCTCGGGCCGCGGTCGGTGGCCGCGATCGCCGTCGGCCGGGCGCTGGCCGGGCTGTGCTCGGGTGTCGTTTTCGGCGCGGCCACCGCGTGGGTGCAGGACGTGTCCCCGGACGAAGGGCCCGGTAAAGGGCTGAGCGCCCGGCGGTCGGCGCTCGCGCTGACGGCCGGGTTCGGGCTCGGCCCGGTGGTGGCCGCCGTGCTCGCCCAGTGGGCGGGCGACCCGCTGGTGGTGCCGTACCTGCCGCACCTGGTGATCGGCATCGCGGCCGCTGCCGTGCTCGCGCGGACGCCCGAGGGCCCCGCCGAGCGCCTGGCGCGACCTCGGCTGGCGCGATCTCGGATGGCGGGGCGGCGCTGGCCGCCGGCCGCGATCCGCACCCGGCGGTTCTGGCTGGCCGTCGCGCCGGCCAGCCCGCTGGTGTTCGGCTCGGTGGCGCTGGCCATAGTGGTGCTGCCGGAGGAGGTCACCAGCGCGCGGACCCTGTCGGCCGGTTTCGCCGGGCTGATGACCGCGCTGTCGTTCGCGGCCGGGGTGGCGGTGCAGCCGTTCGCGCGGCGGCTGCGCGACATGCTCGCGGGCGCCGTGGCCGGCCTTGGCTGTGCGGCGGCCGGCGCCGCGGTCGGGATCGCCGCGGTGGCCGCCGCCGGCCGCGTCCTGGCCGGCGTCGCCGCGGTACTCCTCGGCCTGGCCTACGGCCTGTGCCTGGTGTCGGGGCTGCGGCAAGCCGAGCACATGGCCAGCCCGGACGAGCGCGGCGCCGTGATCGCCTGTTACTACGCCATGGCCTACACCGGCTTCGCGGTTCCCTACCTGGCGGCCGGCCTCGGCGCGGTGGCCGGGAAGAGCGGCGCGTTCGTCGCGCTGACCGCGATCATCACCGCGCTCGCGCTGTGGACCGCCGGGTACGCGGCCAGCCTGCGCCGGGCCGCCCGGGTGCCGGAAGGTGACGCTATTGTCAGGTGGTCGCCGGGAAACTGCAATTCCATGTCACGGTGAGGTAACGGCCCGGTTCGTTCGGATAATTAAAAAACATTTTTGGACCGAACGGGTCATGGTGCCCGCCCCGGCGCCCGTGACCTGCGCTGCTGATGGTGCGCCTCGACCGCCACCCGGTCCGTCCGAGGGCCCGACCAGGACCATACTACGTTCCATTCCGGTCCATGTTGTTCCATAATCAAGCTCGGATTTCGGTTTTCAGCCAAGCGTTGACGGCCGCCTGTTTTCCCAGTACATCTTGCTAGATAGCCCATTCTCGGCGAACGGGTCAGCAAAGGGAATCGCCACCGGGATAGACCGCGGCGGAGGCGGTGGGGAGGGAGTGCGTGATGGCGGGGCTGCCGTTGGTGGGGGACGAGTTCGCGGGCTACCGGGTGCGCGCGGTGCTCGGCCGCGGCGGGATGAGCGTGGTCTACCAGGCCGAGAACCTCCGGCTGAGCAGCGTTATCGCGCTGAAGGTGCTGGCGCCGGAACTGGCCGCCGACGACGTGTTCC
>Ga0306920_100015720_pt1 | contig 10390 bp, 2 predicted proteins | sample flu12Cox44000170_FD_204666 | JGI IMG/M metagenome (GOLD analysis project Ga0306920, IMG submission 204666) | Lab enrichment of tropical soil microbial communities from Luquillo Experimental Forest, Puerto Rico - flux4day.12C.oxic.44.000.170 (v2)... | ecosystem: Environmental > Terrestrial >...
GTGATAGGTAAAGTCGAGCGAGGTAGATCCAACCCGCACGTTGTGAATTGCAACGTCGTTCCAGTCCCGGGGCAGGTGCGGCGCCAACACCACGCTGGACTTCAGGGCGTTAACTTCAAGTCCCATCAGGCCGCGCAACAGCGGACTGATCACCATCGCCGATGACCAGATCTGGTGCGGCGTGCTGGTGGAGAGTTGGGTGTAGAAGTCGCCAGAGAGCACTTCGGTCACCCGGCCCGGCGATCCGTCGTGCGCGAGCTGAGCGTTGGCCATGAGGTTGGCATAGCCGTAGAGCGGGCGGTGATAGCGGTATCCGGCAACGGAGGCCCATCCGGTGAAGAGCGGCCAGACGCTGCCGAAGTGGTATCCCACAGGCGAGTACACAGGGTCCTTCTGCGAGATGATGCGCATGCCCCAGTCGGCCTGGTGGTCAGGCGCAGCGATGGTGTTCAGGAACAGGTCGCTGTTGTGCTGGTCGAGCTGGCCGAACCACATGGGCACAGTGCCGAGCACGCTGGTCTTATCGATACGCTTGCCTGCGGTGTCGAGCGCGTACCCGTAGGAATTTTTGTCAGGCGACCAGAACTGGTCCTCCATGGTCTTGCGCTGGCCTGCGGCCTCCTGGTCGAGCGCCTGGGCAACGTCGCTCTTGCCGAGTGCGCGCGCGAGACTGGCCAGCGACTCCACTCCCGCAGTGCCGACGCCCGCCTGATACAACTCGCCGGAGATAGGCACGAGGGGAGCGCCGTTGGTCTGGTACTGCTCACCCGGTTGGGGACGCAGAGGACCACCCTCGATCCATCCGTGGCCGATGTGCAGGTTTTGTGAAAGACCGTTAGGTCCGTAGGTGGACTTCAGAAACTGATAGGCGTGCCACACGCTGTCCCAGTGATCGCGGGCGAAGGCAACATCGCCGCTGGCGCGCACGTAGTCGGCGAACCCGATGAGGTAGAGCGGCGTGCCGTCGGCGGAAGCCGTGCCGTAGGGAAAGTCCTTCCACCAATCGACCAACTTCACGGTCTGGGCGATTTCATGGGGGATCCGGCCGTCAGAGCGCTGATACATCTGGAGAAATTCAAGCGCGGTGCGCGTGGTCTGGAAGTCACCAATGGAGTTGAGTGCAAGCGCAGTCCACATGGAATCGCGGCCGAAGTACCAACTGAATCCTGGACGATGACTGCCGCTGGAGATGTTGTATCCGGCGACCAGCCCGTTACCCGCGAAGGCTTGGTCCACCCGACCCTGTAGCGTGCTGATGCGTGACCAGTCGTAAGCCAGTTGCAGTTCACGGTCGGGCAAGGAGAGTTTCACCGTACTGTCGAGGTAGTGCGCGTAGTAGTCGCGGGCTTGGTTTACGAGTGCGGCGTCGCCCGCCTGCAGCTTGTGGTAGAGGTCCTCGGCTTGGGTCTGGTTTTCAAACGACGCGACCATGACAAAGCGATAGGTCGTATTTCCCTTGACCGGCGGACCGAAGGCGATGACATCGGTATTTCCGGCGGAATAGTTGGCGCTGTAGGACGTGGTGGGAGCGCTGGCTCCCGCGGCGCCGGCGATGGCAAGGAAAGCATGGCGGTCGCTGCCGAAACGGAAGGCGTTGAGTTTCGCGTCCCATTGACTGTATCCGTCGCCCATGCCGGCGGGCCACATCCAGGCGACGTCGGGGACAAACGACGCCTCGACGGCGACTGGGCCCAAGCTGTTGACCTCGATGGTGACGATGGCAGCGCGCTCTTTGATGGGAACGAACCAGGTGACGCACGCAGTGAAGGAGTCGTAGATGTAGCGAAGCGAAACCGATTCGGGCCGGACGGTGAGGGTGCGCGGAATCGCTTCACCGGAGAGAACTTCGTCGCCCAGCCGGAACTTGAGATGGAAGTCGCGGAAGATCTTGAGGGGGTAGATCCAGGCCTCGAACCTGCCGTCTTCGCGGCCGAACAGCCCGGCTTGCGGGCCCACAGCGTCGAGGAATTGCCAGTTGCGCGCAGCCCGCGTCAGCGTCATAGCGCCGGAGTTGTCACACCCGGCTTGGGCGAACAGCGACGTGGAGGAGAGTGCGATCACGGCGGCAAAGAGAGCAAGCGATTTGAGTTGCATGGAACCGGACGCGCCAACGGGCGCGACTGATGGTATTGGAATCGCGGGGCATGTGCAATGGGCCTCACGGGAAGGGGGATCTTTCGAGTCGATAGGAAACCCCATTCCGTATGGCTGTGGTTAGCGCGGGGGCAGGTTCTCCGGTTGCACGTTCCAGCCGCTAACCTCGAAATGCGCGGGTGCTTTGCCGAGATCGGCGGCGCGATAACGCACAGGGATGACACGTACTTCTCCCGGCAACAGCGAGACGAAATTGTCGTCGAAGAACGCGGGAACAAGGTCGTCTCCATCGCTCTTCACCAGGCGCAGGTGGACCATGAAAGCCAGGGTCTTGGTCGGGTTGCTCACTCTCAACTCCTGGTACAGGAGTCCGCCGTCACATTCCGCAGATGCGACGGGCGGAGTGGTCGGCGCGGCACTGGGACGCACGGCGAAGGGCGTAGCACACGGAGATGTGGCGGGCTTGGTCTGCACCCGCAGTGACACCGGTGCGAGGTCCTGCAGGGCGGTCATGTCGGCGTAGGCGCTCTGCGGCGTGTTGACGGTGTCGTGGGTTTTTTCCCAGGCCAACTCATCGGGCTTGGTGGAGAGCCAGTAGAAGTTCTCGCTGAGCTGCTTGCCCGCTGCATCGTTGGCGGTGAGCTTCAGGAAGTAGGTCGTCGTCAGGTCGGCGGGAGGCACGACGTTGAAGGCTACGGCGGCCGCGTCCGGCGTGACATTGATCTTTGCCGTCTGCGACCATTTCTCGCTGGCATCGAGGTTATAGAGCTTGGCGGTTACGGCAACGTTGGCGAGCGTCTGTCCGTTCTCGCTCACCACGGCCACGCTGCCATCGTTGTAGGAGTACAGCACGTGCACGGGCTCGTTCGCCTTCTTGGTGCCGTAGTAGCCGCCGGCGGGGACGAGGTAGTAGTCGTAGAGGTGCCAAATCAGCGAAGGCCAGGCATTGTTCAGCATCCACTGGATGACTCCAGTGGAGTTGAACTTGTTGCGCGAATAGGCCTCGAACATGGCGCGCTCGCCCTCGTAGTCCATGGCGTAGGCCTTGCGCGCAAAGTCTTCGAGATCTTCGGGTGCGCCGTAACGGTTCTCCAGTGAAGTGTTGTAGAAGGTGATGGTCTGGAAGCGTTCGCCGCCTTCGTGCAGTCCCCAGGTCTCATTTTGCGGCCACAGCTGGTCGGAAGGAAGGAACTTGCGCAGGCTTGCGGGAAGGGGGATGGCAGGGCCCGGACTGGTTTCAGTGTTGAATCCCCAGGCACCCCCCAATTTCGTGTCAGTCAGCCAGTAATTCGGCGGAACGTAATCGTACGGGCCCGTCATCTTTACGCCGGATGGACCGGTCACCGAAGTTGGAGTGGCAGAGGCGGAGGAAAGGAACGGATTGGGCCATAGTTGCTCCTTGCCGATCCGCAGGTACACCGCCTCGACACCCGGGATGGGCGGGTTGTCGCTGCCATTGAGCCAAACCAGCAGGCTGGGATGATTGCGCAACAAGCGCATCTGGTCGCGCATCGAATTTTGCGAGACGTAGTATTGAGCGGGGCCCCACTCGTTCCAGCGCTCCCACATATCGCAGCAGCACCAGCCGGCCATGATGAAGATGCCGTACTGGTCGGCGAGGTCGTAGAACGCCTGGCTCTCCAGCTTGCCTTCGAGGCGAATGGTGTTGAGTCCGAGATCGCGCACGTAGCGGAATTCGGTTTCCATGCGCTGGGGCGAGGAACGCAACAGCATGTCGGGCGCCCATCCGCCGCCGCGGATGACGATGGGCTTGCCGTTGATCTTGAACAGCGTGTGCTGATTGTTCAGTTCCGACGTGACCTCGCGAATGCCGAAGTGCACATCCTGCGATTCCGAGGGTTTGCCATCGACGGCGGCGCTGACACGTGCGCGGTAGAGCGTGGGAGTGCCGAGTTGCGCGGGCCACCACAACTTAGGATTCTTGAGGGTCAACTCGTGAAACTGCTCCGGGCCGAAGATAACGGTCTTCTTCTCTTCGCTCTCAAGCGCCACCTCCTGATGAATCTTCTTGCCATCGATCTCCCAGGAAATGTCGGCTTTCACCGGGTGATTGGTGACATTCCACGCCTCGACCACCGGAGTCAGTTGCGCCGTGGTGTAGTTGTCCTCCAGTTTGTTGGCGACGTAGGGGAAGCGCAACTGTACCGGCCCGCTGGCCGTAAGGTACACGTCGCGGAAGAGGCCGGTATTCTTGTCGGGCGGCGAAGGACTCCAATCCACCCAGGTGATGGCCAGATCGTCCGGGGTTTGGGGGAAGACCTCGATGGCGAGGACATTCTCGCCGGAGTAGTAAAGTCCGTTGCCGAGGTTGAGTTCGAAGACGCGCCAGGTTCCGGCCAGGTCATCTTTGCGGGCGATCTGGTTGCCGTTTAGCCACACGTCCGCACGGTAGTTCACGCCATCCAGGTGCAGAGCCAGGGTGCGGCCGGCAAAATTCGCAGGCAAGCGGAACTGGGTGCGATACCACCAGCCGCATTTGTAGGGACTGTCGTCGAGCATGGCCAGGTTCGCGAACTGCGTACCTAGGGGGTAGTCCATGCCGGGCAACTTGCGCAGGTTCATTCCATAAAACGGGTCCTTGATGACTCCGGCTGCGACCTGGGCAGCCATGACGGTGGCGGGCACGGTGGTCGGAATCCAGCCTAGGGGCCGGTAGAGCAGGGAGGACAGGGTTTCGCCATCCAGCCCAGGGTCCGTGCTGTCCTTCAAGCCAACCGGGCCCGTGGTAGAACCCTGCAGCACACAGGCTGACTGCAATTGCCATCCGGTGCGCAAATCCAGACGTGCGGCCGATGGGGCGGGCGTGGGCGGAGTCGCGGCGAAAAGCGAGCAAGATGCGAAGGCAATGTCGAGTATGGCAAGCAGGAGAATACTTCGTAGAAGTGACGAATGTGGGCGGCGGGACATAGAGATTCCTCGGAGAGAATGGTACATGAGCCGGCGATGATGTATTCTGGATGGAAATAAAATCAATCGCGCCCGATGAAGGCACAGGCCGGGCATTCGCAGGACATCCGCTGCCCTTGCCAGGCTTCGACTTCTTTATCTATCGTACCAGATCGATTCTGTTCGATATTGCCAGAATGGCTCCATCGGGCCACAAAGGTGAAAATACTTTCGTCCTAGCGAAACTACCCCATTTGTGGCTTTGACGACGGACGGCGGGGATGTTAGCCTCCTTTGTCCAGGCGTTCTTGACTTATGATCGATTTTGATCGACCATGAGCATAATTGGGGGTGCAGTATGAGGTCTATCCGCGCGCTTGTGGTTGCCGTTTCCTTTCTTTTTCTTCTCTCCGTTGTCGCAGCAGCGCAAAGTACCGGGCAGATCACCGGTACGGTGCATGATCCCAGCGGCGCTATCGTAGCGAATGCCCAGGTCAAGGTTAGCAGCCCAGAGCACGGCATCACGCGGGAGATGCAATCCAACGGCGCCGGCGAGTACCTGGTTGGCGGTCTTCCGGCCGGCACCTACGACCTGACGGTGAGCGCCCCCGGGTTCAAGACCTACCAGGCCAAGGGAATCGTGCTGCGTGTGGCGCAGAAGACGCGCGCCGACGCCGAGTTGCAGGTGGGCGGGGGTTCGGCCGAAGTGACGGTCGAAGGCCAAAGCATAGGTCAGGTGGAGACGCAGTCTTCCGAGCTGTCAGGCGTGATCACTGGCAAGGAGATTTCGCAGCTCCAGCTGAACGGCCGGAACTTCACCCAGTTGGCGACGTTAGTGCCGGGCGTCAACAACCAGAGCGGCCAGGATGAAGGCACGGTGGGCATCAACGGCAACGTGGCCTTCAGCTTCAATGGCGGCCGAACCGAGTACAACAACTGGGAGCTGGACGGCGGCGACAATATGGACAACGGCAGCAACTCTACGCTGAACGTTTATCCGAGCGTCGATGCAATTGCCGAAGTCAAGGTGTTGACCTCCAACTACGGCGCGCAGTACGGGCGCAGCGGTTCGGGCACGGTGGAAGTCGAGACCAAGTCCGGCACCAGCAGCTTTCACGGCGACGCCTACGAGTTCGTGCGCAACACTGCGTTCAATGCCAGGAACTATTTCCAAAGCTACGTGCCGCAGTACAACAAGAACGACTTCGGCTACACGATTGGCGGGCCGATCTTTATCCCGGGACACTTTAACACCAAGAAGCAGAACACATTTTTCTTCTGGTCGCAGGAGTGGCGCAAAGAACGTGTTCCGGGACAGATCTTCAACACGCCGGTACCCTCCAATGCCGAGCGCCAGGGGAACTTCAACGACCTATGCCCGAACCCCACGAGCGGGTCGTTTGCCGATTGTCCGGTCAATCCGGCGACGGGCCAATATTTTCTCAACAACCAGGTGCCGGTCGATCCGGCCGGCGCAGCGCTGTTGCCTCTGATCCCTGTGGCCAACGCGGGTGTGCCGGGAGCGGCACTCTATAACGCGTCGCCCTCGCAGCCGACCAACTGGCGCGAGGAACTCTTACGCGTTGACCAGAACCTTGGGCAGAAGTGGCACGTAATGTTCCGCTATACGCACGACTCGTGGAACACGGTCACGGCCACGCCGGTGTTCACCGGGAGTTACTTTCCGACCGTACAGACCAACTTTATAGGACCGGGAGAGAGCATTGTGGCGCGGGTGACGACCAACTTCACCCCCACGCTGTTGAATGAGTTTGTGGCCGGTTACACGGCGGACCACATCTCTTTTTTCTCCACCGGAACGCCTAACCCCAACGCTTGGCAGCGACCGGCCAACCTGCCGATGGGCGCGATTTTCAATAATGGTTTTGGCGGGAAGCTGGCGGCCATCACCCTGACGGGCAATGCCGCCTACGGTGGGACATTCTACCAAGATCCCAATGGCGAGTGGCCGGAGGGCCCTTATAACTCAAATCCGACTTATACATACCGCGACAATGTCACGAAAGGTTTGGGACGCCACAACCTGCAGTTCGGGGCTTATTTTGTGGCCGCGCAAAAGAACGAACTGAGCAGCCAGATGGTGAATGGCTCCCTAGGCTTTGATACCAGCGCGACTTCTGTGACCACAGGAAATAGTTTCGCTGACCTGCTGCTGGGCCAAATCGCCAGCTTCCAGCAGGCCAGCACGAATATAAAGTTCTATAACCGCTACAAGATTTTCGAACCGTACCTGCAGGACGATTGGCGCATCACCCCCCGCCTTACGCTCAACCTCGGCTTGCGGATCAGCATGTTCGGCACGTACTACGAAAAGTACAATCACGCCTACAACTGGACGCCATCGGCCTACAACCCCGCCAACGCACCGCAAATTGACACCACTGGGTCAGTAACCGGCTTTACAGGTGCGTTGATCCCGGGAACGGGGAATCCTTTCAATGGACTGGTGCAATGCGGTGCCAATGGAGTTCCTCGGGGATGTATGAGTGGCCACTTGTTCAATCCAGCGCCACGGGTTGGCTTTGCCCTCGACCTCTTCGGCGACGGAAGCACGGCCATCCGCGGCGGCTATGGCATCTTTTTTGAACATACCAATGGGAACGAAGCCAACACGGAAGGCTTGGAAGGGCAGTCGTCACCTCTCATCCAGAATGTGACGCAATACAACATTTCCGGTTACACCAACATTGGCGGCGGAGGGACCGGGGCGTCGCCCATATTCCCGCTGTCTTTCTACTCCGTTCCCACCAAAGCGGTGTGGCCCTATGTACAGCAATGGCACTTGGATATTCAGAGACAATTGTCCAAGGACACGGTGCTCGTGCTGGGTTACGTGGGCAGCAAAGGCACGCATTTGAACCGGCAAGATGATCTGAACCAGATTTATCCGGTGCCTGCTAGCCAAAATCCCTATCTGCCCGGTGAGCCGATCGGAGGCATCAACAATACGACGAACGACTGCATGACCCAGACGACGCCCAGCGGCGTTCCGGTTGTTGGTCAGGCGCTCAACAACCTCATGGTGGCTTGTGGCGGCGATCCAAATCCGTTTCGACCGTTTTACGCAGTCGGAACCATCACGCAACTGCAGAATGCAGCTTCGTCCTCCTACAATGCCTTTCAGGTTTCAGCGCGGAAGACGGCGGGCGCGCTGCAACTCAGCTTGGCCTACACCTGGAGCCACTCAATCGACGACTCCTCGGACCGTTATGACGGAGATTTCGTCAACACCTATGATCCGGCGGCGAACCGCGCGAGTTCCGCCTTCGATATTCGACACATGTTCAATCTCGGCTGGGTGTACGATCTGCCGTTCTTCCGCAAGCCGGGAGTGGCCAATAAGATCCTGGGAGGGTGGCAGTACTCCGGCATTGTCACCGCCCTGACCGGTACTCCATACTCTCCGACCAATTCTGCCAATTACAGCGACAACGCCGGAGTCGGCAACGGAGTCGGAACCGGCTCGTATCCCGATCTCATTGGAAATCCCAACTCCGGCATTCCGAACGTGCCGCTCGCCGGATTTGGTCCCTTGCACTCCAATCCGGGGGCATTCGCTGCGCCCCAAGGATTGACCTTTGGAAATGCCGGCAGAAATTCTTTGCGCAATCCGGGCTACTACAACTTCAACATGGCTTTATACAAGAACATTGCCGTCAACGAATACATGCACTTTGAATTCCGGGCGGAAGCCTTTAACATCTTCAACCACACCGAGTGGGGCCCCATCGGAGGAGCGTCCGGCGGGTCTGCCGCTGCCAACGGTTTCTCGTCCAGCACCAACGCGATGGGTTGCTACGGAGGACCGAACAATTCCGCAGGCGATCCCAGCTGCCTTGGCTCGTCGAACTTTCTCTACATCGGCGTTGCGCATCCCGCCCGCATCCTGCAACTCGGGCTGAAGCTGATTTTCTAGCCCGCGCAAGCAACGTTGCGGATGCAACCTGGGTGGAGGGGCACTGTTGTCTCATGTGCGGCGTCAGCCAGTGGGAGTATCATCCGGTGACAGGAAGATGACAAACCACACGAATCCGTACTCCACCCGCGAAGAGCGGCGACAGGCCGGGCAGGCCTGTCGCAACAAAGTCACTCGCATCAATCAGGGAAAGTTCGATCCTGCGGCGCGAAAGTTCGATCCCGTAGCGCTAATGAATGCCGCGCACAAGCAGCGGGTTCCCGAACTGATGCTGCTGAAAAACGCCCGCATGTCGCTGTCGCCCTTCACCTTCTATCGGGGTGCGGTCCCTTTGATGGCGGCCGACCTGGTCGGGTTGCCGCGCACGGGAATCGAGGTGCAAATCTGCGGCGACGCGCACGTGCAAAATCTGGGCGCGTTCGGCGGCGGCCCCGACGGCCACATGATTTTCGACATTAACGATTTCGACGAAACCATCAAGGGTCCGTGGGAATGGGACGTGAAGCGCATGGCCACCAGCCTGATCCTTGCCGGGCGCGAGGCGCGAAACTCCGAACGCCAGTGCAAGGACGCGGTGCTGGAATTCGCGCGGAACTATCGCGAGTCGATGAGGAAGTTCTCGGAGTTGCCAGGGCTCGAGTTGGCGCGCTATCTGGTCATGCGCGACTTGAAGGTTTCGCCGGTACGTTCGGTGCTGCGCAAGGCAGAGCGGGCAACGCCGCTGAACAGTGTGAAGAAATTGACGGAAGAGAAGGACGGGAAGTACGAGTTCAAGGAGTCGAAAGACCCGACATTCGGGGCCCCAACCCAGTACCGGGTGGACGCTTCGACGGCCAGGAAAGTGCAGGCGGCGCTGCCGGACTATCTGCAGACGTTGCTGCCAGAGCGGCGCCACTTCTTCGCGCAGTATCGCCCGGTGGACACGGCCTTCCGCATTGTGGGCACGGGCAGCGTGGGAACGCGGGACTACGTGGTGCTGATGTTTGGAGGAGCGGTGGACGATCCACTGTTCCTGCAACTGAAACAGGAGCTGCCTTCTGCCTATGCACCCTACTTGCCAGCCAGCCATCCCCCCAAGCACCATGGCCAGCGTGTGGTGGAGGGAGTGCGGCGCATGCTGGTGCAGTTCGACATCTTTCTTGGCTGGGCGACCGTCGGAGGACTGCCGTACCTGGTGCGGCAATTGCGCGACCACAAGGCAGGAATCGAGGAGTCAGACCTGGAGGGCAGCGGACTACTGCAATACGCCGAGGTCTGCGGCGAACTGTTGGCCAAGGGCCATGCCCGCTCGGGTGATCCCTGCGTGCTTTCGGGGTACCTGGGCACGGCCGACCGGTTCGACAAGGCGCTGGTAAATTTCGCCGTCGATTATGCTGACCAGGACACCCGCGACTTCGAACAGTGGTTGAAGGCGATCCGTGCGGGAACCGTGAAGGCGCTGAAGGCAGTTCC
>Ga0306920_100015721_pt1 | contig 10390 bp, 18 predicted proteins | sample flu12Cox44000170_FD_204666 | JGI IMG/M metagenome (GOLD analysis project Ga0306920, IMG submission 204666) | Lab enrichment of tropical soil microbial communities from Luquillo Experimental Forest, Puerto Rico - flux4day.12C.oxic.44.000.170 (v2)... | ecosystem: Environmental > Terrestrial >...
TGGGTGCAGAATATCGAAGCTGCACACGGCGATGCTGTTATCCGTCACGGACGCCGAAGCCGCGTTCACCTGACGCTGGTGCCATCGGAACAGAGGGCACCCATCTTGCGAGAGTACGTCAGAATCGCGCCGAGCGGCCGCAAGCACTTCCCATATCCATCGGCACGCCATTCCAAGTTCAAGGCGTCCGTAAACTGAAGAAAAGAATGGGGCTTGGCCCTGATGGCCAACAACTATGGGAATTGTATGTCGCACGCGCGGCCATGGGCGGCAGCGACATACAAAAGGTGAACGCATTCGAGGAAGCCGAGGCCTACCCGGGGACATCTTTAATCATCGCTTTCAGTCAGTGCGTGGCTCACGGGTGCGATCTGATGCATGGCAATGTTTTGCGGCGCGACGAGCCTACGGCCGGGGTTGACGAGCCGGGCCAGGAGCAACTTAATTTAATGAGTTCATGCACCTGCTGCAAGTCGACCGGCGTTTGACGGTGCTCTTCATTTCACATGAGCTCTCGGTCGTCTACCGTTACGCCACAAATGTGCTCTGCCTCAGCCGCGCACGTGCATATTTCTGGCTCTCGCCAGACAGCCATCTAATCTGCTTCTACCGCAATGTCGACGCTCACGTCAATGGCACGCCTCTGAGATGCGAAAATATTGGTGACCACAAGCTGTGCTTGTGGTCATTCCGCGGTGGACAAATGAAGCGCGTGCTTTTTCGATTCTATGCGGAGCTGAACGATTTGCTCCCGCCATTTGGGTCACAGAAGAACCTTGTTTACAGCTTCGCAACGGCGGCATCAGTGAAGGATGCAATCGAATAATCGAATCACTGGGAGTACCGCACACCGAAATCGATCTCATTCTAGCCAACGGCCAACCTGGGGGGTTTTCTTATCTTCTCCAGGATGGAGACAATATCAGTGTTTATCCGATTTTTCGGTCGATCGACATCAGTACATTCAAGTTAAGCCGGGACATCGAAGGCGAAGTGCGCTTTGTGCTCGACGCCCATCTCGGCAAACTGGCGGCCTATTTGCGCGCGCTCGGTTTCGATAGCCTGTATCAAACCGACTGCCAGGATGAGGTCCTCGCGCGTATTTCCGCTGAGCAACAACGAATTCTACTGACTAGAGATCGCGGACTCTTAAAGCGATCCATCGTGACCCACGGCTATCTGATACGGGAGACAGGGTCACACCGCCAACGCGCTGAGGTTGTTAGACGCTTCAATTTGCTTAGCTCGATAACCCCGTTTCGGCGTTGTTTGCACTGTAATTCGCTGTTGCGCCGGGTACCGAAAGAGCGAATCCGTGAGCGCTTACTTCCAGAAACGAGGTGGCTCTACAAGGAGTTCACTCTTTGCCCTGGATGTAATCGGGTCTACTGGAAGGGATCACACTATGAGCACATGAAGCGCATGATTGACTCGATCCGTGCGATTCCCCCCATCGTCGCTGCTTGAGCTGTTGGGAACTGCTCAGAAATAAGCATGACTCTTTGTGACGTGTGTCACTGTCGTAGGCGGCAGTGCGGTTCATGATGAAAGTGTTCAGGAAGGTGACGCTATGGTCACCGCACCGAACCAGGTCGAAGCTTACGACGCGACCGATTGCCGTCCGGCATCTCGCAGCATTACCAGCGCTCATGCGGAAAGCAAAAGTCCCCATCGGTATTTTGTTACACGCGCTTTCATCCTCTTCCTCTCAATAGCCTCTCTGCTGCAGCGGCTCGATGCTTTTTGCCAGGCGGCAAGCCCGCCAGCCAAGGGCGACGGCGGTTTAACAGATTCTGCATCCGCAACGCTCGTATATCACAGGTTCGGTCCGGTAGCCCCGGATTCGATGACTGTCAGGACGTCAGTGTTCGCGCACCAGATGAGATTTCTTCGTGAAAACGGCTACACGGTCGTGCCTCTGCCGGATATTGTGAACTTCGTCATAGGACGTGGTCAGTTGCCGACACGCGCCGTTGCGATCACGGTCGATGACGGACACCGCACAGTTTTCACAGAAATGAGGTCTATCGTCCAGAGTATCGCATTCCGATAACTCTGCTTATTTACCCTTCAGCGATTTCCAATGCCTCCTATGCCATGACGTGGGAACAACAGCAGGAACTTAGGGCTACTGGTCTGTTCGACATCGAGTCCCATACGTATTGGCACCCGAATTTCCGCGTAGAGAAGAGGCGCCGCCCCGCAGAAGACTATCGCGAATTCATTGTATGGCAATTCAATAGATCAAGAGAAATGCTGGAACATCACTTCGCCACGGATGTGATTTTCCTCGCTTGGCCGTATGGGATCTACGACGATGAATTGATCAGCGCCGCTCGGAAAGCGGGGTACATTGCCGCGTTCACTCTGGACAGGCGGGAAGCGACAAGAAAGGACGACGTAATGGCTATTCCTCGTGTCATCGTTAGCGATTGCGACCAAGGGAAGGCATTTCAGGCGCTATTGGCACGAAAATCTGAGCTTGCGAGGAAGCCAGTCGTAAAGCATTTACCGGCACGGTACTCAAGGTTCGAGAACTAGGGGCTACGGCGATGCTCGGATTGCGGCTGCCAAGTCGTTTCAAAAAGCGCGCCGAGAGCACGTTTCCTAGAGTCAGCCTGTCATTGTTGGTACGACCCGAACAGATCGCGCCGGGGCGTTTGAGATCGATGGCCTCGGCGACACCCTCGGTGTCAGGGCATATGGCTACGAAAGAGAGTCTCTGTCTGTGGCTGATTTAGACTTGGGAACGCGCGAGGTGGTACTCAAGGCATTCCGACCAAAAGCCCTATACCTGTCATTTTTCGGTATCGGCAACTCCAAGCTGCGTGAAGGCGCCATCGGGCTGATTCACGAAACAGGGCTCAATAGTGTTGTGCTCGACGTCAAAGGTGATCGTGGAATGATTGTGTACAAGAGTTCGGTCGTACTTGCGCAGCAGGTTGGAGCGCTGCAAATAACCACGATTCACGATCCCAAGAGCCTGCTTGATCGCTTACATCGCGAACACCTCTACGTGGTTGCGCGAATTGTTGTGTTCAAAGACACGCCGCCTGCGCTTGCGCGACCTGACCTCGCGGTCAAGTGCGGTAACGGTACGATTTTTCGAGATCGCGAAAATTCTGCGTGGACCGATCCCTTTAACAAAGAGGTGTGGAATTACAACATCGCGATTGCCGTCGAGGCGGCGAGTCTGGGGTTTGATGAAATCCAATTTGACTATCTCCGGTTCCCGGATGCGCCGGCACTCGGTCTTTTCGCTGCCGAACACGATGGCAAATCGGCTCAGTGCGCTGACCTATTTTCTCAGTCAAGCACGCAAAGAGCTCACGCCTTATAACGTATTTCTAGCCGCGGACATCTTCGGCTATGTCACATGGAATCTCGATGACACTGGCATCGGGCAGAGGCTCGAAGAGCTTTCCCCATTGGTCGATTACATCTCGCCAATGCTTTATCCGTCCTGTTTCCACTTTGGCATACCTGGCTGTCCATTACCGGTGGCTCACCCCTGTGAAGTCGTGTTCCGATCATTGCAAAATGCGCGTCAACGCACCGGTATCGCGTCTATTCGTTTTCGGCCCTGGCTACAGGCGTTCCGAGATTATGCCTTCGATCGCAGGCCCTACCGGTGTGCTGAGATTAAAGCCCAAATTCGAGCCGCGGAGAACTTCGGATCCAACGGCTGGATGCTGTGGAATCCGCGTAACATCTATTCTGGAGAGGGAATCGACGCGGCCAGTCCAAGCTGTGGTAGCGAGGGCCGATGAACTGGTGCAGGGCCTCCCTCAGCCAAGGCAAGACATCGTGACGTGCGTCACTGACTTTGAGTATGATCCCTTTGACAATACTGTCGAAGATCACAACTTGGCACAGGCACATACGGTTTCCGGGGAGCGATGCCAACCTGGGAAGCGGGGTGCTGGATGAGACACGACCTACATGCACTGCACCTACCGATGGGATTCCTGCCGTTTCTCATCCTCTTCCCATTCTGTGTGGGTGGCCTTTTGTACACAGTGCAGCGGATAGTTCGGCAACTCGCTATCGAAGCGTAAGTCTATGGGGCAGGCGCGGCTCGGGCTCCTGGGTACCATCAAGAGTGAAGAAGAACAGCGAAGGCGTGCGGGCTGAGCATCGTCCGTGCGTCTCCTTGGCGGGATTTCATTGAGGTCTTAGGAGCGCACCATAGAACGGGACCAGCGCTATCATCTCGGCCAGCCCGGTAAAAAGCGCATACGGCATAGCCAAGCTTGGACGCGAAACATCACGATTTGACTGTCCCATGGCGACTCAGAAGAACCAGGCAGGGCCAGGACCGGACTTTGGCTCGAGCAGTGTCCACGGAGGAAGCTCCGATAATGACAGTGTCGTCCTACGGCGGGAAGCTCACGCGAGAGGAATTGTCCCGTGTGCCGACGCTCGGTGCGACGGCAACACACAAACCGGGACCTTGAAGTACGCTTTGAACCGGCGGCAATCGGGTTGCGCGTGACAAACTCCACAAAATTGGGAAAACTCCGCAGGCAAGTAATTCCCTATACGGACTCGCTGGCATGTACGGATCGCCTCAATTGCTTGTTCACTCCCGCCGGTCGGAGTATACGGTTCATACGAATGCCAACTTCGAGCAAAAGCCACACCAAAAAAACCGTCGCTCTGAGCGGCCGTTGTTGTCAGTAGCGAGGTGACTCGCGTCACAGACTCTATTCGCCTGGCAGAGCATACTGAATTGGAACTTGGGGGTTCATCAAGATGAAGATAACCCGAAATGGTAACGTTAAATCTGTGCTAGTTAGACCCATAGGATTGCCGGTCAAGCCCTACAAATATAGCGGAGACGTTAACAAGAAAATTGCCACCCGTGCGTATGAAATCTTCGAACGTCGCGGAAAAGTGCCCGGCCATGATGTCGATGACTGGCTCAAGGCCGAAGCCGAGGTTGTTTGGGAGCTACATTGAATAGCTAACGCAGGAGCTGATCTTCTGTACAGAGACATCCCGCAATGAAGTGTTGGGGTAGCAATGTGAATAGGCCTTCAACTCCAGCGTTTCGAGCGTGCGCCAAATGGCAAAAGAAGGCGTCAAGCGCTCGAATTTGATGATCGACACCGAGCTCAAGTTGGACACCGGCACCTACGTCTGGGGTGGTCCACAGACGTGAGACAACGAGTTAAGTCACTCGTTACCGTTTGCTGACAATTCATTGTCGAACAACGCTTGTCAGGTTCATCCTCGGCTCGATGTTCGACCTCGGACTGTTCCTGACATGCCAAGCCATCAGCCGACAGCTGGCGGCCATGCCCATTGACTTCTATTTGATCCGCCTGATTCACTCCCTTACCCGCAGAGCAGCTCCGGTAAAGCAGCTGTGGATCGCGCAGGACTTGGCGCGCCCTCGGTCGTGCGCTGTCTGCGCGAACGCAATGAGCTGGGCTTCAACGTCTATGTCTGGCCCTATGCCGAAGGCAGCAACACAGGCTACATCTTTCTCGACTTGGATCAGGCCCGCCCGCAGGTGCTCGAAGACATGCGCACCCACGGCCACGAACCGGGCTCGAGCCCGCCGGCAAACCAGATCTGGAACCGCCACCGCTGTGCCGTTGACTCACGAGGAAATCGGCGAACACATTGGCGTAACCCGCGAGACGGTTACCCGCGCCCTGGGCGATTTCAACGATCGACCGCTTGGTCACAGTGCAAGGTGCCACGTTAATGATCAATGATCGAGCTGCGCTCGAGAGGTTTGTGAGCTTCTGACGTCATCGCAAACTCAGAATGACTTCGCAATCTGTGCCGTTGTGGGTCAATCGAAGTCCGCTGTTGACGCGCTCGCATACGTCTCGAACAACACAGCACAGGCAGAACGGGACGCAAACTCCCGAGGCGGAATTTTGGAACTGCAGTAGCGGAATCGCAGTTCGGCTAACTCGAGCCAGTCTGAGTGAAGCCGAGCGCGCTCCGCCTTTTCACAACCGTTTATCAGGGCAGCAGCCAGGGGCTTTTAATTCGCGCTGCTTCTGATCGATGTTGTGGTCTTGCACAGGCGACGGTGAAAACCGTGCCGTTGCGCGGAACTGTTCAAAAGTTGAGTACTGAGAATAGCTTCGCGGGGCTGGACCGAAAAGGCGGGTGGGTACTGAGTTGCCTTGTCTCTTTCAATCAGTTCCCTCGAACCCATAGCCGACGACCTGAAGATAGTGTTCTGCCCTCTGCCAGGTTGCTGCACCATGGCAGTAGCCCACCGCAGCTCGGTCGAGTTGGGATAAACGGGGAGAGTCACCTCTGTTCACCTACCTGAAACTGTAATCCGCAGAGCATGCACTCGAAATGCCAAGGTCCGGCATCGCCTCTATCGGGGCGACGCGTGGCTCTTGGGAGGCACGCATTTTGCATAACGTCCATCCAGATTGCAGACCTAAGCTACGTTAGGTGGCGTTACGTTCACCGCACACTACGAAGTCCAACAACACGGGGCTCTCTGTGCCGGATCCTCTTATCTGAATGAACCAGGGAAGCGGATTTTGTATACTATCCGCTTCCCGTATGCTCAAGCAGCCTCTGCCACGACAGGTACTTCCTTTGCTGGGCTCGCTTTGGCCATGGAGATGTCCAGAATGCCGTTGTTGAGCACGGCGGTCACCTTCTCTGGATTGATCTCCGCAGGCAGACTGATGCTGCGAAAGATCTCGTTGGAAGAGATCTCTGAATAGATTGTAGTCTTGTTCGTTTCCTCGGCGTTCTTTTCGGATTTTCCCTTAATAAACAGACGGTCCGGTTCGACCCCCACCTCCAGATCCTTCTCTGCGTGTTTCGGAAAGTTCGAACGGAACTGCACTCAGAAATTCAGTCTCGGCCTTTAGCCAGTGCTCGAGATCATGCCCATGGGGCCAACCGTCACGTTCAAACAACGAGAAAGCCCGCTGGGCAACTTTGTCATAAACCTGGTTCATGTAGTCGCGAAAGGTGGTCAGGGTACTGGGACTTGAAGCACGTTGAATTGCAACCTTCGACATACGGTTTTCTCCTTTCCGTTCTTATTAGGACCTTTCCTGCCTTTAAGTTCAATCAAGTAGTATTCTCACGCTGCGGCCTGAGCAGCCCTCAGAGACGCGATTGTGATCTTATCCTCTTTGCTAACAATTACGGTCATCGTACGGCAGCAGGAGTTGCACAGCCAGAAATAGCGTAGTCGTCGCGATTGGTGACTAACGCCAGCTTCCATCACAAACAATCTTCCCTCGCTAAGCCTGCGGAACTTCGAGGAGCATGAGGGATTAGCGCATTTTTCGACCACGCATTCCTCCAAAGACCGCAGCCTTCATGCGGCCGCTCGCAGACTGGCTTCCACCAAGCCCGCGCTTTTCGGTTTATCGGATCCCTTTGAATGCCAATGTTCTTGCACCTGTTGAAGGACTCTTCAGGCGTCTCGTTTTGGAACTACGCCTGCGATACCGAGGCGACGGAAATGCTTCATGCACAATCGTTTCGTCGGTGAATTGTGGAGGATGGTCACCAACCAGTATCACGTCAAATGGCGTGTTCTGGATCAGGCTCCGAGCCTCCCCCTCATCCCAGGTAACAGTGGTGTCGACGCCCGCGTCTTCAAGGGCACGCTGTAGGGTGATGAGCGCATTCTCATCCCAATCGAATATCAGAACTTTGCAGGGGCGCTCGCTCATAAATTCTCCCTTGGGCTAACGGTGGCGAGCGGAAAAAGTTTTCGGCTTAACTTCTCATTTACTCCGATTGCTACAGGCTGTCAATTTAATTCCTATTGAAGAAGTCAAGCGCCAAGAAAGGCCAAACCCGTAAATCACGATACGCGTTTAGAGACGAGTTTTCAGTGATTACAGTCACAAGAGTTCATACGGTGCTGGCCTTTCCTCATCTGGCCTCGTTGGTCGCGTGACGAACGGGCAAACCAGTGATCCTTACTCGACGACGGCGCAAAAGGCTTGTGTCTTCCAAAAGTTCTTGCGGCTTCGAAAACGACGCTGCAACGCGGATCATCAGGCCTTATAGGTCTCGATTTTTGCGGGCCGTTCTTGGGTAGAATTCGAAGGCTCGGGCACGTTGCGCCCTCGGATTTCTCAGGTAGTTGGGGTCACGGATTTTACGGGGGAAATCAGAAACTGCGCGTTTCGGCGCCTTTTCTGCCCCCGACTCGTATCAGGCTAGGCGGCTGCGCGCTGAACTACCGGCGGCTGCGCTTCTTTCTCCTTGTACGCCCAAGCACCGGCTAGCGTGCCCAGTACAATCTCGACCAGGGCTACTATCGTCGCAATGACGAGCAAGCGTGCGGGGTACAGACCCATGGGATACGTGATCAGGTTCGAGAGAACACGGCAAGGAATCATGCCGCGAGTCTGGCGCGGACTACGCTATTCGGTCCAGCGCCATACCGCGGCCGAACAACCGCTAAATCCAAACCGCGGCGATGCCCAACAACAAACCCGAAATGTTGAGCATTACGGTCGCGCCTGCCGAAAAGGCTGCGGGCTTCCCTAACAACTGTATCCCCTGCGCCCACGCATTTTTCAGAATCACACGGTTATTGATGTACTCTACGACATTGATCAACACACCAGCCAACAGACCACCCAGGATGACTCGGACCTGATACGTCATCGCATCCTCCTTGAACGGCTCAGAGATGCTTGAGCTCGAATCTCCGCTCTTGAAGCGCCCGATTGTTGTTCATGAAGCTCTAAGCCAGGAATCTTGCACATTATCTAGCGCTTCGTCGTCATAATATCCGCAGGCTTCAGCACCACCTTGCGCTGCTAGGCCTTTCATCCCTGGGCCGTAGCGCTTGTCACGGCCGGTGCTTTTCTCAAGCTCACGGGGCTTGGATTTGGCGCGATAACAAAGCCCGCTACGCTCTGATATCCGATCGACTTTGTGTTGCCGAAATGTGAGTCAGGTCCTAAACCGGTATCGCGGCTGAGATAACTTCTTGCAGAAGTATTATGTTCTCACATGACTTTGCTGTGCCGAACGCACTGGCAGCGCAAGCCAAACTACTGCCGGGAGTGCGGTGAATTAGGACGCGAAATGATTCAGTGGACCAAGGCAGCGACTTCTCTGGCCGAGAGACCGAGGGACCAACACGGGATCTGAAAATCTACCTCTGTACAGGCATAGCTGCCCCGGCCGCCATTCTCGTTTTCTTCGGCGTGTTTCCTGCTTTACTTGATTCCCTTCAGTGCCGGAGTCTTTGAAGCCGGGGCGGTTACGCCGCCAGGACATGCAACCAACATAATGACTTGGGTTCGAAGTTAGCCACCTAAGCTAGGACAACCTTTCGAAGGTGAGGGCGGTATCTCACATCACTGAAGTCGGTGACGGGAGACACAGCCAGGACCTGCGGGTAGGCTCGAGTCTAGAGATGGGCTGGCCAGTTCATCAGCGGCGAAGCGCGGTAAGATGATGAATCCTACGGCACCATGCAAAGGGCGAGGGTCAGCAGGCGAGCCGGTGAGCCAGCGGGAACCGACGATCCTCCAGACAAACCATCTAGGGAAATTGATCCAATTGTTACTTCGCAGGGGCTACGACCTCATTGGACCAATCGAGCGCGATGGAGCGATTGTCTATGAGCGAATTGAATCGGTTGAAGAGTTACCGCAAGCGTGGACCGACGAGCAGGAACCGGGTCGTTACCGGCTGCGGGAAAGTGCGCGTCCTGCATTGTTCGGCTATGCCGTAGGCCCACAAAGCTGGAAGAAGTATCTCCACCCCCCAGATGAGAAATTGTTTTGTGCCGAACGTGATGGTGCAACATTTCGAATCTTAAACAACAGAACGCAGAGACGGCGACCGTACGCATTCCTAGGAGTTCGTGCTTGTGAACTGGCTGCCATCGCAGTGCAAGACCGGGTTCTTTTGGGCGACAAGTTTCCTGACCCAAGCTACCAAGCACTGCGGCAAGATCTGTTCATTGTGGCGGTCCAGTGTACCCAGTCTGCGGCAACGTGCTTCTGCGTATCTATGGGAACCGGCCCGCAGGTGCGAGATGGATTCGACCTGGCACTCACGGAGCTAAAGGGAGGGGAGGGACATCGTTTTGTGGTAAAGGCTGGCAGCGCTCGCGGCGGCGAGCTACTGGCCCAATTGGAAACCACCCCTGCCAATGACGGCTTAGCGCAAGAAGCAGAAGACGCGGTAAGCGCCGCGGCATGCCAACAGGTCCGGAGTGTCGACACGGCAGGGATCAAAGACCTGCTGTATGCGAATTTCGAACATCCGCAGTGGGACAACATTGCAACCCGGTGCATGGGTTGCGGAAATTGCACGATGGTTTGCCCAACATGCTTCTGTACTGCGGTGGAAGACGTAAGCGATTTGATCGGAGGGCATGCAGAGCGGTGGCGCCGCTGGGACTCAT
>Ga0306920_100015724_pt1 | contig 10388 bp, 11 predicted proteins | sample flu12Cox44000170_FD_204666 | JGI IMG/M metagenome (GOLD analysis project Ga0306920, IMG submission 204666) | Lab enrichment of tropical soil microbial communities from Luquillo Experimental Forest, Puerto Rico - flux4day.12C.oxic.44.000.170 (v2)... | ecosystem: Environmental > Terrestrial >...
CGAGAGGGAGCGACTCAGAGAAAAAAACAAATCAAACGACGCTGAACACACTGGAGAGAAAAAATTGATGAGGTCGGAATTCCGGCTTGCATCTCAGAGCAGGCGAGATCTATGCATAATTTAGGTAACACCCAGCAGCGCCGAACCGAAATGCCCCATGTGGTCGTGCATCAGCCGCACCATCTCGAGGTTCGGCATGTTTCCGTTGGAGACGTGGCCGTTGAATTCCCGTTCCCATTCTTTGAATCGGTAGAAGTCCGGGAACGTGTTGTCGTAGTTGTAGAAGGAGAAGTCCGTGTAGTTCTTCAGTATGGGATCGGACTCGATCACCACTTTGGTCGGCGGGTTCGTGTACCCCGGCTCAAGGATGTACGGGTGAGACGCCGACGGCAGCTCATCGCTGAACACGCCGTAGTTCCGGAACGTCAGCCCGGCGCGGAGCGCCGCGTTCCATAGATACCCCGCGCCCTCTTCTCCCGACGGCCCGTCGATGGCCATTTCATTCCCGGGCCCCGGCAAGTAGTTAGGATCGAGCGTGATCAGGTTCCCGGTTACGGCCTGCCGCTCCGCCGGCGTCTTCTGCGCCACGTTGACGCTGCGGTCGTCGCCTTCGCTGTCGTAGTCCACTCCACCCTTGCCGTAGTTCACGGGCACGGTCTTTTCCAGCGTGTCCACCCCTCGTCCGGCCGTCGACCACTGCCATCCGTCCATGCTCACCTCGCCACTGCACTGAAAATTGTCGAGGTCCACGAAGTTCAGCGCTATCGCGTGGAAATTTGGCGTCACCGCCTCTCCAAATTGCGTTATCGATGGATCCCCGTTCCCCACGGGCAGGTCGCCGAGAATCTGGTCATAGGTCCGGTTTTCCTTGATGATGTAGACGATATGGTTGATCTTCGAGTTTAGGAACTGCATCGTCTCCTGGTCCGCTTTCGAGGGCGTGAACCCGAACCCATTGTTCCTTGCCACGATGTTCGTCAAGGCGCGCAGCTCCGAATCGGACGGCAAGGGGATCGTCTGCAGCGCAGCCTTCATGTCCTGGAAAATATATTCCTGCGTCAGATCGCACGCCGTATTCACCGCATCGCTATTCCATGTACTGGAACAGTAATTCGGATTCGGTCCTGCCGGCGTCTTGCCCACGCTGACGAACAGCGCTTTTCCATTCGGGCTCAGGCTGATCGAGTTCGGCAGCCATCCCGTGGGAATCAGTCCTTCCACTTCCAGTTCGTTGCCCTCCTCCACCTCAATCACCGCCACGGAGTTCGTCGCGCTGTCGGTCACATAAATCGTCTTCTCGTCCGGAGAAAGCACCACGCTGTTCGGATTGCTTCCCGGCAACGTACCCTTGCTTTTGCCGCCCCATGAGCCCGTGCCCGGCGCAGTCGTGTTCACCGACCCGAGCACGCTGTTTCTCTGTGTGTCGATCACGTACAACGCGTCTTCGTTGTCGACCGCAACGTACAACCTGGTCTGCGCCTTGTTCAGCACCATCTTGTTCGGGTTGCCTTTCACCTTGATCCGGTCCGTGATCTTCGGCGCCGATCCGCTGAAATCCACCACCACGATCTCGCGGTCACGCGCGCTCGATACATACGCCATCGTGTTCCCCTTCACCGAAATCCAGTACGGGAATTCGCCACCCGGCACACCCGTCAGCGCCGGATTATTCACGCCCGGCCGCAAATCCAGGTCGCCCTTCACTTGCTGCGCCGTCAGGTCCACGAAGCTGATCGAATCATGCATATAATTGGCCACAATCAGTGTCTTGCCGTTTGCCGTAATCCCTAGTCCCGCCGCTACCGGTCCGTCTCCGCTATTGTCCGGCCCGTGTCCCAGAGCGATCGGTGCAGTCGCCGAAACCCGCTCCGCCCACTGTCCTGCCGCGTTCAGCCCGAACACGTGCACGTTGTCATCCTGACCGCCCGCAACATAGAAATTTTCCCCGCTCGGTGCCCACACGATCCCGCTGTATCCATTCGGGATCTTCAGGATTTGCTTCTGCAGCGCCTTCCCGCTCGAAATTTCGTAGACAAACAGGTACTCTCCCGAGTTCACCGGGTCCGAGTGGTCTCCGCAGCAAGTCGCATTCGGCGCAAAATACTGGTTGTACCCGCTCGTCAGCACCAGCATCGTGCGCTCGTCGGGGCTCACCACCGACGTCTCCGCGTGATCTACAACATTGTCCGGAAAGCCCGGCACCGGCGCTTTCAGCAACTGAAACGTTGATCCCGGAGCGGCCAGCGGCGTGATGTAAGCACCGGTGGAAATCTGCACCCGTCCGGAGCCATCTTTGTCGTTATTCCCGTTACTGTTGTTAGCCAGGCTGATGCTTGCGCTTCCGGCCAGCGCAAGCGCCACGCACAGCGCACCTTTCGATATCTTCTCGAAGCTCATATCCTCCTCCTTCTTCTCTTCCCTCGCGAACACACGTCGTCTGCCACGGCCCTTTTGGGCGTTGTGGGACTCCGCCTGTCGTTGCACAGTCTGTACGCGGGCTGGTGACGTCAGAGACCTGCACAGCGGAAAAAAATTTGTGCCGGAGCTCTACCCTCGGACCTGCTTCGCCTTCATCAATCGCTTACAAATTTATGGTTACAGGTTCCCATTTCAAATCGTGGCCCATCATACAGGGGAGCTTCCTACTATCGAAAGTTAGACGAGCCCCTAAGCGTGTCGCCTCTGGGGACAAGTAAAAAGGGCTCGGTGCAAATTACGCTACGCCGAGCCCCGAATTACCCATTTGCGCTAGCTCAGTTTTTGTGAACGAAAATAATCTATTGCTGATTCTGAGAACGAGGCTCACCAGTGTTTGGATCGAAGAACACTAGATTACCTTGATCATCGTCGCCCTGCTTGAAATCGAACATTTGGCTGATCGAGTTTGCAATCGTGTCGAAAGAGCCTTGCCCGATGCGCTCGCCGTTGAGCCAGTTGTCCTCGATGAACCGGAGAACGGAACTCTGGTCAGTTATGGAGTGGTCGACGAAGTTTTTGCGGGCCCAGGGGGACACGACCAGGAGAGGTTGGCGGGGACCATAACCGCAGCGGCCCAAGGCGTGAGGATTGGCCGTGGGGTCCACTCCGGGTAGCGCGGTGGTTTCGGCCGAGGCGCCGCACAGCCCCGGACCCGTTAGTGCGTCCGCCGAACTTTGGGATTGGTTGACGATGGGGCTCATCTGATGGTCATACCAGCCGTCGGAATCGTCGTACAGAATGATGATCGCGGTGCTCTTCCATTCCGGACGAGACTGCAAGAAGTTGACCAAGCGAACCACGAGGCTCTGCTCATCCAAGGGATTGGAATACCCTGCATGGCCGTCTTGATAAGCTTGTGCTTTGAGGAAGCTTACAGCCGGGAAATTGCCCGCAGTCACGGCAGCAAAGAAATCTTCGAGGTCGTACTCATGATTTGCTTGGCCATCGCGTCCGATTTCACTAGTGGATAGTGGGCGAACGTGGCTCGGATTCGCGGTAGAAGCGTAATACTGGAACCAGGCATGGTGAGGGATGTAATCGGTGGTTGTTCCAGAGACTCCGGTCGAACTCCTGCTGCATCCTGTGGTCCCGTTGGTGTTGGTAGTAGATTAAAACCCCCCCATAAAGGATCCCCAACACTAACGCCAGCGCCGTTTAGCAGATCACCGACGTTTTTACCCGACATGGAGAGATCGGTGGTTTTCGAGGAGCAATTGGATTGTTTTCGAGTTGGCCGCCATGGCGAATCGCAAGCTTGGGATGTGCCGACGATCCTATAGAACCAATGCAAACTCGTGGAGACCGTGTCTGTTGCTACTGAAGGGTGCTGAGGAAGGAGTTCATTTCGCGCAGCACGTCAGCTTCGTTTGATAAATAGACGTAATGGATCCGCGCCGGGCAGACTGACCACGTGTGCGGTTGGCATGCCTTCTTCAACTGCCTTTGCCTGCTTTGTTGTCAGAAGAAGGTCCGCTGCGGAAAAAGCCTGCCCAGCTTCGCGCACCTTGGGGTCGGTACTCTCACAGCCTCCTCCTTCACAGCTGCTCGCTGGGATGGCACGTCTTATCCCAAAGGCATGAAGTCCTCAGACAATCTCACGCACTATACAAACAAGTTCAAGACGGTTGAAATTAGCAGCACCTATTACGGGGCCGCCATCCGCTTCAACGGTGACGCGGTGGCGCGGTAGCAGCAGGTGACCCCAGGTTACTTCCCCGGCAACCTAGTACTTAAAATTTGGGCGCAAGATGAAGTTGCAAGCCTATAATGATGGTGCCGCAGCCAAGAGCCAACTAAAACCATGGGCGAGAAACGTGGCAACCTTGCCACAATTTTGGTCCTTGCACTGACGTACTTTGTCGCAGCAAAGCTTGGGCTCAAGTTTGCCTTTGTAAATCCCAGTGCCACTGCAGTGTGGATTCCTACCGGGATTAGCCTTACGGCGCTCCTTATTTTTGGCTATGACGTTTGGCCGGCGATCTTCCTTGGTGCATTCCTGGCCAACCTGACGACGGCTGGCTCCGCGCTGACTTCGATCGGTATCAGCATTGGAAACACCCTTGAGGGAGTGTTGGGCTGTTATCTGGTAAACCGCTTCGCCGCAAGTGGGCGCTTCTTTGAAAGAGCGCAGGATATTTTCAGATTTGCGTTCCTTGCAGCAATGGTCAGCACGGCGGTCAGCGCTACCGTTGGCGTCACTACTTTGGCTTTGGGAGGATTCGCAAGCTGGTCGATGTACTGGACCATTTGGTGCACATGGTGGTTAGGAGACGGCGTCGGCGCGATAGTGGTGACCCCTATGGTGCTCTTATGGCGAGAGAATCCCAGCTTGAAGTGGTCCCGCAATCAGCTCATTGAGCTAGGTTTCTTGTTTTTGGGGCTCTTCTTTACTGCATATTTTGTTTTTGGTGATCGTTTCCATTCCGTAGTGAAAAACTATCCCCTCGAATACCTCTGCATTCCTTTTCTCATCTGGGCGGCGTTCCGATTTGGCCGCCGGAAGGCGGCAACTGCCACTTTCTTCTTGGCAGTGATTGCGACCTGGGGCACTTTGCACGGCTTTGGTCCTTTTTCGAGGCAGTCACAAAACACATCGTTACTGTTGTTGCAGGCGTTTATGGGTATCATGGCTACAACAAGTCTGGCCCTGGCTGCAGAAACGACAGAGCACAAGCGGGCAGAGGAGCATGTGCGCCAGTTGGCGGTTACCGATCCGCTGACGGGGCTTGCCAACTATCGGCGGCTGCTTAGTGCGCTGGACTTGGAAATCAAGAGGTACGGACGAACTGGCCGATCATTTGCGATCTTGTTGTTTGATTTGGACGGCCTCAAGAAAATCAATGACAACTATGGTCATGTCGTGGGCAGTCGCGCACTGTGCAGGTTAGGCGAGGTTCTGCGGACTCATTGCCGTGGGGTAGACACACCGGCGCGATATGGTGGCGATGAGTTTGCTGTGGTTCTGCCCGAGACGACGGCCAAAAGTGCCGAGCAGATTGCAACGAGAATCCGTGATCGGGTCGCAAAGGACGAGGAAGTACCGCCAATTTCAGTGAGCGTCGGCATTGCTGTATTCCCCGAGGATGGGGATACCATCAAGACACTCCTTTCTCGGGCGGATCGCTCCCTCTACTACATGAAGCGTCAGTCCCATGAGAGCTTGAGGGAACTCCGGCCTGCGCGCGCGAAGCGCGCTGGTACACCCTAAGGGGGGAAGAACGCGAAAAACTGCCAAAGCTGAATGGCGCATCGCCTCGACCGCTGACACTAGGACTTAGGCCGACAGGCGACTTAATCCATTTTGTGGGCAACGTGATCATGGTGATCGTCCACACTTAATCCGAAGCTCAGGAGGGCTCACTCGCCCGTTTGCCGGTTAATGATGGCGTAATCGCGCCGCGCTTTGCGTGCTCAGTTCGATTTCAAAGAGCGCGATGCTGTAGGATTGGGCGCAGCCCATCCTCATAGTGGAACCACGAAGGTCAAGCTTGCGTATGTCGAAGAGCACGTGCATCGGTGCCTAGCACCCTGCAACCGGTCATATTTTGATCAACACTGGCCGTGGGACCAGTGGACGTCCCGCGAAAAACCCCTGTAAATTCGATGTAAGACTCACAACCAAAGGACCCCCATGAACGTCGGATCTGTAGCGCAACAGGTTGACCCTATGGTCGACTTTCGGGAAGGAATCAAGCTACTCAAGAATGAGTATCCCCAAAAAGCTCTTGTGAGATTCAAGCGTGCCTTTGAAAGTGACAAGCACAATGCTTATTACATCTCGTTTCTCGGATTGGCGATGGCGCGTGCGCAAAGGAAATGGGACCAAGCCTCCGATCTCTGCGAAACAGCCGTGCAACTAAATCCTAAAGAAATCCAGTTCCACCTAAATCTGGGCGAGGTGTACGCATTAGCGGGAAGGCGTGAAAAAGCGTTAGACCAGTTTGAAAGTGCATTGCAATTGTTCGGTAACGACGCGCGACTGGTGGAAGCTCGCAGCAAGGTCGAGACGCGGCGGGCCCCGGTCTTGCCATTCTTCGACCGCAGCCATTTTCTGAATCGAGAACTTGGTAAACTACGTCACCGGATATTACAGAGTTTCAACAAATGAACGGCGATCCGACTCGGTTTACCGGCAGGCTGATGCCCGCCGGCCCCCTTCCCGAGGTGGTTCCAAGCCGGCCTTACGGCGATCTTTCAGTCGATAGCTCTATGCCCGGATGTTCGCCGTCGTCGAGTGAGGCTGGATTTTCTGGATGACGATGATGAACCGCTCTGTACCACATGCCGCACCAACCTTGGCTTTCGCGGCGCTGGAAATCCATCCGCTCGACCAATTGGTGAAAGGCAAGTAGCGCGGCCTCCCCAAAGAAAATCGCTTTCCGTCTACCTCACCAAACTCCCTCGACTCGGCGGTTATCTCGCACACGCTGGCGACTCTCCTCCTGGAAACAGAGTTATCTGGAGAGGATTGGCTCGGCTGACTGATATCGAGTTAGGCTTCACCATGGGGGCCGAACTTGAGGGTAATTGAAAGCCGATTCTGAGAGATTCTGACCCTCTATCCGAAATTGGAGTACTCAAAGAGGATGGGAAGTGTGGACACACTTAGTCAAAGTGCTCCTGCAAGCCCGTCGAAGAAGCAGCGGCGCCGAACCTTTAAAGAGCGTAGAGACATCGTGGAAGAGACACTGGTGCCTGGGGCATCGGTGGCCAGAGCGGCACGCCGGCATCAGGTGAATGCCAACCAGGTCTTCTATTGGCGCGAGCTGTATCGCGAAGGGCGGTTGGGCTATGAGCCGCTTTTTGTCGTTAATCGGGGTGGATGCTAGAATTTTCCGCAAATACTTGCATGCGCACGGACCTACTTTCTCCCGGGTTCCCGGCAGGATCTCCGAAACAGAGGTACAACCAATGTTCCCCCTTGGTGAAATTATCAAACTCAAATTTACGCTCGTTCTGTTCTTTCTCGCAATTTGTGGAGTCTGTTTTGCGCAGACAAAGCAATCTGAAGAGGAAGATGTTAGTCGGTTTGTAGAAAGGTACGACAGCGCCTGGAATCACAAGGACACTGCCGCTATCGAACACATTCTAGGCCCCGACTACGTTTATTTTTCCTCGAAGGGCCAGGTCAGGTCGCGGCAATCTCTCCTAGACGAGCTCTTATCTCCGAAGTACAAGTTGGCTTCTGGCGAGCGTACTGAGATGAAGGTATATCTCACATTGAGGACAGCGGTGGTAAGCAGCCGATGGAAGGGCCATGGAACCTATGACGGTCAGGAATTCCACGACGATCAGCGCTGCAGCATTGTTCTTGCCCGAGGGAAACAGGGATGGTTGGTTCTATCAGAGCATTGCACGCAGATTGTTGCTCCCTGATTCCTTGAGATTTGGGATAACTCCCGGGAAGGTTGAAAATCGCCCATGTCCTGGGAGCCAAGTGCTTCTTACGGGAACAACCGAAACCACGCCGGACGCAAGTATGGATACGAATCCCTCATTGAGCCAAGGTGACGAACTCTGGGCTCTGCGAGAGCGGGCAAAGGAACTCAGGTGTTTGTATTCCGTCATCTCGGCTCTGTCACGCCGCGAGGAGCCTCCCCCAGCCGTATTCAACTGGATTCTTCGTGCGATTCCCCCGGCATGGCAGTATCCGGAAGACACGACCGCCCGTATCGAGTATTTCGGCAGGAGCTATGCACTCGATGACTTCGTGGAAACTTCGTGGCGAATGCGCTCAACGATATCCATCTGGCGCACACAAGTCGGAGTCATCGAGGTTCACTATAAGGCCGAGAAGCCTACAGCCTGGGAGGGTCCATTCCTCAGAGAGGAACAAGAACTCCTCGATAACATCGCGCATCGCATCGGCGAGTACCTCGAGTGGAAGCAGCGTGAGCTCAGCGGAGAACGATTGGGCTCCGCACCCGAACATTGGAGATGGCGGCAGCGGTTCGCCGAGCGCATTGCAGCATCCATCGAGCCTGCTAGGTTCGGAGTTCAAAGCGTCTACCTATTCGGCAGCACCGAAATCGGCAATGCGGATGTCGGGAGCGATATTGATTTGATTGTGGTCTGCGACGGCAACGAACAGCAACAGAGGGAGCTGCGAAACTGGTTGGAGGGCTGGAGCCTGTGCCTCGCGGAGGTCAGCTTCCAACTATATGGCCTTCCTAGTGACGGTCTACTTGACGTTAAATTTCTGAATCCAAAGCAGGCGAAGTCCGAGGTACTCTCATTCACGGCCGCAGGTAAGACCTTGCAGGCGCTGCCCGTCGGGATTGTGTCTGTGGCAGAGCAGTGGCGCTGACGTGACCAGCATGCACGGCCGCAATGACCCATCCGCTGACCATGGAGGTCCCTTGCCCCGTGGCCTGGACTTTCTCCAAACTCCCTGCCCTGCTGCGAGGGTTCGCTCGCAAGCTCAACAAGGCCAACCAAACTCATGCGTTCCCACCTTTCTCGCGGTCGAGCATCGGAAGGTGCCATTGATGAGCGTATCCACCTTCTGTCCAAATTTGCTGGTTGGGGTCAGCCGGAGAGATGGTGCATCAAGGATGCGTTCGAGCGTGTTGCAGCAGTGAGTTACGGCCTTTCCCCAATCGGCGGCTGCAAGATGGTCACGGGCTTGGCGAACGAGCGAGAAAGTCGCAGAATTTGCAAAGGCAGAGCAAGGACAGGACCCGGTGTAACTGTCGGCCGGATCGGGAGTAGAATCGATTTGCCATGTCTGCCGAAGTGAAGCTCGACGTGATCATTGAAGCGCTCGAAATGGCGGACGACTCGATCTCGTCCTATCTGGACGTAGAAACGGGCGAAGTGCACGCGATCACGGAAGAGGAATTCGACCTTGCGGAGGATCCGCAGACAGCCCTGGAAGATTTACCAAACTGGCAGCGTGAGGCGGTTAAACTCGCGCGGAACATCCAGGAACACGAGGGCAAGCGATACCTGGCTTTACCTGGCAAGTTCGATGTCCACGAGTGGGCCATCATGGACCGCTTCTCCATGACACTGAGAGACGCGCAGATGCGGAATGATTTCCATGGCGGCATTCGCGGTGCAGGTGCATTCCGCCTGTTCAAACACCTACTCACCGAATACGACTTGTGGGACGCTTGGAATCGGTTCAAGCAAGCCGAACTTCGGCAGATGGCCATCCAATGGTGTGAGGAGAACAGCATCACTTTCCACCAGGCTTAACTGACCCACACGAGGGAAAGTTGTGCCTCCAGAAAATCTCGAAATCTCTGAGCGAAGTGCGGAAGGCTGGCCCGACAGTTTCCCGGAGAACTAGCGCTAAGACGAGTGGTTCGCGGATGTCCTGAGCGCTTAATCCACGGTATTTGGCGCATTGCACCAAAATTGTGCAAAATAGACCACTTTTACGCTCTCCTATCTCCTATCCCCCTGCGATTGCGAAAACTGCCTCCTTGAGCGAGGCTTTGACGGAAACGTCAGGGTCATCACGCAAGCACGGGCGAGGGAGCACACCTGCTCTTTTGTGCCCTTCCATTTTCAACGGTTTCCGTGGACTGACGGCGCCTGTTCACTGGCAGGCGCGTTGCACTGGTCCTGCTCGGAGGCTTGTGTTCGTGACTCTGCAAGTTCCAATTCTCGCCGCTCTTTCATGGTAATGGACCAAACGCGCCGCAAATGGATCCGCGGCGCAAACATGCAATTCTCACTTTCCAACACGACACTGATTAAGCAGGCGCCATGATCGGGCGGACCTTCTCGCACTACCGCATCGTCGGCAAGCTCGGCAAAGGCGGGATGGGTGTGGTGTATAGAGCGAAAGACACGCGGCTCGACCGGGAAGTAGCGCTCAAATTCCTGTCCGACGGTATGGCGCAAGACCAGCAAGCGCTCGAGCGATTTCGAAGGGAAGCGAAGGCCGCGTCAGCGCTCAA
>Ga0306920_100015725_pt1 | contig 10388 bp, 9 predicted proteins | sample flu12Cox44000170_FD_204666 | JGI IMG/M metagenome (GOLD analysis project Ga0306920, IMG submission 204666) | Lab enrichment of tropical soil microbial communities from Luquillo Experimental Forest, Puerto Rico - flux4day.12C.oxic.44.000.170 (v2)... | ecosystem: Environmental > Terrestrial >...
CAAAGGCCACAGGCCTGCTCACGCACACCTCGATGATGATCGCCGGCTTGGGGCCGATCGCCCCGCTGGTTGCCGACAATGAAATCGAGGATGGCATTGTGATTGCGGAAATAGCCATTTACTTGCTGATCGCGCTCGGATGGCTGCGCTGCCTCTCGGTATTTCATGTCAATGAATTTAGCCAGGGAAGCGACAGCATTCACCAAATCATCCACCGCGAACTGATTATTCGCTCTGAGCTTTACAGCATTTGCATCCGCGGTGCGATCATCTCCACCATCGTGGTCTTTGCTTTGTTGCCGCTTCTGTATTTCTGGTCACCGGAGAAGCCGGCATGAAATTTACTCTGCCCTGGCTGAAAGAGCACCTCGAAACAGACGCCTCACTTTCCGAGATCGTCGACAAGCTCACCATGATCGGGCTCGAGGTCGAGAGCGTCGAAGATAAAGCAGTGATGCTCAAGCCTTTTGTGATCGCGTCGGTGATTTCGGCGGAAAGGCATCCCAATGCTGATCGCCTGCGCGTCTGCATGGTCGACATCGGCGATGGCAAACCGATCCAGGTGGTCTGCGGAGCGCCAAATGCGCGCACTGGTATGAAGGGAGTTTTCTCTCCGCCTGGCACTTTCATTCCAGGCAAAAACATCACCCTGAGTGTTGGCACCATCCGCGGCGTCGAAAGCCGCGGAATGTTGTGTTCGCCGGCGGAGCTGATGATTTCTGATGACCATGACGGCATTATTGAACTGCCGGCTGATGCTCCAGTGGGCAAATCCTACGTCGACTGGGCAGGCATCGGCGAGCCTGTCATCGAAATCAATCTCACGCCAAACCGCCCTGATTGTTCGGGCGTTTCAGGTATTGCTCGCGATCTGGGGGCTACCTCAATCGGCGCTTACAGGGATAAGATCCCGAAGCCGGTGAAAGGAGCCTTCCCCTGCCCGGTCAATGTTACGCTCGACTTCGGCAAGACGCCGTCATTGTGTCCGGCCTTTGGACTCAGATTGGTCAAGAGCGTCAAAAACGGACCATCGCCCGACTGGCTGCAGAGGCGGCTGACCGCCATTGGCCTTAGGCCGATCAATACGCTGGTCGATATCACAAACTTCATCACCTTCGACCGTGGTCGCCCGCTGCATGTCTTCGACGCCGCCAAGGTTCACGGTAACCTGACCGTACGCCGCGCGAGAAATGGCGAGAAACTACTCGCACTCGACGGCAAGACCTACTCGCTCGACGAAGGCATCTGCGTAATTGCCGATGAAACCGGTGTCGAGTCGCTCTCCGGCATCATGGGTGGCGATGCGAGTGGTTGCTCAGAAAAAACCACCGATGTTCTTATCGAGTCCGCGCTGTGGGATGAACTCAACATAGCGCAAACCGGACGTAAGCTCGGCATCGATTCCGACGCCCGCTACCGGTTCGAGCGCGGTGTCGATCCTGCCTTTATGTTGCCCGGACTTGAATTGGCAACGCAGATGGCGCTCGACCTTTGCGGTGGGGAAGCATCTGATATTGTCCTCGCCGGAGATCCGACGCCAAAAGAAAAAGTCATCGACTTTCCCTTAAGCGAATTGCCCCGCCTCGCCGGCCTGAAATTGCTGTTCGCTGACATACGCCGGATTCTGGGGAAACTCGGATTTTTTGTGGCCGGTCAGGGTGAGCGAATGAAAGTAGCGGTGCCGTCCTGGCGCCCGGATGTCCACGGACGCGCCGACATCGTTGAGGAGATCGTACGCATCATCGGAGTCGATCGCGTGCCGTCGACGCCGTTTGCCCGGGAGCGTGCACGCGAGCCCGTACTTACAACGCTCCAGAATCGGACGCGCAAGGCCAAGCGCGCCCTTGCCGCCCGCGGGCTGGTCGAAGCTGTGACCTGGTCATTCGTGTCGAAAGAAGAAGCCGAACTCTTCGGCGGGGCCAAGCCCGAACTTGAGCTCGCCAACCCTATCGCGGCCGAACTGTCCCACATGCGACCGAGCCTTATTCCAGGTCTTGCCATCGCGGCGCAACGCAATGCCGATCGCGGCTTTCCCGATACGGCACTGTTCGAGGTTGGGCAGATTTTCAGGGGCGACAAGCCAGCCGACCAGCTTATTGCCGCCAGCGGAATCCGCCGCGGCCTAGCCAAGGCCTCAGGCGGCGGCCGCCATTGGTCAGGCAAGACCGAGTCGGTCGATGTTTTTGACGCCAAAGGCGACGCCTTTGCCGCGTTGGCCGCCGTGGGCGCGCCAACGCAGGCTTTGCAAGTGGTGCCCGGCGGCCCGTCCTGGTTTCATCCCGGCCGCAGTGGCACGATTCAGATTGGCCCGCAGAATATCCTGGGTCATTTCGGGGAATTGCATCCAGCCGCCGTAGCTGCACTCAAGGCCGAAGGATCGTTGGTCGGTTTCGAGTTGGTCCTGGAAAAGATTCCTGAGCCAAAAGCACGGCCAACGCGCGCAAAGCCCTTACTCGAGCTATCGCCGTTCCAGCCCGTCTAGCGCGATTTTGCCTTCGTAGTCGACGGCACGGTAAAAGCGGCTGACATTCTCCGGGCAGCACAGAGTGTCGACAGAAGGGTCATTGCCAACGTGACGGTATTCGATGTCTATGAAGGCAAAGGCATCGAACCCGGAAAAAAATCCATCGCCATTGCGGTGACGATCCAGCCGCGCGAAAAGACCATGACCGACGCAGAGATTGACACTCTTTCCGGAAAAATCGTCGCTGAGGTCACAAAACGAACCGGCGGCACGTTGCGCGGCTAGTCCAGAATCAAATCGGCATATGCAAATCCATCCCGCTCGACGGTCTCTCCAACCCTGACAGCCAGCTTCCGCGAGAGCATCGGCCCGGCCGACACAAAGGAATGGAATTCGCCATTCTCCCCGCACGGATCAGCCTCAGCTGGCAGCGCGTCCAGCAACGCGTCGTCAAAACGTCGGCCGGCGAACGACCTTGGCAGTTTCGCGAGATCGACGGTGGAAAGGTGCGCTTGCAAACCTGCGTCGATCATTTCACGGGCAAGAGCCGACGTCGATCGGCCCCAGACTGGAAAAACAGGCGTCATGCCGGTCCCCGCAAGATGCTGTTCGCGGTAGGCCCGCACGTCCTCGAGAAACAGATCGCCAAAAATAATGTAAGTCACGCCGGAAGCCCTGGCATTGCCCATCGCCTCCGCCATTTTCTGTTCGTAGATCTCATTCGAGCACGGAAACGGAATGCGAACGATGATTGGAAGCAGGGTTGCAGCATCAAGCTGTTCGCGAAGCAGCTCTTCACGAACGCCATGCATGCTGACTCGATTGAAAGTATCGATGATATCGAAGCCACCCGCGCGGCGCGCTTCATGCAAGGCCCAAGCGCTGTCCTTGCCACTCGACCAGGCAATGAGTGCCTTTGGGCGAGCTGTCATCGTTCGGAGCCGCGCCGGTGCCTTCGCTGTTGCGAACGCTGCGGCGGCTTGTCTTCTTCCGGCTTCTTCAGCGCCCCAATCTGACGCAGGACTGCTTCCGCCGTGTGCTGACCTGACTCCCAGGCGCCATTGACCGTCCCCCATTGTGTTTCGTGCAAGGCTTCACCCGCCAACCAGATACGTCCGCCGATTGGCTCAGCGAGGATCCTGTGCGCATCGGCTCCGCCCGGAGCGGCTGCCGACATTGCGCCTAGAATATAAGGTTCTTCGTTCCAACGTGTAGCATAGCTCCGCTTGATGGCCTTCTTTGCGCTGGCGCCGAATAACGAGGCCAGCCAATCTTGTGCAAAATCGATCATTGCGGCGCTGCCGTTCGTCGACAATTCACGCCCAAAGTCGCCACCAACCTCGACTAAATGGAGACTGCTGCCAGAAATATTGGCGAGCAGGGCTGCGCTACGGCGATTTGATGATTTTTCGAAGACCAGATCATCTCGCTGCAGATTGAGAGGATTGCGCGGCATATCGAACGCGATGTGATCGTAACTCCCGAGCGAAAGTGCCGCGGCAGCATCGAGCAGGCGCTTAGGCAGTTCCGGTTTGAAAACAATTTTGTCGGCAGTAAGCACGTTGGTCGACGCCGTCACGATTGCGGCACGTGCCCGAACAGATCCTTTGGACGTTACGACATTGACGCCATTGCGGTCCCACTCGATGCGCGAAACGGATGTCGACAACCGCACGGGGAGGCCGCTAGCAAACTTCGCGACAAGCGCGCCATACCCCTGCCGGCAAAAAGCATCGTTATCACGCTCGGACATACGAGCGAGGTCGACGACCGAAAGTGACGCAAGGTCCTTGCCACAAACAAAGGGCCCGAGCACAAACTCCATGGTTGCTCGCCAATCGGCAAGGTCGGCAGGAAGGGCCCGAGCCGCTGGGCCATCGGTCCGGTTTCTGCCGGCGTCTGCAATGGCGCGACGCGAGCGTACCAAAGCGGAGAGAAATCCTTCCATTTCTGCATCGCGTGCATTGCGAGGCCCAACACGAATAGCCTGCCCGCGTGGCGCAGCATAAATATCGAACCCCGCGGGCAAAGCGGATCCGCCTGGCGGAATCCCATCAAATCGGTGAATCCAATGTGCCCCAAGATCAAATGGTAGGCCAAAAATTGCGGTGTCCGTGACGCAACGTCCGCCAACGCGATCGCTTGCCTCGAGCAGGGCGAAGCGCCGGTTGCCGGCTGCAACTCGGCGCGCAGCGGCTATACCGGCTGCCCCTGCTCCGACTATTGCGACGTCGGTGTCCACCGCCGTTTGCGCTCGCAGCAAGGCTGGTGCCGCGACGACGGCTACAGAGGTGGCAAGGAACCGGCGCCGGCTTGGTCCCGACATGGTGTCTAAACGCTTCGCTGGGTGGAGATGCCAGCATGCCTGAATGCTGACCATGCGGCAATTTTTATGGCTAACGAACCGTAGCGCCAGGCGCGCACTGACAGAAACGGCACAGTGAACCAAATTGCAATGAGTCCTCCCTAAATTCGGCAACAAAGAGACGCAGCCGGGGACTGGGCACGCGTTATGAAACGTCTCGTCGCCAAGAATTTGGCGGCCGAGGACCGTGATGAGCTGGATCGTCGACGGGGTCGGGCACTTGTTGGCCCGCTATCTGGAGAAGCCGGTGCGAGGCTACGAGCCTTTCACACCGTCGGATCCCGATGCCTTACGCGCAACTTTGCAGCCGGGAGATGTGTTGCTGATCGAAGGCAACAACCACATTTCCGGTGTCATCAAATATCTCACACAGTCAACATGGTCGCATGCGGCGCTTTACGTCGGCCCCATCGGCGACCGCGCGGCGGCTGACGGCGAACCGTTGGTCCTCGTCGGAGCCAATATCGGGCAAGGTGTGGTGGCTTCGCCACTTTCCAAATACGCCCGCTTCCATACGCGCATCTGCCGGCCAACGCAGCTCGACAAAGACGATCGCGAACGGGTCTGCGCCTATGCGGCCGAACGCATTGGCTTTGACTACGATCTGAAAAACATCATTGATCTCGTGCGGTACCTGTTTCCGCTGCCGGTGCCGCAACGTTGGCGTCGACGCATGATTGCGCTCGGCTCAGGCCATCCCACTCGCATCATCTGCTCAGCGCTGATCGCACAGGCGTTCGAAACCGTGCGATACCCAATTCTGCCAAAAGTAACGCGTCTTGAGAGCGAGGCAGCGCGGCGGGAAATTCTGGAAATTCGCCACTCCTCACTCTATGCACCGCGGGATTTCGACATTTCTCCGTATTTTGAAGTAGTCAAGCCGACCATTGTGCGCGGGTTCGACTACAAGGCAGTCGCGTGGGCCGATTTGCCAGCTGCAAATGAGGAAGAAACAACGCCTCCGGTGACGGCCGAAGACGAAGAGTTCTCGCCGGTGGCGTAAGTCGCGGCTTGCTTGCCGTGCCGGCGAGCCTTAACTGTTGCAGCATGATCGATGCAGCCGTCAAAGCCCTCTCGCAAATGTTCACGCCAGCACTGCGCTATGTATTGCTCAAGGCGGCAGGCCTAGCGCTGATTCTGATCGCGTTCCTCGGAATCTTGATGCAGCGGTTTCTAGCGTCCTGGGCGGATACCGGCGCGCATTGGGCTGAACAGGCTACGGGCGTGGCTCCACATGCGGTCTGGACTGGTCTGGCCTGGGTCTTGTCGATTATCGCCGGGTTAGGCGTCATTACGGGAGCACTGTTTCTCATGCCGGCGGTCACCGCGTTCGTCGCCAGTTTCTTTGTCGACGAGATCGCCTATTCCGTCGAGCGCGAGTACTATCCCGCTGAACCACCCGGCCGCTCGTTGCCGTTTCTACGTGCGCTCATTGAAGGTATTCAGTTCGCCGCGCTGGCACTGTTGGTTTATCTCTGTGCGTTGCCGTTCGTCCTGTTTGCAGGGCTTGGCATCGTCATCTTGTTTCTGGCCAACGCGTATCTGCTCGGTCGCGAATATTTCGAGCTGGCCGCAATGCGTTTCCGTTCACCAGTCGAAGCAAAGGCGATGCGCAAGGCTAACTCGGCTTATCTTTTTCTTGCCGGCATGTTTGTTGCCGCGTTTGTTTCGATACCGATCATTAATTTGGCGACGCCAATTTTTGGCATGGCATTCATGGTACACGTGCACAAGAGACTTTCAGGCGCGCGTACCGAATTGCTTGAGCAGCCGCGCTGATTGTCAATCCTTTGACCTCAGATCGATCACCCTTTTGGCTTTGCCGAGTGAGCGTTCAATCGTGCCTAGTTTCACCGTGCGTACCGTCGCAGCGATACCAATGAGCTCCTTGATGTGGCGCGTAAGATCGCGATCGCATGCGGCAAACGCGCTAGCTTCGGTATTCGGTCGCGCCTCCACTACAACCGTAATTTCATCGAGGCGCTCGACACGACGCAGCTCAATCACAAAATGTGGTGCCAATCGCTCGTCCTTGAGAATAATTTCTTCAATCTGGCTCGGGAATACGTTGACGCCACGCACGATCATCATGTCGTCGGATCGCCCGGCGACTTTCTCCATTCTGCGCATCGAGCGTGCCGTACCCGGCAGCAGCCGCGAAAGATCGCGGGTACGATAACGCACGATTGGCATCGCTTCCTTGGTAAGCGTGGTGAAAACAAGCTCGCCGACCTCACCATCCGCCAATTGTCTGCCGGTGGCGGGATCGATGACCTCCGGATAGAAATGGTCTTCCCAGATATGGGGGCCGTCCTTGCTCTCGATACACTCGCAGGAGACCCCGGGGCCGATGATTTCCGAAAGTCCGTAATTGTCGATGGCGTGCAGGTCGAACGCATTTTCGATCTCAGCACGCATCGCATTGGTCCAGGGTTCGGCGCCGCACATCGCGATCTTGAGTGATGATTGACGAGGGTCGACACCCTGCGCGCGGAATTCATCAAGGATCGCGAGCAGATAGCTCGGCGTGACGAAGATGACGTCGGGCTTGAAATCCACGATGAGACGCACCTGCCGCTCGGTCATGCCGCCTGATACCGGCACGACCGTCATACCGAGCCGTTCGGCGCCGTAGTGAAAACCGATGCCGCCGGTAAACAAGCCGTAACCGTAGGAATTTTGCACCAGCATTCCAGGTCGGCAGCCGGCCGCCCGCATGCTGCGGGCCATCAAATGAGCGCAGGTATCGAGATCACGCCGGCTGTAGCCAACAACAGTAGCCTTGCCAGTCGTTCCAGACGACGCATGCACACGCAAGACGTGATCGCGGGGGATGGCGAACATGCCGAATGGATAGTGGCTGCGTAGATCGTCTTTTGTGGTGAAGGGGAAATTCCGTAGGTCGGCCAGCGACTTCAAATCGTCCGGATGCATGCCGGCTTGGTCGAATGTCTTTTTGTAGTGAGCGACGTTGTTATATGCATGGTTGAGCGTCCACTTCAGCCGCACAAACTGAAGCGCCCCTATCTCGTCGCGTGACGCGGTCTCGACCGATTCAAAACCGTCCGCGCGCGGCGTGAGATTGACGCCCTTGAGTTGCAGACGCGGCATAAGCTCCCCTCTATTGCGGGCTTGCTCCTCAAGTCTAGATTTTTCGCTGTGCGGCGTTCCAATGTTTCTCGAGGTTTGAAATCAGCGCCGGGCTGAAGTGGCAATAGGCCTGCTCGCGGCAATAGACCGCCATATAGCGGCGGAAGGTGTCGAGTGACTCCTCGCCGACACGGAAAGCGCGCCGGTTGCCAGCTGCACTAACAACACCGGAAGAGGTGAAATCATCACACACTTTGATGACGGCCTGCTCGACCTGGTCGGGTGGCGCAATGACATCGCAAATCATGCGACCTTCGGGGCTGTCACAATCAAAGCGCCGTCCCATCATGATCGCCTGGCGTGCCGCTCGCGCACCCACGAAGCGTGTCAGGCGCAAATTGGCCGCCCCCGGGATGATGCCCTCCTTGCGCGCCGGCAACGTCATGTAAGCGTCGCTTCCGGCAACGACATAGTCCATCGCCAGCAAGTATTGGCATCCGCCGCCGATGGCGAAAACATCGACTTGCGCAACCCAGGGCTTTTCGCGAGTCCCGCCGTAAATTTCGTCGGCACTGCGTGCGCCCAGCGCGAGACCACGCATGATCTTGTTGACGATCCCCATATCGCGTCGGATGTACCAAAGATAAGGAATCTTGCCGCGATAGAGATGCGTCAAATTGATGCCGGCGGAGAAAACGTTGCGGCCCCTGTATTTCGGATGATCGACAATATCGCCGCGCAGAACGCAGATCTCGCTCATCGGATCGAGCATCGCGATATCGGCCGCTGTTTCCGTATCATCGAGCGTATCGTTATCTTCTGCATTCAAGAAGCGCGGGTTGTGCACCGTCACGATTGACGTCTTCCCTTGCCGGTCCACCCTCGCCGGACCGAAGTCTACACTGCCATTTTTGATGAAATCACTTCCACGTTCAATCGCTTCCATCTTCGGCAGCAGCATGGCCTGGCAGAGGTGCATGCCTGCGTCGGGCACTGAGAGCGCTTGTGCCAAAAAGATGCCCTGATCAATCTCGACGCCGTCCTTCTCGCTTTGCATCAGGGCGCCTTCGGCATCGACCTGCTTGTGCGTCGGAGTCAGGCCCGGTACCAGCTTTCCGGCTTCGTAAACGAGATCGTCCACGCGAGCGAACACACTCAGGTTTCTTGTAAGCTTGCGATAAACCGCTTCAGCGTGACGCGTGAGAAACTCCTCGCGCAAGCGACGGCATTCGGACAGAATAAGATCTGCCGCATATCGTTGATTGACTGTCCGGGCTAGCTTTTTCGGTAGCTTCGCGAGCAGGTCGGTGCCGCTGCGCCAGAATTTCGTTGCTGCCGCGGTATCACGTTGGAAACTGCCGATCACCCGCGGTTTAACTTCGACCCACGCAGCTACAGCCTTGGTTGGCAAGCCTGCTCGACGAAGGCAGTCCATTACATCCCGTCGAATGAGTTCGCGCGCCTTCGCTATCGACGAACCTTCCATAAGCACTCTCCCAACGCATTTTTTATGCGACCGTTTTTCCCGGCCATTGGCAAAGGTCGCTGATGATACATTTTTCACACAGCGGCTTGCGCGCCACGCAAGTGTAGCGTCCATGGAGAATAAGCCAATGGTGGGCATGGCGCTTGTATTGTGCCGGCACCACCTGCTCGAGTTTTGCTTCGACCTCAAATGGCGTCTTGCCGGTGGCCAGGCCGGTGCGATTGCCGACGCGGAAAATGTGGGTATCGACGGCAATCGTCGGCTGGCCAAAAGCGATATTGAGCACGACATTGGCCGTCTTACGCCCGACGCCTGGTAGCGCCTCCAGTGCTTCACGCGAGTGGGGCACCTGTCCGCCATGCTCAGCCATAAGCTTCCCGGACAGCGCAATGACATTTTTAGCTTTTGTACGAAACAAACCGATCGTTTTAATCAGGTTTCGCACACGACTCTCGCCAAGAGCGACCATCTTTTCCGGGGTATCGGCCATTGCAAATAGCGCCGGCGTTGCCTTGTTAACACCGGCGTCGGTCGCCTGCGCCGACAGCACGACGGCAACCAGTAACGTGAATGGGTTGATGTGCTGGAGTTCCCCTTTCGGGTCTGGATTGGCTTCTTTGAAACGGCGGAATGCCTCCTCTACTTGTGCCGCCGTCCACTGTGGCAAAACACCGGCTGCAGCATCAGCGTCGGCCACGGCGCGCTTGCGTGCCACCTTGACCTCATTAACCTTGACCTGCTTTGGCTTCCGCGTCCTTGGCGGGGCCTTGCGGACGGGCGTTTTCGTCATGATTCCGGTATACTGAGCATGATGATCCCCGACAACGGCACCGAACTCGAGCCCACGATCTTTTCAGCGACGCTGACGCCGCACCGTTCACTCGGGCGGGTGGGATTTCTCATTCTGATGCTGCTCTTCGGCGGCATAAGCTTTCTAACGGGCATGATGTTCTTGGCGATTGGTGCCTGGCCGGTGTTCGGTT
>Ga0306920_100015730_pt1 | contig 10386 bp, 8 predicted proteins | sample flu12Cox44000170_FD_204666 | JGI IMG/M metagenome (GOLD analysis project Ga0306920, IMG submission 204666) | Lab enrichment of tropical soil microbial communities from Luquillo Experimental Forest, Puerto Rico - flux4day.12C.oxic.44.000.170 (v2)... | ecosystem: Environmental > Terrestrial >...
ACGCGTTCTGTCCGTTCCGGACGGCGCAGCCGCAGCTTGCCCACATCCAGATGCTCGCGATCGGGTGGCTGCCGATCGCGCTCTGGTCGATGCATCGCTACTTCGAGTCGTTCCGCCGCCGGTGGCTGGCGCTCTTTGCTGCGGCGTGTTGTCTGCAGGTGTTGTCCAACACGTACGTCGCCTATTTCATGACGGTGCCCATAGGCATCGTTACCGTGTATCTGGCGTGGAAATCGCGCGAACAGATCCGCCGATGGTCGATGGATCTTGCCGTCGCCTTCGTCGTGATCCTGGGGGTGCTTGCGCCCGTCGCGATGCAGTACTACTACGTGAGGGTCGACAATCAGCAGATCCGCTCGGTCGGCGAGATCGAGTCGGGAGGCGCTGACCTCCGTGCATTCTTTGTCCCCGCCAGCGGCGTGTGGCGCCGTTTGCTCCCGCTGCCGGAACCGATCTTCGGCGAAACAGAGAAAGAGTTGTTTCCCGGGATTATCGGCCCGGTTCTCGCGGCCATCGGGTTGTGGGCCGCGGCGTTCCGACGCCGGCGGGTCTCGCAGTGGGTCATCGTGTACGCGGCGATCGCCGTTGCAGGCTTCCTGTTGTCGTTCGGGCCGCTGGTCCGAGTCTGGGGAGTAGTGCTGACGCGCCACGGCCCGTACGACTGGCTGCAACATGTCCTGCCCGGGATGAGCGGCATGCGGGCCCCGTCCCGCTTTGTCGTGATCGCCATCCTCGGATTGTCGGTGCTTGCCGGGTATGGCGCCTCGCTCGTCCTGAATCGAATCCCTTCTCGCTTTCGGGCGCTTGCCGTCGCCGTTCTGCTCGCCGGCGTGGTCGCCGATGGGTGGGCGGTGCCCATTCCAACGGTGACCTACGAGCCGCGCGGCCGTGTTGAAGATCGCGCCATCGTCGAATGGCTGCGGGGGATGCCGTCGGGAGTGGTCTTGCACCTGCCCCTGATGACGGCCCAGTTTCAGGAACTGCACTATCAGTACGCGACGCTTTTTCACGGCCGCCCGATGATCAACGGCTTCACCGGGTGGGCATCTCCGCTGCAGGAGCTGCTGCGGCATCCGCGGTCACCGATCTACGACTACGAGCGGTACCCCGCGACCGTGGCGATGCTGCGATCGCTCGGCGTGCGCTACGTATTCGTCCATCCCGGCGATTACAACGTCACGCAGGAGGCGAACGGCGAGCTGAGGGAGACCCTCGCCGGCCTTCGGCGATCGCAGCAGCTGATCGGCGAAAAGCATCTCCTCGACGCGTACGCGTTCGAGCTGGCGCCCCTTCCGCCGACGAAGAGTCCCGAAGCGTTGACGCCGATACCTTCCGGACAGTTCCGGGTCGATGTGTCCGAGCAGAAAGGCCGCGCCGAATTTCTCGTCGATGGCGACAAAGACTCACGCTGGATCGGCACCCAGGATGGTTCCAGCGTCATCACGGCGCAGTTCGCCGAACCGCGCGATGTGGCCCGGGTCGAGCTGCAGCTGGCGCAAAGATCGCTCATGGAATACCCGCGCGAGCTGCAAATCGACGCGGAGGATCGCGATGGCCGCAGCCGCACCCTGTATCGAGCCACGCCGTATCCGGAATTCTTTGCGGGCTTTCTCCGCGATCGATCGTACCCATCGATCAGGATCGACCTTCCGCGCAACGAAGCGATTACTCTGCACGTGCGAGAGGTCGCGTCGTACGACAGCTGGTGGTCCGTGCACGAATTGCGCCTCTGGCAAAGGCCGTAGACCAGAACCTGTACGAAGTCTTCCCCGGACGCCGACCTTTAGCCCTTCCGACCCCAGGAACGCATCGTGTGGTCGGCGCGAAACACTGAAACTCTACACTCCACTCGTCGCGCCAATCGTAAGAAACTGGACAGTACGATGAGGCCGATTGCCGCAATCTGGGCTTGAACTGTCTCTCACATGTTGTTAGTCTCGCTTCGGTAGCCTTATCACCTTCACCGCGCGGGGGCCGGCCTCGCTCGAGGTTGCGCGGTGACCGTCCTTCAGGGTGATGACGGCGGGACCTTCTTCCCTTCAGGATTTCCTACGTGTTGCGGGCCGCGTCTGACGCGGCCGCGAGAGGTGTGCCGCATGTGTGACAGTTTCGGCGCCGGATTGCGCCAGCGGCGAGAAGAACAACAGATTGCGCTCTCGACCATTGCCGAGCAGACCAAGATCAAGCTGTCGCTGCTCGAAGGGCTCGAACGGGACGATGTGTCGCGCTGGCCATCGGGGATTTTCCGGCGCGCGTTCGTGCGCGATTACGCGCGCGCGATCGGACTTCAGCCGGACGCGGTCGTCCGCGAATTTCTCGATCGATATCCGGATCCGCCCGAGGATGTGACGGCCGCGCTGAGTGCTCAGGCTGCGGCCGACGCCGCACCGGCAAGCGCCGGGCCTCCGACACGCCTGCGCTATCTCGTCGGCGCCGCAGTCGGCTCGCTGTCGCGTCTTCGGCCGGGCAACGGTCACGGCCGGCTCGCGGAGGCCGACGATGCCCCTTCGATCAGCAGCACTCCGCTCTTGTTGAACACTCTCAATCGCGTCGCCACCGTCGACACATCCGAGACCGTCGAGATCGAGCACCCCGCTCGACCGCTCGAGATGATGGAAACGTCCGAAACCGTGGAGATGATGATCGACACGTCCGAGACGGTCGAGATGATGTATACGTCGGACACGGTCGAGATGCCAATTCCCGTTCAGGTGCCTGAACCGGTCGAGGTCGCGCCTGCGCCGTTCGAACCCGACCTGTCGGTGATCGCACAGCTGTGCAGCCGGCTGTCACGGGTCGACGAGACGGTCGAGATGGCGCCGCTGCTCCAGGACCTTGCCGCGGCGATCGACGCCGTGGGTCTGATGGTGTGGGTGTGGGACTCGCAGTCAGCGGCCTTGACGGCCACACTCCAGCACGGTTACCCCGACGAGATTCTCGCCCAGCTGCCGAACCTGTCCCGCGAGGCGCGCAATGCCACAGCCGCGGCCTTCCGTACGGCTCAGACCTGCATCGTCAGCGGCGGTGACGCCGTCAGCGACGCGATGGTGGTTCCGCTGATGACCCGGGAAGGATGCGTCGGTGTCCTCGCTATGGAACTGCCGACGGGAAGCGCGCGAAGTGAGTCGATCCGCGCCGCCGCGACGATTCTTGCCGCGCAAATGGGCAGAGTCGTCGGCGCCGGCAGGCCTGTTTCCGCCTCCAATCGCAGGCTGGCCTGAGCGAGCGGCGACCCGTCGTCAGCGAGCGGCCTTCTGCTGCTCCGCCAGGACCGCGCGGAACATTGCCTCGTCGATGTCCAGCTCCAGTTTGTAGCCGTCCGGATCGATGAACGGGTTTGGGCCGCCGGCTGCCAGCTTCGCGTACTTCTCCTGCATGTTGTACATGCCGGGATGGGATCCAAGCGGCACGTCACACGGCAGGGCTCGGGACGTCTTGAACGCGCGTGCGAATTCCTCGGCGATGCCGGGTGTCTCGGCGTTGTTCACAAGTTTGAAGCCGGGATTCGTGCCCAGGCTGCCGATGATCACGACGTCGTAGGTCTTGCCGCCTTCCTGAGCCTTCAGCGTCCAGGTCGTGCAGCCGCGCGAGTGTCCCGGCGTGAGGTGCGCGACGAGCGTCGTTCCTCCAAGCGTCACGGATTCTCCATCGTGCAGGATCCTGTCGATCGGGTGCTCTTTGCCGCCCGGCTTCATCGCACGCAGCGCCGGCACGTCTTCGGCGAGCGCCATCACCTGCGCACCCGTGAGCGCCTTCACCGCCGCATCGCCTTCCTGGTGGTCGCCGTGCGCATGACTGCCGAGGAGAATCCTGGTGTCCGAGAACTTGAAACCCAGCTGCTCGACGGATTGCTGAATCAGCGGAACGTTCCGCTCGAACGTGCTGTTGATCAGGATGTTCCCCTGCGGCGTCACGATCAGGTAGACGGCCAGGCTCTTCGTGCCGACGTAGTAGATGTTGCCGATCACGTGATGCGGCGCAAACGCCGTCGTCATGTCATCGGGTCCGCCGACGTTGCGCTGGAACAGCGACAGCTGCGAAAAGGTGTATCCGCGGACAGTGATCGTTGGCCCCGGCTCCTGAGCGCGGCCGCGCCCGGCGGGGGCTTGAGCGACACTCCGCGCATCGAACGCGATTGCGCCAGGTCCCAGAAGGAGAAGCGCCGGGATGAGGCAGAGGAAACGATCCGAGCGTGTCATGTGAATCCGCTCCTTCTACAGCAATCCGCCAGGATTCTACAGTGTTGGAGCGGGGATGTTATTTCGCCTGTGGCGCACGGCTTCAGCCGTGCGTCAGAGCGACGGGCTGAAGCCCGTCCCCACCTTCCGTTTGCTAGACGGCGATGCGAGCCCGCTCTGCCTCGCGCGCGCAGTGCAGGTCGATGAAGGCCGCGGCCAGATCCTCGCGGCACCATCCACGGCGCGCGTCGTCGCGCATCATCTGGTAGGCGGTCGTGGTCGTCAGCGCCTTGCGATACGGTCTGTTGGTGGTGAGTGCGTCGAAGACGTCCACGATGCTGACGATCTGGGCGAGCAGCGGGATGCGGTCGCCGGCCAGGCCGTCAGGGTATCCGCGGCCATCAAAGCGTTCGTGATGATGACGGACGATCGGACGCACGGACTCCAGGGATCGGACGGTACGGCAGAGATCGTCGCCGATGACGGCGTGGCGTTTCATCAGCTCGTACTCTTTCCGGTTCAGCCGTCCCTTCTTCAGCAACACGCGATCGGGAATGGCGATCTTGCCCACGTCGTGAAGAAACGCTCCGCGGTGCAGCGCGTCGAGTTCCTCGTCACCGAGCCCCAGATGACTGCCCAGCATGATCGCGTAGTCGGTGAGCCGCTCGCAGTGTCCTTCGGTGCTGGGATCGCGCGCTTCGATGACGCGGCCGAGCGTCAGGAAGAGGGACTCGGCAGACTCGAGATCGTCGGTGAGGCGCTTGAGACGCATCAGCGATCGGACCCTCGTGCGCAGCTCCTCAGGATCGACCGGTTTGTTGAGAAAGTCGTCGGCACCGGCTTCGAGTCCGGCCAGACGCGTCTCGCGCTCTCTTTCTCCGCTGATCAACACGACCGGCATGAAACGCGTCTCGACATTGCGTTTCAGCTCGGCGCACACATCGAGACCCGAGATGCCCGGCATCACGACGTCGAGGAGGACGATGTCGGGCCGGTCGCGGTGGACGATGTCGAGCGCATCGCGGCCGTTGGTCGCGGTCAACACCGTGTAGTCGGCGCTTTCGAGCAATTGTCCGAGCCCGCACAGGTTGGGCGCGTAATCGTCGACGACCAGCACCTTACCTGACTTTGCCATCGCACTCCTCGCGCGTGGGACGGGCCCACCGGGCCGCCAGGCTGCAAGGGTCGGACCCGAGCGCATTCCGGCGACAGGACGTGTAAGGGAGGCGGTTTCCGAGAAAAAAGGATTACAACGGCGGGGGGTGACCGACAGAGCTGTAAGCCGTACGCACCACCGGGCCCCGCCGCCGTCAGATCGCCGGCAGGTGCGCCGCCGGAATACCCAGGGCGAGGGCGATCTCGCGCAGCTTTGTCTTGATCACGCGGACGTTTCGTGGACCCATCCGAAGCAGCTGCTTCTGTGCCGGCGACAACGACTCGAGCCGTTCGTCAGAGTACCCGTAACCGATTCCTTTAGGGCGGAGGCGTTCCGACCCGTCGATAGAGGGCGTGTTGAGGAGGGCAACGATCGCCCGTTCCAGCGTCCGGTCGAGCGAGTCGGCGGACCCCAGATCCCGGTGGGCGTCCTCGATTCGCGGCTTCAAGGTCGCGTATAGCTTGGCGGCGCCGGCGGGGTTGACTGAGGCCATCGCGTCCGCGATGGAGTTGTACCGATCGTAACTGCGCGGATCGGCGAAGGTGCTGCCGTTGCGGGTCACGATCCGGAACGGCGCCGTCGGACGCAGCACCTTCAAATGTTTGGCCGGCGTCGGCCCCTCCGCGATGTTGGCGACGACGACGGTGAAATTGCGAATGAGTCCAGTCGTCGGAAGCCACGACATGACGGCGGGACTCTCGGTGAGGCGCTGCACCAGCGTGCGCACCAGCGTATCGCTGGCATCGAGCGGCGGAAGCTCCATCGGCTCGCCTGCACCGCCGAGCGCCGGCGACTCCGTGGCCGCCGCGGCTTTCGGCGGCGGTGCCGTGCGTGCGGGGGCCGGCTTGCGCCAGAAGAATGCGAGATATCCGGCAGCAGCCACGGCGACGACCAGTATGGCGACGGCAATCAAGACACCCGATTGTCGTTCCGGCGGCGCCGGCAGCTCCGGCTCGCTTGTGGTGGAGTGAAGGTCGAAGTCCGCGTCGTTCACGTTCGCCTCCGTGTCTTCTACTCGTGCAGCACCTGATGGACGAACGAGACGGCAATCGATCCCTCGCCGACCGCGGACGCCACCCGCTTGATGTTGCCGCCGCGAGCATCGCCGACGGCGAACACTCCTGGCAAGCTCGTCTCGAGCAGATGCGGCACCCGGGCCAGCGGCCAGCGCCCCGAGGTCAGATCGTCCTGCGACAAATCGGCGCCGGTCTTGATGAACCCTTTCTCGTCGAGAGCGACGCAGCCGTCGAGCCAACCGGTATTGGGTACGGCGCCGGCCATCATGAATACGTGGCCGATCTCGCGCGTTTCCGTCTCGCCGGTCACGGTGTGGCGCCAGCGCACCCGTTCGAGACGATCGCTCCCTTCGAGCGAAGCGAGCTCGGTGTGCGTGCGCAGTTCGATGGCCGGATTTTCTTCGATGCGCCGAATCAGGTATCGCGACATGCTTTCTGCGAGTCCGCCCGAGCGCACCAGCATGTGTACCCGCCTCGCACTCTGAGCGAGAAAGACGGCAGCCTGTCCCGCCGAGTTCCCGCCGCCCACGACCACCACATCCTCGCCGCTGCACAACTGCGCCTCGACAAACGTGGCGCCGTAGTACACGCCGGCGCCCTCGAAATTCTGAAGGTTGTCGAGGCTGAGGCGCCGGTACCGCGCTCCGGTCGCGATGATGACGGTGCGGGCGGACACGCGCTGCCCCTCGTCGATGGCGATCACGTACGGGCGCCGCTTGCAGGCGAGCGCGACGGCACCGCGGGCGATAAGGATCTGCGCGCCGAATTTCTGGGCCTGCGTGTAGGCGCGGCCGGCGAGCTCCTGGCCGGAGATGCCGGTCGGAAAACCGAGATAGTTTTCGATACGCGAGCTCGATCCGGCCTGACCACCGGGTGCGTTCGCCTCGATGACGAGGACATCCAGCCCTTCCGACGCCCCGTACACCGCGGAGGCAAGGCCGGCCGGGCCCGCGCCGACGATCACGAGATCGCGGATGTGCGTCTGATCGATCGCATCGTTGAAACCGAGACAGTCGGCGATGTCGGAATTCGACGGATTCTTCAGCACCAGCTCGCCGCGGCAGATGAGCACGGGCACGTCCGCGACGGCCACGTGAAACTGATCCAGCGTGGCCTGGACATCCGGATCGCGATCGAGATCGAGATACGTGTACGGGTGGCCGTTTCGCATCAGGAATTCCTTGATGCGAAGTGTCCCCGGCGAATGCGTCGATCCGATCAGGACGGCGTCGCCGACCCCGTTGCTGATCAGCTCGACGCGCCGCAGAATGAACGCGCGCATCAGAATCTCGCTGAGCTCAGTGTCGTTCTGGAAGAGGGACAACATCTCGTTGCGATCGAGAACAACGACTTCGCCGTCCTCGCGGGCGCGCAGGCGGAACAGCGCGCGGCGGCCCGAGATCATGTTGATCTCGCCGTTGAACTGTCCGGGGGTATGCAGCGCGACCAGTGTCTGGGTATTGCCGGCGATCCGCACCACCTCGAGGGCGCCGGCCGTCACCACGAAGAACGGCACCACGTGATCGCCCGCTTCGATCAGGATCTCGCCCCGCTGCACGGCGCGCCGTTTTCCGTGCGCGGCGATGCGCGCCAGCTGGGCCTCGGTCAGCGTCGGAAAGACGTGATCGGCTCGGGCGGCAGACGGCTGAAGCGGCGACGGGCTGTCGAGCATGCTCCATCTTACTCATGGTAGGTTCGGGTTGAACCGGGAGGTGTGATGAAGCCGCGCATCGATTATCGACAATTCAGCCCCGACGCCCTGCAGGCCATGCTCGCGCTCGAGAAACACCTGGCCGGCTCCGGTCTCGACCATAAGTTCATGCATCTCCTGAAGCTTCGAGCGTCGCAGATCAACGGCTGCGCCTACTGCATCGATATGCATTCAATCGACGCCCGCGCGGCGGGTGAGACGGAACAGCGGCTCTACGCGCTGGACGCGTGGCGAGAGACGCCGTTCTTCGACGACCGTGAGCGCGCGGCTCTGGCCTGGGTGGAAGCGGTCACGCTCCTGGCGAAGACACACGTGCCCGACAGCGTGTACGAAGAGGCGAGGAAACACTTCAGCGAGCAGGAGCTGGTCGACTTGACGTATCTTGCGGCGACGATCAACGCGTGGAACCGGATCGCGGTGTCGTTCCGCGCCGTTCCGGGACGCCACAAGGCGAAGAGCGCGGTGGCATGAGCGAGTCCGCGCGTGCTTCGATGCTCCCCGTCATCCGGGTCGCGCATCTCTTTCCCGGTCTCGAAAGAAAACTGATCGAACTCCTGCAGTCGCTCGAGGCGCGCGAATGGGCGCTGCCGACCGTCGCGGGCAGCTGGACAGTGAAACAGGTCGCGGCGCACCTGCTCGATACCCAGCAACGTCAGTTGAGCCGGCTCCACGGCGAACCGCTTTCTGCCGCGCCTCTGATCCGCTCGAACGCCGATCTCGTGGCGTTCATCAATCGCCTCAACCGCGACGGTGTCGACCGCTACACCAGGCTCGAGGCGTCCGAACTGATCGCGCTGATGGAAGCAGGCTCTGACGAGACCGCGAGCTACTACGCATCGCTCGATCCGTTCGCGGACGCGTTGTTTCCTGTCTCCTGGGCGGGCGACGAGCGATCGGCGAACTGGTTTCACATCGCGCGCGAGTTCACCGAGCGCTGGCATCATCAGCAGCAGATCCGGCTGGCGACCGGCCGTCCGGGAATCATGACGCGCGAGCTGTACTATCCGGTGCTCGACTGCTTCATGCGCGCGCTGCCGTTTGCGTATCGGGACAAGACGAGCGCGCCGGACTCACTGGTGCGGGTCAACGTCGACGGCGACTGCGGCGGACGCTGGTACCTGCACTTCGAGGAAACCTGGAGCCTTGTGACGGCTCCCAGGGGGACGCTCGTCTGCGACATCACCATGCCGCAAGCGATCGCTTGGCGAATTTTCACCAAGGGGATCAGTCGAGCCGAGGCGGCACCGCAAGTCCGTGTCGACGGCGACGCCGAGCTCGGCGCTCACGTTCTCGCGACGATCGCCATCGTCGGATAGCGGAGGGTCGCCGCAAAACCATGAATCTCTTTCGTGCTGTCCCGATTTCGTGGCCAGCCAAGAAACGCCGCCGATGTCAGCGGAACTCCTTGTCGTCCGCAGAAGGGCCGTAGAGTGCAGGCACCTTGGCTCCCATCAGCCGCAGGTACACCGTCATCTGCCCGCGGTGATGCGCCCAGTGGTTCAGAGTGTCCTGAATCATCACCCAGCGGGGCGTCTCCATCACCACTTGTCCGCGTGCGAGCAGCCGCCACGGCGTCATGAGAAAGTCATCCGTCGTCCCCGCCAGTGCGGATCGTGCCGCGGCGGCGCTTTTGTCCAGCGCCTTCACCAGGCTATCGCTGGTCTCGAGCTTTTCCTGCTTCATCGACGAGCCTGATGCCGGCGCGATGTCGAGCTCGTTCATCGAGATCCCCATTTCAATCCAGGACGGCATCGTCGCGACCATGTTCGCCAGGTAACCGAAGATCATCGATTTGTCGTGCGGCTTCCATTCGTATTTGCCCGCCGGCACTTCCTCCAGCGCGCGCTTCGACCTGGGGATTTCACGCTCCAGTTCACTCAGCAACAGCTCATTGAGTTTCATCGATGTCCTCCTGGTTTGTCGCACAAGCGTTCGGTCATGCGGGTTTCGCGGATGCCGCCCGTCCCATCAGGTAGAACTCATCGTTGGGCCGAAGCGCCATCAGATTCGCCATACGGTTCGACAGTGCAAAGAGCGCTGTGATCGCGCCGATGTCCCAGATTTCCTCGTCGGTCATCCCGAGCGCGCGGAGCGTCGCGAAGTCTGCCTCGCCGATCTCGTGCGAGCGTTCGGCGACTTTGACCGCGAAATCGAGCATGCCGCGTTGCCGCGCGGTGAGTTCGGCGTGGATGTAGTTGATCGCCACCTGATCGGCGAGCAGCGGCTGCTTTGCGCGGATCCGGAGAATCGCGCCATGCGCGATGACGCAGTACTGGCAGTCGTTCAGCGCGGACGTCGCCACGACGATCATCTCTCGCTCGGCTT
>Ga0306920_100015731_pt1 | contig 10386 bp, 8 predicted proteins | sample flu12Cox44000170_FD_204666 | JGI IMG/M metagenome (GOLD analysis project Ga0306920, IMG submission 204666) | Lab enrichment of tropical soil microbial communities from Luquillo Experimental Forest, Puerto Rico - flux4day.12C.oxic.44.000.170 (v2)... | ecosystem: Environmental > Terrestrial >...
TTTACGGCCTCGGCGCCTATGTCACCGCGATCCTGATGCATCGCTACGGCGTCGCCTATTATTGGACGCTGCCGGCCGCCGGCGGCGTCTGCTTTGTCGTTGGCACGCTGGTCGGGTTGCCGGCGCTGCGGTTGCAGGGCCTCTATCTCGCGCTCGTCACCTTTGCGGCGGCAGTGGCGTTGCCGCAACTCCTCAAATTTCATGGTCTCGAAGACTGGACCGGCGGTGTGCAGGGCATCGTTGTCGATCAGCCGGATGTACCGGGATTCCTGCCGATCGACACCGATCAATGGCTCTATTATTTCACCCTGGCGGTGGTGCTGGCCATGTTCGCCGGCGCGTCGAGCTTGGTAAAGAGTCGCACCGGCCGCGCCATCATGGCGATCCGCGACCATGAGATCGCCGCCGGCGCCATGGGGATCAACGCGCCGCTCTACAAGACGCTGACCTTCGGCGTCAGCGCGCTCTACACCGGGGTTGCCGGTGCCCTGGGGGCGCTCGCAGTGCAGTTCGTCGCCCCCGACAGCTTTAGCCTGTTCCTTTCAATATATTTCCTTGTCGGCCTGATACTCGGCGGTATGGGTTCGCTGCCGGGCTGCCTGTTCGGCGGCTTGTTCGTGCTCTACGTGCCGAACATCGCCGAGGAGGTGTCGCGCGGGTTGGCGGGCGCGATCTACGGCGTCATCATGCTGCTGGTGATATTCGTGATGCCGTCGGGGGCCGCCGGTTTCACGCGGTTGGCATTCGCCTATGTGTCGCGATGGCGCAATCGGTAACTATTGGGAAATTAGCCACGCTGTGCAAGGGAGGTCTTCGTGAAGAAACTGACACGCCGCACCATTCTCGCCGCCGCGCCCGCGCTGGCCTTCGGCGGCCCGCTCCTGGCGGCGCGGCCGGTCCGTGCGGCCAAGCAATACGGGCCCGGCGTCACCGACACCGAGATCAAGATCGGCAATACCTGCTTTTACAGCGGACCAGCCTCATCCTACGGAACGATCGGCAGAGCGATGGCCGCCTATTACAAAATGGTCAACGACCAGGGCGGGGTGAACGGCCGCAAGATCAACTTCATCTCATATGACGACGCTTATTCACCGCCGAAAACCGTCGAGCAGACCCGCCGCCTGGTTGAGCAGGACGGCGTGTTCCTGATGGCCAGCCCGCTCGGGACGCCGACCAACAGCGCGACCCAGCATTACCTGAACCAGAAGAAGGTGCCGCAACTCTTCGTCGCGACCGGCGCCACAAAATGGGACGATCCGAAACACTTCCCTTGGACGATCGGCTGGCAGCCCAATTACCAGAGCGAAGGCCGTATCTACGCGGCCTACATCATGAAGGAGAAACCAGGCGGCAAGATCGGGGTGCTCTATCAGGACGACGATTTCGGCAAGGACTATTTGAAGGGCGTCAAGGACGGCCTCGGCGACAACGCGAAGTCGATGCTGATCGTCGAAGCGAGTTACGAGACGACCGACCCGACCGTCGAATCGCAAATCGTCAGCATGAAGGCGGCCGGCTGCGACGTGCTCGTCAATACCGCGATCCCCAAATTCGCCGCGCAGTCGATCCGCAAGGCGGCCGAGATGGAGTGGAAGCCGCTACATATCGTAAGCAGCGTCGGCAATTCGGTCGCCACCGTTTTGAAGCCGGCTGGGTTCGAAAATTCTAAGGATCTGATCTCCGATTTCTATTTGAAAGATCCGACCGACCCGCAATGGAAGGATAATGCCGGTTACAAATGGTGGATCGGCCTCATGGACAAATATTATCCGGAAGGCGACAAGACCGACGTCTTCAACGTCTATGGCCCGTCGGTTTCGGCGACCACGGTGCAGGTGCTGAAGCAATGCAGCGACGAGCTGACCCGCGAGAACGTCATGAAGCAGGCGGCTAACCTGCACGATTTCACGGTGCCGATGCTGTTGCCCGGGATCACGATCAACACCAATCCGATCGATTTCGCGCCGGTCAAGCAGGTCCAGATGGGGCGCTTCGACGGCGAACGCTGGCGGCTGTTCGGCCCACTTCTAACGGGCGCAATCGGCTGAACGTGCCCCGCAACGGTTGTAGCTGAGCTGCCGGGCGGCCAGCGTGCGGCCTGACGACAACGGTTCCTGTCACGGGCGCAGGTTGCGGCGCACACGCTGCGCCCTCGACCCGGGCCGAAAAAACAATGCTGGAGAGGTTGCGATGGAGCGTCTGACGCGCCGTGCCGTTCTCGTTACCGCGCCAGTCGCGCTCGCCTTTGCCGCGTCGCGCGCGGCGCGCGCGACGAAGAATTACGGACCGGGCGTTACCGACACCGAGATCAAGATCGGCAACACCGGCCCCTATAGCGGCCCGGCCTCATCCTACGGCACGATCCCTAAATCGATGGCCGCCTATTACCGGATGGTCAACGACCAGGACGGGGTCAACGGGCGCAAGATCAATTTCATCTCCTACGACGATGGCTATACGCCGCCGAAGACGGTCGAAATGACCCGCAAGCTGGTCGAGCAGGATCAAGTTCTGGCGGTCACAAGCCCGCTCGGCACCCCGACCAACAGTGCGACCTGGCATTACATGAACGAGAAGAAGGTACCGCAGCTGTTCATCGCCAGCGGCGCCACCAAATGGGACGACCCGAAGGGCCATCCGTGGACGATCGGCTGGCAGCCGAACTACCAGAGCGAGGGGCGCATCTATGCGACCTTCATCATGACCGACAAGCCGGACGGCAAGATCGGCGTGCTCTACCAGAATGACGATGCCGGCAAGGATTATTTGAAAGGGGTGACCGACGGGCTCGGCGACGAGCACAAATCGATGATCGTCCTGGCGGCGTCTTACGAGCCGACCGACCCGACCATCGATTCGCAAATCGTTGCGATGAAGGCTGCAGGTTGCGATGTGTTGGTAACCGCCGCGATCCCGAAGATGGCTGCGCAGGCGATCAAGAAGGCGGCGGAAATCGAGTGGAAACCTCTCCACGTCCTGACCAGCGTCGCCAACTCGGTCGGTGCCACCTTGAAGCCGGCCGGGCTCGAAATTTCCAAGGGGGTCGTCTCCGATTTCTACCTCAAGGACCCGACGGATCCGCAGTGGAAGGACGATCCGGGCTTCAAGGCCTGGCTCGCCTTCATGGACAAATATTACCCCGACGGCGACAAGAGCGACTCCGGCAATCTCTACGGCCCTTCCATCGCCGCCACCACGGTACAGGTGCTGAGGCAGTGCGGCGACGAGCTGACCCGTGAAAACGTCATGAAGCAGGCCGCAAACCTGCACGATTTCACGACGCCGCTGCTGTTGCCGGGCGTGAAGATCAACACCAGCCCGACAGATTTCGCGCCGATCAAGCAGGTCCAGATGGCGCGCTTCGACGGGACCCGCTGGCAGCTTTTCGGTCCGATCTTGACCGGCGCCATCGGCTGAACACCGCCGAAGCGGTCAGGATTTTCACCGATTCGACGGCGTGATAGCCCAACCGAAAGAAAGGATGACACAATTGGCGGCGCCGGATAAATTCGCTGGGCTGGGTGCCACGACGCCCGAAGCCAGACCAACAGGAATGCCTCGCAGCAGCGGTCAGGGATTCCTCAAAACATCAATCGAACAGCAGGTTTCGCCGAAGGAGATTATTATGAAGCGTCTAACGCGCCGCACGATTCTCGCCGCCACCCCGGCCGCGCTCGCCTTCGGCGGCCCGATCCTTGCCGCGGGGCCGGCCCGCGCCGCCAAGCAATACGACCCGGGGGTCACCGACAGCGAGATCAAGATCGGCAACACCGGCCCCTATAGCGGCCCGCTGTCGAACGCCAGCCCCATTCCGCTATCGATGGCCGCCTATTTCAAGATGATCAACGACCAGGGCGGCATCAACGGGCGCAAAATCACTTTCATCTCCGACGATGACGGCTATTCGCCACCCAAGACGGTCGAGATGACGCGCAAGCTGATCGAGAGTGACCAAGTTCTGTTCACCGCCGGCCAGCTCGGGACCCCGACCTGTAGCGCGATCTGGCACTACATGAACCAGAAAAAGGTGCCGATGCTGTTCGTCTCCACCGGTGCCACCAAATGGGACGACCCGAAGGGCCATCCTTGGACCATGGGCTTTTTCGTCAGCTACCAGGCGGAGGGGCGCATCTACGCCGCCTACATCCTGAAGGAAAGGCCCGATGCCAAGATCGGCGTGCTCTATCAGAACGACGATTTCGGCAAGGACTACCTGAAGGGGCTGGCCGACGGGCTCGGCGACAAGGCGGCGTCGATGATCAAGGTCAAGGATTCCTACGAGACCACCGACGTGGGGGTCGACTCGCAGATTGTCGACATGAAGGCGGCCGGCTGCGATCTCCTCTTCACCGTCGCGATCCCCAAATTCGGCGCCCTGGCGATCCGAAAGGTGGCCGAAATCGGATGGAAGCCGCTGCACATCCTGAACGGCATCGCCTCCTCTGTCGGCGTGACGTTAAAGCCGGCCGGCCTCGAAAATGCCAAGGGGATCATCACCAGCAATTCTTTCAAGGACGCAACCGATCCCGAATGGCAAAACGATGCCGGCTACAAAGAGTGGGCATCGTTCATGGACAAGTATTATCCGAACGGCGACAAGAGCGATTCCCAGACCGTCTACGGCCAGTCGATTGCCGAGACGACAGTCCAGACGCTGAAGCAGTGCGGCGACGAGCTGACCCGCGAGAACGTCATGAAGCAGGCGGCCAACCTGCACAATCTCGAACTGCCGATGCTGTTGCCGGGCATCACGATCAACACCAGCCCGACCAATTTCGCGCCGATCAAGCAGGCCCAGATGAGGCGCTTCGACGGCGAGCGCTACGTTCCCTTCGGTCCCGTCCTGACCGGCGCGATCGGCTGAACGCCGGCGAAAAAACGATTGATCACCAGAACTACGCAACGGGAGGGCGTCATGCAACGACTGACGCGTCGCACGATTCTCGCCGCCGCCCCGGCGGCACTGGCCTTTGGCGGACCGATCTTCGCCGCGCGGCCAGCCCGCGCCGCCAAACAATATGATCCCGGCGTCACCGACGGCGAGATCAAAATCGGCAATACAGCGCCTTACAGCGGCCCTGCCTCGAGCTACAGCACGATCTGGAAATGCGAGGCCCAGTACTATGAAATGATCAACGCTCAGGGCGTCGTTAACGGCCGCAAGATCAACTTCGTCTCTTACGATGACGCCTATTCGCCGCCGAAAACGGTCGAGATGACGCGCAAGCTGGTCGAACAGGACCACGTCTTCATTGTTGCCAACAGCGCCGGCACCCCTACCAACACCGCGGTGTGGCGTTACCTCAACGAGCACAAGGTGCCTCAGCTCTTGGTCGGGACCGGAGCCACCAAATGGGATGATCCGAAGGGGCATCCCTGGACGATCGGGTTTCAACCGAATTACCAGAGCGAGGGACGTATCTATGCGGCCTATATCCTGAAGAACAAGCCCGACGCCAAGATCGGCGTGTTGTATCAGGATGACGATTTCGGCAAGGACTACCTGAAGGGCGTCGAAGACGGGCTGGGCTCCACGGCCGCCGCAATGATCAAAGTCAAGGCCAGCTACGAGACCACCGACCCCACCGTAGATTCACAGGTCGTCAGCATGAAAGCGGCGGGGTGCGACGTCTTCGTCAATACCGCTATCTCCAAATTCGCCGCGCAAGCGATCCGCAAGGCGGCGGAGATCGAATGGAAGCCACTCCACATCCTGAGCGGCATCGGCAATTCGGTTGCCGGGACGTTAGAGCCGGCCGGCCTCGAAAACGGCAAGGACATAGTCTCCGATTTCTGGCTGAAGGACCCGAACGATCCGACATGGAAGGACGATGCCGGGTACAAATGGTGGCTCGGTTTCATGCAGAAATGGTACGCGCAGGGCGACATGGCCGATATCAACAATGTCTATGGCCCTTCGGCCGCGGCGACGGTCGTGCAGGTGCTGAAGCAGTGCGGCGACGAGTTGACCCGCGAGAACGTTATGAAGCAGGCGGCCAACCTGCACGATTTGAGTTTGCCGATGCTGCTGCCCGGGATCACGATCAATACCAGCCCGAGCGATTTCGCGCCGATCAAGCAGGTCCAGATGGCCCGCTTTGACGGCGAGCGCTGGCAGCTGTTCGGCCCAGTGCTTACCGGCGCGATCGGCTGACAGCGCCCTCAGTTGCTAGCGTCGGGGCTGATCGGTTCGGCATAGTAGTGCTCTAGGGAGATCTTGACGCATACCACGACTGGGACGGCCAGAAGCAGAACAGCCTGGCGTTGAGTCGTTTGTTTCAGCTTGCTGCACCTGCAGCAAATCTGCAGCAAACACTCTCTTCAAGGTTGTGGAGATGGATAGTCGGTGAGCGCGCGTCATGTTTTCTTCGCGGCCAATCTCTCATGTGATATATTGCTGAAAATAATACGATGCTAATATGGTCATTTTAGGGCAATATCGGGAACGCCTTGCGATGCTTGTCGGCCGCGCAGCCGGCCTCATGAATTGCGCGACCGCTTGACGGGTAAGCTCGACCGGAGAACGGGACATGCAAGCCCCTAAGGCGGAGCTGTTGCAGCGGATCGAGAACGACCGCGAGGTGCTGGTCGACTTCTTGCGCGGGTTCATCCGCTGCCCGAGCCCGAACCCGCCCGGCGACACCCGCCAAGCGGCAGACCATATCTGCCGGTTCCTGGAGAGGCATGGCGCCGAATATCGGGTGATCGCGCCCAACGAGGTCATGCCGAACATCGTTGCGACCTTCGAGGCCGGGAAGCCTGGGCGCCACTTGGCACTCAACGGCCATATCGACTGCTTCCCGGTGGGCGACGGCGCCGGCTGGACGCACGACCCGTGGGGTGCCGAGCTGGTCAACGGCCACATCTACGGGCGCGGCGCCTGTGACATGAAATGCGGCACCACCGCTTCGGTCTTTACCTTTTTGTACCTCCGCGAATTGCGCGACAAACTGCATGGCCGGCTGACATTGTCTGCGGTGTCTGACGAAGAGACCTTTGGTCCGTATGGCGCCCGTTATCTGTCGGAGCATCACCCTGAGGTGTTCGGCGACACCTGTCTCAACGGCGAGCCGAGCAGTCCGTGGACCTTGCGCTTTGGCGAAAAAGGCCCGCTGTGGCTGGAATTCACCGTGCGCACCAAAGGCGCGCACGGCGCCTACACGCATGCCAGCAAGAGTGCGACTGCGATCGCCGCGAGGGTCATCGGTGAACTCGAAAGGCTGGAAGATATCCCGGCGGTCGAGGCCGGCAACCTCGCGGCCGCGCTTGACCAGGCGGCGCCCGCGATCGACCGGGCCCAGGGCGAGGGAGCAGCCAGGAACACGCGGCGGGTCACGGTCAATCCGGGTGTCGTGCGCGGCGGGCTCAAGGTCAATATGGTCGCGTCGGACTGCACCTTCGAGGTCGATATCCGGCTGCCGATCGGGCTCGACGCGCCGAAAATCATTGCCGAGGTCGACAAGATCGTCGCGCTCTACCCGGAGGTCGCTTATCGCCGGATCAACTACAATCCGCCGAGCTGGTGCCCGCCCGATACCGAGATGGCGCAGCTGGTGCGCGCCAACGCCAAAGAAATCGCCGGCATCGACCCGACGCCTATTGTCAGCCTCGGTGGCACCGACGCGCGGCTCTGGCGCTACAAGGATATTCCGGCGATCGTGTATGGCCCGTCGCCGACCGGCATGGGCAGTGTCGACGAGCATGTGACGGTCGACGAGTTCTTTCACGTCGTCAAATGCCACCTCCTCTCCGCTTACGACTATATGAGCCGACCCGGATGATCAGGGAGCCAAGAACAATGAGCGCCATCCAACCTAACAGATTTGTCGAAGACGACGCGCCGCTGACGCCGGTGTACGGCAGGCCGATCGATCATCCCGGCGCGTGGAAGGTGGCCGACTTCACGACACCGGCGGATTACACGATCGAGCTTGACGCGACGCATCTGCGGGACATCGAGCGCGTGATGCGGCAGATCAAAGCGGCCGGCCTTGGTCTCGACGATCTGCAGTACAAGCATTTCGAAGTTCCGTCATTGCGGCCGGTGATCGGCGAGATCCGGCGCGAAATCGAGGATGGACGCGGCTTCGTGCTGCTGCGCCGCCTGCCGGTCGAGGATTACTCGAAGGACGAGATCGGAATGATCTTCTGGGGCCTCGGCACATATCTCGGGCGCGGGCTGTCGCAGAGCGTGCTCGGCGATCGGCTCGGCCACGTCAAGGATTTCAGCCGCGAGGATCCGCTGGCGCGCGCCTACCGCAACAAGCAGGAGCTGTCGCCGCACACCGATTCCTGCGACCTGGTGGGGCTGGCCTGTCTGCGCAGCGCGCAGTCGGGCGGCGTGTCGCGGCTGACCAGCGCGCTGACGGTCCATAACGTGATGCTCGAGGAATATCCCGAAGCCCTCGAGCGCCTCTATCGCGGTTACGTCTTTCATCGGCGCGGCGAAGAGAGGCCGGGCGATCTGCCGTACACGCCCTATCGGGTGCCGGTCTATTCCAATACCGAGGGCAAGGTCTCGGCACGCTATGTCCGCACCTATGTCGAGGCTGGCGAGGCCGCGGCCGGACACAAGATGGATGAGGCCGAGCTCGCAGTGCTCGACCATTTCGAGGAGGTTACCAAGCGCCCCGAGCTGATGCTGGAGTTCACGCTGCAGCCCGGCGAGATATACTTTATCAACAACTACACGATTCTGCATGCGCGCACCGCGTTTGACGACGGCGACGCCGAGGAGGATCGGCGGCGGCACCTGCTGCGGCTGTGGCTCGAGGTTCCGCGGATGCGGCCCGTCCATCCGCACATCCGCAGCGGCGGCATCGAGGCGGTGCCCGGCCGAAAGCCCTCCTACGATTGGAGCAGACTGACCAACAACCGCAACTGATAGTGGGATGAGATAAGGTTATTCGTCATTCCCGCGAACGCGGGAATCCAGGGCCCACGCCTCCGCGGCTGCCCTGAACCCCCGCTCGTCGCGGAGGTGACAGCAATGGTGCTGCAAAAGGACGGGCGGTGATTGCCAACCCGATCCCTTGGCCCGACAGCACGCGCTGCGCGGTCGCAATGACCTGGGACATGGACGCCGACAGCGCCTTCAACCGGTACGATAAGGACATCGCCGACAATCTCGTCGCGGCGCAATCCTGGACGCGCTACGACCCACTGATCGCGATCCCGCGCCTGGTCGAGTAGTTCGCGCGCCTCGGCCTGCATCTGACCTTCTTTGTTCCCCGCTGGGTCATCGAGAAATATCCGGCACAGATCGACCTGCTGCTCAAACACGGCCACGAAATCGCATTGCACGGCTATCTTCACGAGCGGTCGAACGAGATCGCCAAGGACGACGAGCTTTATTGGCTCGGCCGCGGGCTCGAGGCCTATCGCAGGCACATTGGCGCCGGGCCGCGCGGCTGGCGGGCGCCGAGCTTCGCGTTTTCGAAATATTCGCTGCGCTACCTGCTAGACGCGGGGTTTGAGTACGACTCCTCGCTGATGTGCGACGACATCCCGTACGCGTTGAAGGACGGCAACGCCTCGCTGCTCGAATTTCCCGTCGACTGGAAGCTCGACGACTTCCCGCACTACGCCCACAACCGCGATCTCGGCTACCGGATGCCGATCTCCTCGCCGCAGCGGGCAATGGAGGTGTCCCGCAGCGAGTTCGACGCGGCCTGGGAATTCGGCGCTATGGATCTCGGTCTGGCATCCGGCATTGTCGGGCCGCCTCGCCCGGTTCATGGCGGGTATTGGAATTACTCGACTATATGCGCGCCAAGGGCGGCGTCTGGTTCGCACGGCTCGACCAAGTGTGCGACCACGTGCAGAAACTGATGGCCGAGGGCCGCTGGACGCCGCGCTCTGAGGAGTTCCCGCTCTACCAGAGCCCGCTCCCGGAATTCTCCAAGGACCGCTGAAGCCGCCGCCTGTCGCGACTAAGCGCACCCGCGCGCAATGCGCCAGATGATCACGCAGAACCGACCGCTAGCGTCGCAGTATCCTTCCCCTCAGTGACGCTCGCGGTGGAACTTATATGAGCATCCGTGCTCTTCCGTTGTTAGAGTGCTATCATTCGGGTTGTTCGATGCCCGCGCTAAGGGGGGAACGTTCCTCATGCGACGCTCAGGTGGTCGTCCCGACAGAACCTCGCGGTCGCGAGCCAGCAGGACGTCCCAACCGTTTTACTTGGGGCCCATTTGCACCGAATACGTGACGGGTGTCCTTAACGGCGTTCCTTTCCTCCCCGACGACAGAGCGTGGGAGAATCCCCTAAGTGTCTGAATCTTAATCGTATAAGTTGTATTTGTGCTCACGATTATGGTATTCGGTTCAGGCTAATCGCCTTACGAGCAGCTGCACTGAGGCGATGTAAACCCAGGCTTTGGC
>Ga0306920_100015732_pt1 | contig 10385 bp, 7 predicted proteins | sample flu12Cox44000170_FD_204666 | JGI IMG/M metagenome (GOLD analysis project Ga0306920, IMG submission 204666) | Lab enrichment of tropical soil microbial communities from Luquillo Experimental Forest, Puerto Rico - flux4day.12C.oxic.44.000.170 (v2)... | ecosystem: Environmental > Terrestrial >...
TATGAAACAGCTCGGCATCGCCGTGCACAATTACCACGAAGCCTTCAAGATGATGCCTTGTTATTTCGGCTGCATGCCGCCAACTCCGTATGTGTATCCCACGACCCCGGACAGGCGAATGTACGGCGGTTGGTTCGCCCACCTGCTGCCGTTTGTGGAGCAGGATAATGTTTACAAGCTGTCCATGGCGGATATCTCGGCGTCGGGCTGGAATCAACCACACTGCACCACGAACGGCAGCGGCAGCAACTGCAGCACGGTAACTCAGAATTTCAATGGCCACACCTACACCACCGTCTCGTGCACGTACTCCTCTTCGAGCGGCTGCGTGAACGATGGCATCTGGATCGACGGGGTTCACCAGGCAACCTATGCCTTGATGCAATGTCCTTCGGATCCGTCCAATACGCAAAACGGCCTGGTCTACGGTTACTGGGGGAGCACCAGCTATCTGGCCAACTTCAATGCCTGGGGCGACCCCAATTATGGCTTGTGGTCCCTGCCCCAGCGATTCGGCCAGATGCGCGACGGAACGTCCAATATTGTTCTCTTTGGCGAAGGTTACGCCAACTGCGATACCATCGGCCGCATTGCTCTATATTCCTGGTTTTACCACAGCTTCGGCCTGGACTGGTACAACCAGGCCAACACTCTCATGTTCCAGGACAATCCCGATCCGGAATATCAAGACCCTCCCGGAACGGTGATTGCCAAAGGGTGCGACAACTGGCGAGCCCAGAGCGGCCATCGGGACGGCATGAATGTTTGCCTGGCCGACGGCAGTGTGCGCCGGGTCACTCCCGGAATCTCACAACAAACCTGGACCAATGTGCTTCTCCCCAGGGACGGAAATCCGCTGGGGCCTGACTGGAATGACTGATCCGAGGATGGACCATGGTTGGTAAATTCGCTGGCGCGACCGTACTGATTCTGGTTTTGCTGAACACCGGCTGCAAGGACAAACCTCCGGAACCGGTTCCGGTCAAGGGAATCGTTCGGTACGAAGACGACAAACCGGTGGCCGAAATGATCTTGACCTTCCATCCCCAGGACGAATCCAATAAGAATACGAGGCCGGAACAGGTGACCAACAAGGAAGGGAAGTTTTCCTTGATGTGCGTCAAGGGCCGATACAAGATCACCATGGTCGCCCCATCGAAGGGGCAGACGGGTGGATATGCCGGCGGGCCGGGCGGGGGTATCCTTCCCGGTTTCGAATTCCCCGACCGGAATATCATTTATAAAGACGCGCAGAAAACTCCCTGGCTCCTGGACGTGCCGGAGAATGGCAAAGAAGATGTTGTTTTGACGGTCAAGGTCGTCCCTTAAGCAAGGATTTCGTACATGGTGGAGCGCAAGTCGGAATTGAAGCGGCGGCGAGCGCGGGCGAAAAAGATGTTCAAGCTCAAGGCGCGGCTAGCCAAGGCCAAAGAAGGCCGTGAGCGCGATCAAGTCTTGAACAAGATCCACGTCATCAGTCCATGGTGGAAGGACCCGAACGCTCCTGCCGCCCCTGCGCCGCCACCAGCTCCGGCAGCCAAGAGAAAATAATAACGTGGTTCCAGCGACTGGAATCATTCTCCGGGCGCGAAACGCAAGCGGGATTCTGCTTGTGTCAATCCTTTAGCCGCAAGCGCAGGATATTCCAACCCACGGTTCCCACGACAAAGGTTGAGCCATCGCGGCCGAAAGCCAGGCTGCGAGCCACGTCGCCGCTGCCGGTGAAATCCAGCCGCTCGCTTTCCTTCCCTTCCTCAAGGTTCCACAGGCAAACGCTTAGGTCATCGGCCACGGAGGCGGCCAAACCGGGACGCGCGAAGGCCAGCGTCGTCACCCAGTTCTTGTGGCCTTCCAGAGTCTTCAGCACCTTTCCCTCCATGTCCCAGAGCTTGAGCGTCTGATCCTGGCTGCCCGATAGAATCTGTTTTCCATCCGGGGAGAAGGCCACGCAGGTCACTTGTCGTTTGTGTCCTTCCAGGACCTTCACATCCACGTCTTCGTCCAGCTTATTATCTTTGAGGGGCCAAAGCCGGATGGTATTGTCATCGCTGGCGGAGGCGATCCAGGCGCCGTCCGGTGAACAGGCCACGCCGTTGATGCAGTCGCCATGGCCTTTGAGTGTTTGCATTTCCTTGCCGGTCTTCAGATCCCAGAGCTTGAGCGTGCGATCATCACTTCCCGAAACCGCTAGTTTGCCATTTGCGGATAGAGCTACACTGGTGACAATTCCCTCATGGCCACGGAAAGTAAACAGGGGTTGGCCGGTCTTGATGTCCCAGAACTTGAGGGTCTTGTCGGCGCTGCCGGTGAGGAGATGGTCGCCTTTCTTGCTCAGGGCAACACAAGTGATCCCATCGGTGTGTCCGGCGAAGGTTCGCAATTCCTCACCCTGGGGCGACCAGAGCTTGAGCGTGTTATCGGCGCTCGCGGAAATGACGTCGCCTTTGCCATCGACCGCGAGGGCCTGGATTGGTCCTTTGTGTCCGCCCCAGGACCGTACCATCTTGCCGTCATCCAGGTCCCAGAGCGTGAAGGCGTTGGCCCCGCCACCGACCAGCGCTTGCTTACCGCCAGGTAGAAAGTGGATCGGCGCCATGCCCTGAAACCGGGTTCGCTTCGACCAGAGTTCTTTGCCGCTGTCGGCGTCATAAAGCGTTACCGTATGTTCCTCCTTGGCGAGGGGATCGACGCTGATGAGAGTCAGCAGGCAGCGTTTGCCGTCGGGCGAGAGGGCCACGGTTCCCAAACTTTCTCCGGCGGCCTCCTTTCGAAGGCTACGGAGGATCTTGCCTGTTTTCAGGTCCCAGAGCTTGAGCGATTGATCGAATGCCAGAGTCGCCAAACGGCGGCTATCGTCGGATATGAAAAGGCCATATGCGGCGTGCGCGCCGATTCTCCGAACAAGGTCGCCCTTGGAATCCCACAAAAGAATCTGGTTGTCCCGACCGGCCGACAGACCCAGCCCCGAGGGCAAAAACGCCACCGCCTGAACCGCTTTCCCCTTAGGATGGCCATCCAGTTTGCCGATTTCCAGGCCCTGGTCCAGATCCCAGAGCTTGACCTTGCCTAGCACATCACCGGTCAGGGCGCGCTGACCTTGCTTATCGATGGCTACCGCAAGCACCAGGTTCTGCTGGCCCTTGAACGTATGTAGCGTTTTCCCCGAAGGCAAATCCCAAAGAATGAGGGTGACTTTGGGTTGCTCCTTCTTCTTGGCTTTCTTGTCCTTTTTTTCGCTATTGACAATGGTGAATACGGCGGCCAGGGCGCGTTTGCCGTCCGGAGAAATGGTCAAAGCCGACACGCCGACCTTTGGGACTGTCCATTCGCGAAGGATTCTCCCCTCTCGAACGTCCCAGAGAAAAAAGGCGGCATCGCCTTTGTCTGTTCCGGTAGCGCTGGTGAACAGGGCGAGCTTGCCGTCGGCGGAAAAGGAAGCCGTGTGGCCCCAGGCCGGATCCTGTTCCCTTCGGCCCCAGACGCCGATCAATTCGCAGCGCGTGTTTTTCGTGATGTTTTGAAAACGGATTGGGATCGGCTGGGTTTTTTCTCCTGGTTGGGCCGTGGTCACCAAAAGGAAAAAAACCACAAGGAAAACAAAGAAACCGCGCATGGCTGTGTTCCAGTAGGGCGAGCCGGGAGCGTGAGCGACCAGAGGCGGCATCGTATGCTCCAGTCGCTCACGCTCCCGGCTCGCCGGATAAACTGACATCATGGAGGCGACGTGGGCAGGATCTCCTCATACTCGGAGTTGTCCTCGTTCTGGCCCAGGCGGGCGGCCACGATTTCCAGGTCGTCGTTCATCTCGTCGCGGCCGAAAATCTTGCGGAACTTGGTGATGAACAAGCCAGCTTGCAAATGGCCCGAGAGTTCGCGCAGCTTGCTAACATCCTCCTTGGGAGCGCTTCGGACCAGATAGCCGATCGGCCGTTCCTGCCGCGCCTTGGCCAGCCGGGCCTGGATGACCTTGAAGATCGCCGCTGCCCGTTTCGGATCTTTCAGGTCGGCCTGGGTGAAGCCCTCGTCCACATTCGGGACCTTCTCGCTATAGGGTGCCTTGCCAACGAGCACTTTGACGTCCTCAGCCGTCAATTTGCGCGACCATTCCATCGTGGTGGGGATGTGCCCCTTCTTGTTGGGCTGAGGTCTCTGGCCGCTGACGAAATTGAAACCCAGGCCCTGGCCGCGTTTCAGAACGGTTGGAATTTGGTCGTTGATGGCCTTGAGCCAGTCGCCCCCCTTGCCGGGCAGCCCGCCCGGAGTACAGCCGCTGGCCGCTTGCAGCATCGGCACCCACGTGTACTGGTAACTCATGTCGCCCTGGAGATCGACCTTGTAGGGCGCCTGCACATAGAACAAAGCCTCGGTCTTGTCCTTGACGGAAATCTGCGTGATCTTCACGGGATAGACGAGTTTTTCGGAGGAGAACTGGAACCGCGTGGGAGTGACCTCTCCGGCAAAGCTGCCGTCCTTATTCCGCTTCATCTGCATGGTGTCGATCTTCATGACGGTGAAGAGCCATTTCTTCTGGATGTAGAAATTGAGGGTGGCTTCATCACCGGCATAACTGTACTTGTTGTCCTTGAGCCACTGGAAGAGATCATCGGCCCGGCCGGCTTCGATGATCTTGTAATCGAGATTGCCGACCACGCCGGTTTCCAAAATCTTGATATCGGGTTTGCGTGGACCCGCCGACTTTTCTTTCTTGGCTTCATCGCGCAAGCCGCCCAAGCCAGCAGGGGCCGACCTTGGAGGTTCAAAATACGGCAACAACTTCGATTGCGGAAATTCGCGATTCTTCAGGATGGAGTAAATCGCCAGGTGCTTGAAGAAATCGCGCGGCATCTCGTGCAGCTTGGGCTGCGACGGTGTCGGGATGACCATGCCGAAGTCCAGGGCGTTGCCCTCGAACTTGGGCTGCACGGTGAAGCTCTCCATTTTTTTCACCGGGTCCCAGGTGATGAACACTTTCTGGGCGGGTTGAAGGATATCCGCGTTCTTGGCGGAGAAGTAGCAGCAGGCGGCCTGGAGGGGCGCCGGAACCAGCAAACCGGCCAGCGCGATTGCCGGCAGAAATAGTCGGACACGATTTTGGATCATACCTTTCCTTTCTTGGAAATGCTTATCCCAAAACCCCGCAGGCTCGAAGACTCGCCCGCGGGCTTGCAGAAAATGTTCCAAGCCCCAAGGCGAGTCTTCGAGCCTCGGGGGTATGGAGTCAGCCGCCACATATTAACAGGCGGCCGGTAAAGAAACCAGCCGCCTGTCGATTTTTTTACCACCCACCACTCACAACTCACCACTCACCAGATTACGGAGGCGACGTCGGCAAAATCTCCTCGTACTCGGAGTTGTCCTCGTTTTGCCCCAGACGGGCAGCAACGATTTCCAGGTCGTCGTTCATCTCGTCGCGGGCGAAAATCTTGCGGAACTTGGTAATGAACAAACCTGCCCGGATATGGCCTGCCAGGTGCTGGAGCTGGCGAACGTCCTCCGCCGGCGCTTCGCGGACCAGGTAGCCGATGGGACGCTCTTGCCGGGCCTTGGCTAGCCGGGCCTGAATGACCTTGATGATTGCCTGGGCCCGCTTTGGATCATTCAAGTCGGCCTGGGTGAAACCTTCATCAACGTCCGGAACCTTTTCGGAGTACGGGGCCTGGCCGCGCAGGACTTTAACATCGTCGGCCGTCAATTTGCGAGCCCATTCCATGGTGGTCGGGATATGCCCCTTCTTGTTGGGCTGGGGCCGTTGCCCGCTGACGAAATTGAAACCCAGTCCCTGGCCACGCTGCAGAATTTGCGGGATCTGGTCATTGATCGCCTTGAGCCAGTCGCCGCCCTTGCCGGGCAAGCCGCCCGGAGTGCAGCCGCTGGCCGCTTGCAGCATCGGCACCCAGGTGTACTGATAGCTGAAATCGCCCTGGAGATCGACCTTGTGCGGCGCCTGCACATAGAACAGCGCCTCGGTCTTGTCCTTGACGGATAATTGAGTGATCTTCAAGGGATAGATGAGTTTTTCGCTGGAGAACTGGAAGCGCGTGGGCGTGACCTCGCCGGCAAAGCTGCCGTCCTTGTTACGCTTCATCTGCATGGTGTCGATCTTCATGACGGTAAAGAGCCATTTCTTTTGCACATAGAAATTGAGAGTGGCTTCGTCGCCGGCATAGCTGTACTTGTTGTCCTTCAGCCACTGGAAGAGATCGTCGGCCCGGCCGGCTTCGATGATCTTGTAATCCAAGGAGCCGACCACGCCGGCTTCCAGGACCACAACGGCTGGCTTTCGCAGTTGCTCGGACTTGGCGTCGGCTTTGTCCATCGCGGCGCTTTCGAGAAGACGCAGGCCCAGTTTCCCGTTCCGTCCATAAACATTCGGCATCAGCTTCGAATTCGGAAACTGCCGATTCTTGAGAATCGAATACACCGCCAGGTGTTTGAAGAAGTCGCGCGGCATCTCGTGCAATTTTGGCTGCGATGGCGTCGGAATGACCATGCCGAAGTCCAGGGCGTTGCCCTCGAACTTGGGCTGCACCGTGAAGCTCTCCATCCTCTCGTTCGGGTCCCAGGTGATGAACACCTTCTGAGCCGGTTGAAGGATGTCCGCATTTTTGGCCGAAAAGTAACAGCACGCTGCCTGAGCCGACGACGGTGCCAGGACCGCCAGCGCCCCCAGCAAGGGCACCAGGCAACGCTTCCCAAATGGTGACATAGCAGTTTCCTTTCAGATGGTAATCCCCGCAAAATGATGGTCCATTCAGGAGACGATTATATCACGTACTTGGATTTAAAGGGATAGGAGGAAAAGGAGTTGAGGCGAGCAAGGGGCGTTGGCAAACGGAGAGTGGGCGGAGTTGGGCGGTTGACCAAAATTGACACGCCTTTCCCCCGAATTCCACTTCTGCGATAATATTCCATATCCAAGCTTGGGAACAGCCAGCCGCAAGGAGAATGCCCATGCTCAACCGATCCCTCAAGGAAGCCGTCACGCGCCTCTTACCGCGTGTGCAAACGCCGGCTCAATATATCGGCGGCGAGCTAAATGGCGTTGTCAAGGATCACCGGCAGGTCCAGGGCAAGCTGTGCCTGGCGTTTCCGGATACCTACACGCTGGGCATGAGCCACCATGGCTTGCAGGTTTTGTACACGATCATGAACAACGATCCGCGCTGGGCTTGCGAGCGGGCCTTTGCGCCGTGGCTGGATTTCGAAGCTCTGCTCCGCAAACACAACTTGCCGCTCTACAGCCTGGAAACTTTCACGCCTCTTCGCGACTTCGACCTGGTCGGCTTCAGCCTGCAATATGAGGTGTGCTACACGAACCTTTTGACCATGCTCGACCTGGGCGGGATTCCGCTGCACAGCAAGGACCGCACCATGGCCGATCCGCTGGTCATCTGCGGCGGGCCGGGAGCGCAGAATCCGGAGGTCCTCGCTCCCTTCGTCGATATTTTCATCATCGGCGACGGCGAGGAAAGCTTGCCGTGGCTGATGGAAAGGTGGCTTTTGCTCCGAGGTGACAAGCGAACGCGAAGCCGCAAGCGGGAAGATATCATCGCCGAGATCGTCGGCAGTACCACCTGGGCATATGCGCCGATGTTCTACGAACCGGAGTTGCACGCAGACGGCACCATCGCGGCCATTCACCGGACTCGCAGCGATGTGCCCCGCGAGATCCTGGCCTGCAACATCACGCAGGATTTCGACGATATCAAGCTGCCGACCAAGCCCGTCGTTCCCTTCGTGCAGACGCCGCACGACCGCATCGCCATCGAGATCATGCGTGGCTGCCCGTGGCAATGCCGGTTTTGTCAGTCCACCGTCATCAAGAGGCCGCTCCGGGTGCGTTCGGTCGAAGCCATCGTGCAGGCCGCCCTGGAAAGCTACCGCAACACCGGCCACAACGAGATCAGCCTCCTCAGCCTCAGCACCAGCGATTACCCCGACTTCGAGGAGCTGGTCCGGCGCATGCACGAGGTTTTCAATCCTCTCGGCGTGAACATCTCCTTGCCGAGCCTGCGCGTCAACCAGCAACTGCGCTCTCTCCCCAGGCTGGTCCAGGGCGTGCGCAAATCGGGCCTGACCCTGGCCCCCGAAGTAGCTCGCGACGACATGCGCGAGCAAATCCGCAAGAAAATCAAGAACGACGATCTTTATGAAGGCTGCCGGGAAGCGTTCAAGAACGGCTGGCAGCGCGTGAAGTTGTATTTCCTCATCGGTTTGCCGGGGGAGCGGACCGTCGATCTCGATGGCATCGTCGAGATGGCGGAACACATTTCGGCCATTGGCAAGGAAGTGCGTGGCCGGTATGTCGACGTGACCGCCTCGGTGTCGAACTTTGTGCCCAAGCCGCACACGCCGTACCAGTGGAACGGGATGCAGACGCGCGAATACCTGCAACGGGCCGGCAAATATCTGCGCCGGCGCTGCCGGATTCGGGCAGTCAAGATCAAGCAGCACGATATCGAATGCAGTCTCCTGGAAGGAGTGTTGACGCGCGGCGACCGGCGGATTGCCGTGGCCCTGGAGGAGGCATGGCGGCGCGGCTGCCGCCTGGATGGCTGGCGCGAATGTTTCCAGCCTGACTTGTGGTGGCAAACCTTTGCGGACCTGGGCATCGACACCACCTGGTACTCGCAGCGCAGCCGGCCCATGACCGAGATGCTCCCCTGGGACCTGGTCAACGTGAAGAAACCCGGCCGCGAATTCCTGGAGAAGGAACAGAAACGCAGCCTGATCCAGCTGGATGTAATGGCGGGGGCAACCTGACTTTGTCGATTAATCCATTCGCTCTTAACCCTCAGAAGTTTGTTTCATGAAAACATGCTTGATAGTTTTCGGACTTGTCGCGCTTGGGCCTGCCTTCACACCGACAGAGGATGAGGATGCTGAAGCCATTCTCAAGGATACGCTCAAACTTATGAGCGAAATGGCAGACGTGCTGAAGCCTGTTAAGGACCGGGCCAGTGCCGAAGGCGCCTTGGCGAAACTGAAGGCCATCAATGAACAACTCGCTGCTCTGAAGAAGAAAGACTTCGCGATTTTTCCGGCTAAAAGGAGACAGCTGTTCGCCAAGCACAAAGTACCAATCGAGACCACCATGAAGGCACTCGGTTCCGAGGTTGCGCGACTCCACACGCTTCCGGAGGCGAAGGACGTCTTGACAAGAGAATTGAGCCGGTTCGATGAAACGAGCAAGACGCTGGTCATGATGAAAGAAGCGATGCGGTCTGCGGCCAGGGTGCAGATCAAGCGGATTGACGAGGCCCTGCAAATCTACAACAAAAAAGCCGGCAAATTCCCTTCCTCTCTAGTCGACCTCACCAAGGGGAAAAAGCCGCTTTTGACAAGGAACGATCTTTGGGATCCATGGGAAGACCCATACCTTTACAATACAAGCGGGCCGCGCAACCAGGGAAAGAAACCAGATGTCTGGACGATGACGCCCGAAGGAGTCATTGGCAACTGGGAAAAAGACGAGTAACCATGGAACCCCCCCTAACTTTTTTGTTGCCTTTCCCCTGTCGTTGTTGTAACCTCAACTGTATCAAGGACCTTCCATCCCGCCGACTGCGTGCCCGCCTAGAGGGGGAAGACAATGTTTCGATTCGGCACGTGCCTGGCTGCTTTGGTTCTGGCCGCAATCATCGGCGGCCCTTCTCACGCCCAGCAGGCCAAAGCCAACGCCAAGGATGTGGCCCGCAAGGTGGACGAATTGCTGGGCAAGACGCCACCAGCCGACGATACCACTTTTCTTCGCCGCGTTCGCTTCGATCTCACTGGCAAGTTGCCCGATCCCGCAGAGCTAAAGGCGTTTCTCGCCGACAGCGCTCCGGGCAAGCGCGACAAGCTGATCAAGCGTCTTTTGGCCAGTGATGATTTTTCGATCAACTGGGGGCGATACTGGCGCGATGTGCTCACCTATCACACTCCTGCCAGCGGCAACTACCTCCGCTGGGAATTGTTCGATCGCTGGATGATCGACCAGGTGCGCGAGCGGCGGCCGTGGAGCGAGATTGTCACCTCCCTGGTGACGGCTACCGGCATCAACGACGAGACTGCGCCGGTCAACTTCCTTACCTCGCACTTCGGCAACCCGATCGAGATTGCGGCCACCACCAGCCGGGTCTTCCTGGGCGTGCAGATTCAGTGTGCCCAGTGTCACGACGCCAAGAACGAGCCGTGGAAACGCGAACAATTCCACGAGCTGGTGGCCTTCTTCGGCCGTGCGCGGATCATCCAACACAAGGATGTTGACGGCAAGGGGCGGGGAACACCCTACGCGATCGATGGCCGGGCCGATGGGCAATATGCCATGGCCGCTTTGAAGGATCCCAAAAAGCTCATCCCCATGACGCCGCGCTTCCTGACGGGAGAGTCGATTTCCGCCG
>Ga0306920_100015735_pt1 | contig 10385 bp, 15 predicted proteins | sample flu12Cox44000170_FD_204666 | JGI IMG/M metagenome (GOLD analysis project Ga0306920, IMG submission 204666) | Lab enrichment of tropical soil microbial communities from Luquillo Experimental Forest, Puerto Rico - flux4day.12C.oxic.44.000.170 (v2)... | ecosystem: Environmental > Terrestrial >...
ACCCACGGCAAAACATAAACGGCCAGCAGGGCCTTGATCCACCGGCGGGGGCGCAGGAAGAAACCCGACAGCAGCAAGGCCATAAACATCTTCACGTTCACGCCGAGGCCGACGAACAGCAAGGTGTTGACCACCGCCGTCAAGTAGGACCGATCCGCTATCAGGTCGGCGTAAAGCGACGGCTTGCTGGCCATCCACAGCGCATAGCCAAATGGATACACAACGAAAACGAGGAGCACGGCTACGTAGGGGAGGACAAACGCCATTGCCCACCTGAAATCCGCGCCGCGCAAATGACGACGCCCAGGCGGTCGGCGCGGCGCCTTGATGGATACAGGCGGCCTCGCTGTGAGGACTTGCTGCATGCTGCTCATGCCCGCCTCCTTAAAGTAGACTCCTATCGCGGAGCCGCGCTCATAAGCGTGCGCCCCGCCGCGGCATCCTCAGTCGTCGTCTTCCTCCGCGCTCCAAGCCTCGCGGCCTTCCCTGACCAAAAGCCACACGATGACGAGCGAGGTCGCGGAATCGATCCACCACGCGCCGAGCACAAGCTGAGCCATAAGCCCGCTCACCACGGCGAAGGACAGCCAGCCGCAAGCAATGCTCTCCACGGCGTCCGCGCGTAGTGCCCGACTGGCAAGTGCCGCCGCGATCCGCAGCTTGCGCCGTGACAGAACCCACATGGCCGGAATGGCAGCCAAAGCCACAAGCAGGCCCGGCCACGAAAAAGCCTGCCCTTCTCCTACCCAAAAGCCCCATCCAGCTGCCACCATGACGTAGCCCGCGAGGGCAAATAATAGTGCGCCGCCGATGCGGCTTGCCGTGCGTTCGGCAGATTCCGAGAAGGATTGCCCGCGCCGTAGCTCGACATTGAGCCGCCAAATCAGTACGCCAGCGGAAGCCAGCTCGATCAGGCTATCGATACCAAAGGCGAGCAGCGTAATCGATTGCGCAGCGACGCCTGCGCCGATCGCCACAGCCGCCTCGACGACCATCCAGCCGAAGGTGAAATATTCCAGGCGGAACGCTTCTCGAACGAGCGCCGCACGTTCGGCCTCGGGAACGGCGTCGGCGAACGCTATCCTACCGCTACCGATTTCGGCCATCACGCGACCCGCCGGTGATGCTCGTCTTCACTGGATGAATCGTCCATAATTCCTCGGGCCGCCATCAATATATCAGCGTCCGTGAATATGTCGAGAGACCCACCCGTGCTGCTAACTCGACCCCGACCCCTCGCATTGCAGGCGAAGCTGTTCCGAGGACTTTCCGATTACTCACGTCTCTCGATCCTCCGGGCGCTGCGCGGAGGGCCGCTGACGGTCGGGCAAATCGTTAGCGCGACCGGCCTTAGCCAGCCGAACGCCTCAAACCACCTGCGCTGCCTTAGCGAGTGCTGCCTTGTCGAAGGCGAGCAGCGTGGCCGCTTCGTCCGCTATCGTTTGAGCGACCCGCGTATATCGCGGCTTCTTGCCATGGCCGATGAAATATTGGCGGAAGTCGCGCACGGTTTGGATGATTGTGAAAACTATCGGGGCTAACCAACCACCCGCCCTAAGGTCAATTTGTTCGAAAATCATCCTTCCTGCGCGCGAGGGCGGGCACTAGAAACCAACAGCTGGTTTCGGAAGGACCGGGCTCGGCGCCGCAACCCTCGAGTCTTCGCTTTCCGCCTGCTCTCCCGTTCGTCCTGCATTGCCCGCCCGGCTTTGACAATGCCGTGAGTCAGTGGCATGCAGTAATGCATCCAAAAAGGGGGGCGCAATGGTCGAAATCATCCGATTGAGCGTTGAGCCGATCACGACGCCTGAATTTCCGGACCACACCCCTCGTGCCCGCCGTGTTCGCTTCGGCGACAGCTACCGGACTTTGTACGTCGAGGATGCTACCTGGAATGCGCTGTGCGGCATTGCCCGCGAGCAGGACTGGAGCGTCGACGCGCTGTGTGTCGAGATTCAAAACGCCGCGGCGGCTGACGCTTCGTTTGCCCAGGCCGCGCGCTATTACGTGTTTGATCACATCGCCGCGCAGATCCCCGACTGTGAATTACCGCCGGAACTCCGGGACCTCAGACGGCACGGTTACCGCCGCACGATCCAATGACGATCGAATTTCCGAATGTCGAACCGCTCGCCTACACCAGCGAACGCTCGGACGAGCACGGCTTTCGGTCGCGCTACTCCCCGCCAGAGGATGACGAGAACAATTTTGATTATTGCGCTTCAAATTTACCTGGCCGCATGAGTTTTCCAGAGCGCGCTATGCGTCGTTTTTGACACCCGTCCTCGCGACGTGCAAAGACGAGATAGTAACCCCAAAAAGAGCCCGCTCGTGAAACCCACCGCTGACTATTCCCACTTTGAAGTCCTGGATATCCGTGTCGGCCGGATCGTCAAGGTCGAGGATGCTGCCACCAGGAAGCCGACCTACAGATTGACCATAGACTTTGGCTCTGAGATAGGCGTCAAAGTCTCATGTGGCGCATACCGGAATTACGCCTCCGCCGACCTGCTCGGCAAACAGATCATTGGCATCGTCAATTTCGGGGAAAAGAAAATGGGCCCGGAAGTTTCACAGGTTTTGGTCCTCGGCGTGCCCAATGAAAAAGGTGAAACGATTTTTCTGATGCCGCAGACGGACGTATTGTTAGGGACAAAGGTGTTTTAAATAAGCGAGGTGTGCGATGGCCGTCTCGACGCCCTTGTTCCTGGCGACCGATGCCCAAGCCTACGAGCACTTCATGGCGCGATGGAGCCGCCGCCTGGCGGGTCCATTCCTCGATTTCGCGGGGATCAAGGCGGGCGACCGGGTGCTGGACGTCGGCTGTGGCACGGGTGTCATAACGGCGGCGCTGGCGGACGAGGTTCCACGGTGGTCGGGCTGGACGCCTCGGAGCCCTACCTCGAAGGCGCCCGCCGCGACCGATCCCATCCGAACATCGTCTATGAGCTCGGCGACGCGCGCCGTATGCGATATGTCGACGCCTCCTTCGATGCTTGCGTCTCGGCCCTCGCTATCGATGTCATACCGGAAGTCGATCAGGTCGTTCGCGAGATGCGACGGGTGACGTGCACCGGCGGGATGGTTGCTTCCGCCGTCTTCGATTTCTGGGGCGGCTTTTCTCCCGCCGACCTCGTGTGCGACACGGCATCCGTGCTCGACGAAGGAATGCGCTCGGTGCGAGACCAGCGAAAGGCGCGCCCGATCGTCTGGGCAAACGGACAAGCAGCAATCTGGCGAGAGAACGGTCTTGTGGATGTCGTCGAGGCGCCGATCGTGATCAGTTTCGATTACGCGTCGTTCGAGGACTACTGGTCCAGTTTTTCGATGCCCATCGGTCAAATTGATCAGCGTGTGGCGGCACTGCCGGCGGAACTGCGCGCAGAGGTCGAGCGGCATGTCCGCAGCGGGGCCGGCCTGCCCGATGGGCCGCGGTCGTTCGCCATCATCGTCCGTGTGGTGCGCGGCACTGTACCAGGTGGCAGTTAAGCGCCGAGATCGTGAAAATCAGAGAGGCATTCGGGAGCGCTGCTCTTTTTCTATGTTTGACTGGCCAACCTGCGTTTTCATATCCCAAGGCGAAATGGACAGATGCCTCTCACCGGAACATTCACACGAGGACTATCATCAACTTTCACAAGAGCGGCCAAACAGTCTGTTTCTCGCACAATTCCAGCGGCAGACCAGTACGCGTCAAATACGATGTGTATCCGCTTTGGACCGGGGGTAGCGCTGTACACGGCGCAATGGAATTTACGATGAAAACGCGCGAAGACCGAAAGTTCTTCGGCGGCCTAAATAGCGATCGACCAAGATGCACCTTACTGGACTCGTATTATCAGTAGCGCGCCCTGCCAGTGCCATCGAATATTTAACGTCTCGTTGTCGCTTTGTCCTTCGGATGATCCTTTGGGCGTCTCCCTCGCTGCGCTCGGGCCGCGCTCTACGTGCTGCGCACGCGGAGCCGTCCCCTTTTCCCCCGCTCCGGGGGACGTCTCCGCCCTCGGGTAACGATCGCTGACGCTCCTGCCTACAGCTTCCGCTTCGGCGCATAGCTGCTGACGCCGGCGGCGCGGCATCGTCGGGAAAAAGGAGAGCGAAAGGAAGGTGCGGACGGGTGACGGGTGCCAAAGGCGAGAGAGAGGCTCTCGCCCGCCCGGCGCGGAGACCCCCCATGCCTCATCCAGCCCCTGCCCACAAATCCTTTGCCGATCGCAACAGCCTGTACCAGGAAATCACGAACAAGATCATCAGAGAGCTCGAACAGGGCCGCGTGCCCTGGGTTCAGCCCTGGGGCAATGTTGCGGCCCCGCTTGGTCTGCCGCGCAATGCCGCGACCGGCCGTTGTTATTCGGGCATCAATATCCTCATCCTATGGTGCGCCGTTGAGGAGCGCGGCTTCCGCACACAGAACTGGCTTACGTTTCGCCAGGCGTTGAAAATCGGCGCGAATGTGCGCAAAGGCGCGAAAGGCACCGCGATCGTCTATGCCGACCGTTTCATTCCCTACCGCGAGCGCACGCGCGCCGCCGAAACCGGCGACGAGCCGTCAGCCATTCCGTTCCTCAAGCGCTTCACGGTCTTCAATGCCGACCAATGCGACGGTCTTTCTGCGGACCTTGCGCCGCCGCCGCTTGCCGAAAACCTGATCCTCCCGCAGGCCGACGGACTGATCCGCGCCACCGGCGCCGATATCCGCATCGGCGGCAATCGCGCCTTCTATGTTCCCAGCGCCGATTACATCCAGGTGCCCCCGCCTTCATCGTTCTTCGAGCCAGTAGATTTTTCCAGAACCCTCTGTCATGAGCTTGGTCATTGGAGTGGTGCTCCGCATCGATTGAACCGCGATCTCTCCGGCAATTTCGGTTCGGCGTCCTACGCGCGTGAAGAACTCGTCGCGGAGATGGCAGGCGCTTTCGTATGCGCGGCGCTATCGATCGTGCCGACCGTACGCCATGCCGATTACCTAGCCCACTGGGTCGAGATCCTGCGCGAAGACAGCCGCGCAATAATCCGCGCGGCGAGCGCTGCTTCGAAAGCGGCCGACTACCTGCTCGCATTTCGGGATCGAGATCCGGCATCGGAAGCAGCCGCCCAGCCTCTCGCGGCGTAATGTCGAGCGCCCTCCCCTGCCCTGCCAGCCGCGGCGAGAGTGAGAGGTCAGCCGAGAAGGGGTGAACCCGGCCGGGAGAGAGCGGCTGCCGTGTTCACCCCGCACCGCGCTCTCGGAGGCCCCAGCGATGACGACCAAGAAATTCCTTGATCCGCAAATCATGAGCCAGTTCACCGGCACCGAGCACTGGTATCGCTTCGGGCTGGTTTCGAGCATTACCTGCACGGACGGCGCCAACTACGTTGCCGATACCGCCGGGGCCTATTGGCTTCTCGACGAAATCGCCTTCGCCCAAAAGTTCGTCAAAGAGGTTGCAACCGAAGAGTTTCAAGTCTGGAAACTCAAGGTCAATGAAGACGACAGCGCAACGCTGATCTGTGAGGACGGCAATGACAATGTCGTGTTCACCAAGGCGATTGAGTTCACGGACTTTCCCAAGGAGGGCGTGACCCTCTGGTTCGCCAACGACGTCATTTACCTGCCGAGCGAACACTGACGGTCGCGCCCGCCAAGTGTGCCGGACCATTGATCCAATACGGAAGGGCTGCCGGTCCTTCCCATAACCTTAAAACAGGGAGCTCACCAATGCAGCTGCTGATCAACCCGATCTCAATCCTCCAATCGCGCTTGCGCTGTAAATTTCGTCGCTATTGCGAAGCCCTCGCCTATGCGCGTAATCGGATCACCGCCTCGCAGGCGAACGACATCATCTATAACTGCCAGGCCGCCGCAGGCTGGTATCCCCTCGAAACCGTCTCGGTAGATCGCTGCCTAGACACAGCTCTCTTTTGTCATTGGGAGGATCATCCCGAGCTCGAAGGCCTGGTGCAATCGGCGTGCGCGCGTGTCGCCAGTAAATGGTCGAGCGAGGGCCATGCCGAAGAAGCTGCCGTAGATTGGGCTCTGGATCTGGTCGGCGAGTTTGCCGCGGCACGCGGCATCACATTGACCGAAGTGTGAACCGCGACCGCCTTTGACGTCTCAAGACTGAGAGGTCCGCTTTTTTTTTAACCGCCAAACGAACAGGGAGAGACCATGACAAATCGCCAGCCGACACCCGGCCCGTGGAGAGTTTGTGACGCTTTCACCGATCTTGAAATCGTCACTGACTGCGCGCAGGAAGTCGAAAGCATTGTCCAGTTCAAGGGGCAGCAGAACGCGCGCGCCGATGCCGCATGGATCGACCGCGCGGTCAACAGCCACGAGGCACTGGTTCGTGCCTGCCGTCTCCTGGTTGAGGCCTACGCCATCGGCGAAGCAAGCGAGCACGTGGACTGGGACGATGTCGACCAGGCCCATGACGCAGCGCTGTCGGCGCTGGCCAAGCTGTGACCATGACCGCCCCGAAATTCATCGAGATCGACGGCAAGCGCTACCTCTGGCGCGACGTCGTGAAACTGCGGCAGGAGCAGCGTCTCGCCGCCGCCAAGGCTCAACAGCCACCGCTTTTCGAATTGCGCGACGATTGCAGGCCCGTGAGCGAACGCACCGCCGCCGGTCGCTACAGGGAGCCGTCCTTGTTTTCGTTTTTCGGCCATGGCCGAAGCGCCCGGGCTCTTAAACAACAACACCCGCAAGAAAGGGAGCCGGAGTCATGACCCCGCTGAAAAAGCCGCTAACCCGACGCAGCGAAGAACTGTACCGCGACCGCTCCAAATTCCGGCGCATCGTCGTCGCGCTGCATCCTGCCGGTTTTATTGGCTTGCGCCTTGAAAAATGCCGCCGCCAGGAAACCCTTTCGCTACGCGCCGCTTATGAGACCGCGGTCCAGACGCGCGTGCTGCGCGAAAGGGCCGAGCGCCGGAAAGGCAAGCCGTGTCTCGTCAAGCGCGGCCGCCTGTGACGGTGCAAGAGTGAGAGGACAGCCGAAAGCGGGGTGAATCCAGCCGGAGAGAGAGCGCCTGCCGGGTTCATCCCATCCCCCGCTCTCGGAGGCCTCGCCATGTCCCGCTCTTCCTCTCGGTTTGATTTCCGCAAGTCCGTTTCCTACGACCCCGAACCCAAGCGCCTCTTCCACATGCACGCGCGCCGCCAGCTCCTCGCACTCGCCAAAGCACTCGGCTTCAATGATGGTGACTACGATCTGCGGTCAAACGAGGCGGGCATCGCCGTCTCCGGCGAGATCACTCTCCACGCCGATCGGCTTTACGTCCAAGTGAGCCAGTCGGCGATGGGCTATGACAGCGGCATCCTGTTCCGCAGTTGCGCCGATCGGCACGATTACAGCGGCGGCATGAACAATTTCGCGTCGCTCGATCTGCTGCACCGTCCCGCCGACCTTGCCCGCCGTATCAAGCTGGCGGGGCTTGCGTAGCTCTCGGCTGCCCAATCTCCGGAGATTCCACGAACAGGGCCCGCTGCAGCGGGCTTTTTCACTCTTCAGTGCCCTGCCTCAACGCACGAGAGGGAGAGGAAGGCCCAGGAGCGGGTGAACCCGGTGCGGGGAAAGAGAGCGCCGGCCGGGCTCGTCCCTTTGCCCGCTCTCTGAGGTTTCCGCCATGGCTGACTGTTTCACGCCGCCGCCGATGCCGGCGGCAATTCTCGAGCGCCATCCGTTCCTGCGCGCCAATAACCGCACTGCGGCCTGATCGGAACATACGCTATGATCAGCGCCGCCGATCTCTCGCGCCGCCTCGCGCGCGATGCCGAGGCCGTGTGCCGTTATTACCTCTCGAGAGGACATCGTTCGGGCCGTTACTGGCTTATCGGCGATGTTCGGAACACCCCGGGCCGCAGCCTTTATGTCCGTCTGCACGGTCCCAATTACGGTCCCGGCGCTGCCGGTCGATGGACGGATGCCGCCACCGGCGAGCACGGTGATCTGCTCGATCTCATCGCGCGTAACCGCGACCTGCACCGGCTTGGCGATGCAATGAATGAGGCGCGGGCCTTTCTCTCCCTGCCCCGCCCTGCCGCCAAAGCGAACCGTGCGCCGCCCGCGCCAATGGGATCGCCGGAAGCCGCGCGCCGACTTTTTGATGCCGGCCGCTCCATTCGCAGCACACTGGCCGAGGCCTATTTGCGGGCACGCGGGATCACCGGGCCGGTTGACTGGCCCGCTCTGCGCTATCACCCGTCGGTCTATTACCGCACAGCCGATGATGCGCCCCGCGAAGTCTGGCCTGCGCTGCTTGCCGCCGTCACGGATCTCAATGGTGCGATCACCGGCATCTTGCGCACCTGGCTCGACCGCAATGGGCTCGCCAAGGCGCCGCTTGCTGATCCGAGGAGGGCGCTCGGACTTCTGCTCGGCAATGCCGTCCGCTTCGGCACACCCGCCGGTATCCTCGCCGCCGGCGAAGGCGTCGAGACGATCCTTGCGCTCAAATCTGTGCTCCCGCGGCTGCCCATGGCTGCGGGTCTGTCCGCCAACCATCTCGCCGCCCTCGAGCTGCCCCCTGCCCTGCGCCGTCTCTACGTTGCCCGCGACAATGACGCCGCCGGCCGCCATGCGGCCGAACGCTTGCGCGAACGTGCTGCCGGCATCGATGTCCGCGAGATCGTTCCGGTGCACAACGACTTCAACCTCGATCTCTGCCGGCTTGGCGCCGACGCCATGCGTTCGCTCCTTGCGCACCAGCTCGTCCCGTCCGACCGCGGGCGGTTTCTGTCCGATCATTGATCCCGTGCGCTTGGAGCCGGTCGCTCAATTCCTCCCGGGTCGTGGCAGAAGGAAAAAGGGCATTCGCGTGCCGGGCGCCGTGCCTTGGCCGGATAGGGCCGCGCTGCGGCCTTCACCAGCGCGATCTGCCGGAGGCGCCGGGCGGCGGCTGGTTTTTATTAGGCGAAGGAGCCGCCGCCCTGATCCGGTTTGGAATGGCGCCGGTCAACTATTTTCCGCCGCCGCCCCCGGTTTTTGTTTGATTTAAGGAGGGGCGGCTTTGCATCGCGAAGCAAAATAGTTGCCCGGCTGCCATCCTCCGCTGCGCTCCGGCCTTCGGTCCGAAACCGTCTCCGCCCCCGGCCAAAGGATCGCCGTGAAGGCCGCGATGAGCGCGGCCGATCCGATCCCTTAGGCCAAGAAAGGTACCCGCTATGTCACGCACCGAAAGCACCCTCCTCTCCTTCGCCGACAGCGACACCGATGTGGAAATTCATGCGGCGTCACCCACTGCGCATCTCCTCGACGAATTGATCCTCTGCGGCCATCGCCCCGGCCAGGACGAGCCCGATCCGCGCCCCCTGCCCGAAGCCGATGCCGTCCAGGGTCAGCTTGGCTCGATCGTCGAGGCCTTCAGCGGGATGCTGACCGGCACGCGGCTCGAGGACGATCTCCCCGACCTCTTGTGGTCCTTCGTCAATCTGTTCCACCGCAAGGTCGACCGCATCGAGCGCGAGCTCGACGCCAATGAACAGGCACAGCGCAAGGGACAGGCCGAGCAGGACGGCTCCGAAGTAAAATCGGTCGAGCTGGAACGGGTCATCGCCCAGGGCCTCAGCCTTATCGAACGCCGCAACGCCTTCGAGTTCCTGCGCGACCGTGCGGCCGAACTCTTCGAGGTCGAGACCGGCTCAGCTTGGCGGCCCCGCTGCGGATCCATGGTCAATCACCGGGCGCTTACAGCCTCGATGATCGACAGCCGGGAATTTATTGCCGCCCGCCGCCGCGCCGACACCGAGCTGCTCGCACCTGCGGGCTCCCGCATTGCCTTCACTGGCGGCACCGACTGCAACGATCACACGCGCATCTGGGACGCGCTCGACAAGATCCGCGCCAAGCATCCCGACATGGTGCTGCTGCACGGCGGCAGCCCGCGCGGCGCCGAGCGCATTGCCGCCTGCTGGGCCGATCACCGCAAGGTGCCGCAGGTCGTCTTCAAGCCCGACTGGACCCGCGAAGGCCGCGCCGCACCCTTCAAGCGCAACGACCGCCTCCTCGAGGCGCTGCCGATCGGCGTCGTCGTGTTCCCGGGCTCCGGCATCTCCGCCAACCTCGCCGACAAGGCGAAAAAGCTCGGCATACCCGTTTGGAGCTTCGATAAGCCCGTGCGAGCGCAGATCGACGGCGCCGCATAGGCGCCGTTTTACTGTCCGAGCTATCTCAACTCAGGCCCCGCTGCGCTGGCGGCTGTGGCGGGGGCGGCTGCCGACCTGCATTCCCTGCCGCAACTGTCCCGAGCATCCCAAGCTGCCAAGCCTGCGCGATAATCGGACGGTTGAAGGAGCCTCCCCGGCGACGCTGTGATGGCGACCAAGGTGCCCTACATCGGGCGAGGTTAGCTGGTGCGGCTGCCCTCACCCGCCACGCTGCGCGATCAACCCTCTCCCCGCG
>Ga0306920_100015736_pt1 | contig 10384 bp, 10 predicted proteins | sample flu12Cox44000170_FD_204666 | JGI IMG/M metagenome (GOLD analysis project Ga0306920, IMG submission 204666) | Lab enrichment of tropical soil microbial communities from Luquillo Experimental Forest, Puerto Rico - flux4day.12C.oxic.44.000.170 (v2)... | ecosystem: Environmental > Terrestrial >...
GAGCCTCCACACCAACGGATTCGACGAGGCCCTCGGGCTCCCGACGACCCGAGCCGCCAAGATCGCACTGCGCACCCAGCAGGTGGTCGGGTTCGAGTCCGGCGTGGCGGACACGGTCGACCCCCTGGCGGGGTCCTACTTCGTGGAGTCGCTGACCGACGAGGTCGAGGCGGCGGCCTGTGCTTATCTCGACCGCGTCGACCAGCTCGGCGGCGCTGTCGCGGCGATTGAGGCGCGTTTCATGCAAGAGGAGATCGAGGCCGCCGCCTACAGCTTCGCCAAGTCGGTCGACGACGGTGAGAAGGTGGTCGTCGGCGTCAACCGCTTCGTCGACGACGAGGGCGAGCCCACCGAGGTCTTCCCCATCGACGTGAAGCTCCAGGAGCTCCAGGTCGAGCGCACGAGGTCGGTGCGGGCCGGGCGCGACCAGCCCGCGGTCGACCGGGCGCTGGCCGACGTGGCTGAGACGGCGAAGGGGGAGGGCAACCTGCTCGTGCCGATGAAGGTGGCACTGAGTCAGATGGCGACGCTCGGCGAGGTCGCCGACGTCCTGCGCGCTGAGTTCGGCGTGTACCAGCCCGGCGGCTGACGGTGAGCGGTGGTCAGAGGCGGCTCGGCGCGGTCTGGCCGCTGTTCGACCTCGTGGTGCGGACGCCCCGCTTGGAGCTGCGCCTGCCCCGGGAGGACGAGTTCCCGGACTTGGTCGCCCTGGTCGACGCGGGCGTCCACGACCCGGACACCATGCCCTTCTTCGTCCCTTGGACGGACCGCGAACCGGCACGCCGGGCCCGCGAGTCGGCGCAGTGGTTCTGGGGGCAACGTGCCAATTGGTCGCCGGACAAGTGGACTTTCACCGGCGCCGTGTTCGTCGACGGCCGGCCGGTCGGGATGCAGGACGTCGGGGCGGAGCACTTCCGGGCGGTGCGGTCGGTCGAGACCGGGTCGTGGCTCGGCCAGGCACACCAAGGACAGGGCCTCGGACGCGAGATGCGCCAGGCCGTGCTGCACCTTGCCTTCGCCGGACTGGGAGCCGAGGAGGCGCTGAGCGGTGCATTCGAGGACAACGCGCCGTCGCGGGCCACTTCGAGGTCCGTGGGCTACGTGGAGAACGGCGAGGCGCGTGCGCCCCGCCGCGACGGCTCGGGCCGTACCATCCGGTTCCGGCTGGACCGCGCCACCTGGGAACGGCAGCGGCGCGAGGACATCGAGATCGACGGCCTCGACAGTTGCCTCGACATGTTCATCGGGTCGCCGCCGTCATCCTCTTGATCCACGGGCGCCCGGAGCGGTGACCACCGTCTCGAAGTGCTCGACGACGGGGAACGGGTCATAGAAGTGGTGCAACGCGGCGCGCCACTCCTCGTAGACGTCCGAGCCCCGGAATCCCTCGGTGTGGTCCTCGAGGTTCTCCCATTCGACGAGGAGCAAGAAGCAGCCCGGCTGCTCGATCCCTCGTTCGACTCGCAGAGAGCGGAACCCCGGGCTCGAGGCGATCAGGGTCTTCGCCCGCTCCATCGCCTCGACGAACTCGTCCTCGCGCCCGGGGACGACCCGGAGCAGCGCGTGCTCGGTGATCACGCGCGCGATAGGAGCCGTTCGCGCAACACGGGGTCGGTCGCGGCGTCAATGGCCGTCCACGCCAGCGCCACCGCCCCGTCGCGGACGGCGGCATCGGCCGACGCCGTCACGCACGCCGCGGCGAACTCGCGCTGGTGGTTGACCGCGCCATTGGCCTCGATGTAGATCAACGGGTGGATCGTCGGCACCGCCAGCGAGACGTTCGCCATATCAGTCGACATGATCGGACGGGGTGTCCCCAGGTCGTCGAGGTCGAAGCGCCGGCCCAGCGCCTCCGCGTTGGCGCGGTACGCGGCCAGCAGGGCGGGATCGGGCTCCATGTGCGAGTAGACGGGGCTGAGGTCCTCGTAGGACACGGAGCAGCCGGTGGCGAGGGCTCCGGCCTCGAAGCAGGCCTCGACTCGGGGGCGCAGGACGGCGAGCCCGTCGGCCGTGCGCGAGCGCACCATGTAGCGGGCCCTGACGCCGGCCGGGATGACGTTGGCTGCGCCGACCCCCTCGGCGACCACGCCGTGGATCTGGTCTCCCGGCGGGAGCTGCTGGCGCAGGAGCCCGATCGCCACCTGGGCGATGGTGAGGGCGTCCTGGGCGTTCACCCCCTCCCACGGTGCCGCGGAGGCGTGCGCGGCGCGGCCGGCATAGCGCACGTCGAAGTGGGCGACGGCGAGACACGTGGGCGTGAGCCGCTCCATCGACCACGGGTGGACCATCATCGCCGCGTGCACGCCCTCGAAGGCGCCGCGCTCGAGCATGAGGACCTTGCCGCCGCCGCCCTCTTCTGCTGGGGTCCCGAGGACGCGGACGGTGAGACCGAGGTCTCCGGCCACCGAGGCGAGGGCCAGCCCCGCGCCCACCGCGGTGGCCGCGATGATGTTGTGCCCGCAGGCGTGGCCCACCTCGGGCAGTGCGTCGTACTCCGCGCAGACGGTGACGACGAGCTCACCGTCGCCGCTGCGGCACTCGAGCGCGGTGGGCAGGTCGTAGACACCCTCGTCCACCTCCAGCCCGCCGTCGCGCAAGGTCTCCGCGACCGCCGCCGCCGCGAGCCTCTCGCCGAAGAGCAGCTCGGGCTGGTCGTGGATGGTGTGGCTGAGCGAGACGAGCCGGTCGAGGTTGCGGTCGACGACTTCGGCCGCTGCCTCCTTGGCCGCCGTCGCGGTGAGCTGCCCGCCGGTCACGCCAACGCCTCCATCACCTATTCGATGACCGCCACGACGTCGCCCGCGCCCACGGGGTCGCCCGCGCTGACCCGGACCTCCTTGACGACGCCGTCCTTCTCGGCCGCCACCGAGTTCTCCATCTTCATCGCCTCGAGCAGGCAGATGGCCTGCCCGACCTCGACGACGTCGCCCACGGAGACGAGGACCTTGACGATCGTGCCCTGCATCGGCACCGTGACCTGTCCCGAACCGGTCCCCGCCACGGCGTGGCTCGCGGCGCGCTTGGCCCGCGCCGCCGGCCGTCCACCCACACCGACGGTACCGAGGTCAGGCACCCACAGCCGTACGGAGAATCGCCGTCCGTCCACTTCGGCGGTGACGTCGCGCTGCACCATCGGCACGTCGTCCTCGGACGCGCTCGAGGGCGCGGGCGCGCCGGCCGTGACGGCGGCCAGACCGCTCAGGTCGAGCGACTCCTCCACCCACTTCGTAGAGTGCGTCCCCGCCGCGAAGTCGGGGTGGCTCAAGATGACCTCGTGCGCCGGCAGCGTCGTGGCGACGCCGGTGATCCGGGTCTCGTCGATGGCCCGGAGCATGCGACGGCGCGCCGCCTCGCGGTCGGGTGCCCAGACAATCAGCTTCGCGATGAGGTTGTCGTAGTACTGCGAGACGGTGTCGCCGGTCTCGTAGCCCGCATCGAGCCGGACTCCGGGGCCGGCCGGCGGGTGGAACGTGGTCAGGGTCCCCGGCGACGGCGTGAACTTCCCGCCGGTCGGGTCCTCGGCGTTGATGCGGATCTCGATGGCGTGGCCTCGCCGCTCGATGTCGTCCTGGCCGATGGTGAGCTGCTCGCCCGAGGCGATGCGGATCTGCCACTCGACGAGGTCGAGCCCGGTGACCAGTTCGGTCACGGGGTGCTCGACCTGCAGGCGCGTGTTCATCTCGAGGAAGTAGAACGCGCTGTCCTCGTAGAGGAACTCCACCGTCCCGGCGTTGTAGTAGCCGCAGGCCTGCGAGACCTTGACGGACGCCGCGCCCATGGCCTGGCGGATTTCGTCGGGGAAGGCCGGCGCGGGGCTTTCCTCGACCAGCTTCTGGTGGCGCCGTTGCGCCGAGCAGTCGCGTTCGGCGATCCACAGGGTGGTGCCGTGCTGGTCTCCGAGGACCTGCATCTCGACGTGGCGCGGCCACGTGAGGTAACGCTCCACGTAGATCTCGGGCCGGCCGAAATAGGCCTGCGCCTCGCGAGCGGCGGACTCCATCGCCTCGGCCGCGTCCACCGCGGACGCGACGACCTTCATGCCGCGCCCGCCACCGCCGTAGGCAGCCTTGATGGCGACCGGCCAGCCGTGCTCCTCGCCGAAGGCCACCACCTCGTCCGGAGACGTCAACGGCTCGGAGCGGCCCGGCACGCCGGCGACCCCCGCCCGCTCGGCCGCGAGACGAGAGCTGATCTTGTCTCCCATCACCTCAATGGCTTCGGGCGGCGGCCCGATGAACGTGACCCCCCGCCCGGTGATCGACCGGGCGAAGTCGGTGTTCTCCGAGAAGAACCCGTAGCCGGGGTGAACGGCATCGGCACCGCTCTTCTCGATCGCGTCGAGGATGGCCTCGGTGTTCAGGTAGCTCTCGGCGGCGGTCTCGCCTCCCAACGAATAGGCCTCGTCCGCCATGCGCACGTGCAGCGCGTCGCGGTCGAGGTTGGAGTAGACGGCGACCGTGCCGATCCCCATCTCGCGGCACGTGCGGATGACGCGCACGGCGATTTCGCCGCGGTTTGCGATGAGGATCTTGTCGAGCACGCTGGGCCTTTCCGGTTGGGGGCTTTCACAATTGCACGCGTCGTATGGTGTGTGCCATGTCGGATCCGCAGTGGGATGTCCGCTGGTTCGACGAGATCGACTCGACCAACACCTACCTGCGCGACCAGGCACGGAGCGGGGCCCCCGAGGGCCTGGTGGCGGTCGCCGACTTCCAGACGGCCGGGCGGGGCCGATTTGACCGGCGTTGGGAGTCGCCGCGGGGGGCGAACCTGCTGGCCTCGGTCCTGCTCCGGCCCGCCTGTGCCGCCGATGACCTCCACCTGTGCACGGGCGCGGTGGCCATGGCCGCTGCGGATGCCTGCCACGCAGAGTCTGGAGCCGAGGTCGCGTTGAAATGGCCCAACGACCTCGTCGTCGGGGACCGCAAGCTCGCCGGTGTGCTGGGAGAGGCGGAGTTCACCAGACGCCGGCTCGACGCGGTCGTGGTCGGCGTCGGCGTCAACGTCGCGTGGCCTGGTCCGGAGGAAGTCCGGGGAGTCTGCCTCGACCAGCTCGCCGGCGCCGGGGCGCCGGTAGACCGGCGGTCGCTGCTCGAGTACCTCCTGGCGTCGCTCACCACGCGACGCGCGTTGCTCGACGACAACGCAGGGCGCCGTACGCTGGCGGACGAAATTCGCGCCAGGTGCGCAACCATCGGCACCGAGGTCAAGGTGGTCCTGACGCACGACGAGGTGCTCGGCCACGCCACGGCGATCGACGACGACGGGCGCCTGGTGGTCGAGACGGCAACCGGTCCCGTGCACGTCACCACCGGCGACGTGGTGCACCTGCGGCCGGCCCCCGGCGCAGAGCGGCCGTAAAGAGGGGGTGGTCCGGGCCTCGGCTACCATGGCGGCCCATGCGCCTTCTCGTCACGGGAGGTGCCGGTTTCATCGGGTCGAATTTCGCCCGTTATTGGGTGGAGCAGCACCCCGATGACCATGTCGTCGTCTACGACGTGCTCACCTATGCCGGCAACCGCCCCAATCTGTCCGACATCGAGGACCGGATCACCTTCGTCCAAGCGGACATCTGCGACCCCGTCGCGTCGGAGAAGGCCCTGCGGAGCGAGGCAATCGACACCGTCGTGCACTTCGCGGCCGAGTCGCACAATTCGCTCGCCGTCTTGAATCCGGGCCTGTTCTTCCGCACCAACGTCCTGGGCACGCAAACCATTCTCGAGGCCGCCCGCCAGTCGGGCGTGCAGCGGTTCCACCACGTCTCGACCTGCGAGGTCTACGGCGACCTGCCACTCGAGACCGACGAGGTCTTCACCGAAGACTCGCCTTACCGTCCCCGGACGCCGTACAACGCCTCGAAGGCGGGAGCGGACCATGCGGTGCGCGCCTACGCCGAGACCTACGGGCTGCCGATCACCATCACCAACTGCGCCAACAACTACGGTCCGTACCAATTTCCGGAGAAGCTGATCCCGCACTTCTGCGCGCTCGCCCTCGACGACGAGGCGCTGACTCTTTATGCGAGCACCGAGAACCGCCGCGAATGGCTGCACGTCTACGACCACTGCACCGCCATCGACGCCGTGCTGGCGCGGGGCAGGATCGGCGAGACCTACCACGTCGGCAGCGGCGTGGAGGCATCGATCATGGAAGTGGCCGACCGGATCCTCGCCGCTTTGGGTAAGCCTGAGTCACTCAAGACGATCGTGCCCGATCGGCCCGGACACGACCGCCGTTACGTGCTCGACTCGTCGAAGATCCGTCGCGAGCTCGGTTGGGCGCCGTCCGTGGAGTGGGAGCAGGGTCTGGCCCAGACCGTCGCCTGGTACGCAGACCACCGAGCGTGGTGGGAGCCGCTCCGGGCCCGGGCACCCGTCGCCGAGGGAGCCTGGGGGAACGGGTCCGCCTGAGCCGTGCGCATTCTCATCACGGGGGCCGACGGGCAGCTGGGGCGGGACCTGCTCGACGCGTTGGCCGGGCGGGTGCCCGTCGGCGGGCGCCGGTGTGCGTTGCTCGGCCCCGAGGGACCACGTGACGGCCTCGACCACGACGTGCTGGCAACGGACATCGGGAACATGCGGGTGGACGACCGCGACGCGGTGCTGCACGTGTTCGAGGAGTTCCGTCCGGAGCTCGTGCTCCACGGCGGCGCGATCACCGCGGTGGACCTCTGCGAGACCGAGGTCGGGATGGCGTTCGCGGTCAACGCCCTCGGCACCCGTCACATCGCCGACGCCGCTGGCCGTGTCGGCGCGCACGTGGTGTACGTGTCGACCGACTACGTCTTCGACGGAACGACCCGGCGTCCGTACCGTGAATGGGACCCGCCCTCTCCCACTTCGGTCTACGGCGCATCGAAGCTGGCCGGTGAGCGCGAGTGCCGGCCCGGCTCGACCATCGTGCGTACGAGCTGGGTGTGCGGCGCCCACGGTAAGAACATCGTCAAGACCGCGCTACGCCTGGCCGAAGGCGACGGACCGCTGCGCTTCGTGAACGACCAGCAGGGGTCGCCGACCTTCACGGCGGACCTGGCCCCGGCGATCGTCACGCTCGGTCTCGATCGCCGGCCCGGCATCTTCCACGTGACGAACGGCGGAGCGACGACGTGGTGGGGCCTGGTTCGCGCCGTGCTGGCCGAGGCGGGGTCGGACCCCGAACGGGTGCTGCCCATTCGCACCGACGAGCTCGATCCGCCCCTGGCGGCGCCGCGTCCGGCCAACTCGGTGCTCGACAACATGGCGCTGCGGCTGAGCGGCCTGCCGGCGTTGCCCGACTGGCAAGACGGGTTGGCCCGCTTGGTCCCCGCGCTCGTGGCGCTTGGTGCCGCGGCATGACGACCCGCGGCAACGGGCGTGCGATCGGACACCAGGTGGCGGTCGTCGGCGCGGGCTACGTGGGCCTGCCGACCGCGGCGACCCTGGCGCACTTCGGGCATTCCGTGGTCCTGGCCGAGCGAGACCGCGCCAAGCTCGAGACGCTGCGGCGCGGCCTGAGCCCCATCGTCGAGCAGGGCCTCGGCGAGCTGATCGCCGAGGGGGTCGCGTCGGGGAACCTGGCCTTCAGCGAGTCCGCGGTCGACGCCGTGAAGGGCGCGCGGTTCGTCTTCCTCTGTGTCGCGACCCCCCAATGCGCAGACGGCTCGGCCGACCTGTCTTTCGTGGAGGCCGCGGCCAAGGAGATCGCGTCACACCTCGCTTCCGGGGCGATCGTGGTCACCAAGTCGACGGTCCCGGTCGGCTCGGCCACCTTCGTCGAGCAGGTCATCGGGCGGCCCGACGTCAGCGTGGTGTCGAACCCGGAGTTCCTGCGCGAAGGCAGCGCCGTGTCGGACAGCCTCAATCCCGACCGTATCGTGGTCGGGGCCGACGACACGCAGGCAGCGGCCAAGGTCGGAGAACTGTTCGCGACCACCGGCGCGCCGTTGATTCTGACCGATGCCACGACCTCGGAGACGATCAAGTACGCGTCGAACGCGTTCTTGGCCACCAAGTTGAGCTTCGTCAACGCTTTGGCCGGGCTGTGCGAAGAGGTGGGTGCCGACGCACGCGACGTGCTGCTCGGTCTTGGCTACGACAAGCGGATCGGATTCGAGTTCCTCCGCCCCGGCCCCGGATGGGGCGGTTCGTGCCTGCCCAAGGACACCAGCGCGCTCCTCCACATCGCCAAGGAGGCCGGCTACGACTTCTCGCTGCTGGCCGGGGCGATCGCCTCGAACGACGAGCAGCTGGCCCGCGTCATCGGCAAGGTCGAGTCGATGTGCGGTGGGTCGGTCGCCGGCGTGACGCTGGGCGTCTGGGGGTTGACCTTCAAGGCCAACACCGACGACCGCCGCGAGTCCCCCAGCCTCCAGGTCACCAATCGGTTGACGGAGCTCGGCGCGACGGTGCAGGCCTTCGACCCCACCGTCGACGCGGAGGCCGAGCCGCTGGACGACCTGCTCGGCCTGCAGCTGCGCCCCGACCCCTACGAGGCCGCCGCCGGGGCGCGGGCGGTCCTCGTGCTCACCGAGTGGGACGAGTTCCGCTGGCTCGACTTCTCCCGCGTCCTCAACCTGATGGCCGAGCCGTGCATCGTCGACGCGCGCAACCTGCTCGACCCCTCAGCCGTCCGGCGCATGGGTTTCCGCTACACCGGGCTCGGCCGTCAGTGAGCAGGGTCGTCGTGGCGGGCGGAGCCGGGTTCCTGGGGTCGCACCTGTGCGACCGACTGGTCGAGCGCGGCGACACCGTCGTCTGCCTCGACGACCTCTCGACGGGCTCGGCGGAGAACGTGGCGCACCTGCTCGGCAGCGACTCGTTCCGGCTCATCGTCGCGGACGTCAGCGAGAAGGTGGAGCTCGACGACGACGCCGGGGTCGACGCGGTCTGCCATCTGGCCTCGCCGGCTTCGCCGCCCGCCTATCTGGCGCGGCCCCTCGACACGCTGGTCGTGGGCAGCGAGGGCACCCGGCGCCTGCTCGAGCTGGCCCGAGCGCACGACGCCCGCTTCCTGATGGCGAGCACGAGCGAGGTGTACGGCGACCCGGAGGTCCATCCCCAAACCGAGTCCTACCGGGGCAACGTCGATCCCACGGGGCCCCGCAGCGTCTACGACGAGGCCAAGCGCTTCGCCGAGGCCATCACGATGGCCATGCATCGTTCCTACGGCCTGAACGTGGGCATCGCACGGATCTTCAACACGTACGGGCCGCGGCTCTCGCCGGGCGACGGGCGCGTCGTCTCCAACTTCGTCGTGCAGGCCCTCAGGGGCGAGCCCCTGACCGTGTACGGGGACGGCACCCAGACGAGGAGCTTCTGCTTCGTCGACGACCAGATCGCAGGGCTCCTCGCTCTGCTCGGCTCGTCGCTCACCGGACCCGTGAACATCGGCAACCCCGACGAACGGTCGATGGTCGAGCTGGCCCGGGTGGTGCTCGAGGTGACGGGGTCGCACTCGGACATCGTCTTCCGGCCGTTGCCCGCCGACGACCCGACGCGGCGTTGCCCCGACATCACCCTCGCGCGCGACACGCTGGGCTGGTCGCCCCGGGTCGAGCTGCGCGAAGGGCTGGAGCGAACGATCGCGTACTTTGCCGAGACGACTCGATCCGAATGAGCGAACCAGAGCTGACCGAAGTCCCGCCGACCCGCACGTACGAGACGCTCACCGTGATCACCCCGGTGTTCAACGAGCGGACCACGGTGGCCGAGGTCATCCGGCGCATGCGCGCCGTCGAGCTTCCGGTGGTCCTGCAGATCATCGTGGTCGACGACGGATCGAGCGACGGGTCGGACAAGGTCCTCGGTGCCCTGGAGGACTCCACCGTCCACGTCATCCGGCACGAGCGGAACCAGGGAAAGGGCGCGGCCATCCGTACCGGGCTGGCCGAGGCGCGGGGCGATCTCGTGCTCATTCAGGACGCCGACCTCGAGTACGACCCCAACGACTGGCCCCGGCTACTCGAGCCTGTGCTCCGCGGCAAGGCACGCGTGGTCTACGGCAGCCGTTTCACGGGAGAGCGCAAAAACATGCTCCCGTTGCACTGGCTGGGCAACCGGCTGCTGTCGCTGATCACCAACGTCTTGTACAGCTCCACCCTCTCCGACATGGAGACCTGTTACAAGCTCTTCGACGCGCAGGTGCTCGAGGGCCTCACCATTCAGTCCAACCGGTTCGACTTCGAGCCCGAGATCACGGCCAAGGTGCTCCGCCGCGGTCACCGGATCTATGAGGTGCCGATCTCCTACGCCGGCCGCGAGCTGGACGAGGGGAAGAAGATCACCTGGCGGGACGGGATCAGTGCGCTGTGGGCGCTGGTCAAGTTCCGTTTCAGCAAGGAGTTCTGACCCGCAGTGACGGCGTGATCGGCGCCGTCGTGGTCGACCACGAGGCCGGCTCCTTGCTC
>Ga0306920_100015737_pt1 | contig 10384 bp, 14 predicted proteins | sample flu12Cox44000170_FD_204666 | JGI IMG/M metagenome (GOLD analysis project Ga0306920, IMG submission 204666) | Lab enrichment of tropical soil microbial communities from Luquillo Experimental Forest, Puerto Rico - flux4day.12C.oxic.44.000.170 (v2)... | ecosystem: Environmental > Terrestrial >...
AACCGCGCCAGCTTCCTCACACCAAGCCAGAGCATCAGCGCGCTAAAGCACAACCCAAGCGTGGAAAGGATCCCTATGGCTGCTTTGGAAGAAATGCCCTTGTGCGGTGAGTCCTCGATTCCTCCGCTGAATAGCGAGCCCACGGACAGCATGAAACTGATTAAGAGGAGGCACCCGAGCGTAGACCTTGTTGCCAGCGTAAAAAAAGTCCCCGAAACCGCCGAGACGAGGACGTAAACAACAGCCGCAACCTTATAAGTCAAGCGCATAGGTGGCCACGTCACTGTGAACATGACCACCCCCGAAACCAAACCAGCCGATAAAACCGCGGCGAGCATGACGGTCATCTTCTCGCCCCACAGCTGCATCCGGCTCACCGGCTGCGTTAGCCATAGCGAGAATGTCCGGTGATAGAGCTCGTTGCCGAGTGAGAGCGTTGCAAGCAGGGGAATGCCAAAGAAAAAGCTCAGAAAACTCAAGGGCTCAGCGTACGCGTGCGGCACGACCAATGGCGACGCTCCCACGATGACTACCGCACTCCACGGCCAGAACAATGCGCGCGCTTCCTTCTTCAACCTGACCATTCTTGCGTTCATCGGGCCTCCTACGATCTCAGAGCCGCAACGAAGATCTCTTCCAGCGTCAGCGCTTCCGTCGTGAGAGCTTCGGGAGCATGCTGGCGCAAGGACGCAATCAACGCAGGCCCCGCGCCATTGACGATTAACTCCAGTTCTCGCCCTTCGCGCCGCACGTGTAAGGCTCCCCGGAAATCAAGCTCCGGGGGCGTCTGCGCGAATCGCGCGCGGATTTTCTGAAAACGGTGGCGCGCTTCGTCGGCTTCCAGCGTGAGCACGACGCGGCCTTGATCCATGATCGTAAATTCATCAATCAACCCTTCAAACTCGGTGATGAGATGGGTAGAAACGAAAATCGTCCGTTCCCCTAAGCCGCCCTCCTGGTACGCTCCGATGACCGTCTCGATGAACTCGCGCCGGACGATGGGATCGAGGCCTGAGGTTGGCTCGTCCAGCACGAGCAGATCGGTCTCCGGGCAGATCGCAGCGGTCAGCGCCAACTGCGTGCGCTGTCCTTTCGAGAGAGCTGCAGTGCGTTTGGCGGCATCGAGGCGGAACCGATCGAGGAGTTCCTGCTCCGTTTTTTTATTCCAGCGCTCCCGAAAGGAAGCCAGATAATCTAGGGTCTCGCGAACAGTCATCCATGGATAGAAGGCGAGCTGATCCGGCACATAGGCCAGGCAGCGCTTGACATCCACTTCCGCACGCGCGGGATCACGACCGAAGACGCGCACCTGTCCGCGCTGCGGACGCAGCAGATTCAAGAGGCACTTCATGGTGGTCGTCTTGCCAGCACCGTTGCGGCCGAAGAGTCCGTAACAGCGGCCCGGCAGCGCACGCAGACTTAAGTCATGGACCGCCTCCGCCTTGCCGTAGGAGTAGGCTAGATTCTGGATGTCGATGGCAGGTGTGGATGAGTTCATCTTTCATTTCTCCTTGTGTTCTTCGTTGGCGCGCCGCTTATCTTCGAGCATCTCCAAGCGCTCTTGGACCAGCTCCAAGAATTCCGGGCGGGGCACTTGCAAGTGGTGCGCCATGACAATTGCCTCGTCGATCTCCTCGATGAGCAGCTTCCGCCGGATCTCCTTGCGCAAGGGCGAGTGGTTTTGCTTCAGGAAGCATCCTTTGCCGGGCAAGGTCTCGATCACGCCGAGGCTTTCAAGCTCGGAATACGCTTTGGCGACAGTGTTGCGGTTGAGGCGAAGTTCTTCCGCTAGCGGCCGGATGGAGGGGAGCGCCTCGCCCGGCTGCAGCGCGCCCGATGCGGCGGCAGCCTTAACCTGATCGACGAGCTGGAGATACACAGGCATGCCGGAGTTGAAATTGATCTTAAACAGCAACTAGGGAGCCCTCTGTCATAGGACACTATGACGGCCGTCGACAGATTTCAAGGACCATTTTCCCGGTGTGTGCGCGAAAGGCTAACGTCAACCCTTGATTGAAGCACTCCCGAGGGATTTCATTGTCCTGATTTTCGGTCGCGTCGCCTACCGAGAGAGTCCTCTTCGATATACCGGCCCAGTGGCCAAGCGAAGCTGGCTCCTGGATTGTCGGCCAGGATTAGCGCTGGGAGCGTCAGGCAGCTGGCGCGCCATTCCGTAGCGGATGAAGTTGCAGAAAGGCGGCTGCGGCGTCGCGGGCGCGTCTGGCGATTTCGCGGGGGTTCGGTCGCTCGGCGACGCCTAGCAGCAAGCTGACCATCAAATCGCGCCAGAGCAGCCCGGCGAACTGCTCGGCAAGTTCGGCAGGACTTCCTGTGAGCAGGCCGGACGCCTGGGCTCGGGCCATGATTTTACGCACGGCGGCGCGGCTTGTCTCGCGTCCGATAGAGTTGAGCGCACGCGCCACTTCGGGGGCCTGGGCCACCTCGGAGATCGCCAGTCGGAATACCGCAATGACCGTGGGATCGCTTACCTCGCCGATGAGCTTCGTCCCGAAAGAAGCCAACACCTGCGCCAGGGTCTGGCGATCGCGCAGCACGGGTAGGTTGGCAGGCGCGTCCAATCGCTTGGCGCGCTCGCTGATGCAGGCGATCAGCATTTCCTGTTTGTTGCCAACCAAAGCGTAAAGCTCTCGCTTCGAAACGCGCGCACGCCTGGCGATCTCAAGGGTGCTGGCTGCTGCGTAGCCGCTCTTCATGAACGCCGCAAAGGCCGCCTCAAGGATGCGCTTGCGCACCGCGGTTTCGTCGCCGCTTTCCTGGCGGCGTTTTGAGATCTTTGCCTTAGCCATCAGCTCTCCTTGTCGACCATGGTACCGCATAGTACCATAACCGTTGCGTGGTACCTACTGGTACCAACCCACTCGGGACTTGCCTGGGCTAGCTGAATTTCTTTGTAACCATCGATAAGATGCAGCGTCTAAGTTAACGTATGGTACCCAATGGTACCAAAACAAAAAAGGTCCTACTCTTTTTAGGATTGAACGAACCAGACGGAATCGAAAGGATAACCCGATGAACTTTATGACCCCTTTGCTTGTGGCAATGCTTCTTATGGCAGTGATTCCCGCGGCGTCCGTAGCGCAGTCACAGTCCGGGGGCGCCTCAGGCGTGCCCAGCGTGGCGATACCTAAAACCACCGAAGTGCTGGTGATTCTGACTCCCAAGCAGGGCGTAACTCCTCAACAAATCATGGCCGTCATACCCGAAGAGATTCGGGCAACGGTGAAGCTCTACCTCGACGGGAAAATCCGCCAGTGGTATTCGCGCGGCGATGGCAAAGGCGTCGTCTTCCTGGTTGACGCGAAGACCGAGGACGAGGCACGAGCCATCATGGAAACGCTGCCGCTCGCAAAAGAACACTTGATGGATCATCAGTACATTCCCGTCGGCCCCTTGATGCCGCTGAAGGCATTGAACCCAGCAGCGCTGCAGTAACTCTCGTCCCGCTTAGAAGGAAAAAATTATGATCAAGCCAAGGAGACATTCATCATGCCACAACAGATGATCTGGTTTTTCGTGAGCATCGCATTCAGCCTCATCGCGTGGGGGATAGTCGCCGCTCGATATATCTGGCCGGAACTCCGCCTTCGGCAACGGGTCGAAGGGTTGCGGCCTCTGCTCATCCTTCACAGCTTCCGCTTCATCGGGCTGGCATTCCTGGTCCCGGGCGTCGTGTCCCCGGATCTGCCGTCTGCCTTCGCGTATTCCGCGGCCTATGGGGACATGGCTGCCGCGATACTTGCGTTGCTCTCCCTGCTCTTACTGCCGAGTGCGGCTGGCGTCGCCGCCGCATGGATCTTCAACCTCTGGGGTTTCGCCGATATCCTCAACGCTTTCTACCAGGCCAATCACGCCGGACTATTGGCGGGGCAGCTGGGAGCCGCATTCTTCCTACCGACTTTGGTAGTGCCGCTGTTGCTGATTACGCACGGACTGGCTTTCCGAATTCTTCTTCAACATCAACCTGCACCCATACAAGAGAGCCGGCGCCTTGCATAAGGCGCCCGGCCACCGCGAGGAGTGACGAAGCTACTTTCGAATTTGACGACAAAACAGATAAGGCGATCAGCTTCCCGCTGAATTACCAGGACCAAAATCAATCATCAACGTCGAAAAACCAGGGAAGAAATGAAAACGCCAGCCCTGGCTGAAATCCCCGAAACCAAACGCGCAGACGGACAGGCTGTCCGTCTTTCCGATGTTGTCAAAGTTTCATCACCTGCGGTTTTAGCATGTTCGGGATCCAGCAGGCGCAGCACGGGTTTGTTGCCATCCCCCAAACTTCCGGGTGGCGTGACGCAAATGACTATCCCGGTTTGTTTTGCCTCATTGCTGGCGTTGAGTTGCTTGCTGGCTCGGTTCGTGGATTGTCGGCTACTCTAACGTAATCCGATGTGGAAGAGTTGCCCGTCACCCGTGAATTTACGAAACAGTTTCTTCGCGCCACATAAGGAGCCGCGGAAAAGATTGGAAAGAACACCGGGAGCCCGCCTTGGGGCGAACCAGCATTCTACTCGATTCGTAACGCATCTGTTGGGTTTATGGCCGATGCGCGGCGCGCGGGAATGAATGCGGCGGCCAGCCCCGCCAGACAGAGGACCAGGATAGCGATCGCGATTACAGGAGGGTCAGAGGCTTTCACGTCATAGAACTGCGATTCCACGAGCCGCCCTAAAGCCCAGGCAACAGGAACACCGATGCCTACTCCTGAAAAGATCATCGTCAGCACATCACGGAGCACCAGCCAGATCGCAGCCGAGCGCCTGGCACCAAGCGCTAACCTAATCCCGATCTCGCGCGTACGTTGCGTCACGACAAAAGACATGACGCCATAAAGGCCAACCAGCGATAGCAACAGCGCAAGTGTGCCAAAGCTGCTGGATAGCATAGCGAGTATGTGCTCAGTATTCAGGGATCGATCAACCTGCTCATCGAGAGTGCGGAAATCTGTCATCGGTACTGTGGAGTCGACGCTGCGTACGATGACGCGTAGCGATTGGAACGAGGATTCCGCGGCTCCGCGAACCCTTACATAGAAGGAGCCGCTGGCTGCTTCTCCTTCGAAAAACGGAAAATAGGCTTGCTCCGATTCCTCCCGAAGACCACGATAATTAAAGTCAGACATCACACCGACGATTTCGATGTTTGGCTCAACGTCCGGTCCAGACCCCTCACCGATCCTCACCCCGAGTGGGTTTCTCCCTGCCAAATAGCGCTTGGCGAATGCCTCATTCACGATCGCCGAGCGCCAGCCCGTCTCGCCAGGTGCGCGGGTATCGCGTTCATCAAAGCTTCTTCCCTCAACAATTTTGATGCCCATGGTTTGGAAGAACTCTGGCGTAACGGCATTTAGATTGATGTCGCGGTCAGTTGAGATCTTTTCGCCCGCCAGGATGGTCATCGGATCACTCCAGCTTCCGCCTGTCAGTAACGGAACCTGAGCTACTGCGGAAGCCTGGGTAGTCGGCGAGTTACGGATAGCATCATCGATGCGGCGAATCAGCCGGTTTCCTTCCGACGGGGAATATCCGCTTCGCGGCGAGTCGATGCCGAAAGAGACGAGGCTCGATGTAATGAAGCCCGGCCCCTTGGCGATCAATGTATCCAGAGTGCGGACAAACAATGCTGCTCCTATAACGAGTGTCAAAGTCAAGGCGATCTGCGCGATGACAATAGCCTTTCGAAGCCGGACGCCGCCGAATGCTGTGCCACCTCGTTCCCGGAACGATGACACAAGCGAGCGGCGGCCTGACTGCCAGGCCGGAGCGAGACCGCTCAAAATGCCTGCAGTGACGCTTGCGACTAGCGCAAAGAGCAACAAACGCAGCTCGATGCCCGCGTGCAAAGCCGTACCGGCGACGTCCGTGGGGAGAAGAGCGATGAGAGTTCGGACTGCGATCGGAGCCGCTGCGGCACCAAGCGCACCGCCAACCAGAGCGATCAGCAGGCTATCAGCAAGAAGCTGTCGCCCGATCCTGCCGCGCGAAGCGCCCAAAGCAAGCCTGGTGCTGAGCTCACGATCTCGGGCAGACCCGCGCGCGAGAAACAGACCGGAGACATTCAAACAGGCCAACCCTAACAAAACTGCCGTCACAGCGAATAGCACCCACAATGGCTCCATTAGTCGCCGTCTCAGGCTGGAATGACCCTGTGGCGCTGCAGTGAGCACCAGCGACGAATCGAGAAATCTCCGCCGGCGTTCCGCTGCAATTACGGGAAATCCTAGACGGCGCGTATCCTCCTGCAGCATCGCTTTGAACCAGGGTTGCAGCCCCGTCTGAGCCCTTTGCAAAGTCATGCCTTGATTCAAGCGGCCCAGCACCTGCATCCACCGGGTGCGGCGATTCAGAAGATCGCTGAAGCCGGGGATGGCTTGCGCCGACATCGAGGCGGGGATCCAGAGCGACGGCACTTGGCCAACGTCGATACCCCGGAAAGTCGGAGCAGCTACGCCGACAATGGTCAGGGGATGACGGTTAACAAGCACCGTGCGGCCGACCACATCGGTGGTACCTCCGAGCTGCGTCTTCCAAAAGTCATACGAAAGCACCGCCACAGGATTAGCATTCGGGGTGCCATAATCGTCTTAAGCGAAAACCCGCCCAGTGGTGGCCCCCACTCCGAGCACCAGGAAGTAGTTACCGGAGACGATTTCTGCCCTTGCAGGGTAATAATCGGCGCCTGTTGAGAGATTGACCGTCGTGAGTGCGCGACAGAATACGCCGTCGAAAAACTCCTTCTGCTGGTCAAGGTCCCGACAAATGGGATAAGACATGAGATTCCAGCTGCCGAAAGCGTTCGCAACTTGATCGCCTCTCCAATCGATTAAGACGAGACGTTCGGGGTGACGGACTGGAAGCGCGTGCAGCAGCACCTGATCCACAAGGGAGTAGATGGCGGTTGTGGCGCCAACTCCGAGCATGAGCGAGAGCATCGAGATAATCGTAAACGTGGGAGTCTTGAGAAAGGAGCGCACGGAGAATCGCAGGTCATACATGAAGTCCCGTACCCATCGGGTCAGCCAGACGTCTCGGACTTCCTCCCGGATTTGTGCAATGCCGCCCAGTTCCAGCACGGCTTGCCGGCGGGCTTCCGACGGTGACAGACCGGCTTTCTCGAAATCGGTGATCCGCCGCTCGAGGTGGTAGCGCAATTCGCGGTCCAAGGAGGCTTCCAGACTCTGGCGACGGAACCAGTTCGCTAGTTGCTTCATGATCCGCTGCCCTCATTGAAAATAAGTTGAACCGCTCCCACCAAGCGCGCCCAATCGTCTTTTTCAGCGGCAAGCTGCTCTCGCCCGGAAGCCGTGAGCGCGTAAAACTTGGCTTCTCTACCGGTTTCCGATTGCTTCCACTCGGCCCTAAGCCATCTCTTTTGCTCCAACCTGTGCAACGCAGGGTACAGAGAACCTTGATTTACTTGGACCACCGAGCGCGAGATTTGCTCCAGCCTTTGGGCGATCCCGTAGCCGTGCATCGCTTCCAAGGAGACGATCTGCAAAATCAGCATGTCCAATGTGCCTTGGGGAATAGGAAAGCGCGATGAAGACATAGATGCCTCAACCTTCTACAGCTGAGCATACAGCATGATAGGTCGAAGGTCAAGGTGTGCGGTGCCGATTTGTGTGCGGTGCCGATTGTGCGGTGCCGATTGTGCAGTGCCGATGCGCATGGTCCACAAGCGCCCATTAAAAAGCGCGATCCGCCCCTCGAGCGAATCGTCGGCCACTCGGACACTGCCCTCCGTCCTCAAAATCCCAGCAGTCGCTCAATTTCCGGGTTGTCTAACTCATCCCGAAGATCTATCTTGGCCCGTCCTTGCTTGCGCTGGTGGGCGCGTGTATTTTTCTCTGGCGTACAAAGGCTAAACGGACACATCTAATCAGAATGACGACATCGCGGGAAACCTATACGCCGGGCTACTCCGACGCAACTCTCAGGTTGATGCTTGAGCGCACTGCCGCGAAGCATGCCGCATTCTTCGCGCCTTTCCTCGAGCGAGGAATGCGCCTATTGGACTGTGGTTGTGGTCCCGGAACGATAACGATTGACCTAGCCAAGTTAGTCTCGCCCGGACAGGTGTTTGGAATCGATCTCGAACCGGGCCAGGTCCGTTGTGCTCAGGATCGCGCGAGACAAAAGCAGTCTAAGGCCTCGTTTGAAGTGGCGGGCAAGATGGCCATTTTGACGCAGTTTTCGCTCATGCCTGTTCGAACATCTTCGGGAACCTGTCCGAGCCCTTCGAGAGATGAAGCGGGTCTTGAGGTCGTCTGGTTTGGCGGGCATAAGAAGCCCGGACTGGGCCGGGTGGGTGGTGCATCCCCTGAATGCGCTCCTTGAGGAAGCGTTTCGTTTGTTCAAAGAGATTCAGATCGCGAACGGGGGCAACCCATACGTTGGGAGAGCTTTGAAAGGCCTGTTACGGGAAGCGGGATTTTGCAATATATCGCTCTCGGCTTCGTATGAGATCTTCGACGATTTGCCGTGTTTTGTGGAATGGCTTGCTAATTGTCTAGAGCTTAAAGGTCACACTGAACTGAGGAAAAACGCACAAGAACTGCGTGCGTGGTGCGAAAATCCTGACTCCCTCGTAGCAATATCTTGGTTTGAGGCGGTTGGATTTGCCTAACCCGTCAGTAGGCCAGCTCGGGTCCACTCCCCTGCAATTCCCTGCCGTCCCGGATAGCTCATCATCCGCTGCAATTTCCGGCAGCGCCTGATTAACAAGGCTAAGCGGTGAGGTTCGTTCATCTGCGTGGAAATATCTAACTCTCACCGTTGCGATTGTGCCTGCTCGTCGAAATACACCAAAAAATCCGTGCTTACAGCTTCAGCGCCGAGCTGACGCAGCAGAGTTGTTACCTGGCCCCGATGGTAACTGGAATGGTTCACTACGTGAACCAGCTGCTGCCAGAGGGGATAGGAATAGCGCTGGCCTCTCAGGTTTATGTAAGCCAGCTCTTCGCGCAGGCGCTGTGGGGTGAGCGCCTCGATAAACTGCATCTGGTCTTGCACTAATGTCTCCCATCTCGATTCCAGCGACTGCACTGTGGGAAAGGTCTCGGGGTTGAGCAAAGCTTTCGGTGAGCGTCCCTGCCAGCGTTCCATGTAGATCCACGCTGCGCCCAGAATGTGAGCGAGAGTATCGCGGACCGATGAAAAGCTATTGCCCATAGGCCGGAGAAAATCATCGCTGGCCAAGGTGCTGGCGACTCTCAGCGTGCGACGGTCAGCCCAGCCGTTGTAGTCATAGAGTTGGCGGATGTTATTCAGTTCCACGGGCAATCTCCATCCCCAGGTTCAATTAAACGGCAGCCCCGAGATTAGGCCTTGGTGACTCCGTGCTGATTCGGTGCAGAATCGCATTGAGGGCTTCGGAAACGCTCGTCAGCAAGCCGTGTTCAACTACGTGTTTGAGAAATTGCTCGTTTATGCCGCCGGCAGTCGCGTGATTGGCGGCTAACGATTGGAAACTGCGCTGCGCCGTGTCGACCGCCGTAGTGGTAACCCCCAAAAACAGTCGTGCAATGTACTCGTTGGCCTTCGATTCTCGGACTCCTTGTTCCGACAACCAGGACGCAATCCGTTGTATGAATGCTAGATAGGACGCAATAGTCGCAGTCGTTGCACACATTGCGTCGAACTCTTTCTCACTTTCAACAGCAAACACAGTTCCGAGCGCAGCGAAGAGGTCATGCGCGGCCTGATCGGGTGGGTATATGGCGGTGGGGCTCAATCGCTCCGCCGTTGATGGCAGTGGCACGGCCCTTGTGATTCGCACAACAGGCGCCGCAAGGTCAGACACACTGCGCACTGTGAGCGCGGAGACGAGACTGATTACCAGGTGGTCGGGACGAAAACGCAATTCTGAAAGCACACTTCGGGCGATCGCGGGCCTTACAGCGACGACGATCGTATCGCAATGATCGAGAACTTCCTGGTTACACGAAGCAATCGATATGCCGTTGAAGCGATTGGCAAGTTCCTCGGCGACAGCACGGTTCCGAGGAGATAATCGGATGGAGTGAGGTGAGCCACCCGACGAACAGAGGCCAGTGACTATCGACGAAGTAATTTCGCCGGTTCCGATGAATCCTAGTTGCATCGTTTTTTCTCCGGTTTGCCAATTGCACGCGCACTGATGCATCTTGAACTAAGGCCGAATCAACATCAATAACTCCCGGTCGGCAATCCGGAGACTGACCGTCCTCCCGTGGCCGGGTCAATCTCCGAGTTCCGTCATCCAGACACGATCAACCCGGCCAGGATGCCCCATCCAAGTCACCGCTGAGAAATGCTGGTCTGCTCGCTATTAATCGTTGTAACGAATATCGTTGTAACACATCTAAAGGTGGATCCCAAACTTT
>Ga0306920_100015738_pt1 | contig 10384 bp, 11 predicted proteins | sample flu12Cox44000170_FD_204666 | JGI IMG/M metagenome (GOLD analysis project Ga0306920, IMG submission 204666) | Lab enrichment of tropical soil microbial communities from Luquillo Experimental Forest, Puerto Rico - flux4day.12C.oxic.44.000.170 (v2)... | ecosystem: Environmental > Terrestrial >...
GGATTTGAACGTTCACTAAAAGCGCGGCAAGCAGGTTGCGAACGTCAAATCCGCTCCACCAGGGTTCAGGACTGTGACCGAAACGAGACCGAAATGCCTCACGAATGCGCGAAGATGTCCTCGAGCTCCCAGCCCTGCAGATCGAGCTTTGCCCGCGTGGGGAGAAAATCAAAGCAGCCCTGTGCCAGCGCGACGCGGCCCTCGCGCACCAGCATCGCATCGAGCCGCTCGCGCAGCGCGTGCAGATGCAAAACGTCGGAGGCAGCATAAGCAAGCTGTGCCTCGCTCAGGGAATCGGAGCCCCAATCGCTCGACTGCTGCTGCTTCGACAGATCGATATTGAGCACCTCGCGCACCAGGTCCTTCAGCCCATGCCGATCGGTGTAGGTACGCGACAGGCGCGAGGCAATCTTGGTGCAATAGACCGGCTGCGGCATCACACCCAAGGCGTGATAGAGCACGGCAATGTCGAAGCGCGCGAAGTGGAAGATTTTCGTGATCTTCGGATCGCCGAGGAGCGCCTTGAGATTCGGCGTACTGGTGTGTCCCTTCGGGATGACAACCACGTCGGCGCTCCCGTCGCCGGGCGACAGTTGCACCACGCAAAGCCGGTCGCGATGCGGATTGAGCCCCATGGTCTCGGTGTCGATCGCCACCGATCCGGTGTAGCGGGAAAGATCGGGCAGGTCGCCGCGGTGCAGGCGTACGGTCATGCTTGCTTGAACCCCTGTCGAATCAGTGCATCTCTTGAGTACCGCGCTCATGCAAGGGACGCGAGCGGCGGACGGCAAAGTCGAGCCATTTAGCACGAACGGCGCTCCGCAAGGACATCTAATTTCCGCGAAATGGCCCGATTCGGCGGGTCTCCCGGCGCCCGCCTGCTGCCGCGTGACCGGCAAATGCCGCCTCGCGCCCGGTCGATGGCGCAACGGGCCGATCATAACAAAAAATTGGCTCCTTCCGGGGTGCGGAAAAGGCTATCAGGTCCGCCCAAGTGGAACGCCATTCAAAGCGAAACATGACTGACACGACCGAACAGACGCTTGCCGCCCCGATCGACGATCAACAAGACATCAAGCGTGGTTTCTCGAGCTACCAATCGCGCCTCGTGGCGCTGCTGGCCCTCGTTCAGTTCACGATCATCCTGGACTTCATTATCATGTCGCCGCTCGGCGCCATCCTGATGCCCGCGCTCAACATCACGGCCGGGCAGTTTGGCGTCGCGGTGTCGGCCTATGCATTCAGTGCCGGCATTTCAGGCGTGCTGGCGGCCGGCTTCGCCGACCGCTTCGACCGCAAGAATCTTCTGCTGTTTTTCTACGCCGGTTTCACCGCCGGAACGCTGCTTTGCGCGCTGGCGCCCAATTATCATCTGCTGCTGGTCGGCCGGATCATCACCGGGCTGTTCGGCGGCGTGGTCGGCTCCATCGTGCTTGCCATCGTCACCGATCTGTTCCCGCTGCATTTGCGCGGCCGCGTGATGGGCTATGTGCAGACGGCGTTCGCGGCAAGCCAGGTGCTCGGCATTCCCGTCGGATTGTTTCTTGCCAATCACTGGAACTGGCACGTGTCTTTCGCTGCAATCGTCGCGGTGGCGATCACAGTGATTGCGGCCGTGCTGATCCTGATGCGGCCGGTGGACGCTCATTTGCAGCTGAAGCAGGACAGGAACGCGGTTGCGCATCTGGTCGCAACCGTCAGCCAGCCGCGCTATACGCTGGCCTTTGCGGTCACCACACTGCTCGCGACCGGCGGCTTCATGCTGATGCCCTTCGGCAGCGCCTTTACCGTGCACAATCTCGGCATAGACGTCGTTCACCTGCCGACGATCTATCTTGTGTCCGGATTGTTCAGCATCTTCATCGGTCCGCTGGTCGGCCGGATCAGCGACGCCTTCGGCAAATATCCGACTTTCGTGTTCGGCAGCGCCATGTCGATCATCATGGTGCTGATCTACACCCATCTTGGTCAGGTGACGCTCACCGTCGCCATCGTGGTCAATGTGCTGATGTTCGTCGGCATTTTCTCGCGCATGATTCCATCGCAGGCGCTGATGTCGGCGATCCCTGATGCCAATCAGCGCGGCTCGTTCAGCGCCATCAGCGCATCGCTTCAGCAGCTCTCCGGCGGGCTTGGATCGGTCCTGGCCGCGGCGATCATTGCGGAAAACACCGACGGCTCGCTCCGGCATTTCGACCGTCTCGGATACATCGTGGTTTCGACGTCGATCGTTTCGCTGATTGCGATGTATTTTGTGCAGCGACAGGTCGCGCGAAAGGCCGGCAAGGCCACGGTATGAGTCGGCCCCAGCGCCGCCTTGCCACAAATCAGCGATTTCAGTCGCTTAAGGCAGGGTGGTGCCCAGGAAAGGACTCGAACCTTCACGGCCGTGAAGCCACTGGCACCTGAAGCCAGCGCGTCTACCAATTCCGCCACCTGGGCATGGGGCCGGTTACTACGGATCGGTCGCGCGCTTGTCAAATTGAGCGAGGTCTGCCCGAAATACGCTATACAGCCGCGGCCCGATGGCCTATCGCCAAGACGCTAAAGAAGGCGCCAAATATCCCGGCAAAACGAGCAGATTCGCACGCAAGGGCGCGCGAGACGTCGACAAGGAAGCTGACCCCATGGCATCGAATCAGGACACGTTGGTCACGGTTTTCGGCGGATCGGGGTTTCTGGGCCGGAACGTGGTCCGTGCGCTGGCCAAACGCGACTACCGCATCCGCGTTGCGGTGCGGCGGCCGGAACTATCGGGCTATTTGCAGCCGCTCGGCAGGGTCGGCCAGATCCATGCCGTGCAGGCGAACCTGCGCTATCCGGCCTCGGTCGCGGCGGCGATGCGCGATTCGCAGGTCGCAGTAAACCTGGTCGCCATCCTCTCCCCAAGCGGCGCACAGACCTTTGACGCCGTGCAGGTGAAAGGCGCCGAGACAGTCGCCAAGTCGGCCAGCGCCGTGGGCGCGCGCATGGTGCATGTGTCGGCGATCGGCGCCGACGAACAATCGACGTCGCACTATGCCCGTGCCAAGGCCGAGGGCGAGAAAGCGGTGCTCGCCGCGAGCCCGTCGGCCACCATCCTGCGTCCCTCGCTGATCTTCGGGCCCGAGGATCAATTCACCAATCGCTTCGCCACGCTGGCGGCGATGTCGCCGATGCTGCCGCTGATCGGCGGCGGGTTGACCAAGGTGCAACCGGTGTTTGTCGGCGACGTCGCAGCCGCGGTCGCGGATGCCGTCGACGGCAAGGCCAGGATGGGTGCGACCTACGAGCTCGGCGGGCCAGAGGTTCTGACCATGCGCGAAATCATGGAGGAGATTCTCGAGATCACCGACCGCGAGCGCAAGCTGATCTCGCTGCCCTTTGGACTGGCGAAATTCCAGTCCTATTTCCTGCGCTTTGCGCCCGGCCCGTTCAAGCTGACGCCGGACCAGGTGGAGCTGCTCCGCTACGACAACGTCGTCTCGGATGCGGCGAAGGCCGCCGGGCTCACGCTGGAAGGTTTGGGGATTGCGGCCGACACGCTCGAAGGGGTGGCGCCGCAGTATCTCTGGCGCTTCCGTCCTTCCGGACAATTCCAGCGCAAGAACGCTTAGCGGCATCCCGGACAAGCGAGCGCAGCGAACGCAATCCGGGATCCAGATCGCGTGATCTCACAATAAGGCAGTCTGGCAGACGCCGTTTAAGGACCTCCAGGCTTGTGGGTATGGATCCCGGCTCGCGTTTCGCTTGGCCGGGACGACGGCGGAGCTACCGCCCCATCGCCAGCGCGATCAGGCCGAGCGTGCCAACGATTACGCGCCACCACGCGAACAGCTGGAAGCCATGGCGGGTGACGTAGGCGAGGAACGTCTTCACCACAACGATCGCGGTGATGAAGGACACGACAAAGCCGATGGCAATGATGCCGAGATGATCCATCGTCATTTCGGCGCGGCTCTTGTAGAAATCATAGACAAAGGCGCCGACCATGGTCGGGATCGCCAGGAAGAAGGAAAACTCCGCCGCCGCACGCTTGTCGGCGCCCAGCAGCATCGCTGCGACGATACTGGCGCCGGATCGCGAGACGCCAGGGATCATCGCCAGGCACTGCGCGAACCCGATCCAGAGATAGGTCAGGAGCGGAAACCTTGTCGCGTCATGCTCATGCGGCTTGTGGTCGATCTGGTCGACCCAGAGCAGGATCGCGCCGCCGACAATCAGCGAGAAGCAGACCACCCACGGATTGAACAGAACCTCCTTGATGAATTTGCCGGCGATCAACCCGATGACGACAGCGGGCAGGAACGCGACCAGAAGGCCGATGACAAAGCGCCGGTCATCGGCATTTGTGAACATGCCGAGCGCGATCCGCCACAGTTTTGCAAAATAGATGACGACGATCGCCAGAATCGCCCCGAGCTGGATTAGGATCGCAAAACTCTTCCAGAAATTATCCTCGCCGAGATTGAAGAAGCGTTCGGCAAGCAGCAAATGACCGGTCGACGACACGGGCAAAAATTCGGTGACGCCCTCGATAATGCCGAGAATCACCGCCCGCAAAGTATCTGACATCATAATCCAAATCCGTTCTGCTCGATTTCGGCGAATCCTTGTTTGAAGCATGACCTTCCCGGAAAACCGGTGCCCACTTTTCCGGATCATGCTCGAAAGGCGCGCTCTTCTCGCCTATTCGCTTGGCCGCCGCAATGTCAAAAACGTCAAAACAAGAGTTGCTACGCACCTCAGCTGAGGTAGCTTGACGCCTCGCTTACGTGGCGGTTGAACGTTTTTTAAACCCTGACGACATATTCAGGTGCCGATGTTCACGCTGTTCCACCACCCCTTCTGTCCGCATTCCCGCTTTATCCGCCTGGTGCTCGGCGAATACGGCCTCGACGTGCGGTTGGTGGAGGAGCGGGTCTGGGAGCGGCGCGAGGGTTTTCTGGCCCTCAATCCCGCAGCCACCACGCCGGTACTGTTCGCCGAGGGACAGCCGGCGATTCCAGGCGCTGGGATCATCGCCGAGTTCATCGACGAGACCCTTGCTATCGGAATGGAGGACCGCCGGCTGCTGCCGAAAACCATGAGCGAGCGCATCGAGGTGCGCCGGCTGATGGGGTGGTTCAATGAAAAATTCTACGAGGAAGCCTCTCACCCGCTCGTCAACGAACGCATCTACAAGCGCTTCATGAGCGGGGCGGAGGGCGGCGGCGCACCGTCGACCGACGTGATCCGCGCCGCCAAGACGAATGTGCGCTATCATCTGGCCTATATCGGCTGGCTGGCGCAGCGGCGGAACTTTTTGGCCGGCGAGCGGCTGACCTATGCGGATCTCGCCGCCGCGGCGCATCTTTCGGCGATCGACTATCTGGGCGACGTGCCATGGAGCGAGGACGAAGCGGCAAAGGCGTGGTACGCGCGGGTGAAATCCCGCCCGTCGTTCCGTCCGCTGTTGAGCGAGTGGCTGGCGGGCGTGCCAGCGGCGCGGACCTACGTCGATCTCGACTTCTAGAATCCGCGGGCGAACTCAAAGCGGCGCTGACGCAAAAGGCATGCGAGCTCGGCTTCGACTGCATCGGCGTGACGCGGCCGGATGGGCTTCGTGACGCTGCAAATCATTTCCACGAATTCCTCAAGACCGGTGCCTATGGCGACATGGACTGGCTGGCGCGGCAGCCGGAACGTCGCGCCGATCCGCGCGCGCTGTGGAGCGATGTCGCTTCGGTGATCATGCTCGGCGTCAACTATGGACCTGATGAGGATCCGCTTGAAATCTTGAAAGCGCGCACCCGCGGCGCGATCTCGGTTTATGCGCAGGGCGACGACTATCACGACGTGATCAAGAGGCGCCTGAAGATGCTGGCACGCTGGCTGGTTGAGACCGCACCAAGCGAGGTCAAGGTGTTCGTCGACACCGCCGCCGTGATGGAAAAGCCGCTAGCGCATGCATCCGGCATCGGCTGGCAGGGCAAGCACACCAATCTGGTGTCGCGGAGCTTCGGCTCGTGGCTGTTTTTGGGTGCGATCTTCACCACGCTTGAGCTGCCGGCCGATGAGGCCGAGACCGATCATTGCGGCTCCTGCCAGGCCTGCCTCGACATCTGCCCGACCGCGGCCTTTCCCGCGCCCTACAAGCTCGATGCCCGGCGCTGCATCTCCTACCTCACCATCGAGAACAGGGGACCGATCCCGCGCGAGTTTCGCAAAGCCATGGGCAATCGCATCTATGGCTGCGACGATTGCCTTGCGGTGTGCCCCTGGAACAAGTTTGCGCAAGCCGGGCGCGAAGCAAGACTCGCCGCGCGCGACGACCTGCGCGCGCCCGACCTTGCGGAGCTGGCGCGTCTCGACGATGCCGCGTTTCGCGCGCGCTTTGCAAAGTCGCCGGTCAAGCGCACCGGCCGCGATCGATTTGTCCGCAATGTGTTGATCGCGATCGGAAATTCCAGCGACGCATCGCTCGCGCGCGAGGCCGAACGTCTCTTGGCCGACGCGAGCCCGCTGGTGCGGGGTGCCGCAGTGTGGGCGCTGTCGCAATTGATCGCCCGCGAGCCGTTTGAAGCGCTGGCCTCGTGCACGACGACCAGCGAGCAGGATGCAAGTGTGCGTGCGGAATGGCTGGCTTTATCCGCACGCTCTTGATTTCAGCGCGAAGAAGCCGTCATGGTCGCGCGCCATGAAAAATCTCCCCTTCTTCACACGCGATCGCGACGCCCTGATGCCGACGGCGGTCGCCAACGGCCCGTGGGACCCGAAATCGATGCACGGCCGCGTCGTCATCGGACTGCTGGCCCACGCAATCGAGGAGCGCCACGGCGGCGCCGACTTCGTGCCGGCGCGCCTGACGGTCGACATGTTTCGACTGCCGAACATCGCAACACCTGTCGAGGTGAAGACAAAATCGATCCGCGACGGCCTGCGCATCCGCGTCATCGAGGCCGACTTCCACTCTGGCGGTGTGCCGATGGCGCGCGCCTCCTGCCAGCTATTGCGCCGCACGGAAAATCCGCCAGGCAATGTCTGGTCGCCGCCGAACTGGGACGTGCCGAGGCCCGCCGACATTCCCGCACCCACCGATGCGCGACTTGGCATGCACGGCAAGTGGATGACGCGTCCGATCATCGGCAGCATGGGCACACTCGGCCCGCGACGGCTGTGGATGAGCGAGGTGCGCGACCTCGTCGAAGGCATTCCGATCTCACCCTTCGTGCGCGTCGCGCTGGCGGCGGATTTCGCCAGCCCCTTCGCCAATGCCGGCGATGATGGGCTCGGCTTCATCAACAGTGATGCCACGCTCTATCTGCACCGGCTCCCGGTCACGCAATGGGTAGGCCTGGAGGTGGTGAACCATCACGCCACGGACGGCATCGCGATCGGCGAATGCTGGCTCCATGACGAAGAGGGCGCGATCGGCACGTCGAGCGTCGCGGCGCTGGCGCAGCGCAAGCCGATGCCGAAATTGGCGAAGACGTAGCGTTAGTTGGCGAGATGCCTTGCCATCTCCGGCCGCGCTTTTAGCGCTGCCCCCTGTCGAGCAGCGATCTTGGCAATGCGCTCTGGCGCAAAGTTCATGTCGACAAAGCAGGGCGCGGTGTTGGCGACCTCGCGATATTCGGTGATCAGGCCATCGCGCAGCTTCATGATCGAAACACCTTCGAACATGACGCGTGCGCCCTTCGCCTCCGGCAGCATCGAGCGATAGCTGAACGTGTAGCGCGCATAGAGCGTCTCGCCGTCGCTGACGGGATCATGCATGTCCCAGCGGAAATCGCTCGCCGTCCGATAAAAGTGATCGTCGATCATGTCGGCGATTTTCGCGCGGCCTTCGAACGCCCCGTAGAACACGTCGTGATAGACCCCACCCTCGGCAAACAGCGCGGCAAAGGCCCTGCCATCGCGGCGTTCGACGGCATCGCAGAAGATACGGAGCATGGCTTTCGTGTTCATGGGCGATCCTCCCGGCGCATGATCCGGAAAAGTGTGCAGCGGTTTTCCGAAAAGACCATGCGCAAACTTTTATGGCTATTTTCACCCGATCTCCGCGACCGCCGCAATGATCCGCGCGATGTCCTGCGGACGTGACAGGCGATGGTCGCCGTCCTGGATCATGGTCAGCACGACGTCATCGGCCGGCAGCCGGTGCACCAGCGCAAAGGCATGCTGCCAGGGCACATCCGGGTCCTTGGCCCCCTGGAGGATGCGCACGGGGCAGCCGACCTCGATGGAACCTCCGAGCAGCAGATGGTTGCGGCCTTCCTTGATCAGATTGCGCGTGATCGGGTAGGGCGTGCCGTCGCCATATTGCGACGGCCGCATCCAGACGCCCTTGGTCTCGATCTCCCGGCGGATGTCAGACGAAAAGCCCTTCCACATCAGTTCCTCGGTGAAATCGGGCGCCGGCGCGATCAGGACCAGCCCGGCGAGCGAAGCATGTCCGGAACGTTTTGCGACTTCACGCGCGAGCAGGAGCGCCAGCCAGCCGCCCATGGACGAGCCAATCACGACCTGCGGACCGCTGCAAAACTGTTCGAACACGGCAAGGCTGTCTTCCAGCCAACGGCCGATCGTGCCGTCGGCGAATCGGCCCCCCGATTCGCCGTGACCGGAGTAGTCGAATCGGACGCTGGCGCGCCCGTGCTCGGCCGCCCATGCGTCGAGCGCGAGCGCCTTGGTTCCTTTCATGTCCGAATTGAAGCCGCCGAGCCAGAACAGGCCGGGCGCACGGCCTGCGCGGGCGCGCACAGCGATGGAGCGCGCGGCGTCGTCCGTTCCGACCTCGATATCGGCCAGCGGCACATCATCTTGGTGCGAAGAGGCATCAGCCATGAGAATGGTCACTCCAGCTCGCTCAACTCTGCATAGGCGAGGAACGCTGTCCTGGCCTAAAGCATTTCCCACGCTTGCGAAATGGACGTTCGGTGGCTATGTCGCCCACGTGACCGAAATGCCTCGCATTTGTCGGTTTTCGCACACAGCTTGTGAGTTCGCTTGCTCGCTGACGTGTATTGCTTCAAAATATCGCCTTCGTTCAACAGCTTTGGAGAAGACCCCATTCGCCGTCCTAATAGAGCCCCGCCCGCTGCCACCAAAGACGGGCCGCGCGTCAATGATGATATTCGCAATGCGCAGATCCAGCTCATCGATCAGACTGGCCAGAACCGAGGTACCGTCGAGACCTCGCTCGCCGTGAAGATGGCCCTCGAAGCGGGCATGGACCTGGTGGAGATTTCGCCGAACAACAATCCTCCCGTCTGCAAGATCATGGACTACGGGAAGTACAAATATTCGGCGCAGAAAAAAGCCGCAGAAGCCCGCAAGAAACAGAAAGTCGTAGAGATCAAGGAGATCAAGCTTCGGCCGATGATCGACGATCACGACTATGACGTGAAAATGCGCGCGATGCAGCGATTCTTCGAGGAAGGCGACAAGGTCAAGATCACCCTGCGCTATCGCGGCCGCGAAATGGCCCACCAGGAGATCGGCACCAAGCTGCTCGACAAGGTCAAGGCCGACGTCGCCGAGTTCGCCAAGGTCGAACAGGACGCCAAGTTCGAAGGTCGCCAGGTCGTCATGGTGCTGGCGCCGCGGTGATTCGCCGCAGCAGGTAGCAGCAGCCGTGAAAGCGGCCCGTCAGGCGACCTGACGGACCATTGCTTTTGCCGAAAGATCAGCTCCGCGTCGCCTGCCAGGTGCCGCTGCAGCGGTCCCCGGAAATGATGCCGGCCCAGGAGCCGGAGCCGCTGTTGCCAACCAGGCGCCCACGGCCGCTAGCCCTGGAGGCGCCGACCGACGCCGTGACGGCCACGCCTCCGGCACGCGTCACGGTGCCCGCGACCCTGCCGCCACCCGCCGACGACACGCGGGTGCCGGTGACGGTGAAGGGGATGCTGGTGCCGGAGCTGCAGGTGCCTCGCGTGGTGGAAAAGACCACGTTCCAGACCCCGTCGTAGGAACCTGGCATCCGCGCGTCGGCGGCGACGGGCGCAATCGCTGCGGCGATGGCCGCGGCAGTGAGAATCGAGCGGGAAAAGGCGATCGTTCGAGCGGAGAATGTCATGGGAGCGTCCTAACTTGGTTGGCGCGGCCGCAAGCTGGCGTCAGGCAATATGTCAGAGGATCATGTCATGCGGTTCATCGTTGCCATTTCGCGTTTCCTCTGTCATAAGCCCGCACCTGATCGCCCGGCTGATTAAGGGCTGCCGTGGCGATCCTTTTTGCGGGTTCTTTCCGCCTCTGGAAAAACCTTAGCATTTTCAACGCTCTAACGAGCATTTCAGCCGAACGAACGCCCGCGATGGGCGGTTTCGCGTTGCGGCCATAGGAGAGCCAAATGCCCAAGCTGAAGACCAAGTCAGGCGCCAAAAAGCGCTTCAAGGTGACTGCCACCGGCAAGGTGATGCAT
>Ga0306920_100015739_pt1 | contig 10384 bp, 6 predicted proteins | sample flu12Cox44000170_FD_204666 | JGI IMG/M metagenome (GOLD analysis project Ga0306920, IMG submission 204666) | Lab enrichment of tropical soil microbial communities from Luquillo Experimental Forest, Puerto Rico - flux4day.12C.oxic.44.000.170 (v2)... | ecosystem: Environmental > Terrestrial >...
GCGGTGGCGAAGGCCTGCGGCAGGAAATCCAGCAACTTCTGGCGGACGGCATCGACCAGGATACCGAGGTCTACCTCCTCGTCGCGCCAGACGGACGGAAAATCGTCGGAAACATATCCGGCTGGACGATAGGGATGGCGTCGCTCGACAGCCTGACCGATCTCAAGGTGGTTCGCGACGGCCGGCCTTCTCTCAGCCGGCTGCTGCCGCGGCTCTTGCCGGACGGTTCGATCCTCGTGGTCGGTCGCGACATGCAGGATCGGCGCGAGATCGAGCAACTCGTGTGGCGCGCACTGTTGGCGGGCGGAGCAGTGGCGGTGCCGCTCGCGATCGGCGGTGCCCTGCTGTTTCGCCGACAGCTCGAGCACCGTGTCGGCGCCATCCGCCGAACTGCTCTGGAAATAGAGGCGGGCGACCTCAGTCGGCGGATCCCGGTATCCGCGGTGGACGACGAATTCGCCAGGCTCAATCGCGATATCAACCAGATGCTCGATCGCATCGAGCATCTGATGGACGGTATTCGGCACGTCTCCAACGCGATTGCCCATGATCTTCGAACTCCGCTGGCACGCATCCGCAGCCGGCTCGAGGAGGCGCTCCGCCCGGCGGAGAGCATGACGGAACTTGCCGGTACGGCCCGGTTTGCCATCCAGCAGATCGACGAGCTCATCAAGATGCTCGACAAGCTCCTGCAAATTGCCGAAGCGGAATCGGGGGCCCGGCGCCAATCCTTTACGCCGGTAAGGCTCGCCTTGGTGCTCGGCGATGTGGTCGAACTCTACGATGCCACGGCGGAGGCCGAAGGAATCACCCTCGTCAACGAGACCGAGGACGACCCGGTCACCTTCGGCGACAAGAACCTTCTCACCAGTGCGATCGCGAACCTGATCGACAACGCTCTGAAATATGCCGGTGCCGGGGCGACGGTGCGGATTAGAACCACCAAGGAACGCGACACCGTCTCTGTCGTCGTTCGGGATGACGGTCCCGGCATCCCGGAGGCGGAGCGATCTCGGGTCGTCGACCGGTTCTATCGCCTCGACCAAAGCCGGAGTTTGCCCGGAAACGGCCTCGGCCTCTCGATCGTGACGGCTATTGCGTCGCTTCACTCGGGGAAGCTCTATTTGGAAGATGCGGTTCCCGGGCTCGTCGCCCGCCTTGTCTTGCCGCGGTCCGACATCGCCGTCACGGAGAGAGCAACGCCGACCGAAATGCTGGCGCTGGAAGCCGATGGATAGGGCGGCTGCGGTTGCCATCTCGCCGTCGACGGGTGGGCGCGTGCTGCGGGCCGGCTGAAAGCGTCCGTGGCATTACCAAATGGTAATGACCGGGAAAGGCCGCTGAAAGGCGTCCGCGTCTAGTGATGACCCTCGGTTAATCCTCGCCTCTGTTGAGTTGATGTCATTCGAACGGGTTTGATGACAGCGGCTTCCTCCGCGGCGATTCTCAAAAAGGCAGGCGAGGCTCACCGAAAGCGAAAGTCTTGGCTATCGTTCTGGTCGTAGGGGCGATGTACGAGGGCGCAGAGCAGATAGGAGAAATTGATGGAGCGTTCGGGAGCAAGCCGGAGGCGTTTGGACCGTATTCAGCGGGGGCGCCTCGATGTGGCAGCTTCGGGACGCGATGACCCTGATCGAACCCCCGTCTGAAACAACAACCCTCCCGGCGCGCGGCGGTTCGGGGGTCTCGGAGGGTGCGACGGCGGCCGGCTCCGCCGTGCCGGCCAGCACGATCGACACGGTAGCGCCGTCCCTTCGGCGCCCCGCCTCACGGTGGTGGCAGCTGGCGGTCGTTGGCACTGCGGCGACGTTTGTCGTGCTCGCCCTTGCCATGGTTCCGAAGCTCGTCAAGCCGATCGCCGAACACTCGTCGGAAACAGCAACGTCAGCGCCGGGAACGTTCAAGCCGACAAAGGAACAGTGGGCCGGGTTCAAGATCGAGCCGGTTCGCCTCGTCAGCTTTCGTCCCGAGCAAGTCACGGAGGGCAACATTGCGGTCGACGACGATCTGACGACGCCGGTCTTTTCGCCCTACTCCGGAAGAGTCGTCAAGCTGATTGCCAAGCTCGGCGATCACGTCGAGCAAGGCGCACCCTTGTTCGAGATCCAGGCCAGCGAGTTCGTGCAGGTGCAGAACGACCTGATCACCGCGCTCGCCAACCTCCAAACCGCTCGGTCCCAGCTCACAATGGCGCAAACCACCGAGAAGCGCGCCCATGAGCTCTATCTGGCGCAGGGTGGCGCCCTAAAAGATTGGCAGCAGGCGCAGACAGATCTCATAACCGCGCAGAACACCGTCCGCGCCGACGAGATAGCGCTTCACACGGTGCGTCGCCGCTTGCGCATCCTCGGCAAAGACGACGCGGAGATCGCCGTGCTCGAAGCCCAGCCGACGCAGAAACTCGATTCGGTTGCAACCGTGCGAGCGCCGATCGACGGCACGATCACACAACGTCAGATCGGGCTCGGCCAGTTCATCAACAGCACCGCGGTCGGCGCCGCCAATCCTGTTTACACGATCGGCAATCTGTCGATGGTCTGGCTGATCGCCAATGTGCGCGAGGTCGATGCGCCGCTGATGCAGGTGGGTCTGCCGGTGGAGGTGCATGTGCTGGCCTTTCCCGGTCGCCCCTTCAAGGCGAAGCTCTCCTGGGTGGCACCGTCGATCGATCCGACCACCCACCGGTTGTCGGTCCGTGCTGACGTCGAAAACCCCGACCGCGAGCTGAAACCCGGGATGTTCGCCAATTTCAGCATTATCACCGGCGAGGCCGCGACCGCACCGGCGGTGCCGCAGCAAGCAATCGTCTACGAAGGCGAAACCGCGCGCGTCTGGGTAGCGGGCGCGGATGACACGATTGTCGCCCGTTCGGTTCGCGTTGGCCAAACCGCCGATGGAATGGTCGAGATCCTTGGCGGCCTGACGGAAGGCGAGAAGGTCGTGACCAGCGGGGCGTTGTTTATCGATCGCGCTGCCGGCAACAGCTGACCGCTCGCGGCGATCAAATGAATGCGGTAATCGCCTTTGCCCTGCGCCAGCGGCTGCTAATGGTGCTGCTGCTGCTGTTCATGTTCGGCATCGGCATTGCCAGCTTCGTCAAGCTCAACATCGAAGCCTATCCCGATCCGGTGCCGCCGCTCGTCGATGTCGTCACCCAAAACCCAGGCCAGTCAGCCGAGGAAATTGAGCGCTACATCACGATCCCGATCGAGATCCAGATGGCCGGGATCCCGAACGTCACGGCGGTGCGGACGATCTCGCTGTTCGGATTGTCCGACGTCAAGGTGCAGTTCACCTACGCCTTCACCTATGACGAGGCGCAGCAATGGGTCATCAACCGGCTGTCGCAGCTTAGCCCTCTGCCCAATGGTGCGACACCGCAGATCTCGCCCGACAGCCCGATCGGCGAGATCTATCGATACCGGGTGGTTGGTCCGCCCGGCTTTAGCGTCACCGACCTCAAAACCATTCAGGACTGGATTCTCGAGCGCCGGTTCAAGGCGGTGCCGGGGGTGATCGACGTAACCGGCTGGGGTGGCAAGACCAAGACTTACGACATAACCGTCGATCTCGACAAGCTGCTCTCCTACGGAATTACACTGCCGCAGGTGTTGCAGGTTCTCAACAACAGCAACATCAATGTCGGAGGCCAGACTGTCAATTTTGGGCCGCAGGCGGCGATCGTCCGCGGCGTCGGACTGATCCACTCGATGGACCAGATCCGCGACACGATGATCACCGCGGTCAATGGCGTTCCGGTGAAAATCGGGGACATTGCGAGGGTCAGCGTCGGCCACCAGCCGCGTCTCGGCATCGCCGGCCAGGACGAGGACGACGACATCGTCCAAGGGATCGTGCTGATGCGCCGCGGCGAGCAGAGCATGCCGACGATCCGCCGCGTCGAGGCCGAAGTCGAGAAGATCAACAGCTCGAACATCCTGCCGCCGGGTGTGCGGATCGAGCGCATCTATGACCGCAGCGATCTGATCAATGTCACGACGCGAACCGTGCTGCACAACATGGTCTTTGGCATCGTGCTGATTTTCTTTGTGCAGTGGCTGTTCCTCGGCAATCTGCGCAGCGCCGTGATTGTCGCGGCGACCATTCCGTTCGCGCTGTTTTTTGCGATCACGATGCTGGTATTGCGCGGCGAATCGGCGAATCTCCTGTCGGCCGGCGCAATCGATTTCGGCTTGATCGTCGATGCGACGGTGATCATGGTCGAGAACATTTTTCGCCATCTCGCCGAAGCGCCGACCGCATTGCGCCAACGGGTTTTGACCAATGCGCGACGGACAACGCGTTTGTCGGGCAGGCTCTTGGAGATCTACGCCTCGGCGAGCGAGGTCAACCAGGCGATCTTCTTTTCCGCCGCCATCATCATCGCTGGATTTGTCCCGCTGTTCACGATGTCCGGTGTCGAGGGCCACATCTTCGCGCCAATGGCCAAGACCTACGCCTACGCGATCGGCGGCGGCCTTATTGCGACCTTTACAATAACCCCGGCCTTGAGCGCGATCCTATTGCCGGAGCATCTCAGCGAGATCGAGACCTTTGTCGTGCGCGGCCTGCGGCGTCTCTACCGGCCTGTTCTCGAATTTGCCTTGGGAAACCGCATCATCACTCTCGGTGCGGCGGCGCTGCTGCTGGGTCTCGCGGCGGTTGCTCTGCCGTTGCTCGGTCTGGAATTCCTGCCCAAGCTCGAGGAAGGAAACCTGTGGATCCGCGCGACACTCCCGCCGTCGATCTCGCTCGAGGAGGCGAACGGCTATGTCAACCGGATGCGGCGGGTGATCAAGAGCTTCCCGGAGACGATAACCGTCATTTCGCAAAACGGACGGCCCGATGATGGAACCGACGCCACCGGCTTCTTCAATGCCGAATTCTTCGTGCCACTCAAACCATTCGAGGATTGGCCCCGCGGCGTAGACAAAGAGAAGCTGACCCAGCAGGTCAACGCGGCGCTCGAGGCCCAGTTTCCTGGTGTCGGGTTCAACTTTTCTCAATATATCGAAGACAATGTCGAAGAGGCGGCATCGGGCGTAAAGGGCGAGAACTCGGTCAAGCTGTTCGGCAACGATCTCGGGGCACTGGAAAAGACAGCTGCCAAGATCAAAGATGTCATGAGCACGGTGCCGGGAATTTCCGACCTCGCGGTGTTCAATTCGCTCGGTCAGCCGACGGTCCAAATCGACATTGACCGGGCTCGGGCCGCGCGGTACGGGCTGGCGCCGGGCGACATCAATTCGACCATCGCCGCGGCGATCGGCGGCCAAGCGGCCGGCAATCTCTACGAAGAGGGCAGCGACCGCAACTTTCCGATGATCGTGCGCCTGGCGCCAACCTATCGCCAAAGCCTCGACGCCATTCGCCGGATCACGATCGGCGCGCAGAACCCCGGCGGCAACGGCATCGTGCCGATCCCGCTGACCGATGTCGCCAGTGTGCGGCTCGTCTCCGGTGCGGCTTTCGTCTATCGCGAAAACCAGGAACGCTACATCCCGATCAAGTTCAGCGTGCGCGGGCGCGACCTCGGCAGTGCCGTCGCCGAGGCCCAATACAAGATCGCGCAACAGGTGCAGCTACCGGCCGGCTACCGTCTCGAATGGGTGGGTGAATTCGGCGAGCTGCAGGAGGCGATCGGTCGGCTCGCGGTCGCAGTACCGCTCGCCCTCGGCTTGATTTGCATACTGCTGTTTTTGAATTTCGGCTCGGGTATGGAGATGTTACTGGCGGCGAGTGCGGTGCCGATGGCGATGATCGGCGGCATTTTCGCGCTGTTCCTAACCGGGACCCCATTCAGCGTCTCGGCCGCAATCGGCTTTGTCGCGCTGTTCGGCATCTCGGCGATGGATGGGATCATTATCATCGGCTATTTCAACCGGCAGATCGCCGCCGGCATCGAGCGGAGTGCAGCCCTTCTGCGCACTTGCAGTGTACAGATGCGCCCAGTCGCAATGACCTGCATCGTCGCCTGCGTCGGCCTGTTGCCCGCGGCCTTGTCGAGCGGCATCGGCTCGCAGGTGCAAAAGCCTCTCGCGATCGTCGTCGTCGGCGGTAGTTTGTTGGCGCCGGTCTTGATCCTGCTGGTATTGCCGGTGCTGATCGACCTGTTCTCCCGGCGCCAGCAGATGGTCGAGGGGGCGGAGCCGCGCCCGGCGCCAGCGGAATAGGCAGAGGATGGCTCAGCATCGCCGATCTTCGCGTCCTGTCGCCTTTGCAGCGACCGCGCTGCTCGGCAGCGCGTGCGCGGTGGGACCGGATTTCGAGCGTCCCGCGGCGCCCGACGTAAGCGGCTACACCTCCGCGCCGCTGGGGCAGCAAACCGCCTCAGCCGATGTCAAGGGCGGTGCGGCGCAGCATTTCGTACAGGCATTGGATATCCCAGGACAGTGGTGGACATTGTTCCATTCAGAAGCGCTCAACACGCTGATCGAGGAGGCCCTGAAGAACAACCCGACCTTGCCGGCCGCGGAGGCGGCATTGCGCCAGGCCTGGGAAAACGTCTATGCCGCAGAGGGTGCGTTCTTTCCGACGGCTGTCGTCAGCTACTCACCAAGCAGCAACAAGACCGCGACCGGCGTCACCTTCACGGGAGCCTCGTCAGGCAGCCCCTACTTCACCCTCCACACTCCACAGGTGGTCGTGACTTATGCGCCGGACGTATTCGGTGGCACGCGGCGCGAGGTCGAATCGCTGGCCGCTACGACCGAATTCCAGCGGTTTCAGCTCGAAGCCGCCTATCTGACCCTGACCTCGAACGTCGTCGCTGCGGCGGTGCAAGAGGCGTCCGTGCGCGGCCAGATTGCGGCAACCGAGGAAATAATCAAAATCCAGACGGACTCGGTCGACATACTGCGCAAGCAATTCGAGCTCGGCCAGGTGGCAGGAGCGGATGTCGCGGCGGTCGAAGCGACCCTGGCGCAAGCGCAGGCGACATTGCCGCCATTGCAAAAACAGTTGGCGGTGCAGCGCGATCTGCTGACGGCATTGATCGGCCGGTTGCCGAGCCAGGAACCGGCGGAAAAATTCGACCTCGCCTCATTGCAATTGCCGCAAGAGCTGCCAGTCAGCCTGCCGTCCAAACTAGTGGAACAACGCCCGGACATACAATCGGCCGAAGCACAGGTGCATTCGGCGAGCGCCGAGATCGGGGTTGCCGTCGCCGCCCGACTGCCGCAGTTCACGTTGACCGCCAATGCCGGCACTACAGCCAACCAGATCAATCAGTTGTTTATTACGCCCGGCACCGCATTTTGGACCGTGGCCGGCAACGTCGCGCAAACGGTTTTCGATGCCGGCACTTTGTTGCATAAGCAACGCGCCGCTGAGGCCGCGTTCGACCAGGCGGCAGCGATGTATCGCAGCACTGTCATCACCGCCTTTCAAAACGTCGCCGACAGCCTGCACGCGCTGCAATCCGATGCCGAGACACTGAAGGCCGCCTATGCCGCCGAGCGTGCCGCCTTCAAGAGCCTCGAAATCACCCGCCGCCAGCTACAGCTCGGCGCCATCGGCTATCTCGGTCTTCTGACCGCCGAGAACACCTATGATACGGCACTGCTGGCTCTGGTCCAGGCGCAGGCCGCGCGCTACGCCGACACCGCGGCACTATTCCAGGCGCTCGGCGGTGGATGGTGGAATCGCGCCGACGCACCGCCAACAAAGACGTGGGATGTCCAGTTCATCCCTTGAGCCGTTGGCGGCGGCCGCAAGAGGCGTCATCGCAGGTGCTCACGGCAGACTGAAGATCGGCCTAGTCTGCCGGAAAGCAGTTGGGGGAACGTCCAAAGGGTGATGCGGGATCATTTTCAACACCTGGAGTGCATCATGCTGCGATGTCTTGCTGTAGGGTTGGTAGCTGCGGCGATCCTCTTGTCGATGGCGTCCACGGGAACGGACGCGGCTCAGCTGACCGTGACGCAGATCGACAAAAATGGCGATGGTACGATGACCTATCACTTCTCGATAAAGGTCGGTCAGGTCGAGACGATGGAGCCAGGCGTCGGTGATGCTCTTCCTGCGGACTTCGTCACAATCTACAATTTCTATGGATTAGTCGGCGGATCGGTGAATACGCCCGATGGGTGGAAATTCACATCCGAGGAGTCCGGCAGGACGCCAGGCATGGGCGGGTATCGCTGGTGCTCCCAGTGGACATTCCAGGCACGCCCAACATCACCTGGGCGGCGACGGCCGCGGTGAAGCCGGGAACCGAAGTCACCGGGTTCTCCGCTGCGACCCGCATGACCACGATCACCGATGGCATGTATTCCGCACAGGTAACCCAGCGGTCCGGTCCGATCCAGGGGGGCGGCGCGTTCTCCCGGCAGCGCGACGATGACCTCCAGGCAAGCGCAAATTCGGCATGATCGCGACCCCGAGCTTTCTGGCGGATTTGAAGAAGTAGCAGTATGAAACTGCCTCGTAGAAGTTGGCGGCGCAAGAGGGTCTCCCTGTTGGATCATGTCAAAAAGCCGGTAGCAGCGCCTCGCTCGCGCGGCGTTTTTGTACCTTATTTTTTGGAGTTCATTAGTCCCGTGTCCTACTCCACACGACCTTGTTCTCAGCGTCGAAGGGATCGGGATCCAGACCTTTCAGGTGGCGTTTGATGCAAGAGAGGTCGTGCACTACGCGGATTTTTGCCGCGGCGAAGCAGCCTCGCAATACCGGCTGTCGCCTTTCGAAAGCCCAAGCCCCTGACCCGGCGATGCCTGCGAGTGACGGGGCTGGAACGCGGCGGAACTCCCGGTTGCGTGTACTTTGGTCGCGGCCGCTTCGGAGCAATCCAAAGTGTCGCTGCGGGCGGGATCGCATGGCTCCTCGTCGCCAGTGCCTTCGCCCAGACCGACGAGATCCAAGTCTATGACGCTACGATCAATGAGCCCGGGCGGTTCAGCATCCAATTGCACAACAACTATACCCCGATCGGCCGAACACAACCAGACTTCGTGGGTGGCATCGTGCCGAACCACGCGTTGAACGGCGTCCCCGAATGGGCTTACGGCGTGACCGATTGGTTGGAGCTCGGCGCGTATTTGCCCCTATACTCGTGGACCAATACTGGGCACTTCCTGATCGATGGCGCAAAACTGCGTGCCGAGTTTGTCGTGCCGCACGCCCAGGAGCGGAGCTTTTTTTACGGTATCAATTTCGAACTCAGCTTCAACGCTCTTTACTGGGAGCCCACCCGCAACTCGGGCGAGATCCGGCCGATCATCGGGGTCCGCGTCGGACCAGTTGATCTGATCGCTAATCCCATCCTCGACACCGCGTTCCAGGGCCTGGGTGCGCTGGATTTCGCGCCGGCGGCGCGGGTGGCCTATAATTTCTCCGAAAATTGGGCGGTGGCTCTCGAGCACTACGCAGATTACGGCCAGCTGAGCCATTTAGAGCCGCCCAGCGGGCAGAGGCAAACGCTTTTTGCAGTCGTCGACTATAAGTCCGATCCGCTCAGCGTCGAGTTCGGGATCGGACATGGTTTACCGCCGCTTCCGATGCATTGGTTCTCAAAATGATCCTGTCGCACGACTTCTGATCGGAGCTTCAGCAAATGAAGTTGCAAAAGGTGATGAGCTCGTGCCTTCACCCGTTGGCGACGGGCCAATCGCCTGACATGACGGCAATGCGCCGCGGGGATTTTTGCCGGAACAGTTCGCGTAGGATAGCGAGAGAAGTCAGGTAGGATGGACTTTCCCTCGTGCGTCAGCGACTGAAAGAAAGTATATGCCCAAGGGAGTCGCCGCCAGCTTCTGCGGTCTATTGACAGCGGTCTTTGCGTCGGCTGCTTCCGCCGATGCGCCCGAAGAGACTGCACTCGACCGCTATGTCGCTGCTCCGGATCCCAGTTACCGGTATGAGCCGGTCAGCACCGAGGCTGGCGACGCTTATACCGTCAACGTATTGGAAATGACGTCGCAACAATGGCGCACGGCCGACGAGGTGGATCGGCCGATCTGGAAGCACTGGCTGACGATCGTCAGGCCGGAACACGTGACGACTCATACCGGACTTCTCGTCATCAGCGGGGGTTCCAACGAGAAACCGCCGCCGAAAATAAACGCTTTGCTGACCCAGCTCGCTCTGGCCACTAATTCGGTGGTCATCGAGGTCCGCATGGTTCCGAATGAGCCTTTGGTGTTCGCCGGTGACGGCAGAAAACTGACCGAAGACGCGATCACGGCGTTTTCCTGGGAGAAATTTCTAACTACCGGCGACGAAACCTGGCCGCTTCGCTTGCCGATGACAAAAAGCGTGGTGCGGGCGATGGACACAATCACGTCGTTTTGCGCGAGCCCGGCGGGTGGCGGCCTATCCGTCGACAAGTTTGTGGTCGGCGGCGCCTCGAAGCGGGGCTGGACGGCATGGACCGTCGCCGCGGTCG